>ULNU01016885.1_pt1 | contig 10699 bp, 19 predicted proteins | sample 1951991 | NCBI WGS metagenome assembly ULNU01 (sample SAMEA4835584, study PRJEB28245) | human gut metagenome | biome: gut microbiome; material: fecal sample | place: Denmark | collected 2008 | reverse complement strand
CCATCGGATGTCCGCGACACCCCCGCATTTACTACATGCAATCTGGGCGCGGCATCCGCGCTTTTTGTAGTACAGGTAGTGTCTTTCGTGGAAATACAGTCGATCTGCCCGAGTCAGGATCAATTGCTCTGGGAGCGGTCCTGTGTGCTCCGCCCGATCTTTTAACGCCCGCTGCCTGCGCTCATACTTCCTGTTCTCGGCTTCCCGCCGTTTTGTCAGTACAATATTGTTTTCATGCTCATAGATGTATTCCCACCATCTTTCTTCCCTCCAGATTGGCTTTGTACAGATTTTCCTGATCCTTCCCAGATCTGCTTTGCTCAGAAGGACATTCTTTACTGTAGCCGTCTTGTAAAAATCCTTCCGGTCTTCCGGCTCATTCCAAATCAGCCCTCTGTCATAATAGTGGTCCACCTCAATTTTTTGCTTCGTCCACTCATCGGCTTCCGGAAAATAGTTGCCAAAGTCCTTTTTCGTCAGCACGATTCGAACCAGCGGGATTTCTTTTGCATCCCCGCGATTCCTGTATACCTCCAGAAACAGGTGCTGCTCCCCTGCGATCTCCTGCAATGCCGTCACGCCGACATACTTTACGGTGCGCTTCCGGACTACTTTCGGCAGTGTCAGATACGGAATTTTCTCAATCGCTTTTCTTTTCATGCCGTCCGCCTACTTTCCCAGATAATATTCTGTTATGATCCTGCGCGCCGTCGCCATTCCTGGGATGCCGAGTGTGCAACGGTTGGCAGTAACGCCTGCTGCCTTTAAAATTTCTTTGTCTACCGGATGCTGATTGCCAAACGACCATTTCAGCAGTGCAGCGATGCAGCCGTTTAAGCTCTTGCCTTTCTTCCGGACTGCCGCCGCCATGTCCAGACTTTCCCCACAGCGGATCATGATGTAGGACAGCCAGTCCTCCATGATCTCTGCCGGCTTTAACTCGGCGGACTCCACTTTCAATTTTCCCAGCGCCGCCGACAGCACAGAACATAACTCCGGTGTCACGCCGTCAATAAAGTCCTGCGCGTCCTCCCGATCCAGACCGTTTTCCTGTGCTATCGTAAGAATCGCATCCGTGTCGCCCTCTGCTTTCTGTCCATCAGCTGCAGCGTTGATTTCCTCCGCACTGTCAAATTCCCCGAATTTTTCGTAAAGCATTTTTGCCTCCTTCTGCGGGCTCGCCCCGCCCATCGTATTTTTCAGCTTTCCAGCGTTGTTTTCATCGTCTTAGTACGCTCAACCTTTATATTCCCTTTTGAGGTTTTGGAGATTTTTGCCTTGATCTTCCGTTTCGTGTCCAGCGTGACCGAATTGATCTCCCCGCGGTGCACCGCCGGAAGCGCTTTCTGCAGGATTTCTTCCACCTCCGGCATATCCTTCTGGAACAGGTCGGAAATATTCCGTTCCGCATCCGACACGACCTTTTCCTGCTCCTGCGCGTTCATCGCCTGCTCGCAGGTACATCGCTTTGTCGCAAGCGTGTTCTTTTCCTCTTCTGTCAGGGTTTTGCCATCTTCTACCTCGATCTGGTTGACCTGTCCGCAATACATACAGATCCCGGTTTCACTTTTCATTTTCCTTTTACTCCTTTCCATTCCCGCTGCATCTGGGACTGCATCCAGCTCTTGTAGCTGTGTTCCTTCCCGTCTTCTACGGTTATTTCCTGTCCTTCCATCCTTCCATACAGCTGTTCCCAGGCTTCCCGGTGGCTGACCGGCTTTCCTTTTGCGTTCTTCCAGTCTGATGCCCGCCACTGCCTTATCCAGTCATTCTGCAGGGTGCTCCGAACTGCACTGCATTCAGTAATTACTATAACGGAGCAATTTTTCCGCAACCGTCCCATTGCCTCACATAACGCCCGGATCACAAGTCCATTTTCGTTCTCACAGCCCTCCCCAGATCCGAAGCGTGTTTCCGGCTTACCGTTCCGGATCGCTTCCATCAGGTACATGTACTTCCCGCCCCGTGCCCGCGGACCGTGAATATCTGTTTCTATGTAGATTTTTACCTTCGGTGACATCGGCGTTCCCTCCTTTCCTCCTCCGGCCGGATCTTCAAAAGCGTGTACGACCGGCATTTGTGCCCTGTTATCGGGTTTTTCCCTTCCCGGACGGAATCCTTGTCCAGGTAATAGCCTTTCGGCACCCTGATTTCTTTCCAGGTTTTCCAATGCAGATAGATTTTCTTCTCTGCTTCCGGGAGCGGCATATTCCGTGACAGAGAAAAATCGGACTCCTGCAGGCGCGGATCGGTTTTCGGCGTCTTCGTGATGTATGCCGCCAGTTTCTGGAACCCGCCAGCCTCATACATGAGCTGATTCACGACTTTCCCGTGTTGCCATGCCTTTTTCAGAATCAGGTCTGTGTCCTCAATACGGTTAATTACTATATGGACGTGCCACGCACCCCTCGTCCCGACCTCAATATTCCTGATCCACCGAAGCTCCTTCCCGCGCTTTTTATATTCCCGACGGATGATCTTCATAGCTTCGGCAAAATCTGTCTTTGCCGTTGCCATATCCGGCGGCCTCTCTTCTATCCGGTATGTCAAAGTAGAGAAATAATCGTTTTCATCGAAATACTCCATCAGCCTGATTCTGGCTTTCTTCTCTTTCTGCCACTGGTTCTGTTTTTCTACCTGCTCCGGCGTCGGGGCTTTCCGCTTTTCCCGCTTCTCCCCCGGCGCACCATACCGTGCCGAATGATATTCGCTTACGACATCCCCGTGCCGCGTCCGTATCACCACTTTTGTATATGCCATCTCCGGTTTCCCTGCCCTATCCTTAATAGTTTTATCAAGCTCGAAATGCGGTTGTTTCCCGCATTTTTCTTGCTTTTTTTATTCCGGAGTGGTATCCTATATCTAGGTTTATTGATCGCCACTTCGGCGGCTGGCATGTGTTGGAGCACATGCCTTTTCTTTGCCCTTTTTATCCTGTCTCCTGTCCTTTTACCGCCACCATGTAATAGGCTTTCTGGACAAGCTCATGCGAGAACAATCCGTTTTCCGTCAAATGCCCCGAATCGTCCCGTTTTCCAAACAATTCCTCTTTTGTATGCTCCGGCAGCTCCAGCGCAACTGCGATATTCAGCGCCGTGTCATACCGATTCTTCGCTTTCGCGTATTCCTTATGTTCCATCAGCGTCCGGAACTCTGCCGCCAGGGCATTCAGCTTTCCAGCCACTTCCTTTTCGTTTAACATGTCATTCCTTTCAGGCGATATCCTCGTACTTTCTACGCGCCCTGTCCCGGCGTCTCTGTTTTTCTTTTTCCTCGCGCTCCCAGTTCATAATCCCCAGCGCAAAAGCGATGCTTGAACTAAGCAGCATTGCCGACGGCAGCCACATCAGGCCGAATTCGTACAGGATGAGTGCGATCGGGATCATCGCTGCTCCGATTGCCATATATACGTCTGACCAGTCAATTCTTTTTTTCATTTGTCCTCACTTTCCGGAAAAGTAGTGATCGCCGCACCGAAACAGCGGTGTCCCATACCTTCCATAACCTCCAGCGGTAAAATATAAAACATTTTGCATCTATCTCGGCAATGTCTTTTATTGTTATGTGCGTAATTTTTTAATCACATATCGTAAAGAAAATCATAGCCAACACTCCCGCAAAAGCTGAGAGTATTAACACATCTCTCATTCTGGCGGTGTTGTCCATACTACACTCCAGAATAAATAGTATCAGCCAAGCCGCAGCCGCTATTATACCCAACATTCCTATTTCGTCCATTTTCTTATCCCTACTTTCCGGAAAAGTAGTGATCGCCGCACTGAAACAGCGGTGTCCCATACTTTCCATAACCTCCAGCGGTAAAATAATAGATATCCTTTCTGGACCTGTGTTCCAATTCCAGCTTTACCGCCAGATAGCTACTGTCTGCCGCCGCCCATACCCGCTCAATCGCCCCATTTTCCCAGGACGTGAACTGATGCTTCTGGGTAATCACTGCCGTAATGTCGTCCGGCCAGTCCGGATCTTCCACGCGATTTAAAACAACTGCTGCCACCAGCCGCTTTCCTTCCAGAGCCTGGTTGCCGGCTTCCGCCTCCACGCAAAGTGCCAGCAGCTCCAGGCTGTCCCAGTATTCCTCTTCGGCGATTTCATCCGGCGTTTCATATGGAAGCTCCGCCGCGTATACGTTCTGTCCTGCTGACATGATGGATACCGCCAGCATGACTGCTGCCAATCCTTTATTTTTCAAAGTCTTATCCTCCCCATCCTTCTCGATCGTTTTTCTTATCCGAACTTTTCTCCATTTCTTCGATCTCTTTTGCGATTCCCGTCATCACCCAGACAGCAGCGCTGTCCGCCGCATGATCTGGAACGTCATACAGCTCAAACGCATTTTTCACTGTTTCACGAATTAAGGATTCCATTTTCTCTTTCATATTCCATCCTCGTCTTTCAGCTGCTGTCATAACTGATTTCTCCTTTGCTTTCTCCTGTTCCATCAAACGTGTTCGATTTTTTCAATCTCAATCAGACGCTGTAAATTGATAAGATAGGTGTGCTTTGTTTCTGATGTTTTCACGGAATATCCCCACGGATATTTTCCCTGCTCCAACCCTTTACGGATTGTCTGTGGGCTTGCCCTCATAAGCTCTGCCGCTTCTTCCACTGAAATTCTGATGATCGGTTTCAGTCCCTGAATCCGGTTCACATGCTCTGCATCCCCGGTTTCATCCTGCGAAATGACGGGCTGCGGGTTGAAATAATCAACATCCAGCCCAAGCGCCACTGCAATTTCTGTCTGCGTCTTCTCCGGCGGAAGCTGCGTACCGGAAAGATATTGGCTGATCGACGCTTTGCTTTTCCCTGTCATGCTGCAGACCTGCGTTTGACTCAGCCCCTTTTCCCTGATAACTGCCTTCAGCCTGCGTCCGAACTCTGTCATATTTTCTCCTTTTTATTGAATTCAATCGCAATACGACCAACTACAAAACGGGCATCCTGTGATAAAGGTACTTCCTGCCTTTTCAATAAAATGTTCCACAGTGCATCACCTCCTGCTATCTTGATTTTTCGTCCCTTTCTTTTTATAATTTTGTTAAAATTATTTGCAGCTCCATTTCAAAGCGCTTTAACACTACCTGAAAGGAAAAATATCATGAGAATTCCAATTGAAGCCCTTAGTATCAATCCTCAAAAAAACAGTTCTACTGTTTCTGTTGATATTCCGTCCATTTGCCCCAGATGCGGCGTCTCTCACGGACGCGAACCGCTAATTTCCTATATCTGCAAGCCAAAATTGGAACCTGATCTTAAACAGTCCTATGTATATTCCTTATATTTTTGTTCCGCCTGTGATCGCTGTTTTTACGTCACTTACCGCGTGTGGATTTCAATATATGGCGTGAATAATTCCGAAATCGTCGAAGTTCTCCCAGCTCCGCTTCCTAAACAGGATTTTTCTGAAAGGCTAAAAGAACTGTCTCCAAAATTTATCGAAATCTATCAGCAATCCCAAATTGCTGAAGACGCCGGTTTATCCGAACTATGCGGTATGGGATATCGCAAAGCTCTTGAATTTTTGGTCAAAGACTATGCCATTTCGCTTCATCCTGAAGATGAAGAAAAAATTAAAACCCAAATGCTTTCCCCATGTATAAATACCTACATAAATAATCACAAGATCAAATCGCTTACATTAGCAGCTACATGGATCGGTAATGATGAAACCCATTATGTTCGCAAACACGAAGATTACGGTTTAGAAAATTTTAAAGCGTTTATTACTTCAATGGTGTCTGCTATTGAATTTGAACTCGCATACCAAGACGCTGAAAAACTCATTGATTCTTCAAAATAGGCTCTATCGACTCTCCGATAGCTCCCAGTTCTTTATTCAGTTCTTTCATGCAAAGTTCCGTATCCATCTCTGCAAGAAAGTTTCCATCCAAGTCCCAGTATTGAGTCACCTCCCTTACTGGGTCTTGGTTTGTTCCAAGACCTCTGTCTGCTTTGGTTTCAATTACCTGAATTACTCTTGCACTTCTTGTGCCATCTGGTCTTCCTTTGAACATCTGGTCAGCCTCCTTTGAAATCGACTTGTATAACATGTTAGACATTTGATTCAAAAAAAATATCGCTCACATTTTTATTTAATGCTCTTGCGATCTTCAAAAGCGTATCGGTTGTAGTTACTGTAATCGTCCCGCTTTCTAAACCCGATATAATAGTTCGCGATACATTAGCCTTGCGTGACAATTCCACCTGTGACATCCCAAGCTTTTCTCGATATTCCTTTATTTTATATTGCATTTCAAACACCTCTTTTCTGTTTAATTTGTTGTACAATCAGAATTTAACATGTTAAACATCATTTGTCAACACTTTTTGTTCAAAATATTTGACATTCTCAGATATTGTATGTACAATATAGTAAACAAAGCGAGGTGTGCATATGACTTTAGGAGATATCATAAAAGACTACAGGAAAACTCATCATTTAAGTATGGACGCATTTTCCGAAAAAAGCGGCATTAGCAAAGCCTACATTTCATTACTTGAAAAAAACAAACATCCGAAAACCGGAAAACCTATTGCACCATCCATTCAGTGCATCCGTCAAGCCGCTGATGGCATGGGGATGGATTTTAATACTCTTTTTAGCATGATTGATGGAAACGTATCTTTGAGCGAAGACGTTTCACCTTATCCAGACTTATCTCCCAAGGATGAAAAAGATATCGAAAAAGCTTTGCAGGATACTCTGAACCAATTGGAAAGCGAACAGAATGGGTTGATGTTTTCCGGGCAGGCTCTGGATGATGAAACCAGAGAACTCTTGAAAATCAGTTTGGAAAACAGTTTAAGAATGGCTAAGATAACAGCCAAAAAGAAATTTACTCCGAAAAAATACCGGGCAGATGAAGAATAGCCCCTTTGTCATCGGTTCAAAAGGATGTGATAATCATGAACTCAGATCGAATAAAAAGTATTGTCCGTCGGCTCTCTCGAAAACACAATACCAGAGATCCTTTTATCCTTGCGGATGCATTGGGTATTTTAACTGTAACAGAACCGCTCGGAGCGCTAAATGGATACTACACAAAGAAATATCGAATCAAAATCATTCATATAAATAGTTCTTTATCCGAATCAGAACAGCGCTTTGCATGTGCGCACGAACTCGGTCATGCCCTGCTTCATCCGGATGCAAACACACCGTTTTTGACAAAATATACTTATCTGTCCGTTGATAAATACGAGATCGAAGCGAACAAATTTGCTTTGGAACTTCTGGTTCCGGACGAATTGCTTTTGGAATATCAGGACTGCACTATAGATCAGGTTGCAAGAGTTACGGGATATCAAAAGAATTTTATCGAACTAAGAATGAAATAAAGAATCTCCATTATGCAATTTGAGGTACTCAAATGGGAAACTTTAACAACACACTCAAATACCTACGCACGTGTAAAAAAATGTCACAAGCTGATCTCGCTGATAAACTTGGCGTTTCTACGTCAACTGTCGGAATGTATGAACTTGGAAAAAGAGAGCCAAATTTTAAAACACTTGGTACAATTGCAGATCTTTTTAATGTAGATGCGAACTTTCTTCTTGGAAAATTAGGTGAGAATTTCTCTTGCAAAGATGAAGAAGCACTTCATATAGGTGAAACAAATTTGATTGATAAAAAGTCAGAAAATTTTATCAACAAAGAAAATTTACCAGATTGGAATTATAAGAATGTTTTTGCCAGAAATCTCAAATACTTCATGGCGCAAAAAAGAATCAGTCAAATGGATTTGGCTAATGCTCTACAGCTAAGTCAATCCGCTGTATCAGATTGGTGTACTGGCAAGAAAATGCCACGAATTGATAAAATAAATACCATGTGCATCCTATTCAACTGTAGCCGTTCTGATTTAATGGATCACCACCCCCAAAATAACTATATATCAAAATACCGAAAGGAGGTCCCGTCTATGCCTTTACCGGAACAGCACACATACACATCTGAAGACTACTGGAACTTACCAGACGGGCAGCGTGCGGAGCTGATCGACGGGCAGCTCTACAACATGGCTCCGCCCAGCCGGATGCACCAGGAAATTTTATCCGCCCTGCACTGGAAAATCCGCTCTTACATCGCTGAACACGGCGGCTCCTGTAAGGTCTACCCTGCCCCATTTGCCGTAAATCTCGACGCAGACGATAAAGACTGGGTGGAACCGGATATATCCGTTATCTGCGACCCCAGCAAGCTCACAGACCGGGGCTGCACCGGTGCACCGGACTGGATCGTGGAAATTGTATCGCCGTCCAGCCGCCGGATGGATTACTCTATCAAAAACACGATCTATTCCGGTGCCGGTGTCCGGGAATACTGGATCGTCGATCCTGCGAAGCAACGTACCACCGTGTACCATTACGAAGAAGATGCAGCTCCGATGATCTATCTGTTCGATCAACCGGTTGCCGCTGGAATTTACGCTGATTTGGTGATCTGTATCGCTGATTTATTGAATAACTGAAAGGATGTGATTTTTTATGATGTACCCCTTTATGACGCTGAACGATGATACTGAAATTGTTCACTCAGAAATGAAACCCGATGGACGCGTCAAGGTATATATCGAAACTCCTGATGCAAAATGCTGTTTCCGTCATGCCACCTGCTGGCTGCCCGAATACAAATGGGAAGATGTTTATCAGTATTCTGATGAAGATTTAAAAAAATTTGAGGAAATTATCCGGTCTACTGCTCACCTGATTATGGAATTTTCTCAGGAGGGAGGTTTTGACAGTGCCTCAGGTTTTTAGAATGGGATCATACTGGATATATTTCTGGACAAATGAGAATGAACCTCTTGAACCCGTACATGTCCATGTTGCGGAAGGTTCGCCTACTGCAAATGCCACTAAAATCTGGATTACCAGCACCGGACATTGTTTGCTTTGCAACAATAATTCTCATATTCCCCCTAAAACACTTCGAAATATTATGAGAATGATTGAAGCACGAAATGCAGATGTCCTCTCCCTTTGGAAAACGTACTTCGGCGAAATCAGATATTTTTGTTAACAAAAGAAAAGCCCCGGTGCTACCAACACCGGGACAATCCCAGAAACTATGCAGGCCAGGTGGCCGGTATAATCTCCAAACGCAAAGAAATTATATCACACATGCCTGCACCTGCATAGGTGTATTTTTTATACCCAAAAGGAGGGAATATCATGCGTTTACCAAACGGTTATGGCTCCGTTCACAAGCTTTCCGGAAAACGCCGGAATCCCTGGCGTGCAAGAAAAACGGCTGGATGGGATGTAGACCCTGAATCCGGTATCCCAACACAAAAATATGAAACCATCGGTTACTACCCCACCCGTCAGGAAGCATTGCAGGCACTGGCAGACTACAATTCGAATCCTTATGATATCAGCGTGTCTTCCAGCACCTTTTCTGATGTTTACGCCATGTGGTCGAAAGAATACTATGTCACGCTGAAGAATGATTCCAGCGCCCGCAGTTACAAAGCAGCCTATAAATATTGCGAACCGATCTACGCTGTGCCCATGCGTGATCTGCGTGTTACTCATCTGCAGGGCGTCATAAATGATGCGGATGTCGGGGAAGCGACGAAAAGCCGTATGAAATCCCTTTTTAACCTCATGTACAAATACGCTATGACACATGATATCGTGAACAAAGACTACAGCGCTCTATTCGTCCAGAAAGTCGGCAAGCGGGACAAGTCGCAGCGTGTGCCGTTCAAAAACAGCGAAGTGCAACAGCTCTGGAAGCTCCGCAGCTTTGGGGTTACGGACATGATCCTGTTTTCCGTTTATACCGGATTCCGCCCGTCAGAAGTTCTGCTGATCGAAACCAAAAACGTTGATCTGGCTCGCTGGCGGATCAAGGGCGGCATGAAAACGGAAGCCGGAACTGACCGCATGGTTCCGATTCATCCGATGATCCGCCCCATCGTACAGGATCACTACAACCCGGAAAATGAATTCTTGTTTCCAAACGAACAGGGGCAGCTCATGACCTACGATCAGTATCGGGGACGCTTCAAAAAGGTTATGTCCCGGATCGGAACCGTACATACTCCGCACGAAGCACGCCATACATTCATTTCCTGCGCAAAGCATTACAAGATGGACAATAACCTGTTGAAAGCCATCGTCGGACATAAGATCACCGACATCACCGAAGAGGTTTACACCCACAGACCTTACAGCGATTACGAAGGTGCTGTATCCTTAATTTCCTACGACGGCGCGGACATCGAATACGAATCCATTGACGCCGAATGGGACTAAAAAAGGGCTATCCTGCTGCCGGTTTTACGACCACAGGATAGCCCATTTTTTGTGTATTGCTTGTGTATTGTGTGTGTATTGTTTGTGTATTACGCGCACAAATTTCTAACGATTTTGACATATCCACACACTGAACAACCCTTGATTTTACTGGATTTCTTAGAACTTGCCAGCGTTAGCAGCTTCCTCAACGGAAACAGCTACAGCTACAGTAGCGCCAACCATCGGGTTGTTGCCCATACCGATCAGACCCATCATCTCAACGTGTGCGGGTACAGAGGAAGAACCTGCGAACTGCGCATCGGAGTGCATACGGCCAAGTGTATCTGTGAAGCCATAAGAAGCAGGACCTGCAGCCATGTTATCGGGATGCAGGGTACGGCCGGTACCGCCGCCGGAAGCTACGGAGAAGTAC
>ULNU01028215.1_pt1 | contig 10762 bp, 9 predicted proteins | sample 1951991 | NCBI WGS metagenome assembly ULNU01 (sample SAMEA4835584, study PRJEB28245) | human gut metagenome | biome: gut microbiome; material: fecal sample | place: Denmark | collected 2008 | reverse complement strand
GAAGATTTTCGGTAATTTTGCCTGCTACTATATTTTCCGCATTGAGTGTGAACAGGCATAGAGGGAAGTATGTGCCATCTTGCGATAGAATGATAAATGTGCTATTGTTACATAATAAGAATGTTCCATGTGCAGAAAAGGAAGATGCACAATGAATAGAAGGGATATCGTATATGTGTGAATTTAAACTTGAAGAGTTAGAAGTATTCAACTTTCGCAAATTTGAGAATGAAAGATATAAGTTAAATCCACAAATGAATGTTTTCGCAGGAAAGAATGGTTCTGGAAAGACAGCGGTGTTAGAAGCAGCCTGCGTTATGCTGGGGGCATATCTTGCGGCATTCAAGACATATGTACCAAGCCGATTTGTCAGAAATATTCATCCGGAAGATAGTCACCTAAAGGTGTTGAGTGCAGAAAAGCAGAATGTTTTGACGGCGGGTGGAGTTCATCAATACCCCTGTTATGTTAAATGTAAGGCAACATGGAATCATATGGGGGAATCTGTTGAATTTCAGCGAATTGTGATAAAGGAAGATGGTAGAACTAAATTTGACGGAAGCAATCCTATGCAGTCGCAGGTTGTTTCTTGGGAAAATGCCATTGCAAAAGCAGATCATTCCGATGAAGCAATTTTGTTGCCTCTTGTCTTGTATTTAAGTTCAGCCAGACTTTGGAATGAAAATAATGCCAAGACCGGGAAAAATGGAATCTATAATAGAACGGAAGGGTATAATCGCTGTCTTGATAATAAAAGAGGAACAGAGCTTGCATTTGAATATATCAAGAGATTACGAGATGTTGCAAATGAGGAACAGGATGGAAAAAATTTTCCGGCATATAATGCAATTTTAAACGCAATAAATACAGCATTTCAAGAGGAACTGGCTCCCGGAGAGCAGGTGATTATTTCTACAAGGTATGTTTCGGATATTGTAGCATTAAAGAGTGCGGATGGAACGATACTTCCTTTTAGTACCTTGAGTGATGGCTATAGAAACGTAATTAAAATTATTCTGGAAATCGCTACACGTATGTGCATTTTAAACCCTTATCTTCAAGGAGATGCACTACAAAAGACACCAGGAGTGGTAGTGATAGATGAACTTGATTTGAGCTTGCATCCTACATGGCAGAAAAAAATCATAGGCATTTTGAAGAATCTGTTTCCGAAAATTCAGTTCATATGTGCAACACATTCCCCATTTATCATCCAGTCATTAGAGGATGGAGAACTGATTACGCTGGATCGAAAATTGGATAGTGAATATGCCGGAGAAGGAATAGAAGATATAGCGGAAGACGTTATGGGTGTAAAAATGCCTCAGTATAGCGAAAAGAAACGAAAGATGTATGATGCGGCGGCTGAGTTCTATGATGCGGTAAAAGTGGGAAAGACACAGAAGGACATCGAAGAACTTGGCAAAAAACTGGCAGTTTTAGAGGCAAATTACAGCGACAATCCTGCGTATCTTGCGCTGATGCGTCAAAAATTCGAGTTGAGAAAGTGTGAAGTAGAACACAATGAGACCAGTGAATAAAGGAAAATCACCTTATCAGAAAATTAATGATTACTCGGAGGCATTACCCTATTTGGAAAAACGATTAGGAGGGTACTGTTCCTACTGTGAATTCCCAATAAAACATGTTCCAGAGGTAGAACATATTGCTTCAAAGGCAAATGGTGGAGACAGAACTGATTGGAATAATCTGCTTTTGGGATGCAAATATTGCAATACTAGGAAAGGCAAAAAGACTTCGCTGGAAGATGTAGACGAGTATATATGGCCAGACCGTGATAACACGGCACTGGCATATACATATCGAAACGGAGTGCCGGAAGTGAACGAGAAAAAGCTTTTGGAAGTAGATAGTACAGGAAAATTTTACAGAAAAGCAAAGAAGTTATTTGATTTGGTACAATTAGATCATGTTCCGAATGAAAAAGAAAAGGACAAAAGGTTCGCAGAACGCAATGAGGCTTTTCAGATTGCACAGGAGTCTTTGAGTATTTGGAGAAAGGTCAAGAGAATTGTGGATGATTCGAAGGCTTTGGAACTTTACAAAAACATAATTGCAACGACCGCATTGGCAGTAGGATTTTTTTCGGTGTGGATGACCGTTTTTTCAGAAGAACCGGAAATATTGTTGATGCTGATTGAAAAGTTTCCTAATACACGGAAGGAATACTTTGACAGGACCGGACATCCGATGGCACTTGACAAAATTGAAAAAGTGTGCTAATTTCTGAGTAGGTTGAGACATCAAGTTACTTGTGTCTCTTTTTTGACTGATAATTCAGGAAAAGAAGAGATCAGGTTCAGATGTATGTTTCAACTTTGGGAAAGTGCAAAAAGAAATTTAAACATACATCTGGGTTTGTTTTAGAAACAAGTCGGATGTATGTTTTTTTATGAAATCAGACGGCGGCGTGGACTATCAGAAAAAACGGATGCAAAGGAGAAAAACGGATGAGCGGCAACACGCAAAAAGAAGAAATCTACAGAACAGCAATGCGAATTTGCAGAATGTGGGGAGTGGCAGAAACTTTGGATAGCGGGATACCGCCTTATGAAACTCCTATATCTACACAGACTGTGGAGAATGAAAAGCTGGTTCTGCAATGGGCAGAGGAATATGTACGGCTACGTGAGAATGGCGAAGAACTCTGGAGATTCTTTGAAAAGAAGATAAAGAGTCTACGCAAGCCGGAGCAGAAATAGTACTATTATCATTTCTACAGGGGAATTATCATTTCCTTATCAGTTATTTATCATTATAATCTACAGTCAAAGGAGCAAAAAAACTCATATATGAATATTTTTTTGTGATATTATCAGTTTATCATTTTCTATCAGTAATAAAACATCATGTAGATAAGAACGGGCTATACTACAGTAAGAAAGTTTTTTACTGTAGGTGATAAATTGATAAAATGATAAAGCCGTTGCTGACTGTAGATTTTGATAAATAATAAAAACATTCTTGTTCTTTTCTGGCATCTACTGCGGGTCTTGAACCCGGCAATGTAGATTATCAAAATATCAGATTCTTTTGCAAATTTCTTCAAATCTATTGATAAATCGCCCTAAATATGGTATATTCTGTGTAGATTGAAACAGAACGCAAAAGGTTTTGTTTCTTTTTTTGCTTTTTTTTTAAGGCGGAATTTGCCCCAATTTAAGCAAAGAAGAAAAGAAACAAGATGTATGTTTCAAGCTTTTACAATTACAAAAGCAAGATGCATCTGCCTTGTTGGAGGTTCATGTGGTATGGGTATTGCGTGAGTTTTTAAGGGACGATGAAAAATTGAACTGGATACGCTAACGGAGATCACAGAACTCCAGGACAAAAAGTCTAACAGAAAGTGTTCGACATTGACACAGATAACTCCATAGAAAAAGTGCCGTTTTTGCAGCACTTTTTATTTTTCGTATTGCATTTCATGTTGCCTCAACCAAATATCCGGAACGATCTTCAGGGAAGGCTATCTCTTTTGACTGTAATATACCCAAATCTGCTGAAAAAGTCAACAAAACTCAGTATAATTCACGGGTCGGATGAAGAAAAATGTGGTATAATTTCCAAAGAGTTTTACAAGGGAGTAATTGACAAGCTATGAAAATGAAACACAACAGATCTCAGAAATGTTTGATAACACAATTGTCACTATGGCTGGTACTGCTATTGACATTTACCGGCTGTGCGGAAAGTACCGTCACGCCGCAGGATAATACCTATACGATAGAGCAGCCGGCGACGATCCCCTACGAATTGCTGGAGGCATCGGAGACTGCAGCATCGGAACCCGAATCCGGACAGTCACAGGAAAATGCTTCGGATACACAAGAATCGCAGCAGGTTACATCTGCAACAGACGTTCCGACAGGAGAGGGCACGTCAGCATTTTCCCTCCGGGAGATTCCGGCATACTCCGGCACGCCTTATACAGAGGTCAATGGCAACAAACCTTATTTCACAGAGGCAGATCTGACCACACAGTCCTTCGAGACATACAGCGAGCTGGACAGCCTGGGGCGCTGTGGCGTGGCATATGCCAACGTAGGACAGGACCTGATGCCGACAGAACCGAGAGGGGAGATCGGAGCCGTGAAGCCTACCGGATGGCATCTGGTGAAATACGATAACGTGGACGGAAAATACCTATACAATCGCTGCCACCTGATTGCCTACATGCTGGCGGCGGAAAACGCCAATCCGCAGAACCTGATCACCGGAACCAGATATCTCAACGTGCAGGGAATGCTCCCTTTTGAGACGAAAGTCTGCGATTATGTCAAAAATACAGGGAATCATGTCCTGTACCGTGTCACTCCCATATTTGACGGGGATAACCTGCTGGCAGACGGTGTCCTCATGGAAGCCTATTCTGTGGAAGATGTCGGAGAGGGAATCCAATTCTGTGTATTTGCCTACAATGTGCAGCCGGGGATCGGTATTGACTATGCCACCGGAGATAACTGGGCGGAGAGCAACGCGGCATCCCAGGAAGCGGCAGCACCCATTGTGATAGAAACACCGACACAACAACCCCAGACAGACACTACGGTGCAGATCACACCGGAACCGTCAGTGCCACAGGAATCACAGGAAACTACCTACGTGCTGAATACCAACACCATGAAATTCCATTATCCGTCCTGCTCCAGCGTGGATCAGATGAAGGAGAAAAACAAAGAGATATATACCGGCAACAGAGAAGATATCATCAATATGGGATATATGCCCTGTAAGCGGTGCAATCCTTAATCGGCAAGTGAATTAGATATAGCAGAAAAGGACCTTCGAGATACTGATAACAGCCTCGAAGCTCCTTATTATTTGCTTAGTAAAGATAAGAATATGATTTGCGTCAACAGTTTTCGTATACTTGCAAACATTCTGCAAATGCTATAGACTAAGACTAGTTTCTATATCTATTTGAATCAGAATAAAGGAGTATATGTTATGTGTACAGCGGCAACTTATAGATCACAGGATTTTTATTTCGGCAGAACTTTTGATTATGAATTTAACTATGGGGAAGAGGTAACGGTAACACCACGCAATTATCCTTTTCCGCTACGGCATCAGAATGCCCTGACGGAGCATTATGCCATGATCGGCATTGCTCATATGGCAGGGGATTATCCTTTGTACTATGATGCAGTGAATGAGAAAGGACTCGGCATGGCGGGACTGAATTTCCCGGGAAATGCAGTATACAGCAAAGTGCAGACAGGTAAGGACAACATCGCCCAGTTTGAGTTCATCCCCTGGATTCTGGGGCAGTGTGCCAATGTGCAGGAAGCCAGAGTATTGTTATCCCATATCAATCTGGTGGATACACCCTTTAATGAAAAATATCCGGTTTCTCCACTGCACTGGATTCTGGCAGACAAGGAAGAGGCCATTACGATCGAGTCTGTGCAGGAGGGGCTGAAGATCTATGACAACCCGGTGGGAGTATTGACGAACAATCCCCCGTTTCCAATCCAGATGTTTCGTTTGAACGATTATATGTCCCTGTCTTCCGAATCACCGACAAACCGTTTTTCCGCAGATCTGAAGCTGAAGCCGTACAGCAGAGGCATGGGAGCCATGGGACTGCCCGGGGATCTGTCTTCTGCATCCCGTTTTGTACGGGTGGCATTCACGAAGATGAATTCCCTGTCCGGATTGTCTGAGTCGGAGAGCGTCAGCCAGTTTTTCCATATTCTGGGGAGCGTGGATCAGACCAGAGGATGCTGTCAGCTGGACAAAGGGGAGTATGAGATCACTATCTACACTTCCTGCTGCAATGCAGACAGAGGAATTTACTATTATACGACCTATGAAAATCATCAGATTACTGCAGTAGATATGTACCGGGAAAATCTGGACAGTGATCGTCCTGTCCATTACCCGCTGGTGCAGGGAGAACATATTTTATTGCAGAATGCTGCAGCAGGAAGCGCGGAGGAAAACCAGTAATGGATGTACAGAAAGAACAGGAGCAGCAAAACCGGACGGATCATGTAGTGTCCGGATTTGCATTCTATTCAGAGAAAGATGCCAGACTGGCAGAGCAGGAGAGACAGAAGATTGCTTATCTGGATAAGCGGATCGATCGGACAAATCTGGAGTCCGTACTGGTTATTTATAAAAAAGCATTGGATGACAGGGTGTTCCGCACTCCGGTAGGTTTGGAATACCTCAGGGAATTGCAGGGAGAACTGAAAGCAGAGCAGGATCTGTTGGGAGAAGAGATTCCGCCGATCCCTCTGTGGACGAACTTTGCGGACACCAGGGAAAAAACGTCTCCTGCCAGAAGAAGAATCAAACCGGCACCGGAAGAAAATAAAAATACGACGTTCCGGCTGTCTCTTATTATGAATATTGTGATGGTCATTGCAATTATTGCAATGTTTATCATCACGCTGAATTCCGATCAGCCCAATGTCCTGAATTATGAAAGAAATCTGCAGAACAAATATGCCACCTGGGAGCAGGAACTGACCCAGAGGGAGCAGACGGTACGGGAAAAGGAAAGAGAATTACATATAGAGACCGAAGTTTCACAAAATTGACATATTTACACGTTATAGTGTAAGTATTCAGGAAAGCCTCGAAGAGGCGATTTTGCGAATGGGGCTGAATAGTTACTATCTCAAGATAGGAAGGTGAGGGTGTATGGACAGACTGAAAGTACTGGTAGTAGATGATGAGAGCAGAATGCGCAAGCTGGTCCGGGATTTCCTGGTGAAGAGCAATTTTGATGTACTGGAAGCCGGTGATGGTGAGGAGGCACTGGATATTTTTTATAAAGAAAAAGATATCGCATTGATCATTCTGGATGTGATGATGCCGAAGATGGACGGATGGCAGGTGTGCCGGGAGATCCGGGTGAACTCCAAAGTACCGATCATCATGCTGACAGCCCGCGGAGATGAGAGAGACGAACTGCAGGGATTTCAGCTGGGAGTGGACGAGTATATTTCCAAGCCCTTCAGTCCCAAGATTCTGGTGGCCCGAGTGGAAGCAATCCTGCGCAGAACAAATCAGCTGGGACAGGAAGAGACTCTGACCTGCGGCGGCATTACCGTGGATAAGGCGGCACACCGCGTGATCATTGATGGAAAAGATGTGGATCTAAGTTACAAGGAATTTGAACTCCTGACCTATTTTATGGAAAATAAAGGCATTGCCCTGTCCAGAGAAAAGATCCTGAACAATGTGTGGAACTATGATTATTTTGGGGATGCCCGTACCATAGACACACATGTGAAAAAACTGCGCAGCAAACTGGGCGAGGAAGGCAATCTCATAAAGACCATATGGGGCATGGGGTACAAGATGGATGAAACAGCGGAATAAACAACAAAAGAGAAAAGTACATTCTATCAGGGGACAGTTTGCCTGGATCTTTATCGGCCTGATGATCGGTACGATCCTGCTGTGCCTGATGATCAACTATTTATTTCTGGGAAAAGTCTATATGCAGAGCAAACTGGATGTTATTCATGATGCTTACGGAACCATCAAGCAGGCAGCGGAGAGCGACAGCTATGACACGGAAGAATTTGCCAGAGAACTGGATGATGTGTGCAGAAGCTACAACATGACGGTATGCGTTATGGATGTGAATTCCAATATGAAATATGTGTCCATCAACGGCGGTGAGAGACTGGAAAACCGCCTGATCGGTTATGTATTTGGACTCAGCATACCTTTCAATGACCAGAGGGTGATCGAGAACGGCGATGATTATGTGATCAAGAGAACCGGACAGGAGGACAAGGAATATCTGGAAATCTACGGAAGACTGAATACCGGCATTTCTTTTATTATGCAGACACCTCTTTCCAGTATTCAGGAGAGTGCAAAGATCGCCAACCGCTTCTATGCCCTTGCAGGATGTCTGGGAGCAATGGCGGGTGGTATTATTATCTGGTTCGTCTCCCGAAGTGTGACCAAGCCGATCCTGGAACTGAATAATATTTCGAAACGGATGGTACAGCTGGATTTTGAGGCAAAATATCAGGGGAAGGCACATAATGAGATCGATCTGTTGGGAGAGAATATCAATAAGTTGTCCGATTCCCTGGAGAAAACCATTTCGGAACTGAAGACAGCGAACAATGAATTGCAACGGGATGTGGAGAAAAAAGAAGCCATTGACGAAATGCGCAAGGAATTTCTGGCCAATGTATCCCACGAACTCAAGACCCCCATTGCGCTGATTCAGGGTTATGCGGAAGGGCTGCAGGAGGAGATCAATGACGATCCCGAGAGCAGGCAGTTCTATTGTGATGTCATCGTGGACGAAGCAGCGAAGATGAACAACATGGTGAAAAAGCTTCTGACCCTGAACCAGCTGGAATTTGGTAATGATGTGGTGGCCATGGAGCGGTTCGACCTTACGGCGCTGGTGAAAAATTATATCCAGTCAGCGGCAATTCTGACAAAACAGCATGAGATCACTGTGCGGATGGAAGAGTATCCGCCGATCTATGCATGGGCGGATGAATTTAAAATAGAAGAAGTGTTCATGAACTTTTTCTCCAATGCGGTCAATCATTGTGAAGATGATAAGATCATCGAAGTGAAAATGGAACAAAAGGACGGCAAAGTACGGGTATCTGTATTCAATACAGGCAAACCGATCCCGGAGGACTCTATCCACCATATCTGGGAGAAGTTCTACAAGGTGGATAAGGCAAGAACCAGAGAATACGGAGGCAGCGGTGTGGGATTGTCTATCGTGAAGGCCATCATGGAATCCATGAACCAGCAATTCGGTGTGAACAATTACAACAACGGCGTGGAATTCTGGTTTGAGTTAGAGACAAAATAGTAAATATAAAGGATATATTTTTATATGAGGGAAGAACAGATACAGGAGGCACCGGTAAAGGTACTGTTAGTCGGTGTGGATGTCGGTGAAGAACCGGATTTTGAGCGTTCCATGGAGGAACTGGCAAGTCTGGCGGAAGCTGCGGAAAAAGAAGTGGCCGGTCAGATTGTACAACGGCTGGATCATGTCAATAAAGCGTTATATATCGGCACCGGAAAAGTGACAGAGGTGCGCAGGCTGGCAGAAGAATGCGGGGCACAGGAGATTGTGTTTGATAATTCTCTGACACCTTCACAGGTAAGAAATCTGGGAAATGAACTGGAACTGCCGATCATCGACCGGACTAATCTGATCCTAGATATATTTGCCATCCGGGCCCAGACAAGAGAGGCAAAATTACAAGTGGAGACAGCCAGACTGCAATATATGCTGCCGAGACTGGTAGGAATGTATGATGCACTGAGCAGACAGGGCGGTGCCAGTGGCAGCATGAGTAATAAGGGCACCGGTGAGAAAAAGCTGGAACTGGACAGGCGTAAGATCGATCATCGTATCACAGAACTGAAAAAGGAACTGGAAGATGTGGGACGTACCAGAGAGGTGCAGCGGAAAAAGAGGCAGCAGTCCCGTATCCCGCAGGTGGCTCTGGTAGGATATACCAATGCGGGAAAGTCTACAATTCTGAACCGTATGGTAGAGCAGTTCGGCGAATTGCCGGATAAAACGGTCATGGAAAAGGATATGCTGTTTGCTACACTGGAGACCAGTGTCCGCAGTGTGGATACCGGACATAATAAGCCCTTTTTCCTGACGGATACGGTTGGATTTATCAACAAGCTGCCCCACGGACTGGTAAAAGCCTTCCGCTCTACACTGGAAGAGGTGAAGTATGCGGATCTGCTGATCCAGGTGGTGGATTTCAGCGATGAAAATTACAGACAGCAGATGCAGGTAACTGCTGATACCTTAAAAGAACTGGAAGCAGGTGACATTCCGCAGATCATAGTGTATAATAAGGCAGACAAATGTGAGATGGAACCACTGCCGCAAAAGAGACAGGACAACTGGTATCTGGCGGCAGGACTTAATATCGGTATCCGTGAACTGGCAGAGGCTGTTGAACAGAAAGTCTATGCGGATAATGCAGAGTGCGTATTTCTGATCCCGTACAGTGCAGGAAATGTGGCTTCCTATCTGATGGAACAGGCGCAGATACTTTCCAGAGAGTATAGGGAGGACGGTATTCTGATCCATGCGGACTGCCATAGACAGGATATGGACAGATACAGAGAGTATATAGTGTCATAAGATCACAGAAATTACAATGAGGGAAGGATAAAAGATGGAGACCAATACACAACAGGAACGAGCAAAGAGACTGGAACAACAGGCAAGAGAATACCTGATGCAGTCCAATGATCCGATATTTACCAGGTATTTACAGCAATTACTTCCAAGAATACAGAGACAGCCGGAATATGTAGAACAGCTACAGGCAGAACTGGATAAAAGCGTGGAATTCTGGTACCAGAGACAGCAGATCAATGCAAACAGAGGCGGAGAAACCGGAGCGGAGTCATCTGTGCCGCAGCAGAGTGTACCACAGGAGGCAGCCGCCGGAGAACAGCAGACAGCCGGGCAATCACAGACACAGCCAGTAGGGCAGTTTACTATGCAACAGGTGCAGGCACCGGTGACGCAGGCTCCGGCACAGAAGAAGCAGAATGCGGAATATCTGGTCGCAACCATTGCATTGTCGGTGGTTGGCGGAATCTTTATTCTGACCGCACTGGTATTGCTTGGTATGTATTTTATGAACGGCTGGATCAAAGGTATTTCTTTATATGCAGTTTCCCTGGGAGTGGTATTGATCGCAGAATTACTGATCCACAGAAAGCTTCCGAAACTGGCCCAGATCTTTTCGGC
>ULNU01037073.1_pt1 | contig 10980 bp, 4 predicted proteins | sample 1951991 | NCBI WGS metagenome assembly ULNU01 (sample SAMEA4835584, study PRJEB28245) | human gut metagenome | biome: gut microbiome; material: fecal sample | place: Denmark | collected 2008 | reverse complement strand
ATCCGTCAGGGATATGATTGAAAAATTGAAACTTTATTATGGAGTGGATATTGTGGTAAACAATACCAGTATATTCAAGAATCGCTATACAGGCAAGTTCAGAACCAAAGATGGAGTGGAGCATGTGCTGAAAGTACTGAGATTGAATAATAGATTTACTTATACAAAAGATGACGAAAATAATGTGATAACTATTAATTAACCCTTTAAAATATTCTGCCTATGGAATAACACACATCATATTTTATAAAAATGGGACAGTGCTGCAACACTATCCCATGGAAGTCAATGATACATTGACATTTTCTTCTAATAATCTTAAGTTAAAACCTAAAATTAGTAATACAAATATATGAAAAATATTTTGTACCAAGAATCTATTGTAGAAATTAAACATTTATTTCGGGTTATGAAAATCACAGCTCTGGCCTTGTTTTTATTTGTCGGAACAGCTTTTGCCACGAAATCTTATTCACAGACCATGAAAGTTACAGTTGTTTCGGACCGTATATCAACAGGCAAAGTTATCAACGAGATAGAAAAGCAGACTGATTATCTGTTTGTGTATGATATGAATGAGGTTAATCTGAAACGTAACGTCAAAGTTCATGCACAAGATAAACCGGTGGCAGAGGTCTTGAACGAGGTCTTTGAAGGAACTGATATTTATTATGCTATGGAAGGCAAGAATATCATGCTGATGAATAAAGCAAAAGAGAAAGCTTCTGAAAAACAAGCTGATGATAATAAGGTGACAGGATCTATAAAAGATATGGCCGGTGAACCGATCATTGGTGCTAATGTTACGATAAAGGGACAATCAATAGGTACAATTACAGATATAGATGGGCGTTTTATTATCAATGCCCCGGCTAATGCAATTCTACGGATTACATACATTGGCTATATTCCGCAAGAAATCAAAGTGGAGAATAAAAGAGAACTTAAAATCATTCTGCAGGAAGATACGGAAACGTTAGACGAAGTGGTAGTGGTGGGGTATGGTGTTCAGAAGAAATCGGACGTTACCGGTGCTATGATTCGTGTAAATTCGGACGAACTGAATTCCCGACCGGCAGCCAATGCTTTCGAAGCTATGCAAGGTAAAGCGGCAGGTGTGGATATTGTTAGCAATGAACGTCCGGGTGAAATAGGAACTATCAATGTACGCGGTGTACGTTCGTTGAGTGCCAGCAATACTCCGCTTTATGTAGTGGATGGTATTCCTTTAATGTCGACAAGTGGCATTGAGACTTTGAATCCACAGGATATAGAATCCATTGATGTCCTGAAGGATGCCTCTGCTACTGCTATTTATGGTTCACGTGGTGCCAACGGTGTCATTTTGGTTACTACTAAACAGGGCAAGGCGGGCAAGATGTCATTGAACTATTCGGGTACGATGACCATTGAAAATTTGCAGGATTACTCTGAAATGATGAATTCTGCCGAATACATTGAGTGGCGTCGTTGGGCTTATTACTATAAAGAACCGAATAAATATCCGAGGGGTGACGAGCCTGATAAGGATAGTGATTATCTGATTTTTAACGGAGCAAAAGATCCTTATGCCTGGAGGAACATTGAAAAAGGCTGGGCTGGTGGTAGCTGGAATGCATCTGCGGTTCCTACAACGGATTGGGCTGATATGGTTACACAAACCGGTGTTACCCATGAACATACGTTGAGCGCCAGTGGTGGTACGGATAAAGTACAAGGTTATGCTTCTATCGGCTATCTGGATAATGAGGGTACCGTGAAAGGTCAGTCTTACACTCGTTATACAGCCAAAGTCAGCTTGAATCTTGATCCGACCAAATGGTTCAAGATGGGCTTGAATGTCAACGGTACTTTCAGTGAACAGCAATATGGTTCTTCGGCTAAGGCTGTAGGACAGATGATCAGTGACCGGCCATCCAATCTGTATGCAGCTTCTACCAGTTTGTATCCGTATGCCGTGCCCTTTGATGATGAGGGTAACCGCATTGATTATCCGGGTGGAGATGATAAAGTGAAAACGATAGTCAACGAATGGAATTATAGTGAGAATGAACGTCGTATGTTCCGTGCTATCGGTAGTCTGTATGCCCAGTTGAACTTGGGTGAGATCTTCTCTCCTCTGAAAGGGCTCAGATATCGCTTCAATTTTGGTCCCGACTTTCATAGTTACCGTAATGGAAGTTTTGCAGATGCGAACTCTGTCAGTCGTGAGGGAACCAATCGTGCCAGTTTAACGAATCAATCTGATTTTTCATGGACACTTGATAATCTTATCTACTATGATAAGGAAATAGGAAAACACTCTTTGGGAGTGACTTTACTGCAAAGTGCCACTAAATATCGTTATGAAGAATCCTCTATGGCTGCTTTAAATATTCCCCTGGCCAGTGCCAAATGGAATGCGTTGAGTAAAGCAAATATTTCTGCACTGGATGACTGGGGGAGTGATTTAGTAGAGAAGCAGTTACTCTCGTATATGTTCCGTTTAAATTATGATTATAACAGCAGATACCTCCTCACGGTTTCCGGTCGTTGGGATGGCGCTTCGCAGCTTGCCAAAGGTAATAAATGGGCATTTTTCCCTAGTGCGGCGTTGGGCTGGCGTCTTGATCAGGAAGGATTTTTGCAGGATGTAAGTTGGCTCAATCAGTTGAAACTACGTGTGGGAGTCGGGGTTACTGGTAACTCCGCTATTGATCCTTACCAAACAAAGGGGGCCGTTGTTCCTATCTATTATCCTTATGGTGACAGTTCCACTTCAGGCTTCGTAGCTTCCGATCCTGTAGCTACGGGTGGTACGGTTGCTATGGCAAATAAAGACTTAACTTGGGAAAAGACCACCCAATATAATATTGGCGTTGATTACTCTGTACTGAACGGAAGAATTTCGGGAGTTCTGGATTTTTATACTTCGCGTACAACAGACTTATTGATGCAGATGGGAATTCCTTCATTAAATGGTTATACCCAAACTTATGCCAATGTGGGGGAAACTTCCAATATAGGTGTGGATATCACATTGAATACTGTGAATATCCGGACCCGGGACTTTGAGTGGTCTACCAGTCTAAATGTCGCCTGGCAGAAAGATAAAATAGAGGAGTTGGCAAATGGTAAAGAAGATGATATTAATAATAATTGGTTCATCGGAAAGTCATTGGGAGTGATCTATGGCTATGAATCTGCCGGAATCTGGCAAGAAGAAGATGCGGCTGAAATGGCTGAATTTAATAAGAAAGGACATTCGTTTCAGGTAGGTATGGCACGACCGGTAGACCAGAATGGTGACCATAAGATTGATCCGAATGATGACCGTATAGTAGTGGGACATACACGTCCACGCTGGACTTTGGGTATGACCAATACTTTCTCTTATAAGAATTTTGAGCTTTCCTTCATGTTGTACGGTCGTTTTGACTATATGGTTGATACAGGTGGTGAGTGGCAGGGAGGCCGCTACACTCAGCGTAAGATAAATTACTATAATGAGAATAATAAGAATGCTGAATATCAGAAACCTATCCATGATGATGGAGGCGGTGATCCCTACTACCGGATTCTGGGATATAAGAACGGTTCGTTCCTGAAAGTGCGTAATGTTTCATTAGGTTACGTTTTCCCGAAGAACATGGTGAGCAAATGGAATCTATCTAATCTGAAAGTATATGTGCAGGCTAAGAATCCGGGGCGTATCTTTTCTAATATAGATTTTCTGGAACTGGACGCTTCGCAGAATTTAACATCTACCTGGAACCGTGGTTTCACAATAGGATTGAATGTAGGATTTTAAACTAAAAAGCAAACAATTATGAAATTATATAAGAATATTACATTCGGCTTATTAGCCTTGACCTTGGGAGGCGTGGTGGCTTCCTGTAGTGATTTTCTGGATGAAAAGCTTACCACTCAACAGACTACCGATTTCTTTGATACACCGGAAGGTATTGATCAGCTGGCTGTGGGCATTTACAATAACCTGCGTTTCCATTTCTTCAAGGAGAATGCCTATACTACCACTAATTACGGTACGGATGAGTTTACTGTGGGTGGTGATGGTTCCAATAAAGTGTGGAATAATTATGATAGTAGTTTCCAGTCACAGATTGTAGCCGCTAATTCAAATACTACGATGGCCGAAAGCCTTTGGGATGCCATGTATATCGGAATCAACAATGCGAACCTGTTGTTAAGTAAAATAACTCCTGATAGTTATACCGGTACGAATAAGAAGACGTATATGGGCGAAGCCTATTTCCTGCGTGGCTTTAATTATCTGAAGTTGGTTTCCCAGTATGGAGGTGTACCCTTGAAATTAGAGTCGAGCTTTGTACCTGTCCGTGAGTTCACCCGTGCTACGGCAGAAGCCACGGTAGAGCAGGCGATTGGTGATTTGAAGAATGCTTATGATCTGTTGCCGGCGACGGTAAGCATGGTGGGGAAGATTAGCAGGGATGCTGCGGCTCATTTTTTAGCTAAGGCTTACTTGTTCCGTGCCAGTGAAATTAATGATGGATGGAACAGTACGACTAAAGAATCTGACCTGAAAGAAGCCTTGAAACTGGCCAAAGAAGTAATTTCACGTCATCAGTTAGCCCCCAATTTTTCTGATCTGTGGCATTATACGGAACCTGACGGAGCGAGTGAAAAATTAGATGAGATTATTCTTTCGGCACAGTTCTCTTCTGACAAATCTTCCAGAAGTGCCGGTACTAACAGATGCCATCTCTTCTTCTTGTCTGTTTACAATAATTTGCCTCAGATGAAACGTGACTTGGCTGGCGGTCGCGAGTACCAACGTTTAAGAACCACATATTATATGTATAATATCTATGATATGATTAATGATTCCCGTTTCTGGAAAAGCTTTAAGACTAAGTATGCTGTTAATAACCCGAAAGCGGGTTCCGGTTACGAAGTGGGAGATTTGGGCGTGATGTATGTTGTCAATCGTCCGGGTGATACCCGGTTCGATGGAGTGCAACTCAGCGGAAAGGTGATTGATGAAAAGACCGGCAAAGCCATTCCTACTACATTTGTGACTTATCCGAAAGATCGTAACGGTAAGGACGATGTGGCATTATATGATGATGTAAGTCGTTTTGTAGCTCTTAATAAGTATATTGATGGTTCGCGTGAAACGGTCAGTGACATGGGAGGCAATCGGGATGGTATTCTGGCCCGTCTTGGTGAAACTTATCTGATCGCTGCTGAAGTTCTGATTCGCCAAGGCGAATATGGTGATGCTCTGCATTACATTAATGAACTCCGCAAGCGTGCTGCCTACAAGAACGGGGAAGATCGTTCGGCATATTGTGACGGTGGTGCATCATATAATGAAAATGCCTTAGGATGGCAGATTGACGGCATAAACTCTTATTACACCGGAAATTCTTATTATGAGTCCAATGATATTGATAAGACTACACTTCCCACTGATCTTGAAATAACAGATATACATAGTCTTCCGGCTGAAGATGAGGCTGTCATTTCAAAACTGAAATATAGCTCTGATTATGATCGTATGATGTGCCTTTTGCTGAATGAGCGTTCCCGTGAACTTTGCGGTGAGTTTTATCGTTGGGAAGACTTATCAAGAACGAAAACATTGGTGGCACGTACCAAAGCTTTTAATTCGGATGCTGCTCCTAATATTGATGAACATCATTGTTTGCGTCCTATCCCTCAAACTTATCTGGATGCTATCCAAAAGGATGGTCATGCGTTGACTTCCGAGGAAAAGAAGCAACAACAGAATCCTGGTTATTAATAATGGATGATAAACTGACATATACCAGTCTTTAGTGTATCTGAAAATATAGACAAAAAAAGGAGTAAAGTCCCCCAAATGACTTTACTCCTCCCAATCTTCTTTTCCTCGTAACTAATACGGAGAAAAACACCACTAATCAAAATTCTATACCTTGGTCTTATTGGAATTTAGAAATTATTCTTTCCGGCATCCCACCAGAGACGAGTACCACCTGTGTCGGCACCACCCAGTGCTCTTGTTAATGAACTGTACTGAGTAGGATTAGATGTTTTCAGACCTTCCGGATATGGGAGACGACGGATCATCTCATCTGTGTTAATGGCACCACCGCTATTATTCACTTTGACTTTAAATAATTTCGGATAACCGGTACGACGTTGCTCTGTCCATGCTTCATTACCTTCGGGATATATGGCAAGCCATTTCTGTGTCATGATTTTCTCAAATTGTTCTTCTGTACCGTTGGCATCCGCCCAATTGGGAGTAGTAGTGATGCGTGCATTCATATCGAATTGGGTATCGAACGGATCTTTGTAATCAGCTGGTGTCTTGTCACTTTGCAGGTAAGCATCAACTCCACCTACTCCCCATTGCTCAAAGGATGTTTTTACACCTGTCTCATAGCATATTTTGGGATCTTCTGTAGAGATGCCTCGTAAAGCAGCTTCTGCACGAAGGAACCATACCTCGGCAGCAGTCATTAAAATAGGGTTCGTTTTTTGACTGACTGTGCTCTTTGAACATTCTTTATAGCGATTGTCGGCAGAAAGCAAGCCGGTTCCCTGTGGTACGCCTTTGTAGCTTCCAGCGTACTCAAAGAGCTGCGGAAGTTCTTTCACTACATCGTTCTCTTTCCATGTGATAACTGCACCATTTGCCGGATCATAATATTTGGACATGCGTGGATCATCATATCCGGTCAGTACAGATTCCATGGTGGCCCCCATGAAGACTTCCCCCCATGACTTGTTGATTTCACCCAGCGGATTATTGTAGCCGCCGGCAGTCGATACGGAAATAATCTCATTTGGTGCTTCCAGGAATTGCTCGAGGGTGAATGATTTCTGAGCTTGCTCGGTGGCAAGAGCTTTGTCTACGTTAGCAACACGCATGGCTAGACGCAAACGCAATGAATTGCCAAATTTAACCCATTCTGCCAAAGTCTTGTTAGGAGTCAGCATGTCGGCGTCTTTATACGGCTCTACGCCGGGATTGTCCTTGATAAAACTTTGTAAAGAAGTGATTCCTTTTTCCAGATCGGTGAAGAATTGTTTGTAGGCTGTCTTCAGATCATCTACATTGTCACCTTCCTGTCCGAATTTACTATATACCAATGGTCCGTAGCAATCTGCTACACGGTGCATCAATTCAACCTTCAATATTTGGGTTACAGCTAACAGCGCAGGCTGCTCTACGTTGATTTGTTCGCACTTCTGTACTTCGGGCATAATGTACGAGTAATTGTATGTCCAGTGAGTAGAAGTCCATCCATCGTTCAGTGCATATACGCTGTTCTTATCATTGAAACCTTGATTGAAATCATGGAAATAGCCTGAGAACATGTCTTGCCCTAAATTTTGTGCGATTTGGAAAGTCCAGTTTTTACCTTCGCCCCAGTCGTAGTTAAAGTAGATACCACTCTGGATTATTTCAAACTTCAACAGATATTTTTGGAAATCATATTCCTGCAATTCGGAGTCAAACCCTGTATTGTTTCTGTTATCTGCTTCAAAATTGTCGGTACATGCGACTGCGATACCCAGCAATCCGCTTGCAAAAAGTATGGTTAGGAATTTATTATATTTCATAATCGTAAATGCTTTAAGTTAGAATGTGAATTTGATATTGAAACCAATGTTTCTGGTAGAAGGCATGCCGAATACATCTACACCTTGAAGTGAGTTGCCAACAGATAAGGTTGCATCCGGGTCGAACGGTGCATCTTTGTAGAAAAAGAACAGGTTGCGTGCTACCAGCGATACATCGATACCCTTGAATGCCTTCGTCTTTTCCAGCAGTGATTGCGGGAAAGAATAGCCGATTGACAATTCACGCATACGGATATTGGTAGCATCATACATATAATATTCGGATATACCATTACGACCACCTACTGATTTAAAGAATGGTTTAATATGATTCTCGTCGAAGCGAGTTCCTTCGTATTCTATGTAACCTCTATCACGGGCCTGTGCTGTTGCTTTGGTCACGCCATTTTGGTCAAGGACTGCTTGTGTCAAGGACATGACATCACCACCTACGCGGGCATCGATCAGGAAATAGAGACTGAATCCTTTATAGGTAAATGTATTACTCCAACCCAATAAGCAGTCGGGATTTGCATTACCCAGATAGTCGTTGTTACCAGTCTTTACAAGAGGACTTCCATCTTCATTGAGCTTTATTTTTCCATTCTCACGCACGAATGCATTTCCGTAGATATCGCCCAGGGAACCACCTTCTTTGATGCGCATCAGGTAAGCCATAGAAAGTCCGGAACTACCATAAATGAATGAAGTATAATCCGGGTGAAGAGAAATGACTTCATTGCTGTTTGTTGAGAAGTTGACGGCAGTTTTCCAACGGAAATTATCATTCATAACCGGAGTTGCATCTACTGTTAATTCTATACCTTTATTACGGATCTTCCCGGCATTGATATAGCGATATGCATATTTGTCTCCTGCGGCGGTGGGCATTCTCAACAATTGATTCTTTGTATCAGTCTGATACCAGGTAAAGTCAATTCCTAAGCGGCTTTGGAAGAATCTCCATTCCGTACCAAATTCGATAGAACTACTGATTTCCGGTTTCAGATCGCCCTTATTGTATGTGTCGGCTGCTTGCAATACACCACCGGCCTGAATAATATCTACAAGGTTAGTGATACCGATAGGCAGGTCGTTACCTACTTGTGCCCATGAACCACGTACTTTACCAAAGGAAATCCATTCCGGTAGTTTTAATGAGTTATTAATGATCCAGGATAAACCAACGGAAGGGTAGAAGAAGCCTGAATTCATACTTTCCGTATGAGCCAATGTGGAAGACCAGTCATTACGTGCTGTAATGTCAAGATACAGGGCTTCGTCAAAGCCGATTTGTGCTGTTCCGAATACAGACTGAATGGTACGTCTCTGATCAATCTCCTGATTGATGGAGGCATTAGAGCCCATAACGATATTGGCAACCGTAAATAAGTTAGGTTTGTAAAGTGAGGCGATTTTAGAGTCGAGCATCAGTGAGTTGACTTTATTCTTGTTGATACTGGTACCGACAGCGGCATTCAATGACCATTTGTTCCATGTTTTATTGAACATGGCCATCACGTCGGCATAAATCTGGAATTGTTCGCTTTCCGACCAAACATAACGTCCGTTACTCTTTTCGTTATAGGTACCTGTAATATTGGGAGCTGTAGATGCATACATTTTCTGATCGAACTTGTCGCTTACATAGTCTGCATTACCACGGGCTTGCAGGGTTAACCAATCGTTTATTTTCAGGCTGGCACTTAGGGATGCCATAGCGCGGTAACGCTTATTGGTGTTGGTAACACGATTCTTAATCCAGTAAGGATTTTGTGACCATTCGGAAACGTCTGTATACCAGTTTTGTACAGGCATACCATTTCTTGTCGGGTCGGCTACTTCAAAATTAGTAGCATATTCAGACATGTCCATTCCACGTGGGAAACTGTACAGGTCGACCAATGGATTCAGGTATATACCTCCGGATGCAGTGCTATTCTTAATCTTTTGTGTCATCAGGGTAGCATTTCCATCGAGTTTCAGACGGTCATTGAAGAAACTCGCTGTTTCGCGGAACGTAAGGTTGTGCTTTTGCAATTTGTTGGAATCAATGATACCTTTGGCTGTAGTGTTGGCATAAGAGAAGTAAGTCTGCATCTTCTCGTTTCCGCTTTGTACGGATATGGAGTTAATAGCGGTTACACCGTTACCGAGGAATTTGCCAACATTATCGTAGTCGGTTAATGACTTTTTTTCTCCCCAACTGTCAGTTCCGCTGGGGCCATACGAATTCTGGAATTTCGGCAGACTGATGGCATGATCGATGGTCAGATTTGAAGAGAAAGTAACTCTTTGCATACCTGCTTTACCTTTCTTGGTAGTTATTAAGATAACACCGTTGGCTGCTTGTGATCCGTAAAGAGCGGCGGCAGAAGCACCTTTCAGAATGCTCATACTTTCAATGTCTTCGGGATTCAGGTTGGAGATACCATCACCGGCGTCACGATTCACACCGTCATTTTCTCCACCCATAACGGTGGAAGTAGATTCGGTAGTCGTATTTAGCATAGGGACACCATCGATGACATATAACGGTTGGTTATTGCCTCCTTCGTAAGCGGAACGTGTACCACGGATAGAAACTTTGGCTGAGCCACCAAGGCCGGATGCGCTCTTATTGATTTGTACACCGGCTGATTTACCTGCTAATGCGGTTATCATATTCGGATCTTTGGCGCGTGTCAGTTCATCGCCACCCACTTGTTGGGTTGAATAAGTCAATGAAGCTGCTTTTTTCTTGATACCCATAGCCGTTACCACAACCGTTTCCAGTGACAGGGCTTCTTCCTGCATCTGTACATTGAGAGTTTTCTGCCCGTTGAGAGCAATCGTTACAGGCTGGTATCCGATAAAGCTGATAACCAGCGTTGCATTAGTCGGTGTATTTAGTGTAAACTCACCGTCTATATTGGTAATGCAACCGTTTGTAGTTCCTTTTTCCACGACATTGGCACCGATAATGGGTTCACCTTTTGTATCGGTAACAACACCTTTTACAGAGATATTTTCTTGTTGTACGGTAGCAATGATTTCACTGGCCTTTTCATTTTGTTTGGTCAACACAATATTCTTGCCTTCCATTACATATCTGATGTCGGTACCATTAAAGATTTCGTCCAAAACTTCGGACACCGGTTGATTGTCTGCATCTACATTTACGGTGCGGCGCACGTCCACACTTTTCTTATTGTAGACAAACAAATACTCGGTCTGAGCCTCGATTTTATCGAGGATTTCGCCTACTCGTAACTCAGAACGGGGGATGCTGATTCTTGTACTCTGAGAGTAGGTAGCGTGGCTGTACGCCTGGAACGTTACAAACAAAAGAAGGAATAGTGTGATCTTCATAGTTCGTAATATTTGCTTAAATACTAAACTTTTTGGGCAAAAAAGCCCATT
>ULNU01034806.1_pt1 | contig 11088 bp, 6 predicted proteins | sample 1951991 | NCBI WGS metagenome assembly ULNU01 (sample SAMEA4835584, study PRJEB28245) | human gut metagenome | biome: gut microbiome; material: fecal sample | place: Denmark | collected 2008 | reverse complement strand
TACCGATAAGATATAAATAGCATATATCCCCAACTTCCAATTTTTTATTGCGAGACTTTTTCCAGTAAGCACATCCTAAAGTTTGGATGCTCTTTACGTGGTCAATCATGCTTTCTTTCCCTTTTAATAAAAATACTCGTATTGGCTTCATATCCTATAGTTGTTAAAACAATGTTTTTATAGATTGCAATATACGTTCAAATCAATATTTGATACATCCTTAATATATGAAGAGACACAACCCAACAAATTAAGTATGTCTGGGCTTGGATTTGAACAGCTTAATCCTGGTTGCACAATATTGATGTGCATAATCAGATCTTTTTTCCAGTTCACCTGTGAGCTTAATTGTTCGAGTTCTTCTTCAGTCCCTTTGAGTATTCTAGAACATTCTCTTCCTTGATATTTTTTTATCTTCCGAGCAAAAAGACGATTAAATAATTGGCGACTTTTATCTCTATCGTTCCATTTTAAGCATTTTTGAGCTTGTCCGCAAACCTCATAAAAATTTGAAATCATATTGCTTATTTTTCCTCCATGTGCGTATTTGAGATGAAATAAATGCATGTGTATTGCATTATTTTCATTTTTGAATCCTATTAAATCTGCAATTTCTCCGCTACCGTCATCATCGTAAATCAGATCGAATTTTTCCGAGATGTATCTTGAAAAATAGTATTGAATAGAGTCCGTCTCATAAGGTACTACATGTTGTGATTCATTTTCAATTTTAGTATCCGCCCAATCTATACCTATCAATTTTTCTTGAGGGAATGGGATAATATCGGAATTTACACGCACTAAATTATTAGCATAAAGACATGAACCATCAGCAAAATATATAACAGGTGCTGCATCGTCATTATTAAAATAATCACAAATATCATCATAGAGACGAGTACCATATCTCATTTTTAGTTTATTTCCCCGTATCTGTTTAACGCGATATATTGGGCGGCTATCCTGTTCGGAATACTCGATTATATAGGTGAATTTAGAATCCTCAATAAGTATATTAAACGTAATTGTGCTCTTTATCTCGTAATCCGCTAATTCAATAGTAGCATACCATAATTGATAGTTAACAAGGTTATGAGATAAGAATATTCCATGCTCTGGGTAATCTCTGTATAATTCCGGGTCCCAATCAATTGCAATAGGTGCAATTTGGGGTAATTCAGAAATTGCTTGAACTCTTAAAGTGTTATTGATAAAAGAATTAGGATCTATTTTCTCATTTTCAACTAACTTCCCAATCATTCTAGCCCATTTTGTGTATTCAAGTAGATTACCTCTTGTATGACTCCATATTTTCCCCTTTACAGAACAACCTACACTAACCCTTTCTCCACGTCTATAGCCGTTACCAAACAAATTATTCGCCGTTAATTGTTTTTGCTCAGTCATGGAAATACCTTCTTGAACATCTTTCCCATAGTAAGACTTAAACGAAACATTACCCATTCGAGCTTTTCTTCCTCCAAAATTAACAATGGCAAAACGTCTTATATCGTGGAAGACACGAAATACACAGTGCCCTGAAATTTTACAGGTATCATCTTCGCCAAAAATCGCCTTTACTATCTCATCCGTTTCACTTAAAGTACTATATACGTAGGCGTGGTTATATTTGGGTGTACAATATCTATGAATGACAAGAATATTCCAAAGTAAATTCTGTACACATTCGACATTACCCCAATCAACATTTTCAATGCTGCCTCCGATTACAACTAATGTATCTCCATCTGTGGTGCTACTTCCGAAACGATAATCATAAATCTCAGGAGATAGTATATTTTCCCAAGCTTTGGGATTCCACGTGTTTGAAGTTCGATATATGACTGCACTTAATGGAATATTTATACTTTGGAATGGAATTTTTGATAATTCCAAATTGTTAAATGACTGGATGAATTGATTAAAATCTTTTTCTTGTTCAGTCGTTCCATCATTTAGGAGTGGCAACAAGCTGTTCCAATCTGCATCCTTAGCATATAGTTCTTCTAGCTCTTCCAATATTGGAGGATATGCAATGTTCGTAATAAAACTTGCATTTCCAAGGTTAGAATCATATGATGTACGTGTAAATCGACCTATGAATTGTAAGGTGATTGGTAAACTCTGCTTTGCGTCGTGAATTGCTGCAATCTTTAATTCAGGCATATCAAATCCTTCTCCCAACATATTTATGCAGACAATAATTTTATGTTTTTTGTCTTTTATGTTGTTTAAAATTGATTTTTGATTTGGCATTGAACTAAATACCATCACCGGATTTAAATCAGAGTATTGCTGATATATCTCCATTACTTCCTTGGCTCTTTGTTTTGTACTGCATCTAGCCATAAGAATATGGTCGTATCCATTCTCCATATCAGAACGGAGTTGCTTAACAGCTACCTCTGCTATATGTTTATCAGCTTGAATTAAATCATACTCCCTTATTGGAATAAATTTTATAGGTTTGTAATATCCCTGCGATTGTGCATCTTTTAAGGAAAAGTTATATATAAAATCTCCTTTTAATCTTCGGCTATCATTTCTGAATGGAGTTGCGGTAAATAGTGTGACTTTTTCATCATCAAAAGAGTCGATGAACTCGCTCCATGTTTTAGCTTCGGAGTGATGTGCTTCATCAACAAATAGATGACTTATGTTTTCCTTTAATAAATTTATAATCTCCGATTCGCAATTTGTAATAAGAGGCATAGTCGTGATTATAACATTTGATTTTTCAATTAAAGTGTACCAACCATTATAATCCATACCTTCCTTAACAATACCAACATTCGGATAAGAGCAATCACTTGTAACTATTCCAAATTTGTGAAGTACGCCCAAAGTAAGAAATTTATTTGCTAATTGGTCTCTTAACGCATCAGATGGAACAGTTACAAGTACTTTGGCACATTGATTCGCAATGAGGATACTTAACATGGTTTCTGTCTTTCCTGTCCCAGTTGGCATGACTATTATATTTCTGCCATGATGAATTTGAGCCTTTGACATAAACGCATATATAGCTCCAAGTTGCGGAGCACGAAGCCCTAAAATGGATTCTTGAATATTTTCCTTCTTATAAAGGAATTTACCTCTCCAAGAAGCTGTTATTTCCTCAGGACGTAAGGTGTCTATTTTGGGGTGTTTAATCCATCTGATAGATAAAATATTTCCTCTAAGAAATTCACTTTTGCGAGGTATCTTGTTTGTTAATACGACATATTGATAACCATCAATACTATGATCATTTTCATCTCGCGTAAGAAGTATTTCTGTATTATTTGCGCGTATAACAAAGGGTGAGGTGGAAACAATATCAAATGTAGCTTCACTAAATTCAGTAGCAAATCCGTTAAGATGCTCAACTCGATTGTTTCCACAACTCCACAAAAGTTGGATTATTTCGAAGGGTAATTTTATCATAATCTAATCTTGCTTATATCAAGTGCGTTACATTGATTTTCTTGTACTTTTTGCCCATACTCAGTGCAAAAGCCATCTGGTCTTTGATGATTAGCTCACCTTTCTGAAGCCCGGCTATGGCTGTGCGAATCTCCTGCAATTCCTGGCCACTTACCCCAAACAGGTCTTTGATTACCTTGTCGTCAATGGTCTGTTGCTTCATGATGAGCGGATATTGAGCATTGGCATAGAAGTCAAAGCCCTTGCTCTTGAAGCTACTCATATTCTGAGTGGCAAGAATGATACTCAGTCCCTTGTTACGACCTACTGCAATCAGGTTCCGTAACGGACGATTATCAAAATCAAGCATATAGTGAGCTTCGTCAATGATGGAGAAGTGGCGTATTTGTACAACTTCATCATTTGTAGCTTGTTTTTCAAGTTGCTCATAGATGTTGTTTAACTTGGAAATCAAGAAATAGACAATGGCTTTTGCTATTGGACCATCTTTGGGATAGCCATCCATTTTGATGATATAGCAATCGCTAATCAAGTCTGCCTTGTCCTCGTCTTCAAAGATATTGGCACGCACCAATTGTTTGAGAACCGACGAAATGGTATCATCTTTTGCCGGGTCTGTCATTTTCTCTTGGTACTCCTCCAACATCTTATTGAATGTTATCGGTGCTCCGTCAGTACTTTTATAGGCTTCAACAATAGCTTCACTCAACCTATTGGTCATATTGGCACTTGCTGAAACTCGGTCAATAGAGCATAGTGCAGAAGCCATCTCGGATGAATACAGATTGATTTCATTGATGGGATGACCTGTAAAATCCTTGAACGGAGTGAATGGCAGAGGATGTTCGATAGGATCAAGAATACAACTTCTATCCACGTCAAAATGAGATAACCAATGGTTGTTCTGAATATCGCTAAATTCGCCTTTGTAGTCAAACAATAAGAAGTTTACAGGATATTGCGATTCGGAAGATAGTGCTCTGAACTGCTGCATGAGTACTGCCAGCAAGTTCGTCTTTCCGGAACCGGTGGCTCCTGCTATGATGATTTGGGAATTGGTAATGTCCCGACTGTTGATGTCAATGTTCGCCCCCATTTCTTCATCACCATAATTGCCGACAAGCAGGTTCAATACGGGGATGTCTTTCGCCAAAGCCGTTTTGTTACCCATTGAGTACAGATATGTATCCAAATTGTTGTCTCTCATCAGATAGTCACGTCCGCGAAGCATTTCCGCAGCAATGATACGTGAAAGAGTAGCATTCTGAGTCCAATCTATATTCAAATTTGAATAGCGGAGCTTTAATAAAGAAGAATATAGGGTTGACAAATCGTGCATAGTGAAGAAACTGGGGACGATTCGGGCAGAAGTTATTGAGAGCTGAATATCCTTAAAGTCTTCTTCTTTTCGTTCAGCGGAAATACTCAATCCGACGATGAAACAGATTCTCATCACCTTGTTAAGCGTAAGGCTTACCTTTTTCTCTCTATCAACAGTACGTGACAGATTGATTTTATTCTCAATTAGTTCTTTTACCGGACTTATTTCGTCCAGCAAGCCTTCCATTTGCCTTGTATTTGAAAAGTTAATGATACTCATGTCGTTCCTTATTGATTAAGCGTGATACCAAAATAGCCTTCATCAACCGTAGTCTGTTGCAGCTCCACATTTCTGTGCAGTGTGTAAGTCTTGGAGATGAACGGTTCCAATTTTATATAGTCGCTGTCTGTCCGTATTTCCGAAGTGGTACATAACAGAATGGTCTGTTCAGCCAACTGAGGGAAATACTCTTCCATCAGTGCGTCACGGCTTTCGTTGTCAAGTACACCCATTACCGTGTCAATCATTACGGGAGGATTATAGTCGCCCAGGTTACGCAATACCTTCAACAAAACTTGTATGAAGATTTGCTTGGATGCTGCATTGAGCTGATTCAAGGAAATTTCATTGCCTGCGGTATGGAAAAGTTTGATATTGAAGTTTTCCATACTGTCAGATAGCTCAACGCGCCCGACATGACCTTTGTAGGAAACAAGTAATTTGTTCAGTTGGTCCTGCATCTCTGTTTCTATTTGCGCCTTTTTCTTTTTCAATAGCGTGTCGGCAACCTTGTCGAAGAACGGACGGAGTTTCATCAACGTATCGTACTTCAAGTCTGGTTCCTGCTGTATCTGCACATCGTATTGATGAATACGTTTTTCCATACGCTGAATTTCTCCTTTCAGATTGCATTCTTGCACTTTCAATTTTTCGATATTGTGCTTGGCATCCTCATAATTGGCAATCAGCATATTGTTTCCACCGGAACGGGTCTGTTCAAGTGTGCGCTTCTCTGTTTTTAAGTTATCTATATTAGCCAGTTGAACCTCTAGCTCTTGTCTTTTACGGTCTATTGAGATGAACTGGTTATTGCCACCTTTGCTTGGCAGTTCCCGAAGAGCCGTCACTTCCGCAGCATCCAAAAAGTCATAGGGGTCTTTCACATTAGTAGCATTCTGCAATGCCACCATGTGATCCACTACATTTTCTTCATCTACAGCCTGACTGCAAAGAGACAATTCTTTGAGATAGTCAATAATCTTGGAAGTGACATCACGCAAAGTCTCTATCGGATAGGCACCTGTGTTTTGTTTTTGTAGCTGTTCTTTTACCCGAAGGAGATTATTAATTTCCTGAGATAGGTTTGAAGCTAACTTCGGCAGAAATACATTGATTTCAATATTTTCTACAAAGGTCTTCAAATTCTCGGCATAGTTGGCGGCTTCATCTGTAATGCTCTGTATTCTGCCATCAAGGTCTTGGATGCGTTTGTTTAAATTGGCTGTTTGCTGCGCACCTTCCTTAGCTCGTTGGTATTCTTCTTCTACCGAAGCCATGTATTTATATAACCTGTCTTGTTCGGTAAGACAAGCATTAAGGTCGTTCTCTAACTGTTCTTTCTGACTGCATAAAGCATTGTATTCCTTGGCTTCTTTTTCTGCCTCCAATCGTTGTTGCGCCCATTCTTGTTGGAGCTTTTCAGAAGCGCGTTTCAGTTGCAGATACTTTTTGAAGCCGAGTACATTCTCAAAATTATCACGGATGGTTTGCTGGAACACGTTTTTCTTCAACAACTCACTTGACTGCATGGCATCAAACAAGAAATACTGGCTGAGTTCCTGCGGTAGGTTAGCCTTGATTATTTTGTTTATTTCCTGTTCTGCACGTATCCTGTCTTTGGCTGCGGTCATTGTACCATACACATATACATTGCCGTTCATGTTGAGCGAAACGCTTTCGAGTGGTCGACCTTGGGGATTGAGTACATAGGTTCTTTTGAGAATATATTTCTGTTGCTGACCGAGGACTTTGCCCACAAAGGTTATTTGCAGGCTAATTTCAGGTTTCGCTGTGTTGATTGCACCTTGGTTGAGCAGTTCCATGAAATGCTCCTTGTTCTCAATCTTTAATCCATACAAAGCTCCGCTGATAGCTTCAAACAACGTGGTTTTACCACCGCCGTTTGAGCCACCAATAAGGATGACAGGTCTGTCATCATCAACCGTCAGATCGAGGTCGAGTGACAGGTATGTCTTGTAATTGCTTATTTTTATCTTTTGAATGAGCATGACTTCCTATTTTATTGACGAATTTTCTGAATGGCGTTACGGATTATTTCTTCCGTATCGCTGTCACTCATCTCTATAACATCTACTTTCTTGGCATGGTAGGCTTTCAATATATCTTCGCTTAACCAGTCAAAGTCAATTCCTTCTGCTTCGCAGATTGCCTCTATCATTGCCAAGTCATCCTTACGGATGCCGTAATGTACAAATTTTGGGTCTATTCCTTTTGCCATAACTTTATGCGTTTTGAGGGTAGAAACAATTCCAGTTCAATGTATCGGTTGTGTTCTCGATAGGCAGCGGAGAGTACAGCCAGTTCGCTCCGTCCTGTATGATGACACCTCCATACAGTGGTGCATCATCGGTGGAGTTCTCTTTTATGTATTCCAACAGCGCATTGTGCTTATCGGGAGCGAAGAGGTCGCTGTCCTCGCTTTTTGTGTCAAACAGATAGATGTGACCATTTTTCATGCGCACCACAAAGTCCACGTAAAACAGTGTTTTCGCACCGCCTTCTCCCTGACAGTATTCAATGGCATAGTGTTGTTTTCCATTATCTCCGTTCTTGTACCACCAGTCTATGTACGCGCTGTTCTCTTCCAGATAGGCCACAAAGTTCTTTTCCGGATTTGAAGCTTTGTTGAGTTGTACAAACGGAAGCAGGGCATGGTTCTCGGCTTCAACCACTTTGTTGGTCTCGCTGTCGTATATTCTTTCTTCCGGCACCTCCCAATAGTATTTTTTGAACTCTCTTGTTGCCGCCGATTTCTGTTTTGCTCGACTGCGGATGCGGAGATATTTTTCCAAAGCCGAATCTATGATACGGTCGAATTTTGGACGGTTTTGGTGATACAGTACAACCTTTTTGGCATCGGTATCAAAGATGCCGAAGAAGTCGGCTATGATTTCAAGCAGGTAGGAGGCTATCTTGTCAGCTCGTCCCTTGCTCTCAAATTGATGTCCTTTAGTAGAAATATATGCCATAAACACACGGTCTATTTCCGTGGCTTTTCGTGCATACTTGATGGTGTCCGCCTCCAAGGTCTGTTCTTCGTTTTGGAAATGAACATCCTGTGGTATTTCCACATTGATGTTTTTCACATCCAGACGTAATGAGTTTGCCACACGTCTGCGGTTCTCATTGATTTGCAAATCTTCGCTTTCCGGCAAAGGCTCAGGTTCCTCGTAATCTTTGTCCATACGGGCAAGTTCTTCCAATGAGAACAACAACTGTCCGTATTCAAAATTCCAGAAATGTCTTGCTTCTTCATAAAGTACTTTCTTGAAATCCGGTCCCAAATAGTTACGTTCCACATTAGGACGTTCGGAATAACTTGCGGGCAAACTTACGTTCTTCAGATTTTCGCGTCGGCGGGCTGTGATGGTGTTGTTCAAGATGTAGTTTGCATCAGCCGTCACAATCTGAATCTTGTCCTTGGCGATGTCGGTAAACACATAACCTGTGTTGAGCAGTTCCTTGGGATAATGCTTTTGCTCCGGCATACGCATGATACGTCCCACGGTCTGAATGGTGAACTGGTCGCTCTGCAATTTTCTGAATATCAGTAGCACAGCAGCACGAGGACAGTCCCAACCCAAAGCGATGGCTTCCTTGAAAAGTAGCACGTCAGTCAGGCTGTCCGGCTTTTCCAAGTCGGTAAGATTCTCTTTTTCTTTGGCAAGCCACACGGCAAGACGATGGTTGTCGGTGTTGATACCGCACATCACGTTCAAGTATTGTTTTACTTGTTCGGCTATGGCGGTATCTTCTTCTGTCATGTTCTCTTTCGTGTCGTTCGGCAACTGAATAAGCAATAGCGGATTGATGTTGGTGCCTAATGCTTTGTACGCTTCCGCTATTTGGTCGCGCTTTGTCAGGGCGGCTTGAATCAGGTTGGCGTTCAACTCCAGTTCGTCCCGGAAATTGAGTTCGATGTCCGGGTTCAGCACAACTTCCTTCTTGATCATCTCCGCAGCTATCACATCCTGACGATAGACAGTGACTTTTTCGTGCGGATTGCTTGTCTTAGGAGTGGCGGAAATACGAATCTCTACTGCAGGGTTTATTTTGTCAAGAACCGCTGCCGACTTGTCGGCTGTCTTCGACCAGAACATGTGTTCCTCGTCAATGATGGCCACGATGGGCAGTCCGAACTCTTCACGTGTCTTGTCGGTAATCTCATACAGCGAGAGCGAACAATCGCCTTCACGTACCATTACATTGCTCTCCTTGTTCACGCTTTCCCAGTTCACAAACAGGATTTCGCCCGGACGTATGCCTTCATTTTGATCCAGTTCGTCAAACATTACCGGGCGCAACGTGCGTGTTTCGCCAAATGCGCCTTTCAGTTTCTCATAGCTTTGGAGGTGCAATTTTCGTGGTGCGAACCAGATGAATGCTACTTCTTGGTAGCGGCTGTCGCCTCGCTCGCGCAGTTCATCCATAAGTTGCACCAGTGTTTGGCACGCCATTACTGTTTTGCCGGCACCTGTTGTGGCTTCAAACACCAGTTTCCGGCGGTGTCCGCCTAAGTTCAGCAATCGGATAGTCTTATCGACCAATTCACTGACTGCTTTCTGTTGATATGCTAAATTCTTCATCTTGATGCTCCTTATTTTTTCAGTTTCCGCTGTTCTTTCTCAAAATTCTCTATAAAGTGTATTTCTACCGGAGAAAGTTCATAACGTGTCCGCTCTTTGAACTTGTCATATTCAGCATTAGCCTTTTGTTTGGCAAGTTCGGCTGATATTTTACCCGCATGGGTCAAAAGCTCCTTGCCGGACAGACGGAGGAAATCATCCAATTTTTGAATCCAGTCTCGCATATACATAGGCTGATGGGACTTGGCTTGCAGTTCGGCAAAGTCAAGGTAAAGACTGACAATGCGGTTCAGTGTGTCAAGTTCGTCAGCGGACAGATAGTTCTTTGCCACCTCCGCATCCGTGCGCCGTGGCAGGGCACCATTCCATGCCGTAAGTCCCATAAAGTCTTTCTCGGCATCGGCACGCTCGTAAATAATCTCCGCAGCCGTATGCCCATGAGCGGAGAAATGCATCTTGTTTTGCACTGTTTTGAAAAACAGTTGGGTAGATTCTGTACGTGGGTCGTAGTCTATACTCAACGCATAGATTTCAAGGATTTTTCGATAAAAGACCTTTTCTGATGAACGGATGTCACGTATGCGGCTGAGCAGTTCGTCAAAGTAGTTGCCCCCTCCGGCGCGCTTCAGTAGCTCGTCGTTCATGGCGAAACCTTTTACCAGATATTCTCGCAAGACCTGAGTAGCCCAAATGCGGAACTGCACACCTCGGTGCGACTTTACGCGATACCCGATGCTGATAATCATATCCAAATTGTAAAAGGCTACTTGGTATGTTTTCTTATCGGCGGCAGTTGTTGCAAAAAACGCAACAACTGAATCCGCATTCAATTCTCCCTCTTCAAACACATTGCGAATGTGGCGTGAGATAGTGGACTTGTTGCGCTGAAACAATTCAGCCATTTGGTCTGCGGTGAGCCAAACGGTGTCATTGCTTAACGTGACTTCTATCTTCGATTGCCCGTCAGCGGTTTGATAAAGGATGATGCTTCCTTTGTGTGGTTCTCCAGTCATGCCTGTCCCTCCTCGCTTTCAAAGTTTGTCATTCCTCCGAACAAATCATTGTCAGGATTTGTTTCGGCTGTTTCTGTTTCAGAAGCAAAGATCTCGTCTTTCTTCTTGGGGAGTATGCGCTTATAGGCATTATAGATTGCTTGCGGTAGGGCACAGAGTTCTACTTTGTCAGCCACTTCCTCAAACTCGCCCTCCCAAGGGTCTTCGCTCGGAGAGAATACATAGACTTTCATCTTGCCGTCATAGTCGGCTGCACTGATAAGGTCAACCAGTTGGCTTACCGCTTCCTCGCGATAAATAATCATCATGCGTTTTTTGCTGTTGTCAAAATAGCGGAATACGCCGGGATAGGTTTGCTGTTCGCCAAACTTCGGCAATTCAGTGTAAAGATCTTCCTTGATACAGAGTATATCGGTAGAGAGGGACATCAGTTTACGCATAT
>ULNU01019162.1_pt1 | contig 11140 bp, 8 predicted proteins | sample 1951991 | NCBI WGS metagenome assembly ULNU01 (sample SAMEA4835584, study PRJEB28245) | human gut metagenome | biome: gut microbiome; material: fecal sample | place: Denmark | collected 2008 | reverse complement strand
TATTATAGTTGGAGCCAGAGCATCAACATCATAGTTATTTCTCACCGAACTGTAACCTAATTGTATATTTGAGGCTTAAAGATTGCTTGCATTTTTACCTAAGATATTGTATAATAATATGCCAAGTGAGGGGAATAAAATGCAATTAAACAAGGAAGAATATAAAAATTTTAAACAAATTGTTAATATTTTTTACAATGAAGAAATAGAAGGAATTAATGAAGATAAAGAAAAAATAAAAAAAGAAGGAACAATAAAAATTGAGCCTAGGATTTTTTATGACAAATTTTCTGGTGACATGAAAATCGAATTTAAAATTGGAAATAAAAAAATGTATAAAATAAAAAATTTATCAGAATTTTATACAAGAATGCTTAATAAAGAATTTTATCGTTATGGTGAAAAGTTGCAATTTATCCACACAAAAGAAGCATTTGAAAATAATAGTAGACAATTGTTAGAGTTTGTTATGAAATATGCAGAAGTTATAAAATATGCGAATTCTAATTCAAATAGTAATTATAAATACTATGGAAAAGCACTAAGTGAAACAAGTATTATAGTAGGTAATAGTGCTATTGATGATTTATTTGATGTATTAAAAGGAAGAAAAATTATATTTCAAAAAGATTGTAATACTGAAGAAATAGAATTTACAGAAGAACAACCAGAAATAGAATTTGAATTAAAGAAAACAGAAAATAAAGATTATATAATAGTACCTAATATAGAAATTTATAAAGTAAATATTATTAAGGGAAAAGATTACAAATATATTTTAGATGATAAAAAATTATATAGATGCACAAAAGAGTTTGAAAATTCTAATTTAAAGTTATTAGAACTTTTTAGAAAAAATTATATAAATGAAGTAAAATTAGGAGAAAAAGAATTAACACAATTATTTTCTATTATTATACCAAGAGTAAAGAATGCCATAAATTTAAAAAATATGACAGAAGATAGTATAAAAAAATACATGCCAAAAGAATTGATAGTTAAAGTGTTTTTAGATTTCGACTCAAATGATTATTTAATTGCAGATGTGAGGTTTGATTATGAAGGTAATGAATTTAACCCATTAGAAGAAAATAAAAAAATTAAATTTCCAAGAAATATGTTAGAAGAAACTAATGCTTTAAATATTTTTAGACAGACTGGATTTATGTTAGAAACTAAAAATTTGAGATTTATTTTACCAGATAATGATAAAATATATGAGTTTTTAACAGAAGATATAAACTATTATATGCAACATTTTGAAGTTTTAGCAACAGATAATTTTAAAAGAAAACAGATTAAGGAAAAAAAAATTGGAGGAATAGGAGTAAAAGTCGAAAATAATTTATTATCAATTGATTTCAAAAATTTAGATATTGATATAGAAGAATTAGAAGAAATCATGTCTAAATACTCTTTAAAGAAAAAATATCATAGATTAAAAGATGGTAGTTTTATTGACTTAGAAAATAATAAAGAAGCAAAATTTTTAGAGAAATTAGTAACAGGTATGGATATTTCTTATAAAGATTTGGAAAAAGAAGAATTAAAATTACCTGTTTATAGAATTTCATATTTTAATCAACTATTAAAAGAAATAAAAGGAACTGAAATAACTAAAAATGATGAATATAAAAATATTATAAATCAATTAGATAAAGAGCAATTAGAAGAAGAAATTAAAGTACCAGAAAATTTAAATTCAGTTTTAAGATATTATCAAAAAACAGGTTTTAAGTGGTTAAAGATACTAGATAGATATCACTTTGGTGGAATATTGGCAGATGATATGGGATTACGGAAAAACTATTCAAATGTTATCAGTAATAGTTGATTATGTTCAAAATTGTAAAGATAATAAAAAGGAAAACAATAGAGCAAGTATTGTAATTTCACCAAGTTCGTTAACATTAAATTGGCAGAATGAAGCAACTAAATTTGCTAATGGGTTAAAAACAATAGTTATAAGAGGGACGCTAGAAGAGAGAAAACATCAAATTGAGCAAATAGATAAGTTTGATTTAGTTATTACTTCATATGATTTATTAAAGAGAGATATTGAACTATATCAAGAAAAAAATTATAAATTTAGATTTATAATAGCAGATGAAGCTCAATATTTAAAAAATAGTAATACTCAAAATGCAAAAGCAATAAAAAAAATAAAAGGAGATACAAAATATGCTTTAACTGGAACTCCAATTGAAAATTCTTTAGCAGAATTATGGTCGATTTTTGACTTTATTATGCCAGGATATTTGTTTACATATCGAAAATTTAAAAATATGTATGAAACTCCAATTGTAAGGGAATCTAATGAATCAGTTGTTGGAAAGCTAAAAATGCTAATAGAACCATTTATTTTAAGAAGAAGTAAAAAAGAAGTGTTAACAGAGCTTCCAGATAAGACAGTAACGGTTTTAAATAATGAAATGGGAGAAGAACAAAGAAAAATATATATAAATTATTTATTACAAGCAAAACAGGATATATCAGAAAAAATTAAATACAGTGGCTATGAGAAAAACAAAATGCAAATATTGGCAGCGCTAACAAGATTAAGGCAGATTTGTTGTCATCCAAGTTTGTTTATAAATGGATATAATGAGGGAAGTAGCAAATTGGAACAATGTATGGAAATTATTCAAGAGGGTACAAATGCAGGACATAAAATACTACTTTTTTCGGGATATACATCAATGTTTGATTTCATAGAAAAAGAATTAAAAAAAAGAAACATAAGATATTTTAAATTAACAGGTGCTACTAAAGTAGAAGATAGGATAAAATTGGTTGATGAATTTAATAATAATTCTGATATTAAGGTGTTTTTGATTTCTTTAAAAGCAGGTGGAACAGGTCTTAATTTAACTGGAGCAGATATGGTTATTCATTATGATCCATGGTGGAATATATCAACAGAAAATCAGGCTACTGATAGGGCTTATAGAATAGGTCAAAAAAATAATGTTCAAGTGTATAAATTAATTACTAAGAATTCAATTGAAGAAAAAATATATGAATTACAAGAGAAAAAGGAAGAGTTAGCTAATAATATGCTGGATACAAAAACTACATTTGTTAATAAATTATCTCAAGAGGAAATAATGAAACTATTTGAATAATATATAAATTTAGATGTTATATAAAAAAATTAATATTCTAAAAGAACTGACAAAATAGATGTGTGTAAAAACATTTATTTTGCCGGTTCTTTTATTTTATAGGAAAGTCCTACTATTTTGTAACATTAATAAACTCTAGGAAAAAAGCAAAAGAAAGATAAAAAATGAAATAATGTAATATAAATATCAAGAAAATTTAATATAAAAGAAAAAAGCACTAGAATTCAAAAATCCCTAAGAAAAACGAATAAAGTACATAAAAACATATTTATTGACAATGCATGTCTTTTTTTATTTTAATTTTGAAAATAATAATAAGGTTGATTTTTTTGCCATTTTATGTTAAACTTAGAAAGAACCATATTTTACATTATGTAAAGAACAGATAATAAAGATATGTTGTATAAGGAGAATTGAAATGGATAAAAAAGTTTTAAACAAACATATAGGAAAATTGAATGAAGATATAAGGAATATTCAATATCAAATAAATAGTATAAACCAAGATATGAAAAAAGATAAGAAACAAAGTTATATTGAAAAAAGAATTGATAGATTAGTTAATAATTATAAAATGTTAAATCAAAAAAGACAGGAATTAGTAAATATATCTAGAGAAGAAAAAAGAGAACTACAGGAAAAAGTATTAGAAATACGTAAACAAGTAAAAGACGTTTGTTATAAAGGAAGCAAGGACGTTTCAAAACAAAATATACAACTAGACGAAGTTGTTAACAATGAAAGTAAATCAGAAATTTATAATAAGATTGATGATGATGAAAATGAAAAAATAAAAAGAGTTTATGGTCCAGATGGTAGTTTAGAGTACATATATATTAAAGAAGAGAGACCTATTGGAAGATGGCAGAAAATTAAGCAAATGATTGGAAAAAAGAAGAGAAATAAAGAGATAATAAAAAAGCAAAGAAACAAAAACAGATTCGGAAAGATGAAAGAATTTTTCAGGAAAATTAACGGAAAGAAATTATTAAAAAGGATAGCAGCTTTTGGAATGGGATCATTAATGCTACTTCCTGGAACAATTTCTGCTAATCAGAATGAAAATAATACTGAAAGTAAAAGTACAAAAAACAGCTATATAGATACTGTAAAACAAACACCTGTAAATGAACATGAATTAATAAAAATGGCAGAAGATTTTAAAAAAGAAAATTCTTTGAATATGGACGAAAATATAAAATCAGAAGAAGCAGTTAAAGAAGAAAATACAAATGATAAGAATGAAGATGATGTACTTGTACATATTATAGCTCCAGCACAGAGCAAATACACAGAAGTGTCTGATGGTAGAGGAAATTATGGTATTTTTACTGAAGATACTGAAGTTTCGATATATAATAGAGCTTTAATCAGAACTAATAAAGATGGAAGCAAATCAATATTAAAGGCCACAAAAGTAGGGCAAACTTGGAAACAATATGCAGAAGAACAAGGAATTGATTATAATGAGTTTAAAACATATATAGAGAATAATGAAAATATACAAGAGGTTTTATCTACTATGTCTGTTGATGGTAAAAGTATATATGGATGGATGCCAGCATCAGAATTAGAATATAAAACTCAAGATAAAGAAATAAATGTACAAAGAAATTATGTTACTGAGGTAGAAGAAAGATAATGAAAGATTATATAACTGTAATAGGAGCAGGATTAGCTGGATGTGAGGCAGCTTATCAAATTGCTAAAAGAGGAATAAAAGTAAAATTATATGAAATGAAGCCAATAAAATATTCAGAAGCACATTCAAATGAAAATTTTGCTGAAATTGTATGTAGCAATTCTTTTAAATCAAATTTGCTAACAAATGCATGTGGTTTATTGAAAGAAGAATTAAGAAGATTGGATTCATTATTAATTAAAATTGCAGATGAAACAAGAGTTCCAGCAGGACAGGCTTTAGCAGTAGATAGAGAAATTTTTTCTAAAAAAGTAACTTGTGAATTAGAAAAAAATGAATTTATTGAAATTATTCGTAAAGAAATTGTTGATATAGAATCTTTAGCAAAAGAAGGAATTGTGATAATAGCAACAGGACCTCTTACTTCAGAAGGGTTAGCAAAAAATATAGGTAAAATAACAGGAGAAGACAAGCTTTATTTTTATGATGCGGCTGCGCCAATTGTAAATAAAGATAGTATAAATTTTAAAATTGCATTTTATGGAGACAGGTACAGCCAAGAAAAGAAAAAAGATGAAAGTATAGAAGAATGGAAAAAAAGATTAGCAATTCAAGAAAAAGACGAACAGAGTTATATTAATCTTCCAATGAATCAGGATGAATATGAGAAATTTTGGAATGAACTTGTAAAAGCAGAAGTAGTTACACTTCATGAATTTGAAAAGAGAGAAATCTTTGAAGGTTGTATGCCAGTTGAAATAATGGCCAAAAGGGGAATTGATACTTTGAGATTTGGACCATTAAAACCAGTAGGGTTTGATGATCCAAGAACAGGAAGAAGGCCATATGCCTTGGTACAACTAAGACAAGATAATAAACAAGCAAGTATATATAATATTGTTGGATTTCAAACTAATTTGAAATTTGGAGAGCAAAAGAGAGTTTTTCAAATGATACCAGGATTAGAAGAAGCGGAATTTATAAAATATGGAGTAATGCATAGAAATACATATATCAATTCAAGCAAATTATTAGACGAAACATATAACCTTAAAAACAATAATAATGTTTATTTTGCAGGCCAGATAACTGGCGTTGAAGGCTATGTTGAGTCGATATCTTCTGGAATGGTATCAGCTATTAATGCTGTTAATCAAATAAAAGGAAAAGAAGAAAAAATTATTTTTTCGGAAAATACGGTAATAGGGGCTTTATCTAAATATATATCAACTCCAAATGAAAGATTTCAGCCAATGAATGCTAATTTTGGAATATTGCCAGAGTTAGAGGGAAAAAAGATAAAAGATAAAAAAGAACGATATGCTAAATTAGCTGAAAGGAGTTTAGGGTATTTTAATTAAAGATATAAATAATGTATTTTACAAAGTTATTACAATTAGTTTACAAATGTATAAAATTGGATAAAAAGGTTGAAAAAAAGTATTAAAAAAAGTATAATAAATATGTATACTTATTTTAAATAAAGAATTAATTTGAAAGAAGAAATAATTTATTATAATGAAAAATATAAATAATAGGGGGATTTGATATGAAAAATGTTAGTGAATTTACAAAAACACAAGCTTTAATTGATGAGTATAATAAGCTTAAAAATAAGGTACCTAATTTGGAAACACAAATGAAACAAAATGAAAAGAGAACAAAAGTTAAAATAGAAAAACTTAAGAGTGATATGCAAGAAAATCAAGAAGATGTTGAATATAAATTAGATAGGGCTGCAGTAGAAGCTGAATACGGAAAGCAAATAGAACAAGAAGAAAAAAATCTGGAAGAAGAAAATGGCAAAATTAAAGAAGAAATTAATAAAGCGAAAGAAGATAAAAAGTTTTTCTGTACAGATAAAAACTTCAAAACCATTACAATGGAAATTGAAGCTATGAAAAGAGAAGTTGAAGATGGAAAATTAGAAATAAAAAGAAAAGAATATGAAATTAAGGGCAACGAACTCAAAGAACAAGAATTTAGTGCAAAACCTGATAAAGAAAATCCTCTTGAGTGGTTAGAATTAAGGAAAGAAAGCGAAAAAAAAGAACAGGAAATTGGAAAAATAAATAAAGAAATTAATGCTATGAATAAAAAAATAGAGGAATATTCAAAGTTTAAGGGAGAACTAAATCAACAACTTAGTACATTTACAGCTATTGATTTTAATAAAATGCGTGAAAGAGAAAATAATAAAACAGACAAGCCGGAAGAGCAACAAGAAAATAATAAAACAGACAAGCCGGAAGAGCAACAAGAAAATAATAAAACAGACAAGCCAGAAGAACAACAAGAAAACAATAGAACAGACAAGACAGAAGAACAAAAAGGAAAAAATAAAACAGATAGACCGGAAGAAAAACAAGAACAACAAGAAAAGAATAAAACAGATGAACCAGAAGAGGAATATGAAGATATATATTCAAATTCAAAAGATTCTATTAAAGCTATTTATATTGAAGCTGCTACAGGAAAAGCATACATTGATACATTTAAAAATAATAAAAAAGAGATAGATATAAAAGAAGCAATTGAGAATAGAAAAGGATTATATAAAAGAATTAATCTTAAAGAAATTATGGAAAAGGCAGGAGTAGAATCAAGAATAAATCAATTTATGTTAAAAAGAAAAATTAATCCAGTAATATTAGAAGCTATAAATGAAGATGAAAAAATGACAGAAGAATACATTTATAGTTTGATAGAGAAAAAAGAATTTCCTTTTGAATATAAACATGATTTAGAAAATTCAAACTTATCATTTAAAGACATGGCTTTAATGAATAGAGTAGCTTTAAAAGAAAGCAAAATAGATGGCAATGAAGTGATAGGAGCTAAAAAGTTATATACAATCAAATCTTTCTTTGGAAAAATAAAAAATAAAGCTCTAGCGAAGTTTAATAAAAAAGAAGAACCTAAAATGATTAATGAGAAAAATGAAAGACAAGAAGACACAAAAAGCAAAAAAGAGAGGTTTTATGAATCTATAGAATATACTCCAGAAGAGCAAACGGCAAGTGATATAGAATTAGAACAAAAAAATAAATATAATGAAGCTTATGAAAAGTTAACAGATGAACAAAAAGCAAAATTAGCAACTATGGATGTTAGCAATATTCAAAGATTATTAGGATTTGATTATAATACAGCTGTTGCATTAAGAGAAATGACAAATAACGAAGATAAGAAAGTAACTCAAGAATCTACAACAAAAGAAGACAAGAAAGTAACCCAAGAATCTACAACAAAAGAAGATGACGAAAGTCAAAGATAGTATTGACAAATTAAAAAAAAGTAGTATTATAAAAATGTAAACAAATAAAAAGACCTTTCAAATAAATATTTGAGAGGTCGTTTGTTCCTAAAAATAAGGAGGAATATACAAATGAAAAAGATAGAAAAAATAAAAGTTCGGTGGCATCCTAGAAAATTAATTACATATTTAACTTTTATAGCTTTGGCAGGACTATTTATATTTTGGAAATTTTATATTAAATTTGCTAAGTATACAGTAAAAGATGTTTGGCAAAGAAGTAGTATAATTTCCGTAGTAGTAGTTGTAATAATCTTTGTATTAATATTTATTGGAATATTAATACAAAGTAAGAAAGCGATATACAATATAAATATAGAGAATAAAACATGCACAAAAAGAGAAAAAAAGATTCAGTATAAAAATATATACTATACTCAGTCATTATTGCAAAGAATGTTTGGGCTTGTAAATATTTATTTAATAAATGAACAAGAAATAATGAAGATAAAAGATGTTTCAAAGAAAGCTATTGAATATGTTGATGCTATTAAACTAGGCAAGTGAAAACTTGCCTTTTTCTATTGACTTTATGTATCAAAGATGCTATAATAGCATATGTTCGAATATATTACCAAATTAGGCAAATTTTGAATAAATAATTAAACAGGAGGTGAAATTTAAGTGCCAACAATTAATCAATTAGTAAGAAAAGGAAGAAAAACAGGAGTAACAAAATCAACAGCACCAGCACTTCAACATGGATGGAACTCAAAAAACAAAAAATTAACAAACAATAGAGCTCCACAAAAAAGAGGAGTATGTACAGTTGTTAAAACAGTTACACCTAAAAAGCCAAACTCAGCTTTAAGAAAAGTTGCCAGAGTTAGACTTTCAAATGGTTATGAAGTAACATCTTATATCCCAGGTATAGGACATAACCTACAAGAACACAGTGTTGTATTAATAAGAGGTGGTAGGGTAAAAGACCTTCCAGGTGTTAGATACCATATTATCAGAGGAACATTAGATACAGCAGGTGTTAAAGATAGAATGCAAGCGCGTTCTAAATATGGAGCTAAAAAACCTAAAAAATAAAAAAATTAGCTACAAAATTTAAAAATTAGTGCTTGTAATTCTTACTAAATTAAGGCATTTAAATTTAGAATAGATTTATATAGCACTGTGCGCAAGAAAGAAAGACTTTCTTGAGAGTACCTAGATATTTTATAAATAAAATATCAAATAAAATTTAAGGAGGGAAGAATAGTGCCAAGAAAAGGATATATAGCAAAAAGAGAAGTATTACCAGATCCAATATATAATAGCAAAGTTGTTACAAAATTAGTTAACAATATTATGTTAGATGGTAAAAAATCAGTTGCTCAAAAAATAGTATATGATGCATTTGACATTATTAAAGAAAAAGAAGGAAAAAATCCTTTAGAAGTTTTTGAAGCAGCTTTAGAAAATATTATGCCAGTTCTTGAAGTTAAAGCAAGAAGAGTAGGTGGAGCAACTTATCAAGTTCCATTAGAAATCAGACCAGAAAGAAGACAAACTTTAGGATTAAGATGGTTAGTAACTTATGCTAGAAACAGACATGAAAAAACAATGGCTGAAAAATTAGCAGGTGAAATAATGGATGCAGTAGCTGGAAACGGTGGAGCATTTAAGAAGAAAGAAGATACACATAGAATGGCTGAAGCTAATAAAGCTTTTGCACACTATAAATGGTAAAATTTGAAATTAATGTTATAAAAATATAAATTCAAAGAGAATCAGAGTATTTGAAAGGGGGAAATATAGAAAATGGCAGGAAGAGCATACCCACTAGAAAGAACTAGAAATATAGGAATAATGGCACATATAGATGCCGGAAAAACAACAACAACAGAAAGAATCTTATTTTATACAGGAAAAACACATAAAATAGGAGAAGTTCATGAAGGTGCAGCAACAATGGACTGGATGGCGCAAGAACAAGAAAGAGGTATTACAATTACTTCAGCATGTACAACATGCTTCTGGAAAAATAATAGAATTAATATTATTGATACACCAGGACACGTTGACTTTACAGTAGAAGTACAAAGATCTTTAAAAGTACTTGATGGAGCTGTTACAGTTTTAGCTGCAAAAGGTGGAGTACAACCACAAACAGAAACAGTTTGGAGACAAGCTGACAAGTATAGTGTACCAAGAATGGTATATGTAAATAAGATGGATATTGTTGGAGCTAACTTTATGCTTTGTGTTGATCAATTAAAAAACAGATTAAAAGCAAATGCAGTTCCAATTCAATTACCAGTTGGAGCAGAAGATAATTTCCAAGGTATAGTTGATCTTATTAAAATGAAAGCATTTATTCAAGATGATAAATTAGGTGAACATATTGTTGAAAAAGAAATACCAGAAGATATGAAAGCAGATGCTGAAAAATGGAGAGCAAACATGATTGAAGCAGTTGCTGATCAAGATGAAGAGTTAATGATGAAGTATTTAGATGGTGAAGAATTGACAGAAGAAGAAATCAAAAAAGGTTTAAGAATTGGAACAATAGCAAATAAAATAGTTCCAGTTACATGTGGTTCTTCATACAAAAACAAAGGTGTTCAAGAATTATTAGATGCAGTAGTTGATTATATGCCATCACCATTAGATATACCACATATTAAAGGTGAAACATTAGAAGGAGAAGAAACAGAAGCTAAAACTTCAGATGATGCTCCATTTGCAGCATTAGCATTTAAAATTGCTACTGATCCATTTGTTGGAAAATTATGTTTCTTTAGAGTTTATTCTGGAACACTAGAATCAGGTTCTACAATATTAAACTCTAGTAAAGATAAAAAAGAAAGAGTTGGAAGAATTCTTCAAATGCATTCAAATCATAGAGAAGATATTGACAAAGTTTATTCAGGAGATATTGCTGCAGCAGTAGGTTTAAAAGATGTTACAACTGGAAATACTTTATGTGATCCAGATCATCCAATAATACTTGAATCAATGGAATTCCCTGAACCAGTTATTGATATAGCTATTGAGCCAAAAGATAAAGCTGCTCAAGAAAAAATGGGAATTGCTTTAGCAAAACTTGCTGAAGAAGATCCAACA
>ULNU01031472.1_pt1 | contig 11406 bp, 10 predicted proteins | sample 1951991 | NCBI WGS metagenome assembly ULNU01 (sample SAMEA4835584, study PRJEB28245) | human gut metagenome | biome: gut microbiome; material: fecal sample | place: Denmark | collected 2008 | reverse complement strand
GGTCTATTTAAGTTATTAAATATATCATACAAGGTTAATAATGAAAAAAAGTAAAATTTGGATTTTTTTTACGGTGATAGCAGTAATTACAGCGGTAATATTAGGATATAATCTTTTTAATCAGAAAAAGGCATATGCAACAACTAAAGAAAATGATTATAATATGGCTTTTTATCAAGTTGTTGAATATGTGCAAAATGTAAAAACATATTTAGCAAAAGCTATGATATCAAAATCAGCTGAACATGGTGCTGAAATTTTAACACAAGTGTGGAGAGAGGCCAATATGGCTCAGTCATATTTGGGAATGTTGCCAATAGAAAGTCAGGAACTAGAAAATACAGAAAAATTCTTAAATCAAGTTAGTGAATATAGTTATTTTTTATCAAGAAAAAATATTGAGGGAAATGAATTGACTGACGAAGATATAGAAAAAATTAAAGAATTATATAATTACTGCAATGATTTGTCAAACACATTAAACGAAATGGCTGATGAACTAAATAATGGAACTATAAAATGGTCAAATTTAATGAAAAATCAAGAGGGAGCTGATATAAGTGAGGTTAGTACTTTTGATGTTGTAGAAGAGAATTTTCATGAATTTACTGGATTAATTTATGATGGTGCTTTTTCAGAACATATAACAAGTGCTGAAAAAAAGGGATTAACAGGAGATGATATTGATGAAGAAGCGGCTAAAAAAATAGCAGAAGAATTTATAGGAAAGGATATAATTAAAAATACAAAAAATAATGGTTATGTTGAAAATGGTAATATTCCAGTTTATAGATTCGAAATAACTACAAATAGCGATAAAACTATAGGAATATCAGTATCCAAAAAAGGCGGACATGTTGTGTTCCTAAATTATAATAGGGAAGTTTCAGAGGAGAATATTCATGAACAAGAAGCTGTTCAAAAAGGAAAGGAATATCTTGCTAACAAAGGATTTGAAAATATGCAGGAAACTTACTACTTAAAAGAAAACGGTTTTATAACCGTTAATTATGCATATAATCAAAATAATGTAATAATATATCCTGATTTAATAAAAGTAAAAATAGCACTTGATGATGGTGAGATTATAGGTTTAGAAACAACAGGGTATTTGAATTGTCATTATGAAAGAAATATTCCTACAACAAAAATTTCTATTGAAGATGCTAGAACAAAATTGACTAATAAGGCTCAAATTACTAGTGAAAAATTAGCTATAATCCCTACGGAATGGAAAACTGAAAAGTTTTGCTATGAGTTTAAAGGCAAAATTGATGATATGAATTTTATTGCTTATATCAATGCAGAAACTGGAGAAGAAGAAGATATTTTAATTGTTACTAATACAGAAAATGGTACGTTTACAGAATAAAAAATAGTGAATTAGATAGTTCTAATTCACTATTTTTTATATGGTTGCTTAATATTTGTTTTTCCAACAATATAATCAATGGAAGTATTATAAAAATCAGATAATATTATTGCCAATTCTAAAGGCAAATCCCTTTTTCCAGTTTCGTATAAACTATATTGTTGTTGTTTGATTGATAATAAATCTGCAATATCTTTTTGCAATAAATCTTTATCTTCTCTCAAATCTTTTAAACGTTTTAAATACATATATTCCTCCGATATAGTAGTGTATCCATTTCTTTATTTTTAATTAAAATTTAAAATATTTCTTACATTATATATACATTTAAAAAAATGTATTGACTTTTACAATTGTTTGGTTGTAAAATAAAGATATATACAATCAAATAAATGTAAGAAAGGACGCTAATATGAAGAAAAAAATAAAAGTAATAAGTATAGTAATAGTTATAGTAATTGCTATAAATGCGATTTTTCCAAGTAATGTATATGGATTATCTGGAGATGTGGTTAAAAGTATAGGCGGAAAATTATTAACTCCAATTATGGAACTTTTTGTTACATTGAGTGATGCGGCAGTAGACATTGTACAAAAAGTAGTGTTTGGAATTGATGCAGATGCAATAGTTGAGGTAAATAGAACAGGTGAATTCTGGTCAATTGCATTAGGAGTATTTGCTGGATTGGCAGTATTGGCAGGTTCAGTTATTTTAGCAGTAATATTTGCACCAGTTACAGGAGTTGTAGCAACTATTGCAGTTGTCGGAAGTACAGTTGTTATGAGTATAGGAACAGTTATAAAAACATATTTAGTAACTTCAACAATTGTTTCATCAATGTTAACAAATACTTTTCAACTTCCTTTTATAGCGATATCGCCAGAAAATATAATTCAAAATAAAATAGACATGTTTAGTGTTAACTTTTTTTCGAACGAAGATACGCAAGATTCTGCGGATGGTGATATGGGGGGAAATATAAATATAGCTCAGGATTTGCATCAAACTATAGCAAAATGGTATTATACGATAAGAACGGTAGTAATAGTGTTATTTTTAATAGAACTAATATATATAGGACTAAGAATTGTAGTGACGAGTATTGCAGAAGATAAATCAAAATATAAAAAAATGTTATTCGATTGGGGTGTCTCATTTTGCTTATTATTTGTAATACATTATATTATGATATTTTCAATGGAACTAGTAGATGAATTTACAATATTGCTTTCAAATGTGACAGGCGATGAATCTGTAGAATATTTTGATATAAAAGATGATAAAGTATATGATTATGTTAAAGAAAATATTGTGGATTCAGATGATAGACCAAGTTGGATTAAAGAAAAAGTTCAACAAGCTAAAGGCCGTTGGAAAAAATTCTGGTCAGGAGAAAGTAACTCAACATCAGGAGGAGATTCCGATTATAATATGATTTATATAGATGGAGATGGACAAAAGACAGTAAGATTTCCAGTAGATAATTTCATGTCACAAGCAAGAATAAAAGCACAACTCTTAGACAAGGAAGGAAATGAAAGATATGTAACCGTAGGATGGCAGTTAATATATGTAATGTTAACATTGTACATGATTAGATTTTTGTGGATATATTTAAGAAGGGTTGTATATATAGCATTTTTAATTTTAATAGCACCAATTGTTGTTTTAACATATTCGATTGATAAATTCCGTGACGGACAAGCTCAAGGATTTAATATGTGGCTTAGAGAATATTTATTTAATTTAGCAATACAACCATTTCATTTAATATTATTTACAGTATTTGTTGGAAGCGCAATGACACTAGCAAGTAAAAGTCCAATATATGTTCTCGTTGTTATGGGATTTATGGCACCAGCAGAAAAAATATTAAGAAGTATGTTTGGATTCGAGAAAGCTACTACACCAGGAGTGCTAAGTGGTGCTGTTGGTACAGGGTTGGCGATGTCCTCAATGCAAAAACTGTTTGGAAGGAAGCCGCCTCAAATTCATGATAATAAGACAACTGCAGGAATTGGAAGAGGAGATAATGAAAAAGAGACTATTTCAAGAATAAAAGAACCAGAAGGAAGAGAAAGTTTTACAGAGATAGAAGGAGCAGAAGACAAAGAAAAATTGGCTAGTGATAAGACAGAAAAAGATGAGAAAAATAAGAAGCGTTTAGGAGAAGATGCACAAGAAAATGTACAAGAAGATGTGAAAGAAGGGAAAGAATTTTCAAAAACAAAAGATTCTAAGGGAATGCATGATAGTGGAGATGCCTCAGAGGCTCGTATAGCTCAAGCAATGGCAAGAATAAAAAAATCAAAAGATAAAAATGAAGATGATAATAAGAAGAAACAAGTAATAACTTCAAAAAATAAGGTTACAAGAAAGAAAAGAAAAAAAGCAAAATTAAAAATTGGTAGAGGACTAAAAGGAATGGCAAGACATTATGTACAAAGTAAAGGGCAGAGAATTGCTAATAGAGCTATGAATTTTAATCCAGTAAGAAGTATTGCAAGTGGAGCGGCTGCATTAACTGCTGGAACAGCAGGAGTTATTTTGGGGGCAATGGATGCAAGCCCAGAAAAGTCAATAAGAAATGCAGGAATTGCTGGAGCAGCTGCATATAAAGGTGTATCAAATATCATGGACGCAAATAGAGTTGATGGTATGATGGAATCTTTTAAAAAGGCAGGATATGGAGATGAATACAAGGATTATAAAAATCAAATTACAGCTAAAGAAATAAGGAATAATCTTGAGATAAGAGAAGAGATAAAAGAAGAAATGGGATGGGACAACAAAGAATTAAAGAAATTCTTAAATGAAACAATAGATGAATATATGGAGTCAGGAATAAAATCATTTGATGATATGCTAGTTGCAGAAAAATTAAAGAAAAATGAAGTTGCAAGAGATACAAGTGAAGCTATAGGAATTATGGCAATGGGACAAAAAATTGGAACAGATACAACAAAATTGACAGATAAAAAGAAAGAGGAATGGGCAGAAACATTTATGGGTAGAAATAAGACAATGGATGCTATGCAAAAGAAATTTAAAAAATTAAATGAAGAATATGAAAAAAGGATTCAGGAAGTAAAAGAACAAGAACTAGATAAACAAGAAGAGAGAAAACTAATAAAAGAAATCAGAAATGAAATGCAAGGTGACCAAGAGTACAATAAATTAAAGAATACTGTACAGGAATTCCAAAGAACAACATTTGAAAAATTAGATAAATATAGTGAATATAAATATAAGGGATGATAATATGAAAAAAATAATAAATTTAATATATAAAAAAATAAAAGAAAATGTTTTAATAAGATTTTCACTAATTTTATTGATTTTAATTTTAATAAATGCAATTTTAAAATTTTTTAATTAACAAAAATTTCAAAAATAAAAAAAGAAAAAACGCATACAATAATATTGAAAAAGTCAAATAACTTTTTCAAAAAACGGTCCGTAATACAGATAAATTTGAAAGGAGACTTCACAATGTCTAGAAGTAACAAATTAATATCTGAAAACTTACGAACAGAAATCGCAAAAGAATTAGGTGTATATGATCAAGTAAAACAAGATGGCGGAAGTTGGGAAAATGTATCATCTAAAACATGTGGAAGTATAGTTTCAAAAGCTATAGAAATTGCAAATAGAACTGTTGAAAATCAATAGTTTTTAGATAAGCAACAAACTGGTATTAAACTTGAATTTTTGAGTTTAGTACCGGTTATTTTGTTGCAAAAGAGTCTGATAAGTAATATAATAAGAAAAATTAGAAGGAAGGAATGAGATGAAAATGAAAATAAAAGATATATTGAGAGTTACAAATGGAGAATTAGTTATAGGCAAAGAAGAGCTTGAATGTAATGAATTTTCTAAAGATACAAGAACAATAAAAGAAGGAGATATTTACATAGGAATAAAAGGGGAAAAATTTGATGGAAGTAAGTTTTGGAAACAAGCATTAGATAATGGTGCAGAAGCAGTAATTATCGAAAATATAGAAATAAGTAAAAAAGAAATGGAAAAATATTCAAATAAAACAATTATAAAAGTAGAAAATACTTTAAAAGCATTATATGAAATTGCTAAATATAAAAGGAGTTTATATAATATACCAGTTATAGCAATAACAGGCAGTGTGGGAAAAACAAGTACAAAAGATATAATTGCAAATGTAGTAAATATGAAATATAAGACTTTAAAAACAGAAGGAAATAACAATAATAATATTGGATTACCATTAACAATACTAAAATTAAAAGAACACGAAGCTTTAGTTGTTGAAATGGGAATGAACCACTTTGGAGAAATAAGTCTTTTAACTAATATTGCAAAACCAACATTAGCAGTAATAACAAACATTGGAACTTCACATATAGGAAATTTAGGTTCAAGAGAAAACATATTAAAAGCTAAATTAGAAATATTAGAAGGAATGAAAATTCCTAAAATCATTATTAATAATGATAATGATTTATTACATAATTGGTATCAGGAAAATAAAGGAAAATTTGAGATACATACTTTTGGCTTAGAAAATGAAAGCGAGATAGAAGCAAAAGACATAAAGATGGAAGAAGAAAGTAGTGATTTTACTGCAATAGCAGATTTAGAAAAAATAAAAATTCATGTTCCAGTAGGGGGAACACATTTTGTATATAATGCATTATGTGCGATGACAGTTGGAAAAGTGTTAGGAATATCATATGAACAAATTAAGCAAGGAATTGCAAGTTTTGAATTAACACAAAAAAGAATGGATATGAAAAAGCTAGATAATGGAGCATTGATTATAAATGATGCATATAATGCAAGTTTTGAGTCAATGAAAGTAAGTCTGGAATTTTTATCAAAACACACAGGAAAAAGAAAAATTGCAGTTTTAGGAGATATGTTTGAATTAGGAGAATATACAGAAGAATTGCATAGAAAAGTAGGAGAAGAAGTTGTAAAAAATAAAATAGATATATTAATTTGTGCAGGTGAAAACTCAAAATATATAATAGATGAAGTAAAAAAGCATAGTAATATTAAGACATATTTTATGAACAATAATGAAGAAATTGTGGAAAAGTTAAACCAAGAATTAAAAAAAGGAGATGTTGTTTTAGTAAAAGCTTCAAATGGAATGAAATTTTTTGAAATTTGTCAAAAAGTATAGATTTTTTTTTCAAAAATTGATATAATGCGGATACCAATTATTTTTGGGAGGACGTCAAATGAAATTCAAAGATTATTACAAAATATTAGAACTAGAAAGTAGTAAAGTAACAGAGGAACAAATAAAAACAGCATACAGAAAACAAGCCAAGAAATATCATCCAGATGTAAATGTAGGAAATAAACTAGCAGAAGAAAGAATAAAAGATGTAAATGAAGCATATAGAATATTATCAAATCCAACTACGAAAAGAAAATATGACAGAACATGGAATTATAATATAGGGTATAAAAAGAGAAAAAGCAAGCAAAGAACATCAGGAGAAGTGGCAAGTGAATTTTTTGGAATGTTTTTTGGGAATAGTAATATAAAAGAGGAGATTGCTCAAAGCAAACTACCACCAGTAAAAGGTGAAAACATAGAAACAGAAATAAATATAACAATAGAAGATGGGTTCTATGGCGCTGAGAAAAAAATTGTGTTAAATGATTTAGAGGGAAAACCAAGAGCAATAACATTAAAAGTTCCAGAAGGTATACAAAATGGAGAAAAAATAAGGCTAATTGGACAAGGTAGACAAGGAAAAAATGGTGGAAAAAATGGGGATTTATATATAAAAATAAATATCGAAAATGGAAAAAAATACAAATTAGAAGGATATGATTTATATACTACAATTCCAATTTCACCATGGGAAGCGGCATTAGGAACAAAAGCAAAAGTCAATTCAATAGATGATAGTAAAACAGCAGTGTTAATTCCTAGTGGTATACAATCAGGAGAAGTTATAACAATACCAGAAAAAGGGTATAAAATGCAGAATGGTAATAGAGGAAATCTTATAGCACAAATAAAAATTGTAGTTCCAGAAAAGTTAACAAACGAAGAAAAAGAAATGTTTAAAAAATTAAAAGAAATATCAAAATTTAATCCTAGAAGGGTTTAGAACTTATAATAAAATATTGCAAAACGCTGAAATATCAACAAAAGTATTGACAAATGACATAAAACAAGGTATAATTAAGTATGTGAGTTCGTAAACATAAGATAAGCTATGGATTAAATCATAGGAATGAGGTGTAAATATACATGGAGATGTTACAAGGAAAACATTTTAGCATAACAGATCCAAAAGGAGTAAATACAGTAATTTATCAAATAAACAAAACAAAAAAGGAATTTTTAAAAGATTATCCCAAGTATACTGTTGAAAGATTAGATTTCACAGAGGAAATAAGAGGAGAAAATCGTAGAAAAACCTTTTATGTTGACGAGCCACAACCAAATGGAAATCAATTAGTAATATTATCATTCGGAAAAGAAAATGTTGTAATAAACTCAGGAATACTAATTGATGACGAGGTTAGGATATCAAAAACACCAACACCATTTAAGTTTAATACATTATATTCAGAAGAAGAACAGGAATTTAAAGAATTTAACTATACACCAAATATGAAAAGAGACATATGTGTTATAGATCCTGAAACTACAGAAGAATTAAAACCTAGACTTTATTATGATGAAAATGAAGATAAAGTAAAGGGCAGATGTAAATTAAAGCCATACAAATCTTATTTCGCTTTTGAAGTAAGGGATGATGATGGTAAAGTTTAAGGAGGGCAATTTACTATGGTAAATAGCACAGTAAATGGAAAAAAAATAGGAAGTGCTGCAGGAAAAGATGATAAGGTAAGACTAGATTATTGCATTTGTGGCAAAAAAAGCAAAGAAAAAGGATTAGATGCAAAGATAAATGGAGCTAAGCCTTCAATATCTTTAATAAGTTCATTAAGAGAAAATGGACAAATAATAAACGAGACTAGTGAATATGTATCTACAAAAGCATATCCTGGAAAAAATCCTAATAAAGTAAAGAAGAGCGAAGATATTACACATTAGAATATAATTGTAACTAAAGAGAAGGTGATTTATATATGAACTACAAGGTAGAAGGAGCAATAAGAAAAAATAAAAAATATTTTATATTATTTGGAATACTATGGCTATTTATAGCCATAGTATTAATTGTGCCATTAGTTAATGCATATTATATGCCCGTACCAGAAGGAAGTTCACTTGGAAAATTAGGCATATTTGCAGACTCGATGAAGAATCCATTTAAGGCATTAGGGTCAATAATAAATAATGGGTATATGACATCATATTTAAAATGTCTTGGAGTATTTTCAATAATATTTATGATATTTTTCATAGTAGGAGTTGCTAGGTCTGCACCCAAAAACGAGTATACAGATTTTGAACATGGTTCAAGTGACTGGAGCAAAAATGGAGAGCAATATGCAGTTTTGAATAATAAAAAAGGAATAGTATTAGCAGAAAATAACTATTTACCAGTAGATAAGAGAGGAAACGTAAACGTACTAGTAGTCGGAGGTTCTGGTTCTGGTAAATCAGCATCATATTCAATTCCTAATGCATGTCAACTATTAGGATCATATGTATTTACAGACCCTAAAGGAGAATTATATGATAAAACAGCAGGATATTTAAAATCACATGGATATGAAATAAAAGTATTAAATTTAGTAAAACCACAAAACAGTGATGGATATAATCCATTACATCATATAACATCAGAAATAGATGTAGACGTTATTGCAAATACAATTGTAAAAGGACAAAAAACAGATGGCGGAGGTTCAGACCCATTCTGGGATGACTCGGCAGAAATGTTATTAAAAGCTTTGATATATTATTTAATGGCAACAAGACCAGAGGAAGAACAAAATTTAGCAAGTTGTGCAGAATTAGTAAGAGCGGCAAACTCAAATGGAGGAAGTAACTTGCTTACAGAATTAATAAGTAAATTACCATATGACCATCCTGCTAGAATGAACTATAAATCTATAGAGATTGCACCAGAAAAAACATATAGTTCAATACTAAGTACATTGCAATCAAAATTAGGAAAATTTGATTCAAAAGAAATAGCAGAATTAACATCAACAGATACAATTGATTTTGAAGAAATAGGAAACAAAAAGACAGCAGTTTATGTAATATCATCAGATACACATACAGCATATGACTTTTTATTAACAATATTCTTCTCACAAATGATTCAGCAATTATATAATTATGCTGATGATAATGGAGGAGCTTTAAAGGTACCAACATATTTTATATTAGACGAGTTTGCTAATATAGGAAAAATACCTGATTTTGATAAAAAGATATCAACATCAAGAAGTAGAAAAATTTCATTTAGTGTAATACTACAGAACTTAGACCAATTAGAAGCAATATATGAAAAATCATATGAAACAATAATAGGTAACTGTGATACACATTTATTTTTAGGAAGTAACTCATATAAAACAGTTGAATATTTTTCAAAAGCACTTGGTGAAAAAACAATTGAAAGAGATAGTATATCAGTAAGTAGAGACAAACAATATTTTAGAACAGGTCAAAGTACATCAGATCAAGTAATGGCAAGAGCGTTGATGACACCAGATGAATTAAGAAGAATGGATAATGATTTATGTATTATTTTTGAAAAAGGAATAAAACCTGTAAAAGCAAATAAATTTTATTATTTTAAACACAAAGATATGGTAAATTCACTAGACAAAGTAAAAGTAAGTCATAATGATATTGAAGAACTAGACAGAGGAACATGGAGAAAATTCAATCCATATAATCCTTGGGTAGAAGATACAACTGAGAAACAAGCTGAGAATCTTAAAGTTGAGTCTTTAGACGATTTATTTGATGAAACACCAGCTAAAAAAGAAGAGAAAACACTTGCTACAGTTGGAGCAATTAATAATAATAATAGTAATGTTGAGAAAAAACAGGGAGTATCATCACTAGATAGTATGTTTGAAGATGTTTCACCTGTATCAGATGTAAAAACTGCAAATGTTCAACAAGAAAATGATGAAGACTCATATGATTTACAAAAAGAACTTGAAGCTAAATTTGATGAATTATTTGGACCAATGGATGATTAATAATAACCAAAAACTCATATAGTTTTAGACTGTATGAGTTTTTTTGTTGCATTTTTCACAGAAAAAAAGTGATCTCGAGTGTGCAAAATTGCACAGAAAAAAAGCGATCTCAGGTGTGCAAAATTGCACGGAAAAAAAGCGATCTCAGGTGTGCAAAAACGAAAAAATATTCGTAAAAGTATTGCAAAAAAAAATAAAATAATATAAAATAATAAAACAAGAAAAAAGAAAGGAAGAAATAAATATGAAATTTGTACATATAGCAGATATGCATTTTGATTCTCCATTTGCAACATTATCAGACAAAGGAAATTTAGGGGAACAAAGAAGATTAGAACAAAGAAAAATATTCAAAAAAATAATTGAATATATAAAAGAAAATAAAATAGAATATTTATTTATAGCGGGAGATTTATATGAGCATAAATATATAAGAAAATCAACAATAGAATATATAAATAATTTATTTAAAGAAATAGAAAATACAAAAATATTTATAACACCAGGAAATCATGATCCATTTCTAAAAAAATCATATTATAATAATTTTGATTGGAATAAAAATGTATATATATTTAATTCAAATATTCAAAAAATAGAAACAGAGGATGCAGATATATATGGATATGGATTTGATGATTTTTATTGTACAAATTCTGGAATAGAAAATATAGAAATAGAAAATCCAGAAAAAATAAATATATTAATAATACATGGAACATTAAATGGTGCGAATTTAGAAGAAATGCAATATAATTCCATGAATGAAAAAATATTAGAAAATAAAGGATTTAATTATGTGGCATTAGGACATATTCATAAAACAAATTTTGAACCAAATAAAAAAATTATCTATCCAGGTTCAACGATATCATTAGGGTTTGACGAA
>ULNU01046536.1_pt1 | contig 11594 bp, 7 predicted proteins | sample 1951991 | NCBI WGS metagenome assembly ULNU01 (sample SAMEA4835584, study PRJEB28245) | human gut metagenome | biome: gut microbiome; material: fecal sample | place: Denmark | collected 2008 | reverse complement strand
GTGTTGAATTTACAGAGATTATTTCACGGGCTCAAGAGGTGTATCATCATAGGCACAGGAGTTGTTGTAGTTGCTTTATTTTTGGTCTGTTTTATAAAAAAATAAACTAAATCTGCATCCGGATGACAAGCCTCCCCGCTTTATAAGCCGCATTCATCTGCCCGTGCATCTGCTCCACCAGTGTCCGTGCAATGAAAGCCCAAGTCCGGTCGGTCATGGTAATGTCCGGTGTGATCCGGTGTCTTTTGAGCACCGCATACATTGCGGCAATGCTTCCCTCTAAAATGCGATTTACCGACACTTCCTGCAAGGATTGTGCCAAAGGCACAGACAGGACAACCGAATACCGGAACAGTTCTTCCGTCAGTTGTGTCATCACCTTTGTGCGTTCCCGGATGATGGCAACATACTGGCGGGAGACAGCAGATAACGGTTCCTTTTCCAAAAGTTCCAGGTAGCCGCAGATGGCAGTCAGCGGTGTGCGTAGATCGTGGGAAATGCTCGTGATGGCAGCCTGCAGCTGGGTGTTTCCCTGTTTAAAACAATGCTGCATGGCACGGAGCTGTTCCAGGGATTGGTTGAGCGTATCCGCCAGAAGACACAAATCTTTATCCCGGCAGGAAAGTGTAATCGGTTTATCAAATATGGAATTCTTTTGGTTTTCGTTATTCTGCTTCCTATATTGGTGACGAACCAGCTGGGAATGGGGGACCCATTTTTTTGCAAATACCTCTGTCCACAGGGAGTATTAGAGGGGGCACTTCCACTTTCGATTGCAAATGCAGGCATCCGTGCGGCATTGGGAAAGCTGTTTACATGGAAGGCCGGAATACTGGTTGCGGTCGTGTTGTTAAGCCTTATGTTTTATCGCCCGTTCTGCAAATGGATCTGTCCGCTTGGCGCAGTCTATGCGCTTTTTAATAAAGTATCTCTTTTACAGATGCATATAGATACCGGTAAATGTGTATCTTGCGGCAAATGTACCGGTGTCTGTAAAATGGATGTGGATGTGGTCCGGCATCCAAATCATACGGAATGTATACGCTGCGGAGCATGTGTGAAGGAATGTCCGGTAGAAGCAATCAGTTATAAGTATGGATTTGCGGAAAAATCAAAAAAGAAGAAGGAGAATAATTAAAATGAAAAAACTTACAGTAATGTTACTGGTTATGACTCTGGTATTTGGACTTGCCGCTTGTGGCAATGCCTCGGAAAAAGGCAGCAATGTGACGGAAACGCAGGCACAGTCTGCAGAAGATACAGGGGCTGGTAATGCAGAACTCAACAAACTGTACGAAAAGGAAAATGCCATTATTGCGAAACATCAGGAATTGTGGAATACGGTTTTTAATAACATTGACAAGGACAAAGCCGCAGACGCAGGAGAACAAAATTATGGAACGTTTCTGGAGACACAGCTGGATCATGTGAAGGACCAGTTTTCGGAGGCAGACCTGAAAAAGCTGGATAAGGATATCGAAGAGATTAAGAAAATCGAGGATCAGGTAACGGAACTTACCGCGCAGATGGGAACAGAAAATTCCGGCACCCAAAGCGCGAATGCAGAAACATCCGTCTTTCCGTCTTTTCAGGCGAAGGATCTGGATGGAAATAAGGTGGACAGCAGCATTTTTTCACAGAATGCGGTAACGGTTGTTAATTTCTGGTTTAATGGATGCACGCCATGTGTGGAGGAACTTCCGGCACTCAACAAATTAAATGAAGAACTGAAGGCAAAGGGCGGTCAGGTCATTGGCGTAAACACGGATTCACTCGATGGTAACAAAGAGGGAATTGCGGAAGCAAAAAGCATCCTGAAAAAACAGGGGGCAGACTATACCAACCTTTCCCTTGATTCGGACAGTGAGGCCGGTAAATACGCAACAAATATTATGGCATTTCCAACGACAGTTCTCGTTGACCGTAATGGCAACATTGTCGGAGATCCGATCATGGGCGGAATCACGAGTGATGAAGTTTACAAAAAGGTGACAGCTGCGATTGACCAGATCTTAGAGAAGGATAAGCAGTAAGATGGATACGGATAGGGGGGTAACTTTAAAAGGAGAATCCCATGGAATATGAACACATTGTCCATTCGTTTGAACCGGTGTACGACAAAGCTTCCGAAATTCTCATATTAGGAACCCTGCCGTCCGTCAAATCAAGAGAAAACAATTTTTATTACGGGCACAAACAGAACCGTTTCTGGAAAGTGCTTGCAACACTTTTAAAGGAGCCGGTTCCGGATACAATTGAGGAGAAAAAAGCCATGCTGCTTGCCCACCGGATTGCCCTGTGGGATGTGATCCAAAGCTGTGACATCAAAGGATCAAGTGACAGCAGTATTAAAAATGTACAGCCGACGGATATTGGCATGATTCTGGAAAAAACGAACATAACACGTATTTATGCAAACGGAAACAAGGCAGGACAGCTTTATAAAAGATACCAGTTTCCGGTCACGGGGATCGAAGCGATGGTGCTTCCATCCACAAGTCCGGCAAATGCCGCGTGGTCGCTGGAACGGCTGTGTGAGGCGTGGCATGTGATTCTGGAACAATGATAACAGAGCCTTTTATAAAAGATTTAAAAAGCCATCTTTGTAAAGAAAGATGGCTTTTTTTAGTACAAATCAACGGCAAAGTGACGGAATGACAAAGAAAAAATATGAAAAAATTGAACAAATAACGGAAAAATATGAAAATTTTTAATGTGAATCAAAAAATATTCTATAGTTTATGAGATAAAAACCTCTTATACTAGCATTACAAACAAAACAAGAAGGGGGAAATTCTTATGAAAAAGAAAATTGTTGCAATTATGATGATGGCGGTACTTGCACTTTCAACCGCAGCATGCGGAGCCGATGGGGGAAACAACGGCGGTGGCACACAGGCAGGCAATACAGGGGGAGGCACTTCTACCTCAACTGTCGCAAACAAGGATAAACCTTTGGTATGGTTTAACCGTCAGCCGTCAAACAGTTCTACAGGAGAGCTTGATATGACAGCACTCAATTTTAACAAAGATACTTATTATGTAGGGTTTGATGCAAATCAGGGTGCAGAACTTCAGGGTACCATGGTAAAAGATTACATCGAGAAAAATATTGACAAGATTGACCGTAACGGAGATGGCGTGATCGGCTATGTTTTAGCAATCGGTGATATCGGTCACAATGATTCCATTGCCCGTACAAGAGGTGTCAGAAAAGCACTTGGAACAGCAGTGGATAAAAACGGCGAGGCAGACAGTGCACCGGCAGGAACCAATACCGATGGAAAAGCATCACAGGTTCAGGACGGAAGCATTGAAGTAGGTGGAAAAACCTATGTGATCCGTGAACTTGCTTCTCAGGAAATGAAAAACTCAGCAGGTGCTACATGGGATGCAGCAACAGCCGGCAACGCGATTGGTACATGGTCATCTTCTTTCGGGGATTCCATTGATGTCGTTGTATCCAACAATGATGGAATGGGAATGTCAATGTTTAATGCATGGTCAAAGGATAACGGTGTACCGACATTCGGATATGATGCAAACAGCGATGCAGTTGCAGCAATTGCAGAAGGCTACGGTGGAACGATCAGCCAGCATGCAGACGTACAGGCATACCTGACACTGCGTGTTCTTAGAAATGCACTGGATGGTGTAGATGTTGACACGGGTATCGGAACTGCAGACGATGCAGGAAATGTATTAAGCAGTGACGTTTATGTATACAAAGAAGACGAGAGATCTTACTATTCCCTGAACGTGGCAGTAACCGCTGATAACTACAAAGATTTTACAGATTCTACCGTTGTATGGGAACCGGTATCCAAACAGTTAGATGCATCTGCCCATCCGACAAAGAAGGTATGGCTGAATATTTACAATGCTTCTGATAACTTCTTAAGTTCTACCTATCAGCCGCTGTTACAGAAGTATGATGACCTTTTAAATCTGGATGTTGAGTACATTGGTGGTGACGGACAGACAGAGTCTAATATCACAAACCGTCTGGGCAATCCGGGACAGTACGATGCTTTTGCCATAAACATGGTGAAAACAGATAATGCAGCTTCTTACACAGCTCTTTTAAATCAGTAAAACAACTTAACTTCGGGGGGAGAAATACGGTTCTCTCCCCGAAAACAAAAGGATAGGAGCGGATAGTATGGGGGATCAGAGCAAAGATATTATCTTATCGATACGTGGCATGAGTAAATCATTTGGCCGCAACAGAGTACTTGATCATATCAACCTTGATGTGAGAAAAGGAACAGTTATGGGACTTATGGGAGAAAATGGTGCCGGTAAGTCAACAATGATGAAATGTCTTTTTGGAACTTATCAGAAAGACGAAGGAACTATATACCTTGACGGAAAAGAAGTGAATTTTTCCGGTCCGAAGGATGCACTTGAAAATGGGATTGCAATGGTGCATCAGGAGTTAAACCAGTGTCTGGAGAGAAATGTTGTGGATAATCTCTTTCTTGGCAGATACCCGGTAAATTCCCTTGGGATGATCGATGAGGGAAGAATGAAAAATGAAGCCTCGGAATTATTCCGGAAACTGGGAATGACGGTGAATCTGGATCAGCCGATGAGAAATATGTCCGTTTCCCAGCGGCAGATGTGTGAAATTGCAAAGGCAATCTCATATAATTCGAAAGTAATCGTATTGGATGAGCCAACATCATCACTTACCGTACAGGAAGTGGATAAACTTTTTGATATGATGCGGATGCTTCGTGACCAGGGCATCTCCCTTATTTATATTTCCCATAAAATGGATGAAATATTTGAGATCTGTGATGATATTTCCGTACTCCGGGATGGAAATCTGGTCATGACAAAAAGTGCAAAAGAAACAAATATGAATGAACTGATTACTGCAATGGTAGGCCGTGTGCTGGAAAACCGTTTTCCACCGGTGGATAATCAGCCGAAAGATGTTATTTTATCAATCCAGCATTTGTCCACAAAATATGAGCCGTATTTACAGGATGTTACATTTGATGTCCGTGAAGGGGAGATTTTTGGCTTATATGGCCTTGTGGGAGCCGGACGGACAGAATTGCTGGAAACCATATTCGGTATCCGCACAAGAGCCGCAGGCCGTGTTTATCTGAACCATAAGCTTATGAATTTCAGCTGTGCAAAAGAGGCAATGGATTATGGATTCGCGCTTATTACGGAAGAACGGAAGGCAAATGGATTATTCCTGAAAGGGAATCTTACATTTAATACAACCATTGCAAATCTTAATGCATATAAAAAAGGCGCGGCACTTTCAGAACCGAAAATGACAAAGGCTACCGCAAATGAAATTAAAGTCATGCATACCAAATGTCTGGGATCAAACGATATGATTTCAAGTCTTTCCGGAGGAAACCAGCAGAAGGTTATTTTTGGAAAGTGGCTCGAGCGTGAACCGAAGGTGTTTATGATGGATGAACCGACAAGAGGAATTGATGTCGGCGCAAAATATGAAATTTATGACCTGATCATACAGATGGCAAAACAGGGAAAGACCATTATCGTGGTTTCTTCTGAGATGCCGGAAATCCTTGGTATTACAAACCGGATCGGTGTCATGTCGAACGGACGGCTTGCGGGCATTGTCAATACAAAGGAAACGAATCAGGAAGAATTACTTCGCCTCAGCGCGAAATATTTATAGGCAGGGGGGACAGATATGGCAAATAGCAAGATTCTTACAGCGGAGCAGGAAAAAACACTGCGTCAGCCGATTGCGGAATATGTCGGAAAAATACAAAAAGAGATTGATGAACTCAGAAAAGATGGTACGGCAAAAGTCATTATGTACCAGAGCAGGATCGAAAACGTAAAAAGAGATAAAACACTTTCCAAAGGGGAAAAAGATTCTGAGATTGCATCCTGCCAGAAGGAGCTTGAACAGGCAAAAGCGGTAGAGGCACAGAACAAAGACCAGATCGCAAAACTGATCGGGAAAGCAGAAAATTATCTCAAAAATAATTTTGACAAGTATTATAATGCAGTTAAGGCAAGTTGTATAGCGGAAAAGGAACAGGCACTGCAGGAGCATCAGCAGAAACTTGCAAAGATTGAAAAGGAACACAAAGAAACTCTGGCAAAGACTTCCGCCCAGGCCGAGGTCAAAGAAGAAAATTATGTATATAAGAACCGTGTTTCCAATGAAAAGATTGAACTGGAAAAAGAGTATCAGAGGATTAAAGACCGGAAGCATGATGCGTACAGTTACAAGTATCATCTGATTGATCTGCTCCGGTTGTCCAAATTTACATTTGCAGAAAATCAGGCACAGAAATGGGAAAATTATAAGTATACATTTAACCGGAGAACATTCCTTTTACAGAATGGACTCTACATCGCGATCATTCTTATTTTTGTTGCGTTATGTATCATAACTCCAATCAAAAAAGGAACGCCGCTTCTTACGTATAATAATATTTTAAATATTCTCCAGCAGGCATCGCCTAGAATGTTTTTAGCACTTGGAGTTGCAGGTCTGATCCTTCTTACAGGAACGGATCTTTCCGTTGGACGAATGGTTGGTATGGGAATGACAACCGCAACCATTATCATGCATCAGGGTGTAAATACAGGTGGTGTGTTCGGACACATCTTTGATTTTACGAAAGTACCGACACCGGCAAGAGTCGTTCTTGCACTGGTAGCATGTATTGTATTATGTACGTTCTTTACAAGTATAGCCGGATTTTTTACAGCGAAATTCAAGATGCATCCGTTTATATCGACCATGGCAAACATGCTTGTCATTTTTGGACTGGTAACCTATGCGACAAAAGGTGTTTCCTTCGGAGCGATCGAGCCGACCATTCCAAATATGGTAATTCCAAAAGTCAATGGATTCCCGACCATCATTCTCTGGGCAGTTGCAGCAATTGTCATTGTATGGTTTATCTGGAACAAAACAACCTTTGGTAAAAATCTTTATGCAGTCGGAGGAAATCCGGAGGCAGCAGCTGTTTCAGGAATTTCTGTCTTTGCAGTAACACTTGGTGCATTTATTATGGCAGGTATCCTTTACGGATTTGGTTCCTGGCTTGAATGTACCCGAATGGTAGGATCTGGTTCTGCCGCTTATGGACAGGGCTGGGATATGGATGCCATTGCAGCCTGCGTTGTCGGTGGTGTATCATTTACCGGTGGTATTGGTAAGATTTCCGGTGTTGTTACCGGTGTATGTATTTTTACAGCATTAACATACTCCCTCACAATCCTGGGTATTGATACCAACCTCCAGTTCGTATTCTCGGGTATTATCATCCTTGTTGCAGTAACACTGGATTGTCTGAAATACGTTCAGAAAAAATAAAACATATACTCTCCTCTATAATGAAAAAGCAGGGATGCCGGTGATGCATGAAACATGCAGGGCATCTCTGTTTTATGTTGGAAAGGTTTTACTTTATCTGGACAAATTGCTATAATAAATAAAATAACATGGGGGAAGAGGTATGTATACATTATTGCTGGTGGATGATGAAGAAGAAGTCATTGAAGCCATCGTTAAAAAAGTTAAATGGGAGGAACTCGGCTTTCAGGTTGCCGGGCATGCAAACAACGGATTTAAAGCAATGGATATGCTTGAAGAAATGCAGCCGGATGTTGTTATGACGGACATCCGGATGCCATATATGGACGGACTGGAATTGTGTGCACATATAAAAGCAAAGTATCCGGCAACAAAAATTCTGCTTTTTACCGGGTTTGATGATTTTGAATATGCAAAAGAAGCCGTGCATCTTGAAATCGAGGAATATATTTTAAAGCCGCTCAATGCTGTTGAAATAACAGAAGTGTTTAAGCGTCTGAAAGAGAAACTGGACTATGAGATCAGTGAAAAAAGAAATACGGATCTTTTGAAAAAATATTATGCGGATTCCCTTCCGATGCTGCAGGCGAATTTGTATACAACGCTTATTGAAGGACGTATTCCGGAAGAGGAGATGCCGCATTATTTTAAGGATTACCAGATTGCTTTTACAGGCCCGTGGTATTGCTGCCTGATCATACACACATCGGCAAGTCAGGTTCCGGAGGGCATGGATATACGGCTGCTTTCGGTATCGGTAGACCGGCAGGCAGGGGAGAACCTCGGGGAAAAATGGAACGCGAAGCGTTTTCGCTATCTTGGGGATACCATTATGATTATGCAGTTAAAAAGTGAGGAAGAAATTTCAGAACTGACGGATGCCTGTGACCGTTTCTGTAAATATATCCATCATATTATGGGGGCAAAAGTAACCATAGGGATCGGTCAGGTATGTGGGCACATTGCAAAGATTGCAGCATCGTATCAAAGCGCCAGGGAAGCGGTTTCCTATCGTGTTTTATATGGAAGCAACCGGGCGATAAATTTAAAAGAGATTGTTCCACAGAGAAAAATCCAAAGGGATGCCGGAGAGAAAACAGAACTGTCCAATGTGTTCAAAAAGATCTGCCTTGGAGAAAATGAAGATATTGCAAATGCCATAGAAGTTTACATGCAGCATAAATTCCTTGACCTGAAATCATTGGAAAAATATCATGTGGCAGTTATGGAACTCATTGGCGAACTGTATCATTTTATGGTCAACAATGAAATGGATACCACAAAAATACCGGGAGGTATCGGTTCTTTGTATAATGAACTGTGTAATTTAGAACCGCAGGTTTTGCAGAAATGGCTTTTAAAATTCTGCTGTATGCTGCATGATGACATGGCAGATGCCAGGTATCATTCCAAGAAATCCCTGATCGGGAGGGCAAAAGAATATGTGCACGACAATTATCAGCAGGAAGATTTAGGGCTTGACGATATCTGTAAAGAATTGGGCGTGTCAAATTCTTATTTTTCAAGCATGTTCAAAAAAGAAACAGGGAATTCTTTTGTCGGATACCTGACGGAATACCGTATGGATAAGGCGGCACGCATGCTTGTGGAAACCGCGGAAAAAAGTTATATGATTGCAAAGAGTGTGGGATATTCCGATCCAAATTACTTCAGTTATGTGTTTAAAAGACAGTTTGGGGTATCCCCTTCAAAATACAGGACAGCATATGAAAAAAATGAAAAATAAACCGGGAGATATCCAGTCAACCATCATGGTTGCATTTTCTGTAATATCAACCTTAATTATGATTTGTATGGGCATGATGGTATATTGGAGATTTTCGGGGATCACACAGCAGAATATTGTGGATAATAACCGAAAGATTATGGATCAGACGGTGGATTCCATAGAAAATTATCTTGTGAATATGAGGCAGATATCGGATGCCGCATATTATGATGTTATAAAGGAAAACGATATCCGGGAACAGAACGAATCCATCCACAAAGGGTTAAATCTTTTATATGAGGCAAATAAAGAGAACTTAAGGAGCATTGCTATATATAATGGATACGGAAGCCTTATGGCAGCAGAGCCGGTTGTTGCCCAGAAAGAAGAACCGGATGTGACCAGACAGGGATGGTTTATGCAGGCAAAAACACGTATGGAGAATATCCATTTTTCCACACCCCATGTCCAGAATTTATTTGATGACGGTACCTGTCGGTATTACTGGGTGATTTCTTCCAGCCGTGTCGTGGAACTTACGAATGGGACAGATACACAGTTGGGAGTGCTGCTTGTGGATATGGACTATTCCGGGATTTCACGTATGATGGAACGGATCAATACGTCAGGAAAAGGACCGTATTTTTATCTGTGTGATGGTGAGGGAAATATTATTTATCATCCGCATCAGGCAAGAATTGACAATGGCATGAATACAGAAAGCAGCGTAAAGGCAGCTTCGTCCAAAGAAAAAATTTACGATGAATATTTGGGAAAAAACCACAGAAAAGTTATGGTGGGTGCAATCAGTTATACAGGATGGCGCCTGGTCTGTGTTATGCCGTATGAAATATTCACAAATAAGATGGCCGATGTAAAGCAGTTTGTCCTGCTTATTTTACTGCTTATGGCAATGATGCTTGTATTTGTAAACCGCATCATTTCCGTGCGGATATCGCGGCCGATTATGAAACTGGATCACTCGGTGCGTGAATATCAGGAAGGAAAAGAAGAAAAGATTGCAATCGGAGGCTCAACAGAGATCCGGCATCTGGGACAATCCATTCAGGAATCCTACCGGCAGAATTCCGAACTGATGAAAAAAGTCATATGGGAACAGAATGAAAGAAGAAAAAGCGAATTTGATGTGCTGCAAAGCCAGATCAACCCGCATTTTTTATACAATACATTAGACTCCATCACCTGGATGATAGAGAGCGGTAAAAATGAGGAAGCTGCCTTTATGATCACGCAGCTGGCAAAGCTTTTCCGGATCAGCCTTTCAAAAGGACATACGGTTATCCGCATAAGGGATGAACTGCAGCACGCGCAAAGTTATGTTAATATACAAAAAGTGCGGTATAAAAATAAGTTTGAAGTTGTATTTGATATCCGTCCGGATATTCTGGATGATTGTATCGTGAAACTTGTGCTGCAGCCGATCCTTGAAAATGCGATCAATTACGGCGTAAGGGAGATGGATGACTGCGGAAAAATCCTCATTCGCGGATGGAAAGAACAAGAAAATATCTTTATGCAGGTATCGGATAACGGAATGGGGATTCCGGAAGAGGAGATTGACCTGTTATTAAAGGATACAAACCGTGTACATAAAAAAGGCTCCGGAGTCGGGCTTGTAAATGTAAATAACCGGCTCCGGTTATTGTTTGGAGAACCATACGGACTTCAGATAGAAAGTGAACTGGATGAGGGAACGACAGTGACAGTTATCATCCCAGAGATTGTTTACAGTGAGGAAAACTGCAGGAAATTTGAGGAACACCATATGCCGGAGGATTCTTAAAATGAAACATGGGAAAAAAACATTTGTGATAATAGAGGCAGTTCTGGGAATTCTCGTGATTCTGGTTCTCGGCTTTATCATCTATAAGCAAAACGGCCATGATCCAGAAACAATTGCGGTGATCATACCGGATGTGGATGAGAGCGAGTGGTCAGCGTTTAAATACGGACTGAAAATGGCAGCACGGGAATATGATACAGATGTTGTGATCATCAGTAAGGACAATATGGAAACCGCCAATGATGAGATTGAGATTATGAATCAGGAAATTGCAAAAGGAGCAGATGCGGTGATCGTAAAACCGATTGCAAACCGGGATGGGCAGCAAAAGCTAAAACAGCTGGAAAAAAGTGTTCCTATAATGGCCGTGGGAGATACATTTCCCGAAGAACCGTCCGGATTGCATACAATAGAACCTGATCATTACCATATGGGTGCGGATCTTGCCCAAAAGCTTCTGGAAAATTACCGTGGAAATCTGATCGGGAAGAAGATTGGGATCTATTCGCAGTATGCCACTTCAGAAGCAGTGATAAAAAGAAAGAAGGGGATTTGTGATACATTAAAGGGGAGTGGCGCAGAAATTTTATGGTCTGTATCAAAAGAAAATGATTCGAAAGAGAAAATCAATTTACAGACGCAAAGAAGGGTGGATATCGTGATGGCTTTGGATAATGCAAGCTTTGTGGAAGCCGGGGAGGCGGCAAAGGATAATGACCTGTATGGGG
>ULNU01009174.1_pt1 | contig 11708 bp, 9 predicted proteins | sample 1951991 | NCBI WGS metagenome assembly ULNU01 (sample SAMEA4835584, study PRJEB28245) | human gut metagenome | biome: gut microbiome; material: fecal sample | place: Denmark | collected 2008 | reverse complement strand
GCCCCAAAATCGCAACATCGGCTATGCAGAGTATCGAAACGAAGCGTACAACAGCGACGGAAGTTCGAGCGAACTTGCATCCGGCGACGATCAGGCGAATGCGGCAGACGCTGACAAAAAAGCGAACGGAACAACCGCGAGTCAGGATGCAGCCGACAATCAGGACGAGGCGCTTGCAGCGTCTGCGAATATCGCAGTGCAGGAGAGCCAGCTGTCCTTTGGCGAAAGCAGTAAGCTGGCATGGCCGATTGCAGGCAACGTTCTGTTAAATTACAGCATGGACAAGACAATTTATTTTCCGACGCTGCAGCAGTACAAATATAATCCGTCGATTGTAATCAGCGCAGCAGAAGGAACAGGCGTGGCATGCGCAGCAGATGGAATTGTGGAATCTGTGTATGAGGATGCGCAGACCGGACAGACTGTTGTGATGCGTCTTGGAGGTGGATACGAGCTGACCTATGGACAGCTGCAGGAAGTGACTGTGGAAGAGGGAGATTATGTGGAAACCGGCGCGGTGATCGGACATGTGGCGGAGCCGACAAAATATTACTCGGTAGAGGGCTCCAATGTTTATTTTAAACTGACAAAGGACGGGGAAGCGGTCAATCCGCTGGATTATCTGGGATAAAAATTCCCGGTAGCCCGGTTCCAAAAAGGAGCCTGACTGCCGGGAATTGTATTACATAGTTTTGTCGAACTTTTTACGTACTTCGATATAGGAAAGTATCGCCTCTACTGTGCCATCAAAGCCGAGACGGGAGCTGTCCAGAGACAGGTCGTAATTCTGGGCGTTTTTCCATTCCTGGCCGGTGTAATACTTGTAGTAGTGGGCACGGTATTCGTCGGTCTGAGCGATGAGCTTCTGAACCTCAGAGACAGAAAGACTGTTGACCTTCATTGCTTCCTGCAGACAAAAATCTTCGGGCGCGTGGACAAAGACACGGACAACGCCTGGAACATCTGCAAGGATATGGTCGGCGCAGCGTCCGATGATAACGCAGGAGCTTTCCTCTGCGAGCTGGCGGATGATTTTTGCCTGATAGCGAAAAAGGTTGTCATCCTTTGTAAAACCTGCGCTTTCCGGGGAAAGCGGGGAGGCATTTTTGAAGCCGCCGGTAAGGAACGCACGCAGAGAGCCGTGCTTTTTTTTCTCATCCTGGAACAGAGTGGGATGAATGCCGCTTTCTTCGGAAGCAAGCGAAATAATCTCCCTGTCGTAGCAGGGAATGTCCAGACGCTTTGCCAGCATTTTGCCGACGGTACGCCCGCCGCTGCCGTACTGACGGGCGATGGTAATTACTGTGTTTGACATAATTGTTTCCCCCTTATTCGCCGAGATAAGCTTTCTTGATCGCTTCATCATGTAAAAGAGCCTGTGCATCATCTTCCTTTACGATGCGTCCTGTTTCGAGGACATAGGCGCGGTTTGCGATGGAAAGCGCTTTTTTTGCGTTCTGTTCTACCAAAAGGATGGTAACGCCCAGTTTGTTGATCTCCTGAATGATATCAAAAATTTCAGAAACCAGAAGCGGGGACAGACCCATGGAGGGCTCGTCCAACAGCAGGATGCGGGGATTTGCCATCAGCGCGCGTCCCATTGCAAGCATCTGCTGTTCACCGCCGGAAAGAGTTCCTGCCAGCTGGCGGGTACGTTCCTTTAAGCGGGGAAACCGCTCATAAACCATTTCCAGGGAATTGTTGATTTCCTGCTTGTCTTTTCTGGTGTAAGCGCCCATTTTCAGGTTTTCCAAAACCGTCAGATTGGAGAACATCCGGCGTCCTTCGGGGACGTGGGAAATTCCCTGCTTCACGATTTTGTGCTCCGGCATTCTGGAAATCTCCTGATCCTGAAATCGGATCGAACCGGACTTTGCGCTCAGCATGCCGCTGACAGTCTGCAGGGTGGTGGTTTTGCCGGCACCGTTTGCGCCGATCAGTGCGACGATCTCGCCTTCGTTTACCTGAAAGGAGATGTCTTTAAGGGCGTGGATCACGCCGTAATATACATTGATATTTTCTACAGTGAGCATTGCCATAAAAGAAGCCTCCTTTAATCGCCCAGATATGCCTTGACAACGGCAGGATCGTTTAATACCTTATCAGGAGTGCCTTCTGCCAGCAGACGACCGAAATTCAGGACATAGAGGTATTCACAGATACCCTGTACCAGCTTCATGTCATGCTCGATCAAAAGGATGGTGACCTGATACTCCTTGCGCACCAGACGGATCGTATCCATCAGCTCTCCGGTTTCGTTGGGGTTCATGCCGGCAGCAGGCTCATCCAGAAGCAGAAGCTCCGGTTTGGTTGCAAGCGCACGGGCAATTTCCAGTTTACGCTGTTTGCCATAGGGCAGGTTGGATGCCAGCGTTTGAGCAGAATCCTCCAGCCCGAAGACTCGCAGGATCTCCATGGAACGCTCGGTCATTTCTTTTTCTTTTTTGTGGTAGCTTCCCACATGTAAAAGGCTTTCTGCAAGGGAATACTGCACCTGATTGTTTAAGCCGGTCATAACGTTGTCCAGAACACTCTGCTGCGGGAACAGTCGGATGTTCTGGAAGGTGCGGGCAACGCCCATGCGGTTGATTTCGTAAGGCTTTTTGCCGATCAGATTTTCACCGTTTAAGCGAATGCCGCCGTCTGTGGGGCGGTAAACGCCGGTCAGCATGTTGAATACGGTGGTTTTGCCGGCACCGTTGGGTCCGATCAGGCCCACCAGGCCGCCTTTTTCGATGGACATGGTAAGATCATCAACGGCCCGCAGACCGCCGAAGGAAATACCGAGTCCGGTTACTTCGAGAGTTGCCATATCAGTTTACCCCCTTTCCAGCTGCCTTTTTTGCAGTCCGTTTTTCCTTCTGTGCGCTGAAATATTCCGTCAGACGTTTCTTTGCGCCGGAATTGTTGAAGATCATCATAACGATCAGCAGGATCGCATAGATGAGCATCCGGTAGTCGTTCATGGAGCGCAGAAGCTCAGGAAGCACGGTTAAAAGTGCAGCGGCGATGATCGAGCCCCAGATATTTCCAAGACCGCCCAGAACGACGAATACCAGAATGAGGATCGAGGTATTAAAGTCGAATTTGGATGCGGTGACGGTAGAGAAATTCATGGCGTAAAGGGTGCCTGCCATACCTGCAAAAACGGCGGAGATCACGAATGCCAGCAGCTTATAGCGGGTTACAGAAAGTCCGATGCTCTCTGCGGCAATCTTGTTGTCGCGGACAGCCATGATGGCACGACCGGTACGGCTGTGAATCAGGTTCAGGACTAAAAACAGCGTGATCAGGATCAGGACAACGCCGGAAGAAAAGGTGGAAAGCTTCTGGACACCTCCGACACCCATGGGGCCGTTGATGATCATGGAACCGCCCTCAGCAAGGGTAAAATGCTGTTCCAGAAGGCTGAAATGCAGTCCTTTTTCATCCAGACCGATATAGAGCACGTTGATAATATTCTTGATAATTTCACCGAATGCAAGGGTAACGATGGCAAGATAGTCACCCTTTAAACGAAGTACGGGGATGCCGACGATGAGTCCTGCAATTCCGGCAAAAAGGCCGCCGACGATCATGGAAATGGCAAGGCGCAGAGGACCGTTCGGAATCGCAGCGGCAAGGGAGGTGGAAACCACGATGCCGGTAAAAGCGCCGACTGACATAAAGCCGGCATGCCCTAAAGAAAGCTCGCCTAAAATGCCGACGGTAAGATTTAAGGAGATCGCCATGACGATGTAGGCACAGATCGGAACCAGCTGTCCCTTTAAGGAAGAGGTGATGTTTCCGGTTGCGATCATGGTCTGGATCAGGATAAAGGCGAGAATGACGATCGTATAGGAAATTGTGCAGTCTTTTCTGGCTGACAGAATAGGTTTGAGTTTGTTCATGCTGCTACCTCATACTTTCTCGCTGACGTGTTTGCCCAGCAGACCATCCGGCTTTACGATCAGGACCACGATCAGAACCGCAAATACGATCGCATCGGACAGCTGTGTGGAAATGTACGCTTTGGAAAAGATCTCAATAATGCCGAGCAGGATACCGCCGATCATTGCGCCGGGAATGGAGCCGATGCCGCCAAATACAGCTGCAGTAAATGCCTTGATGCCGGGCATGGAGCCTGTGGTGGGCATCAGGGTCGGATAGGCGGAGCAGAGCAATACACCTGCGATGGCCGCCAGACCGGAGCCGATGGCAAAGGTCAGGGAAATGGTTGTATTGACATTGATACCCATCAGACCTGCAGCAGCCTTGTCTTCAGAAACTGCACGCATCGCCGTTCCCATTTTTGTTTTGTTGGTGAAAAGAGTCAGACAGATCATGATCAGGATGCAGGCAAGGATCGTAACGATCGTGACGCCGGAAACGATCAGCTGTCCGTCAAAAAGCTTTAAGGTCCAGCTTCCGGTTACGGAAGAAAAGGTTTTCGGGCTGGAGCCCCAGATCAGCAGGGCGGCATTCTGCAGAAAATAGGAAACGCCGATGGCAGTGATCAAAACTGCGAGGGAAGGAGCCTGACGCAGGGGCTTGTATGCCAGACGTTCTACAACGATGCCGAGAACCGTGCAGACGATGATGGAAAAAAGGACAGATACCAGCGGAGAAAGTCCGAGATAACTGGTGGTACAGAAGGAAATATATGCGCCCACCATGATGACGTCTCCGTGGGCAAAGTTCAGCATCTTGGCGATACCGTATACCATTGTGTATCCCAGTGCGATGAGCGCGTATACGCTTCCAAGACTGATGCCGTTGATCAGGTGTGATAAAAAGGTCATAAGCTACCTCATTTCTCTGTATGACGCAAGGGAGCGCCGTATCAAAAACGATAACGGTGCTCCCTTGCGCATTGATAAAATCAAAATTAAAGGGTAAGTATTACTCCATGCCGACGTAAGCGCCGTTTTTGATCACCATACCCTTAGGAGTCTTGGATACAGCACCGGTGGAATCCCAGGTGATGCCTGTACCGGTTAAACCGTCATAAGTCAGAGTCGGGAAGACTTCGATCATCTTGTCGCAAAGCTCCTCTGCAGACATATCTGCGGTAGCACCGGATGCCTCCAGAGCTGCTTTATAAGCATATACACAGTCATAAGCATCTGCTGCGAACTGGTTCGGAACATCGCCGTAGAGTTCTTGGTATTTGGTTACAAAGCTCTGGGTCTTTTCATCTGTCGCATCAGCGTTGAAGGGAGTCAGCAGCATAACGCCTTCTGCCAGAGAGGTGTCAAAACCTTCCAGGGTCAGGATACCATCCATACCGTCTACGCCAAAGAAGGTGGGTTCATAGCCCATATCCTTTGCCTGCTTTAAGATCAGGGAAGCGGGCTGATAATAGATAGGAAGGAAGAGCAGGTCAGCACCTGCATTCTTTGCTTCGGTCAGCTGTACGGAGAAGTCATTGGAGCTTGCATCTGTAAAGGTGGTTGCGGAAACGATTTCCAGACCCTTTACATCTGCTTCTGTTTTGAATTTCTCGTAGATGCCGCTGGAGTATACATCGTCATTTCTGTAGATGACAGCGATTTTTGTGCCGAGCTTCTGATCTGCAATATAATCAGCGGATGCAAGACCCTGGTTGGGGTCAGCAAAACACATCTGGAATACATTGTCCTTGCCCTCTGTAATAGCGGTAGAGGAAGCGGAAGGAGTCAGACCAAAGATACGGTCAGCAAAGTGCTCTGTACTGGTTGCTTCACAGGGCTTTGTGGTAACGGAAGCCAGGGAAATCTGCATGCCCCAGTCCTTTAATGCGTTGTAAGCGGAAACTGCTTTTTCCGGGTCGTTCTCGTCGTCCTCATATTTGAGTTCGAACTGTACGGAACCGCCTGCTTCGTTGATCTCGTCAACGGCGATCTGTGCGCCGTTCTTTACAGCGTTGCCGTAGATTGCTGCCGCGCCGGTCAGGGGAGAGGTACCGCCGATTTTAAATACATTTACGCCTTCTGCAGAAGCAGAAGAATCTGCTGCTTCGGTAGCAGCGGCAGCAGTGGTTTCAGCGGAAGCGTCTGCTGCAGTGTCAGCTGCAGTAGAGCCGCAGCCTGCAAGCATAGCGCTGCACATGGCGGCTGCCAGTAAAACACTCATGGATTTTTTCATAATAGTTCCTCCTTTTCAAAAGAAAAATGCCTTTCCTGGAAGAAATGTCTTTTGTAGAAAGACATCTGTCTTTGTAACGTGTCTGTATTATACACCTATTTGCAGAAAGGTGCGAAAAAATTTTACAAAAAATTAATATTTCAGCGCTTTAACTGGATAATACGGTAAAATATATCGGTATTTTAGGCAAACTGACTGCTGATTTTCCTTTACGGAGCAGTGGATTGAGCGTATACTATGGCATGAAGTAATTTTGGAAAACAGTAGAAGAGGAGAAAGACATGAAGGTTGTAGTATTAGCAGGCGGAATCAGCACGGAACGTGACGTATCCCTGATTTCCGGCAAGATGATTTATCAGGCGATGAAGAGACTGGGACATCAGGCTGTCCTGCTGGACGTTTTTCTTGGAATGGAACGGGATGACATTGATCATATTTTTGAAAGTGATGAGGATTTTTCTGCAGGAATCGAAGCGATTCATGAGATCAATCCCGATATCAGTGCGGTAAAGGCACTGCGGAAGGACGGCGGCAAATGTTACTTTGGCCCCAACGTGATCAAGATCTGTCAGATGGCGGACGTTGTCTTTTTAGGACTGCACGGTGCAGACGGAGAAGGTGGAAAGGTGCAGGCGGCATTTGATCTGCTGGGAATCCGCTACACCGGCACAGACTTTGTCAGCGGCGCGCTGGCGATGGATAAGTGCCTTGCAAAAGAACTGTTTATGCAAAACGGGATTCCGACCCCAGCAGGCTTCCGCCTGAAAAAAGGTCAGGAGCCGGGAGAAGGCCAGCAGCCGAAGTTTCCCTGCGTGGTAAAGGTAAGCTCCGGTGGTTCGAGCATCGGCGTTTCCATCGTGCAGAAAGAAGAGGACTATCAGGCAGCACTCGATGATGCATTTTTATATGGAGACGAGGTCGTTGTAGAAGAATATATCAAGGGCAGGGAGTTAACCTGCTGCGTGCTGGACGGCAAAGCGCTTCCGATCGTGGAAATCGCGCCGAAGGAAGGCTTTTACGATTACAAAAACAAATATCAGGCGGGCAGCACCATTGAGATTTGCCCCGCGCCGATCGGCGAAGAGAGCACCAGAAAGATCCAGAAGATTTCAGAGCGTGTATTCGATGCCCTGCGCCTGCATAAATATGCCCGGATGGATTTTATGATGGATGAGGCCGGAAACGCCTACTGTCTGGAGGCGAATACGCTCCCCGGCATGACTCCCACCTCCCTGATTCCCCAGGAAGCTGCGGCGGTCGGCATCAGCTATGACGAGCTTTGCCAGAAGATTCTGGATATGGCATTTGAGGACTGAAAAGGATGTAGCTTTTCAACTGTAAAATGGAGACCAAAAGTGATATGAAAAACATGACGATATGGAATATAGCAAGAGCCTGTAAGGGGCATCTGGCTGTGCCGGCGGGAAAGCATACCGGAACCTGTCCGGCGGCGGGAATGGCTGTAATCCGCGGCTATTCCGGCAAAGAAGTGGCAGGAATCGTAATCGATTCCCGCAAAGTGGAACCGGGCGATATTTTTGTGGCAATCCGCGGAGAACGGGTGGATGGTCACCAGTTTATCCGGGAAGTTTTTGACAAGGGCGCGATTGCGGTTGTGTGTGAAGAAGAACCGGAAGAACTGCCGGGTCCCTGCATCCGTGTGGAGGACAGTCTGGCTGCGCTTCGGCAGATCGCTGCGTTTTACAGAGAGCAGATGCCAATTCCGATCGTTGGGATCACCGGAAGTGTCGGCAAGACCAGTACAAAAGAATTTGTTGCGTCAGTGCTTGCACAGAAATACAAGACACACAAGACGCAGGGCAATTTCAACAACGAAATCGGCGTGCCGTTGACACTGCTTTCCATGCCGGAGGATACGGAGGCTGCCGTTGTGGAGATGGGCATCAATCATTTCGGGGAGATGCACCGTTTAAGCGAGATGGTAAAGCCGGATATTTGCGTGATGACAAATATCGGTCAGTGCCATCTGGAATTCCTCGGAAGCCGGGACGGTATTTTGAAGGCAAAATCCGAGATTTTTGACTTTATGAATCCTGAAGGGACGGTCTGTGTCAACGGAGACGATGACAAACTCATGACAATTGAGGAAGTACACGGCAAAAGGCCGGTTCACTTTGGACTTTCTCCCGAAAACGATATTTACGCAGACACCATCGTAAGCCGTGGACTGCTGGGCAGTACAGCGACAATCCACACGCCGGACGCTGCGTTTGACGTACAGATTCCGCTGCCGGGCGCGCATATGGTGTTAAATGCCCTGGCGGCGACTGCAGTTGGTTTACAGCTCGGACTGACGACAGAGCAGATCGCAGCCGGAATCGCTGCCGTGCAGGCAGTAAGCGGCAGAAGCCGTGTTGTGCAGGCGGGGGATCTGGTGCTGATCGACGACTGCTACAATGCAAACCCGGTTTCGACCAAGGCTGCGCTGGATCTGTTAAGTCTGGCAGACGGACGCAAAGTTGCGGTGCTCGGTGATATGTTTGAGCTTGGAGAGAAGGAAAGGGAGATGCACGGGCAGGTTGGCGCATATGCCGCAGAACAAGGCATAGACTGTCTGTATTGTGCAGGAAGCCTTTCGGAAGAGATGTACCGAGCAGCGAAGGAAGCTGGAATTTCTCAGGCGGAACATTTCGCAGATACCGACGCACTGCTTGCAGCATTGCCTGAACTTCTGCATCCTGGGGATTCGGTACTGATCAAGGCTTCCCACGGCATGGGGTATGCAAAAATCGTAGAAGCATTAGAAAAATAGGAGGTCAGATATGGGGTGTACAACAATACTGGTCGGGAAAAAAGCGACCTATGACGGTTCAACGATGATCGCGAGAAACGATGATTCCGGCGCCGGACATTTTACAGCGAAGAAGTTTGCAGTGGTTTCTCCGGAGCAGCAGCCGAAAACCTATCATTCCGTGCTCTCTCATGTGACCATCGAACTGCCGGAGAATCCGATGCGCTATACAGCGATGCCGAATGCAGTGGAAGGAAAAGGTATCTGGGCTGCCAGCGGCGTCAATGAGGCACATGTTGCGATGACTGCTACTGAGACGATCACCTCAAATCCACGCGTGCTCGGAGCGGATCCGTTGGTCGTTTATCAGCCTGCAGCGGATGGAAAGGAAGAGATTGCCGGAGGAATCGGGGAAGAGGATCTGGTTTGTCTGGTGCTTCCTTATATCAGAAGCGCCAGAGAGGGCGTTTTACGTCTTGGCAGCCTGTTGGAGCAATACGGGACATATGAGATGAACGGAATCGCTTTTCAGGATAAAGACGAGATCTGGTGGCTGGAAACCATCGGAGGACATCACTGGATGGCAAGAAGAGTGCCGGATGAGGTTTATGTCGTGATGCCAAACCAGCTCGGAATCGACAGCTTTGATCTGGAAGATGCTTACGGAGAACAGAAAAATTTCCTCTGCTCTGCAGATTTGAAAGAATTTATCGAAACCTACCATCTGAACCTTTCGATGGACGGTTCGCTGAATCCGCGGGACGTCTTCGGCAGTCATGACGATGCAGATCATGTATACAACACACCCCGGGCATGGTTTATGGAGCGGTATCTGAATCCGAACACCTATCGCTGGGACGGTGCGCTTGCTGATTTTACACCGGTTTCCGATGATCTGCCGTGGTGCATGGTTCCCGAAAAAAAGATCACAGTCGAGGATGTGAAATATGTTCTGTCCGGTCACTATCAGGGGACGCCGTATGATCCCTATGGATCCTATGGCGATAAATCCATGCGTGGTGCATACCGTTCTATCGGCATCAACCGAAATGATTTCATGGCCTTGATCCAGATCAGACCGGATATGGAAGCGGACTGCAGGCCGGTGGAATGGATTGCCTACGGGTCCAATGCATTTAACGCCCTTGTTCCATTTTATGCAGATGTGGAGCAAACACCGGAGTATTTAAACAACACGACCGGGCGGGTTTCGACAGAGAACTTTTACTGGTCGAGCCGTCTGATCGCAGCGATGGCGGACGCTTCCTATAATAAATCTCTGTTCCATGTGGAGCGTTATCAGGAAAGGGTTGCAGCAAAGGGACACGAGCTGATCAACCGCTATGATGCACGTTTGGCAGCAGAACAGGATCCGACGGCAAGAAAAGCGCTGCGGCAGCAGGCAAATGCGGAGATTGCTGCGATGCTGCAGAAGGAAACAGACGATACGCTTGATAAGGTGCTGTTTGAGCTGAGCAGCCAGATGAAAAACGCATATTCCAGATCAGATGCATAAAAAAACGCGCCGTCAGGCGCGTTTTTCTTTCTTGTTCAGGTAGAGATAAAATCCAACGTTCAACAGGATGCCGACAGTTGTGGAAACCGGTGCGGCAAGTCCGATCCTTGTCAGGCTGGCGTTTGGCTGGATACTCATGAAGTAAGCGAAGGGGAGACGGACGCAGAGGGTCTGGATCAGACCCTGGAGCATAACCCAGAGCGTTTTGTTGTTACCGTTGAAGTAGCCGATCATGCTGAACAAAACAGCGGTGACGATGGTTTCGGGCGCAAAGCCCTTTAAGTACGCGAAGCCGTTTTGGATAACGGCAGCGTCTGTGGAAAAGAAAGATGCGAGCAGGTCACCCTTAAACCAGATGAGGGTAAAGACAAGGCAGCCGAAGATCAGACCAATGCCGATTCCGGTGAACATGGATTTTTTGGCCCGTTTCAGATTGCCTGCACCGACATTCTGGGAAACGAAGGACGCCATGGACTGCATCAGGGAGCTGGGGATCAGCATTGCAAAGTTGACAATTTTGCAGGCGACACCATAGCCGGAGGAGGCTTCCAGGCCGAGGCGGTTGACAAAGGCGCAGAGGGCGAGGAACGAAACCTGGGTCAGAAATTCCTGCAGGGCGAGAGGAAGTCCGATGCTTAAAAATTTGCTGCACTGGGAATTGAAGCCAAGATCGCTTTTGCCAATGTGGAAGGGCAGCTGCTTTTTGAAAAGAATAACCACCGCAAAGACAACGCTGACCGCCTGTGCAAATACGGTTGCAAATGCTGCGCCCGCTGCGTCCATGTGCAGACCGGCAACCAAAACGAGGTCGCCGACGATGTTGACGATACATGCGACGAGGACGAACAGGAGCGGAGACTTGCTGTCGCCAAGTCCGCGGAAAATCGCCGACAGAAGGTTGTAGGCGACGATGAAGAAAATACCGCTGCCGCAGATACGAACATAACTTGTGGTCAGAGTGACTGCTTCAGCAGGAGCCTGCATGAGTACAGAGATGGGGCGGGCAAAGAAAACCATCCCTGCGAACAGGCAGACAGAAAGCAGCGTGAACACAACCGCTGCGCCGCCGATGACGGAGCCGATCTGTTCCGGGTTCTTTTCCCCGAGATAACGGGCGATCAGGACGGTGACGCCCATTGCGAGCTGTGTCACAACAAAGGTGACGAGGTTTAACACCTGGCTGCCGGTGGAAACCGCAGAAAGCCCGGAGGTGGAGCCAAATCTGCCGACGACGAGCAGATCGACCGCGCCGTAGGCGGCCTGGAGTATCAGCGCGCCCAGAATCGGAATCATAAAAGGTACCAGTTTCTTTAAAATATTTCCCTGTGTAAAATC
>ULNU01011277.1_pt1 | contig 11747 bp, 6 predicted proteins | sample 1951991 | NCBI WGS metagenome assembly ULNU01 (sample SAMEA4835584, study PRJEB28245) | human gut metagenome | biome: gut microbiome; material: fecal sample | place: Denmark | collected 2008 | reverse complement strand
TGTGATGTTGCATCTACAAGTACGGCACGTTGGATACCGGTGACTGGGTTATGATTCGGAGAATTTAATATTGAATAATTAATTATATAGAACACTACGATTATGAAAAGGAATTATTTGATTTATGCCTTATTGATGACTGTTTTTTTGAGCTCAAATGTGATTTCTGCTCAAAATTATTTTGGAGATTTTCCTGTGAAGGCAGATCCAAAAACGGTTGGAAATAAATTGAGCAGACGTTTGATGGAAACTAAACACCAACTGTATTTTGATAGAGGAATACATTATGCAGAGGTGTGTACATGGTACGGAGCTCTTCGTTTTGCAGAATTGACAAATAATAAAGATCTGATAAAGCTGTTGAGAAATCGTTTCGAATTATTGTTTCATCTGGAAAAAGAACTTCTACCTCCGCCGATTCACGTAGACCAAAATATGTTTGGTTGCTTACCTCTGAGGTTTTATAATATAACGAAAGATAAACGTTATTTGGATCTAGGACTGCCCTATGCTGACACTCAATGGCAACTTCCTGCCAATGCAAACGAAGAGGAGCGTAAATGGGATAAAAAGGGATACTCCTGGCAAACTCGTCTTTGGATTGATGATATGTATATGATTACTATTGTGCAATCTGAGGCTTATAAAGCTACAGGTGATCCTAAGTACATCAATAGGGCTGCCAAAGAAATGGTTCTGTATTTGGACGAATTGCAACATCCCAACGGTCTTTTCTATCATGCACCGGATGTGCCTTATTATTGGGGACGTGGTGATGGTTGGATGGCTGTCGGTATGACGGAGTTACTTTATAACTTACCGGAAAAGGATCCTAATCGTGCACGTATCATGAAAGGTTACTTGTTGATGATGGATAACTTGAAAAAATACGTGAACAAGGACGGTCTTTGGAATCAGCTGATTACCGAACCGGACTTTTGGACAGAGACATCTGGTTCGGCAATGTTTGCTTATGCCATGATTGTGGGGGTTAATAACGGCTGGTTGAATAAAGAGGAATATGCTCCAGTGGCACGTCGTGCATGGCTTGGCTTATGTAATTATATTAATGACAAGAATGATCTTACTGAGGTTTGTGTTGGAACCGGAAAGAAAAACAGTAAACAATATTATATGGATCGTCCCCGCATCGCCGGTGATTATCATGGACAGGCACCGATAATATGGTGTGCTTATGCATTATTGAATAAATAAAACAATAAAAGACCGGATACAGATCTAGGAGTTTTTTTGTTCATAGTGTATTGTTGCTTTTAACATAACATATATTTATTTTTGAAGGGTCTGAAATTATAATGCTTGAATATGAAAAGAGAATTTTGTATTTTTATTGTACTTTCTTTAGTGTTTCATATACATGCTCAATTAGTATACCACAATGCATCGAATTTTCCACTATTAGGAAGGGCGACAGAGAGTGCTGGGGCACGATATGAAAGGTTTCCGGATTCATTAAAGAATATTTCTCGTGCTCCATTATGGAATTTAAGCCGTAACTCTGCGGGAATGGCAATACGTTTCCGCAGTAATTCCACTACGATAGCAGCTAAATGGGTGGCTCTTTTTAATACCCACATGAATCACATGACCGATACTGGTGCAAAAGGTTTAGATCTTTACTGCCTTCAGAAGAATGGTGACTGGCGTTTTGTCAATACTGCCCGTCCAAAAGGAAAAACAAATCAGGCAACAATTATCAAAAATATGCATCCTGAAGAAAGAGAATACATGCTTTATTTGCCATTGTATGATGGTCTTATTTCTTTGTCTATCGGAGTTGATTCTTTGGCTACTATTAGTCAGCCGTTAGTGGATTATCCAATTCGTAAGAATCCTGTTGTTTTTTATGGAACCAGCATTCTTCAAGGAGGTTGTGCTTCACGTCCAGGAATGGCACATACCAATATTATATCGAGAAGATTGAACCGTGAATGTATCAATTTAGGATTCAGTGGAAATGCATTTCTAGATTTGGAAGTAGCTAAAGTAATAGCTGAAGTAGAAGCTAGTGTTTTCGTTTTGGACTTTGTGCCTAATGCTTCTGTTGCAAAGATGAAAGAACGGCTGGAAACATTCTATCGTATCATTCGTGGTAAACATCCGGATACACCAATTATTTTTATAGAGGATCCTATTTTCCCTCACACATTTTATGATGAAAAGGTTGCTAAAGAGGTGCGACGAAAGAATGATACGTTGAAAGAGATATTTAATTGTTTAAAGAAAATAAATGAGAAAAATATCATTCTTATTTCATCAAAAAATATGCTGGGAGAGGATGGAGAAGCTACTGTAGATGGCATTCATTTTACAGACTTAGGTATGATGAGATATGCTGATTTAGTTTGTCCGGTTATAAAGAAAGCAATTAGATGAAATGGTGTTGCTATTAGTTTAAAATATAGCAACACCATAAATATTCTAGTTTTCAAATAATGTTTGAGTAGTAGTGGATTGTTGAAGAAGAAATTATCCAATAAAAGAAAGATATTGTTCAGATGGTTGCTAATAAAAACTCCTCTGTATAATCTTTGAATACTTTAGATTAGTTTGGGACTAATTTTTCATTTATTGACCTATATTTAATATCTTAAATAGTTCCAATTTTCTACTTTTGTATCAGATGATAGGGGTGCTAGTACCTTTATAGAGAGATAATGATCATTATTATATAATACGGAATTTAGTTTTAGATGCAGTTAAAAAGATAGTTCAAGGGATAACGTTTTTTGATAAAACACAGGGTATTACTTAAATCTATATGTAATGAATTACAAATCAATTAAAAAAAATATTCGAAAAATTGGGCTAATGTTTCTTAGTGCGGGACTTCTGCTTTTTTTGTCATGTGGTTCTGATGATACTAAGGATGTTTCTGGTGAAGATGGGGATGTAAATTCGAATCAGTATTTACAAGTACAGCCTAATGGACTAAATGTAATTAAGGTTTCCAGTAGTGATGTGACACAAGTTGTGTACCCTTTCTCTGTGGAGTTGAAGGGGGGCAGTGCGAGTACAGCTTTTATAGCAGAACTGGATGAGTGGAAGGAGGAGGATTTGAAGGCATATAATAAGGAGGAAGAAACTGCTTATAAATTATTGCCATCGTCGTTGTATTCGATAAGTACCTCACAGCTTGCTTTTGAACAAGGAGTTACTTCAAAGGAAATAGAAGTTAAATTTGACCCAGCTAAAATATTTGCTGAATTCAAGAAAAATGGGGCTGAATATGTGATAGCATTGAGACTAACCTCAACTACCGTAAAGGTTCGTAAAAGTCAGAGTGATTTTCTACTACATATTTCGTTTGATTATCCAATAGTTAGTTTGGCTACTACTTCAGAAGAGGTTAGCATTAGTAAAGTGTTGATGCCCATTTCTGTTAATACTACTTTTAATTATAAGGTAGATGGAGAAATAAAAAATAATCCTTGGAACTTTTCGTGTAAATTGGAAGTACCCTCTAATGCGAAAGAACTGGTTGCTGAATATAATAAGAACTATAAAACTTCTTATCAGCTTCTTCCAGCGGCTAACTATGATTTAGGAACGGGGATATTTTTCAAAGCTGGGGAGAATGAGGCTGCTGGAGAGTTTATAGTTAAGCGTGAAGGAATGGAGACCGTAAAATATTTGTTGCCTGTACGGCTAGGGGAGTGTTCTCATGAAAGTGTTGCTCTTCGTGATGAAATTTGTTACTTCAAAATAGGTATAACTTACACGAACCCGGTAATTACCTTCTCAAGTGCAGCCGATCCTACTGTTATTCGCACAGAGGATGGTTTCTATTTATATGCTACTCAAACAGATAAATATTGGGTTCCTATTTATTTTTCTAAGGATTTAGTGAATTGGGAATTTAAGAGAACTGCTTTTCGAAATGCGACAAAGCCGCAAATTCCTGGTGGAGGTGCATTTTGGGCTCCGGAAATCCGTCATATTAATGGTAAATATGTACTTTATTTTTCATGGGCAAAATGGGGAGATGGAGATGCTAGCTACACTGCAGTTGCTACTTCAGATAGTCCTTTAGGTGATTTTGTGAATAGTAAAGAGTTGCTGACGAAAGAAGATTTTGGGTCCAATTGTATTGATCAGTTCTATTATGAGGAGGATAATAAAAAATATATGTTTGTCGGTAGTTTTAATGGTATTTATGTAACTGAACTTACTGATGATGGACTTTCTGTGAAACGTAATGAGAATGGTACCCCAACTCTTAAAAATAAAGCCTTTGAGGGTACCAATATTTATAAGAAGAACGGCTATTATTATCTGTTTGCATCTATAAACAATTGTTGTGATGGCGAGAGAAGTAGATATAAAGTAGTAGTGGGCCGCTCACAGGATTTACTTGGACCATACCTTGATAAGAGTGGTAAAGATATGATTAACAATGCTTGGGAGTTGGTATTGGAAGGAGATGGCCAGAAATTCTTTGGTCCTGGTCATAACTCCATTATTGTACAAGACGATGCCGGTACTGATTGGATGATATACCATAGCTATGTGAAAGAAAATGGTGAGGTTGGAGGACGTTTGGGTATGTTAGATCGGGTATTGTGGACAGAAGATGGTTGGCCCTATATAAAAAATTGTGTGCCTTCAACTTCAGATTTTCTTCCCGTATTTAATAATTAGGGTTGAAATGTTAGTTGGATATAGTTTTGAGATTAAAAAAATAGCGAACTAAAATTTAATGTATGAAAAAGAAAAGTTTTTGGAAGGACCGGTACATCAGATTGTTTACTATCATGATGCCGTTGATAGTCCTTTGTGTACTAGGTTGTAAGGACGATGAGTCGGAAGAAGCGGCTTTTGATCCGAGTAAGCCGATTGTGATTACTGATTTTGAGCCTAAAGAAGGAGGTGTTGGTAATAACTTGATTTTATATGGTGATAACTTCGGTAATGATCCAACCAAGTTAAAGGTTATTATTGGGGGTAAAGAGGCTAATATCATTAATGTTAAGAATCAAATACTGTATTGTGTCGTTCCACGAATGGCTGTGGATGGAGATGTAGAAATCAGTGTTTATGATGGTGAGGGAGAAGAAATAGCCTATGCGGAAGCCGAAGAGAAGTTTACATATGTAAAGCAATGGCTAGTATCAAGATTGGCTGGTCAACGGTTTCAAAATGAAAATGATGCATATGAACAAGATGGCTCTTTTGACGACTGTGGGTGTATTAAAGGGGCAACTTGGTTTTCCTTTGATCCAAAATCTAATTTTGATCATTTATATATGACTGCCTCTGGTGTAGGTTCGTGTCGTTTGATTGATTTGGAGCAAAAGACAGTAACCATGCTTCCTGATTTAGGGAATAAAACAGAACGACCCACTATTATAAATTGGACAGTGGATGAAAATCAAGATATGATTGTGTCTAGAGATTTATCTAATAATGGAGCTGTAAATATCGTTCTTTCTCGTGCTTCAGGTTTTAAAACGAAAACTTTGTTAGAGGACAGTCAACATAAACAAAAAGGAGTGACCGGTGCTTTTGTACACCCCAAGACTGGAACTCTTTATTATACATTATATGAAACTCAACCGATGTGGCGATATGATTTTGCAACAAAAGAATTTACAACTTTTGCCAGTCATATGAGAACTAAAGAAACTTTACGAATGGTGGTACATCCTACGGGGAAATATGCGTATTTATTACGTTTGTATTCTTCTCAGCAAAATAGCTATATTGCACGAATGGATTATAATGAAGTATTGGATAAATTTTCCGAGCCCTATATAATTGCCGGTCATGCTAGTAAAGCTGGATATGTAGATGGAGTAGGAGGAAATGCTCGTGTGAATGGGCCTGGACAAGGCGTTTTTGTAAAAAATGAAGATTATACAGGTGCAGAGGATGAATATGACTTCTATTTCACCGATGAATATAACCATTGTATACGAATATTAACTCCTACAGGTAGGGTAACAACATTTGCTGGACGTGGAAATGGAAGTACAGAAGGAGGATATGCGGATGGGGCATTACGTACAGAGGCGCGTTTCTTTCATCCATGGGCTATTGCTTATGATGAAAAAAGAAAATGTTTTTATGTGGGTGAAAGAGGAGAAAAGCATGATGGAACAAAACAGGCTGTCATTCGTAAAATAGCCCAGGAAGAATAATAAATGATAAACACATATTTTATGATGAGAAAAAATATATTTATATGTATATTGTTGTTACTTTTCTCAATAAGTGCATGGACACAAGAAAGTGTAACAGTAACAGGTATTGTAACTGACCAGAATAAGGAACCCCTGATTGGTGTGAATATTGCTATAGAGAATATGCCCGGATTAGGTGTGATTACTGATCTAAATGGTAGATATAAAATTAAGACTTCTACTTATAATAAACTGGTATTTTCATACATCGGATATGAAACAGTGAATATATTGGTGAAAGAACAACGTGTAATAAATGTAGTCATGAAAGAAGCTTCTGCTACTGTCATTGATGAAGTTGTGATTACGGGTACAGGTGCACAGAAGAAAATAGCTGTTACAGGTGCTATTACTAACGTGGATGTGGATGCTTTGAAATCTGTTCCTTCTACATCAGTGGCAGATGGGTTGGCTGGTGTGGTTCCGGGAGTAATGGCAATGCAGACTTCTGGTCGCCCGGGTAGTGTGTCAGAGTTCTGGATTCGTAGTATTTCTACCTTTGGTGCTAATACTGCTGCATTAGTATTAGTTGATGGATTTGAACGTGATATTGATGAAGTAAATGTAGAAGATATAGAATCTTTTACTGTACTGAAAGATGCTTCTGCTACTGCTATTTATGGAAGTAAGGGTGCAAATGGTGTCGTTTTAATTAATACAAAACGAGGAAAAGAGAGTAAGATTAATATTGATGCGAAAGTAGAAGGATTTTATAGCACTTTTACTCAGGCACCGGAGTTTGTAGATGGATATACATATGCTTCTATGGCTAATGAGGCTAGATTGACACGAAATCAAGAGGCACTTTATTCTCCAACGGAACTAGAATTATTCCGTTCAGGGCTTGATCCAGATCGATTTCCTAATGTAGACTGGATGGATGTGATGATGCGTGATGGTGCTTGGAGTTCGCGTGCTACTCTGAATATGCGTGGTGGTGGTCGAACAGCTCGTTATTTTGTGTCTGGTAGTTATCAAAATCAACAAGGTATGTATAAGGTAGATAAAGCGCTAAAGGATTATAATACCAATACAAATTATAGAAAATGGACATATCGTATGAATCTGGATATTGATATTACAAAGACTACTTTGTTGAAAGTGGGATTATCCGGTTCATTACGTAAACAGAATGATCCAGGAAGTGGAACGGATAATCTTTGGTCGGTGCTTATGGGATATAACCCTATTATGATGCCTGTAGTTTATTCGGATGGAAAATTTCCTGCTTGGTCTGATAAGGATGATAATATGAATCCTTGGGTACAAGCCACTCAAACAGGTTTTAATGAGAGTTGGAAGAATAATATTCAGACCAATGTAACATTAGAACAAAAGTTGGATTTTATAACAAAAGGATTACGATTTATTGGCAGATTTGGATATGATACTTATAATTCAAATTGGGTTAAACGCTATAAGTGTCCAGAAGTTTATAGAGCCGATCGTTATCGTCAACCAGATGGAACGCTTAATTTTACTCGGGTAAGGGAAGCTGTTCCTATGACGCAGACATCTAACTCGGAGGGTGATAGAAGAGAATTCTTTGAGTGGGAATTGCATTATAATCGTGGATTTAAGGAACATCATGTAGGGGGTGTTTTAAAGTACACTCAATCGTCCAAGGTCTTTACACAAAATTTAGGAACTGACTTGAAGACCGGTATGGCTCAACGTAATCAGGGATTAGCTGGTCGGGTAAATTACAACTGGAATTATCGTTATTTCGTAGATTTTAATTTTGGATATACTGGGTCTGAAAATTTCCACAAAGACTATCGCTTTGGCTTTTTTCCGGCTATTTCTGGTGCATGGAATTTGGCAGAAGAACCTTTCATGAAGAAACTGGCGGGAAAATGGGTTAATATGCTTAAAATCCGTTACTCTTATGGAAAGACAGGTAATGACAATCTAGGTAAAAATGTCCGTTTCCCTTATTTGTATAGTATTGGTGATGGAGGGACTTTTAACTTTGCTGATATATCTGTGGGAGACAAAAGTTGGACTGGAAAGTATTATTCTAGTATTGCTTCTCCCAATGTTTCATGGGAAGTTTCAACGAAACAAGATTTAGGTATTGATTTTTCTTTTTTGAGTGATCGATTGTCAGGTGCTATTGATTATTTCTATGAACGACGCGAGGGAATTTATATGGAACGCAAATCTGTTCCTTATGAAGTCGGATTGGAAAGTAATCCTAAGGCAAATGTGGGTATTGTAGAGGCGAAAGGATTTGATGGACACTTTGCTTGGAAGCAAAAGATAGGAAAAGTAGATTTCACTTTGCGAGGTAATATGACTTATAGCAAGAATAAAATTATAGAACGAGATGAAGAAAATACTATTTATGAGTATAAACTTGATCAAGGGCATCGTGTGAATCAAGCAACTGGGTTTATTGCCTTGGGATTATTCAAGGACTATGAAGAAATTAGAAATAGTCCGAAACAAGAATTCAAATATACAAAAACCCAGAATGGGTATACAGAAGGTGAGATATACGAAATCATGCCAGGAGATATTAAATATAAAGATATTAATGGTGATGGTATAATTGATGGTAATGATAAAGTCGCTATTGGAGCAACGACTAAACCAAATTTGATTTATGGATTTGGTATGTCAGCTAAATGGAAAGGATTAGATGTGAATGTTCATTTTCAGGGATCAGGTAAATCTACTTTCTTTATTGATGGAACTACCGTGCAGATGTTTAGTGGTGGTGATGGATGGGGAAATGTATTGAAGGAGATGGCTAATGGTAATCGTTGGATCTTAGGAGTAAATGAAGATCCTAATGCTGAATTTCCTCGTTTAACCTATGGTCAGAATCCTAATAATTATCAGAAATCTGATTATTGGCTGAGAGATGGATCTTATCTACGTTTAAAAACCTTAGATATCGGTTATTCTCTTCCGACAGCTTTGGTGAATAAGATTCACTTAAATAGAGTACGTGTTTTCTTTGTCGGAACTAATTTGTTGACTTTCTCTGATTTTAAACTTTGGGATCCAGAATTAGGAGTTTCTGATGGAAAGAAATACCCTTTGAGTAGAACGTTCTCATTGGGTGTATCTGTTAACTTATAAACAATGTAAATATGAAAAAATATATTATAACTTTGTGTTTGGTAGTAGGGCTGGGTACCACTATTGTCGGATGTCGTGATTATTTGGATTCGGACTACATTTTTGATGAACGTATGTCTATAGAACAAGTGTTTCAGAGTAAAGATTATACAAATGAATGGTTGGCGCGTGGCTATACTTACTTGAAACATGATTATCTCCAGCAGGTGAATAGTAAGAAAAATACGTCTTTCAATTTTGCAGACGACATGTATTATGGTGATTTGAATTATGTAGATTGGAAGAGTGGTAATTATACAGAAAAAGGATTGGGGACTGGGAATAGTCTATATATTTGGCAACCTGCTTATCAAGGAATTCGTCATTTGTCTGTTTTCCTTAATAACATAGACATGAATAAGGAGTTTTCCGAACCAGAAATTGCCGATATGAAAGGACAAGCGCATTTTTTGCGGGCATATTGTTATTGGATGTTGATTCGTTCGTTTGGTCCTGTCCCTATTTTGCCAGATGAGGGTATTGACTATACGAAAGAATATGACGAGATTGCCTATCCGAGGAATTCATATGATGAATGTGTTGATTACATTTCTAATGAATTAGTAAAAGCTGCTATGTTGCTAGAGGAGGCACGAGGTCCACAAGATATAGTACGTCCTACTCGTGGAGCAGCTTTGAGTCTCCGTTCCAGAGTGTTGTTATACGCTGCTAGTCCCCTATTTAATGGAAAAGCTCCTGCAGAGGTGATTGCTGCATTGGTGGACAAGAGTGGAAAAAAACTGTTGTCTGATACTTATGATGAACGGAAATGGGCTATAGCGGCAGCTGCTGCAAAAGATGTAATAGAGTTAGGCAAATATCAACTGTATGTTGCTTATAAAAGTGAAGGAGGTTCAAGTTTATCTGACCCTGCAACTATTACTCCTCCGGACGATGAAGGAACTTTCCATTCTAACCCTTGGCCTAAAGGTTGGCAAAATATTGACCCATTTAAATCCTACCGTGCATTGTTTGACGGAGAAGTCTCTGCCTATGGAAACTCTGAGATCATATTTACTAGGGGGACTAATCAGGGAGCGGAAAATATAAAAGTGATGGTTATCCACCAATTACCTCGTTCACAGGGGGGAGGATACAATTGTCACGGCATGACTCAGAAGCAATGTGATGCCTATTATATGAAAGATGGTAGTGATTGTCCAGGTATGAACTCAATGTATGCAGGAATGGAAGGATATACAGACCCCAGTCGTTATAACAATGATCCTCGACCAACTGAGGTAGTAACGAAAGACGAATTGAGTAAGTATCCAGAATTAGGGGCAAAAGGAGTTGGCGTTTCTAAACAATATGCAGGTCGCGAACCTCGTTTCTATGCATCGGTAGCTTATAATGGAAGTGTTTGGCATATGTTAAATGCCGACATAAACCAAAAGGAGGAAAAAGATGTACAGATTTTCTATTACAGAGGCGAATCAGATGGTTATAAAATAGGAACTAACTGGCTTAATACTGGTATTGGGATTAAAAAGTTTGTGCATCCAAACGACTTGTCAGATGCAGATAAAGCATACGATGCAAGTCGCATTGAGGCTAAATATGCTCCGGATATCCGTTATGCAGAGATTTTGCTGAATTATGCGGAAGCACTGAATGAGGTGCAAGGTACATATGAGATCCCTTCATGGAATGGAGAAAAAATGCATACTATAACACGTAAAACAGAAGAATTGAAGAAAGGGGTTCAACCAATCCGTATCCGTGCAGGGTTACCAGATTATGATGTGTATGATAGTCCTGATAAATTTCGTATTAAGATTAAGCGGGAACGTCAGATTGAATTGTTTGCGGAGGGGCATCGTTTCTTTGATATTCGTCGTTGGTGTGATGCGCCGGTAGAGGAATCAGTTCCTATGTATGGATGTAATATTTATATCAGTAAAGAAGATCCTGCAGGGTTCCATACTCCAGTAGAAACGACTTCAATGCCAACGATGTTCTCTACTAAAATGTGGTTCTGGCCGATTCATCATTATATAATGAAACGGAACCTGTTGATGACTCAGAATCCAGGATGGAGAGACCCAGAATAAATCTCATAACTTATTTATATGTATAAAATGAAAAAGATATATAATTTATTTTTGGTTGCAATGCTAGCGATATGCTGTACTTCGTGCAACAATGAATGGGAAGATGAACAGTTTAAGCAGCTGGTCTCTTTTAAAGCTACGATAAATGGTGAGGGAGTAAGTTCTACGTATGTACGTTATAAGCCAGATGGTATGGTTACATATAATCTTCCATTACTCCTTAGTGGATCTACAATGAATACAAATGTTAGAACTGTACATGTAGCTCTAGATCCGGATACTCTGAAAACCTTGAATCTGGAACGTTTTGGTGAACGTCGTTCGGAACTTTATTACCAGATGTTAGATCAACAGTATTATA
>ULNU01013793.1_pt1 | contig 11752 bp, 9 predicted proteins | sample 1951991 | NCBI WGS metagenome assembly ULNU01 (sample SAMEA4835584, study PRJEB28245) | human gut metagenome | biome: gut microbiome; material: fecal sample | place: Denmark | collected 2008 | reverse complement strand
GGTTACGGACATGCTTACCGGTATTTATAACCGTGCCGGTATGTACGAAGAGATTCGGCAGATGATTGAGTGTTACCGTGTGTCAGAAAAGACACATCATGTCGGGTTGATGTTTATTGATCTGGACAATTTCAAGCATTATAATGATACATTCGGACATGACGTCGGGGATCTGATCTTAAAGGAAATGGCGAAGATTTTCCGCAAGGCGGTAAAGGGAAGAGGATTTGTCGCCAGATATGGCGGGGATGAATTTATTATGATCTTAAATACCGATGACCGGGAAATTCTTGAACAGATTGCAAAAGGAATCTATGAGAAAATCAATTCCACGCAGGGATTCCAGCGGCAAATTGAAAATTATCTCGGCCATGCGATCACGACGACCGAAAAATCGCGGATTACCTGTTCCATCGGAATCGCAAGCGCAGGGGATGTGAGAAAAGAGGAAGATATTAATGAATTAATCCGTAGCGCAGATGAGATTTTATATAAAGTCAAAACAGGGGAAAAAGGACACTACGCATTTTTATGAAAATTCAATTACCAGAACACGTAAAGCAAATTATACACAGACTTCAGCAGGAGGGGTATGATGCCTATGCCGTGGGTGGATGTGTCAGAGATACACTTTTAGGACGCAGCCCACAGGACTGGGACATTACAACTTCCGCGAAACCGCAGGTGGTGAAATCGCTGTTTTCCCATACGATTGATACGGGCATTGCACATGGAACCGTTACGGTTATGCTGGATCATACGGGGTATGAAGTGACAACTTACCGGATCGATGGGGAATATGAAGATGCCAGACATCCGAAGACAGTGACTTTTACGGGAAATCTGGTAGAGGATTTAAAACGCCGGGATTTTACGATCAATGCCATGGCATATAATGATACCGCAGGACTGGTGGATGCATTTGACGGGATTGGGGATCTCAAACGGCACGTGATCCGTTGTGTGGGGATACCGCATGACCGGTTTGGAGAGGATGCGCTGCGTATGCTGCGCGCCGTGCGTTTTGCCGCACAGCTTGGATTTTCCATTGAGGAGAAAACCAGACAGGCTGTGGCAGATCTGGCAGACAATTTACAGAAAGTCAGTGCGGAGAGAATCCAGACCGAAATGGTGAAATTGCTCACCTCTGCACATCCGGAGGAGATGCGTACGGTATATGAGCTGGGACTTTCCAGAGTATTTCTCCCGGAGTTTGACAGGATGATGGAAACCCCGCAGATTACGAAACATCATTGTTACAGTGTGGGGGAACATACCATTCATGCCATGCAGGAAGTCCAACAGGACCGGATTCTGCGCCTGACCATGCTGCTTCATGATGTGGCTAAACCGGTGTGTGTAACGACAGATGAAAAAGGGCAGAATCATTTTAAAGGACATCCGGCAGAAGGTGCGGAAATGGCACGGGTTATTTTGCGGCGGTTGAAGTTTGACAACGAAACAATAAAACGCGTATGCCTGCTCGTGCGCTATCATGATGACCGTCCGGCCGTGACACCGCGCAATGTGCGCCGTGCGATCAGCAGGATCGGAGTGGAAAATATGGAGGCTCTGTTTGCGGTAAAGCGTGCAGATACACTGGCGCAGAGCATGTATGAGCGGCAGAAAAAGCTTTCCTATATTGATGCCTACGAAGAAACTTATCGTGAGATATTAAAAGAACACCAGTGTGTGCAGAAAAAGGATCTTGCCATAAACGGCAGGGATCTGATTGCACAGGGAATGAAAACGGGCAAAGAAATGGGAGAAGTGTTGCAGGCGCTGTATGAACAGGTTCTTGATGAACCGCAACTGAATAATAAAGAGACGCTGCTTGCACTTGCTTTGCAATTGCAACAGACAAAACAGGAATAAATAAGACACCCTTTCCATATGATGAAAATAGATTCAAGTCATGTGGGAGGGGTTTCATTTTGTATTATCAGCCGGAAGCAATGTTGGAGCAATATGACATAGAAATAAAACAGATCACGAAAGGCAGAGGTGTGTTTTGCTGTGAGACGGATCAGGGGAAAAAAGTACTTGCACCGTTTCGGGGATCTGCAGAACGCGCAAAATTTGTGCGCGAAATATTATGCAGCATGCAGGAAAAGGGATATCCGGTGGAACAGGTCAGTCTGACAAAAGACGGGCAGTGTGTGGTAACGGATGAAAGTGGCATGCGTTTCTGGCTGAAAGATCTGGTAGAGGGAAATGAATGCCAGACAGGTCGGGAGAAAGATGTAGCTGCCGGTGCCCAGGCGCTGGCAGGGTTTCATTGCTGTGTTTCATCCTGTGTTACGGAAATTCCGGATTTTATGAAAAATACAAAGAATGAACCGGCAGTGCTCTATTACCGGCATTACCGGGAACTGATCCTGGTAAAAAATTTTGTGCAGTCAAGAAAAACCCGAAACGAGTTTGAGCGGTCATTCTGGGAACAGTATACGCATTATATCGCACAGGCGAAAGAAGCGGTCGGGATGCTGCAGGAGCGAAAAGACCAGGGGGGAACCAGGGGGTTTTGTCACGGGGATTGTAACCAGCATAATATGCTTCGTACAGCACAGGGGGTCCGGCTCGTAAATTATGAAAATCTGTTTTACGGAGAACAGATGGTGGATCTGGCAAACTATCTGCGTAAGATTCTGGAAAAAAACAGTTGGAGTACGGACATGGGAAAACATATTCTGGAAGCCTATGAAAAGCAGAGAAAATTGTGCAAGGAAGAAAAACAGCTGCTGCATGTGCTGCTTCTGTTTCCAGAGAAATTCTGGAAAGTATCCAATCACTACAGTAACTCGCATAAAGCATGGGTATCCGGCAGAGATATTGAAAAATTAAACCGGCTGATTGCAGCGGAGCCGGCAAGGGAACATTTTCTGGAAAATTTGTTTTCTTTTCTGTGAAGAATGAGCTATACTAAGGATATGAGAAGAGACAGAATTAAAAAAACAATTACATATTTGAGTCTGCTTTTTTGGCTGATGCTGCTTGTGGCATGTGGACAGCAGGAGGAGACGACAGATGACGGAGTTACCTATTTTCATCATTCCATCGCAGACCGGAATACACAGGAAACGCAGGAGAATTCCACGGAAACGGAAAAGTCCGAAGAGTTTCTGCTGACCGCAGTTGATCAGATTCAGGAAAGTCTCCAGCTGTACCGGTATGCGGATGGAATGGAATACCGGTATTATTACGGAACAGGCACCCGTTTTTATGACAAATACGGAAACCGGACACCTGTGACAAGTTTTGAACCCGGTCTGCTTGTGACCATCGGGGATGTAGACAGCGAAGGAATCCTCACGGAAGCCCGGATTTCGGATCAGGCATGGGTATACGACAATATCACCCGGTTTTCGGTAAATCCGGATCTGGACATGCTAAAGATCGGAGATGGAAAATATCGCTATACGGATGACACGATTGTGTTTTCCGGAGATAAAAGAATCCAGATGACGGATTTGTCGGATGGGGATACGTTAAGCGTTGTCGGCAGGGATAAAAACATTCTTGCGGTGCGTGTGACAACCGCACAGGGAACGCTTGCACTGTCCAACACCAAACTGTTTGAAGAAAGTTTTTTGCAGCTGGGCACAAAGATTTTTGCGGAAATTACACCAGATATGGAGATTCAGGTGCCGGAAGGAACCTATGAACTTCGCGTAGCCAATGACGGATGGGGCGGCAGTACGGAAGTGACGATTACGCGTGGCGAGACTACAAATGTGGATCTTGACACCTTAAAAGGCGAAGGACCGTCTTACGGAAAGGTGCAGTTTGTCATCGATGCAAAAGATGCGGTGCTGTCAATTGACGGAAAAGAAACGGACTATGAGAAGCCGGTGAAATTAACCTATGGAAGCCATACAATTACGGTATATTCTTCGGATTATGATACCTGGAAGCGGAACTTATATGTCAACTCGGAGAAATCGACAGTTGTTATCAATCTCGCGGATGAAGATTCCAGTGAAACAGGCAGCAGTCAGAGCAGCTCAGAAAGTAGCAGCCAGAGCAGCTCACAGGGGAGCAGTCAGAGCAGCTCAGAAAGCAGTAGTCAGAGCGAGTACAAGAACCGGCAGGAAGAGCTTGATACACTCAAGGATCTGATTTCCAGTATGACATCCTCCAGTTCGCTTGTGTCAAAATGACGGTTTTCCGGACAGAATTTTGGTTGTTTTTAAGTGCCTCAAAGCCCGAAAATATCGCATTTTTCCTTGACAAAAGGATGGAAAACAAGTATAAATAGATTTGTAAGTAATTTGAGAGAAGGAACTCGAATTATATAATATAGGAATCCATAGGAGGAATTTTAACATGAACAAAGCAGAGTTAGTTGCAGCAGTAGCTGAGAAGGCAGAGATTTCAAAGAAAGACGCTGAAGCAGCAGTTAAGGCATTCACAGATGTTGTTGCTGAGGAGCTGAAGAAGGGTGAGAAGATCCAGTTAGTTGGATTCGGTACTTTCGAGGTTTCTGAGAGAGCAGCAAGAGTTGGAAGAAACCCACAGACAAAGCAGGAAATCACAATCCCAGCTTCTAAGGCACCGAAGTTTAAAGCAGGTAAGGCTTTAAAGGATTCCCTGAACTAATTCTGGTGGAATATGTGGGAGAGCGTCATTGGACGCTCTCTTTTCTGTTATAAGGAGAAATAATATGAGATTAGATAAATTTTTAAAAGTATCACGCCTGATCAAGCGAAGAACGGTCGCCAATGAAGCCTGTGATGCAGGACGTGTTATGGTAAACGGAAAACCTGCCAAGGCATCCACCAATGTAAAAGTCGGAGACGAAATAGAAATTCTGTTTGGACAGAAATCCGTAAAAGTGCGTGTTACGGATATTCAGGATACGACCAAAAAAGAACAGGCGAAAGATCTGTTTGAATACATATCCTAGAAGTGTGGCGCATACTCTTTAACAGGAGGGCGCTTGTATGGAAGAAAGAGGACAGTCAAACAGCACAGGGCAGCATAAGCTGATCCTGCAGAACCGGAAAAGCGGAAGTTTTACCGGTGTAACGGATGTTGTAAATTTTGATGCAAATGAGATTATCCTTGACACAGAACTCGGACGGTTGACGATTAAGGGAAAAGAACTTCACGTAAACCGGCTGGACCTGCAGAAAAAAGAAGTGGAAATTGATGGAACCGTGGATATGCTTCAATATTCCGGAACACCTGGCCGGGGTGTCTTTGGAAAGTGGTTCGGTTAAGTGGAAGAGGGCAGGATTTTTGTACATTTTTTTCTGTTTGGGATGATAGCATTTGCGGCATATGACGGAATTCGTGTAGTTCGTAGAATTTTTCCGCATGGGATCTTTATGATTTCCTTAGAGGATCTGGTATACTGGCTGGTCATTTCGTTTTGTTTTTTTCTGCATCTCTGTCAGGTAAATAATGGAAAAATCCGGGGCTATGTACTCCTGGGAAGTCTTCTGGGAGCGTGGATTTATTACAGTTTCTGCAGTCGGTTTGTTATGCGGTATCTGACGGAAAAGATTCATTATCTGAAAAAGAGGTTGAAAAAGTTCCGGGAAATGACTACAATAAAGTTAAATAAGCTTCGTAAAAGAAAGAAGCCTGAAGAATCGGAGAAAGAACATGAGAAAAACTAAAAGGCGTCGCCGTGGAAGCGGTACTGCAGGAATCATGATCATTGTGCTTGCATTTTTGGTTGTCATGACGGTTCAGATCTGCAGGATACGTTCAAAAGATGCGGAATATGCGGCAAAAGAAAAAGAATTACAACAGCAGTATGAGGAAGAAACCGAGAGATCTACGGAGATAGATGATCTTGAGACGTATATGAAATCCTCACAATATATTGAAGATGTGGCAAAAAGCAAGCTTGGACTGACTTATAAGAATGAAATCATCTTCAAGGAAAAGAAGTAGAAAAGAAGAATCTGTCTGAACAGGTTCTTCTTTTTCTTTAATGCATTGATGGAAGATTTGAGCGAAAACTTTTTTGAAAACCACAGAAAATCTGACAGAATATGCGTCATTGTCTGTGTATACTTGTCCCTCGAAAACAATTTTTTGGAGGTGTATCATGCGTACAGGACAATGGAAAACAATGGGGATAGGATCGCTGATCGGAAAAATGATCTATGCAGTATTCGGGCTGGCGGCAAGTATGTTATGTATCATGGGATATTATCCGGTGGTGCCGGCATTTTACACGGCATGCTGTCTGGATAAAAAGAGAAATTTTCTGCTATACATAGGACTGGTTGTGGGAATGGGCTGGTGCATGCCGGTGGCTGCGATTGTAAAATATCTGTTTATTCTTTTTGTACTGGGAATCGCAATCCGGTTTTATATATGGGCAAACAGGCGCTGCAGCGGATGGACGGCAGGAATGATTGCGGGAATTACAACGATCGCGATGAATACATCGGGACTTCTGATTTTGAATATGGAGAAAAAGGCATTGATCCTTGGCATCAGCGAAGGTGTGATCGTGTTTGCACTGGCAGTATTGTTCCATTATGGAATCGGAATGGGCAGTCAGATTTTCCGGGAGAGACATAAGAACCGGGTGGAAGAGGAAGGCGTGGAAACGATGGTTGGAATGGATCCTCAGGGGCGGATTCATGCATTTGCAGAGGCAGTTGACGAGCTTTCCGTGGCATTTGCCGCGATGGACGGCAGGCAAAAGCCAAAACAGCAGGATCATCTGGATATTCTTGCCCAGGAGATTACCGGAAAGCTGTGTGCGGACTGCGATGGATGTGTCGTGTGTTTCGAGCAGCAGAAACCGGATTTCTGGATAAAAATCCGCCGGATGCTGCAGGCAGTTGCACAACACAGTACCAAAGAAGAAATTTTAAGTCAGAATTTTATGGAAGAGTGTCCGCGTTATTCCGGGATGGTGGAAGAGGCAATCTGGGCTTTTTCCCGTATGGAACTCAATGAGGCATGGTATCACCGCCTGCAGGAGAACCGCAAGGTAATCGCGGATCAGCTGGATGCGATGGCGGATGCTTTGCAGGACTGGGATCAGGGAATCCGGTGTATGGACCGGACAGAGCGTGTTCTGCTGGCAAAAATTGCGTTTGAGACAAGGGAACGGGGACTGGATGTAAAACAGATACATGTTTATGAGGACAAAGAAAAGCGGCGCATGGTGACCGCTTTGGTGGCAAGTAAGTGGGGAGGCGGAATTCCTGTTAAAAATTATCGAAAAGCGCTCGAGCGTGCTTCCGGCATGGCGGTCCGGCTGAAAGAGGATACCAGATCCATACTGACACAGGAACCGGTTATGATTACAGCGTATGAAGATACCTGCTTTTATGCATTATCCGGGGTTGCTTCGGAAAAAGAAGAGGGATCAAGTGTCAGTGGAGATAACTTTTCTCTGTTTTCAATGGAAAACGGGCATTATCATGTATGTGTCTCTGATGGTATGGGAAGCGGACCGTCTGCATTCCGGGAAAGCGATATGGTGGTAGAGCTGATGCAGAAATTTATGGAAGCAGGATTTCCTCAGGAGACGGCTATCCGCATGATGAATTCGGCAATGGTTCTGCAGGGAGATCGTGAGTCTTACTCTACACTGGATTTTATGGATCTGGATCTGTACAGTGGGCAGATGACGATTACCAAAATCGGTGCAGCAGCATCTTTTCTGAAGCATAAAGACCGGGTGGAGTGCCTGCGGGCGTCCACACTTCCGGCGGGAGTCGATGCGTCCTGTACCGGGGATGTCATCCACAGAAAGCTCACACATGGGGATTTTCTTGTCATGGTTACGGATGGTGTGTTAGAATATCTACATGTGAAAAATCCGGAAGAAAAGCTCGCGGAAATGATAAAAGAGATAAAAACAGAGAATGCAGGTACTTTTGCCGAAAAGCTGATGGAACATGTGATGCTTTTTACAGGAGGACATGCGCTGGATGATATGACAATAGTGGTAAGTGGAATCTGGGAGAAATAATGATCATACAGGTAGAAAAATTTATGAGAAAGTGGAATATGGTGCCGGAGGGAGGCAGGGTACTCGTTGGAGTGTCCGGCGGTGCGGACTCTGTCTGTCTGTGCCTGATTCTGTATGAACTTTCCACGAAAATGAATTTTTCACTTGAGGTTATCCACGTAGAACATGGCATTCGTGGAGAAGAGAGTAAAAATGACGCAGTGTTTGTGGAACAGCTCTGTAAACAACGGGGGATTGTCTGTCATATCCGGAATGTTGATGTTCCACGTTATGCCAAAATACATCATCTGGGAGAAGAAGAGGCGGCACGAATTCTGCGATATCAGGTGTTTGCGGATGTAGCCGGGCAGGACAGAAACGTCCGGATCGCACTGGCGCATCATATGGAAGACAATGCGGAGACCATGCTGTTTCAGCTGATCCGGGGAAGCGGACTGGATGGACTGTGCGGGATGCGTCCACAGCGGACAGGAACAAACGGGGAAATCTATATCCGTCCCTTTTTGCAGTGCAGCAGGGAACAGATCGAACAATTTCTGGAGGAGCGGGGGCAGGGATATTGTATGGACAGTACCAATGCCAACGAGTCCTACAGCAGAAACCGGATGCGAAAGAGGGTGCTTCCGGAACTGATAAGGATGAATCCGCAGGCGGTACAGCATATGCAGACGGCGATGGAACAGCTGCAGCAGGTAAGAGATTATCTGGAAGAAGAGACGGTTTCCCTGGAGAAAAAATTTATTTCCGGGGAGAGGAAAAATGTGAAACTGGATACGGACGGGCTGGCAGAGCTTTCGCAGGCTGTCCGGATGCGGCTGATCCGCAAAGCTGTCTGGAAAGCTGCCGGGGCATGCAAAGATATTACGGCGGCACATTTGCAGGCAGTGGCGGACCTTCTGGAAAAACAGACCGGAAGATATGTAAAACTGCCCTATGGGCTGACCGCCACAAGAGTTTACAATGTGATCGAAATCATGGGAAAAAGAAAGGAAACGGAAAAGATCTGTCTGCCGATAGATACGGACCGGCTGCCGGAAAACCTGCTGGCCGGTGAATGGAAATTTTCGTTTAAAAAGTTTCTGTATGATGGGAATACCGATAAAATTCCACGAAAAATGTATACGAAATGGTTTGATTATGATAAGATAAAAGATAGTTTAGCTATACGTAACCGCCGAAAAGGAGACTATTTTGTGCTGGATGCGGCAGGACATCACAAGAAGCTGGAGGATTATTTCGTCAATGAAAAGATTCCGGCATCGCATAGAGATGAGCAGCTGCTTCTGGCCGGGGAGGATGAAATCTTCTGGATTGTCGGAGGGCGTATGGCATATGGCACAGGGATTTCCGATGCAACCCGATGGGTGTTGGAGATCACTGCCAGTAATAGCAGCCATTGAAGGAGGATAAGAGGATGGATTACAGTAAGAAACATGAGATATCGGTATATCTGACCGAGGAACAGTTAAATCAGCGGATTGCAGAGATCGGTGCACAGATCACGGAACGTTTCAAAGGCGAGTCGGTTTATCTGGTCTGTATCCTGAAAGGATCTATCTTTTTCACAACAGAACTTGCAAAGCGGATTGCGCTGCCAATGACGATCGATTTTATATCAGCATCCAGTTATGGAGCACAGACCCATTCTTCCGGTGTCGTAAATATCAAGAAGGATCTGGAACAGTCGATTGAAGGAGAGAACGTGATCGTTGTGGAAGATATTGTGGATTCCGGAAATACATTAAGCCGGCTGATGCAGCTGTTTGAGAGTCGTAATCCAAAAACTCTTACGATCTGTACGCTGCTGGATAAACCGGATCGCCGGGTGGTAGAAAACCTGCAGGTGGATTATACCGGATTTGTGATACCGGATAAGTTCGTAGTCGGATTTGGTCTTGATTACGATCAGAGATACCGTAATCTTCCGTATATCGGATTCGTGGAAGATGCGGATTAAAAAAAGGAGAGTAGTACATTGAATACAAAGAACAGACCCCGATTTGGAGGATTTGGTGTCTATGCGATGCTGATCCTGCTTGTGATTATTTTGTGGTATACATTTACCAACAACAGTACAACCAGTGATTTCACACAGAATAATCTCTGGAAAGCCATCAGTGAGGAAAAGGTTGTCAGTATCCGGGTAGAGCAGAACCGTGAAGTACCGACCGGTTATCTGAATATCAAACTGAAAGATGGTTCTACGGAACGGATGTATACCTCAGATGTGAACGAGATCCAGAAAGAATTAAAAGAAAAGGATTTTACCCAGTTTGTTGTGGATGATGTGCCGTCAGAGAGCTGGATTATGACACTTCTGCCATATCTTCTTATTTTTGGTGCTATCTTCATTCTGTTTATGATTATGAGCAACAATGCGGCAGCAAACAACAGCGGCGGTAAAATGATGAATTTTGGAAAAAGCCGTGCAAAGCTTTCCACCGAGGAAGATAACCATATGACATTTGAGAATGTCGCCGGTCTGAAAGAAGAAAAAGAAGAACTTGAGGAACTGGTGGACTTTCTGCGTGCACCAAAGAAGTATACAAACCTTGGTGCACGTATTCCGAAAGGTGTGCTCTTAGTCGGACCTCCGGGAACCGGTAAGACACTTCTGGCAAAAGCCGTTGCAGGCGAGGCCGGAGTACCGTTCTTTAGTATTTCCGGTTCCGATTTCGTAGAAATGTTTGTCGGTGTCGGAGCTTCGCGTGTCCGTGATCTGTTTGAGGATGCCAAGAAAAATGCACCGTGTATCGTATTTATCGATGAGATTGATGCTGTGGCCAGACGCCGTGGTACAGGTATGGGAGGCGGTCATGATGAGCGCGAACAGACCTTAAACCAGATGCTTGTTGAGATGGATGGATTTGGTGTTAATCAGGGAATTATCGTGATGGCAGCAACCAACCGTGTGGATATTCTTGATCCAGCGATCATGCGTCCGGGACGTTTTGACCGAAAGATTGTAGTCGGAAGACCGGATGTGGCAGACCGTGAAGAAATTCTTCAGGTTCATGCAAAGAACAAGCCGCTGGGAGATGACGTTGATTTAAAACAGATCGCACAGACGACTGCGGGATTTACAGGAGCAGATCTGGAGAATCTGCTGAATGAGGCTGCCATTCTTGCAGCAAAAGAAAGCCGGGCATATATTCAGCAGGCAGATATTCAGAAAGCATTCATCAAAGTGGGAATCGGTGCGGAGAAACACAGCCGCGTGATTTCCGAAAAAGAAAAGAAAATTACAGCATATCATGAATCCGGACATGCCCTTCTGTTTCATCTTCTGCCGGATGTGGGACCGGTGCATACGGTATCCATTATCCCAACCGGTGCCGGGGCTGCGGGTTATACCATGCCGCTTCCGGAGAAGGATGAGATGTTTAACTCCAGGGGACGTATGCTGCAGGAGATCGTGGTAGATCTCGGAGGACGTGTTGCAGAGGAACTGGTATTTGATGATATTACCACAGGTGCCTCCCAGGATATCAAGCAGGCCACCAAGATGGCGCGGGATATGGTGACACGGTATGGAATGTCCGAGAATATCGGCCTGATCTGCTACAAAGATGATGACGATGAAGTATTTATCGGACGTGATCTGGCACATGCACACAGCTACAGTGAGGGAATTGCCTCTGCCATTGATGTGGAAGTAAAGCGTATCATTGATGAGTCTTATGAGAAGGCAAAAACAATCATTGCCGAGCATCGGGATGTGCTTGACCGCTGTGCAGCACTTCTTCTGGAGAAAGAAAAGATTACACGCGAAGAGTTTGAAGCATTATTTGAAGCATAAAA
>ULNU01011926.1_pt1 | contig 11862 bp, 10 predicted proteins | sample 1951991 | NCBI WGS metagenome assembly ULNU01 (sample SAMEA4835584, study PRJEB28245) | human gut metagenome | biome: gut microbiome; material: fecal sample | place: Denmark | collected 2008 | reverse complement strand
GGCACTGGAGCTGATTCCAAAGGGCAGCTCAATCAATATGGGCGGTGCCACATCGGTGAAGGAATGTGGTCTGTATGAGGCGCTCTCAAACGGAGAATATCAGTTTTATGACAGGGACAAGGTGTCTACGCAGGAGGAGAAGCAGGAGATAGCGTTAAAGGCATTTACATCGGATTATTTCCTTGGAAGTGTCAATGCGATGAGTGAGGATGGCGTATTTATCAATATTGATGGAAATGCAAACCGCGTGGCTGCATATGCTTACGGACCGAAGCATGTGCTTCTTATAGTAGGCATGAACAAGGTCGTAAAGACCGAGGCAGACGCTATGAGCCGTGCGAGAAATGAGGCAGCGCCTATCAATGCACAGCGCTTTGGCATCGACACACCATGCTCCAAGAACGGCACCTGCTTTGACTGCAAGAGCCCACAGTGTATCTGCTGTCAGATTCTGACAACACGCTTCTCAAGGGTGAAGGGACGTTTCCAGATTATTCTTGTGGATGAGAATCTGGGCTTTTAGTAACTGTTCAGTACAGAAATATGCGGTACCGCATATTTCGTAAGAAAACGTATATTATGTAGGAGCAAGCGCCCATCAGCGCAGCTGATTCTTATGCGCTTGCGGCTCGCAACTGTGAAGGTACTGAACAGTTACGACTTTTAATATATTGACCCTCATATCATTTTTATGCATTATACAGAAACGAAACATACGGACAGGAAACATACGGACAGGAAATACACGGATAAGAAACATACGAAAAGGAAACATACGAAATGGGATATTTAATTAGTGAGACAACAAAAGAGGAACGCGAGGCAATTGTGGCTGAGTCGCTTGGCAATATCGAGGCTACCTGCGATGGCTGCATGTCGGGGCTTGCCGAGATGTATCAGGACTATATCGACGGAAAGAAGGAGCTTCGTGAGATAAATATGGAGTTCAATGCCAGGTATGTGCACGGAGAAGATATGCCGGGGCGAAGCGGCTGTGGATATAAATAAAAAATGTGCAGCCATTTTGGGCTGCACGTTTTTTATTATCCTAAAAGTGCCTTATCAGAAGCAAATTCCTCGCCGGAAACCTCCTCAAACTTCATGAGCAGATCCTCCACAGTGAGGTTTTTCTTTTCCTCGCCTGAGATATTAAGGACAACCTGTCCGTTATTCATCATGATGAGTCTGTTGCCGTGAGCGATGGCATCACGCATGTTGTGTGTGACCATCATGGCTGTCAGGCTGTTCTCCTTGATGATTTTGTCTGTGAGAGTGAGCACCTTTGCGGCTGTCTTAGGGTCGAGAGCTGCGGTGTGCTCATCCAAAAGCAGCACCTTCGGCTTCTGGAGTGAAGCCATGAGCAGTGTAACAGCCTGACGCTGTCCACCTGAGAGCAGACCAACCTTTGAGGTCATTCGATCCTCGAGTCCCAGGTCAAGCTCCTTTAAAAGCTCGTGGAAACGCTCCTTTTCAGCCTTTGTGATACCCCAGCCAAGACCACGGCGCTTTCCGCGGCGCGCTGCAAGTGCGAGGTTTTCATCAATCTGCATGGTTGCGGTAGTTCCTGTCATTGGATCCTGGAACACACGTCCCAGAAATGATGCACGCTTGAACTCAGGGAGTCCTGTGACATCCACTCCATCGATGAGAATTGAACCATCGTCTACAGGCCATGTGCCTGCAACGGCATTGAGCATGGTCGATTTTCCGGCACCGTTTCCACCGATAACAGTGACAAAATCGCCCTCCTCAAGCTTTAGGTTTACACCATTAAGGGCATGCTTTTCATTGATTGTGCCCGGATTGAAGGTTTTATGTACGTTTCTAATCTCTAGCATTTATTTGCCCTCCTTTGTGTTAAGTGCTGCGGCAGAGCGTTTGCCGGCCTTTTTAAAGGAGGCCTTGCTCTTGCCCTTCAGGTAAGGCACTGCAAGGAAAATTGCCACGATGATTGCAGTGAAGAGCTTTAAGTCATCACTTGGCATCTGCAGCCACAGAACAATTCCGATTACAATGTAGTAAACAATTCCACCAAATATGACAAAGATAAGTTTTCCCATGAAATTCATGTGCTTTCCGAGGATTGCATCGCCGAGCACCTCACCGATGATAACTGCGGCAAGACCGATGACGATTCCACCACGGCCCATGTTTACATCGGAAAAGCCTGAGTACTGTGAAAGCAGGCCGCCTGAGAGCGCTACAATTGCATTTGAAAGCGCAAGACCGATGAGCTTCATGTTGTCAATGTTGATACCCTGAGCCTTGCTCATTGCAGGGTTGCAGCCTGTGGCACGGATAGCAGAGCCCTGCTCTGTTCCGAAATACCAGTAAAGCACCGCGATAATTACAACCGAGAAAATCACACCGACAATTATCGCATGTGTCAGATTACGTGATGAAAGCACCAGATTATATTTATCTGCGCTAAGTGCCTGGTTGGCGTGGCGCTGCATGATATTTAAGTTGATAGAGTAGAGAGCTATCTGTGTAAGAATTCCTGCCAGAATCGGAGGAATGCCGAGCTTTGTATGTAAGAGACCTGTGCAGAGTCCTGCGAGCAGACCGGCAATACATGCGCAAAGCAGTGAAACCCAGATATTGTAGCCGTTAATCGTCATCATAACGGTTACGGCACCACCTGTTGCAAATGAGCCATCAACCGTCAGATCTGCGAAGTCCAGCAGTCTGAAGGTGATGTAAACACCGAGTGCCATGATGCCCCATATCAGACCCTGGGCTATATTGCCCGGAAGGGCATTGGTGAATGCAACCGGATTTAAGGTTGCAAAATAATTCATTAGAATCATTTTATTAAATACCTCCATAGTGCAGCTGTTTATTCAGCTGAGATTTCCTCATAGCCGTCAGGAACTGTGATTCCAAGCTCCTTGGCGCGGTCCGGAAGGTACTCCTTAGTGAACTTAGGAGCGCTCTTAACTTCCATAGTTTTGACGTCTGTACCATTTACAAGGATATCGTAAGCCATCTCACCTGTTGTGTATCCAAGGTCATAGTAGCTGATAGAAAGTGTTGCCACACCACAGCCCTTAGCGATTCCTTCCTCGCCGGCGAAGATAGGTTTCTTAGCCTGTGAAGCTACATTGTTGATAGCCTCTGTACATGAAGCAGCAGTGTTGTCAGTTGGGATGTAGATTGCATCAGATGCATCACATGCGCTCTGTGTTACTGCAGCGACATCATTTGAATCAGAGAAAGTGTACTCTTTTACAGTGTATCCCTCGTCCTCAAGGTATTTGGTAATAGTTGTTGACTGGTAGATACTGTTTGGCTCAGATGAGCAGTAGATGATACCGATGTTCTTTGCATCCGGGAAGAGCTCCTTGATGCATTTAGCCTGCTCATCGAGTGGAGCGAGGTCTGTAGTACCTGAAATATTCTTTCCTGTAGTGCCTGACCAGTCTGACATATCAAGAGCTGTAGCGTAGTCTGTGATAGATGTTCCGAGAATCGGAATAGAGTCTGTGGCTGCTGAAGCGGCCTGAAGAGCTGCTGTGGCATTTCCAAGGATAAGGTCATAGTCGTTGGTGACGAACTTGGTGCAGATTGTAGAGCATGTAGAAGCATCTCCTGCGGCATTCTGCTCGTCAAATGAGACATCGTCTCCGAGCTTATCCTTTAATGCATCCTTAAAGCCCTTTGTAGCGGCATCGAGAGCCTCGTGCTGTACGAGCTGGCAGATACCTACCTGATATTTGGCATCTGAGTTCTTGCCTGACTGTGTGCCACCGTTTGCTGAACCGGAATCTCCGCATCCGGCAAGTCCAAGAACCATTGTTCCGGCAAGAACAAGTGAAGCTAAAATTTTAGATCTCTTTTTCATGATAATTCCTCCTTTTGTCAGCGCTTTAAAGCGTTGATGTATCAATTAGATAAATTATATTAACTTATTAATGAGAAGTCAAGGGAAGATGAGGAAAAAGTAGGGTTTAATATATATAAATGATGGATAATAAGCCATTCTGTTTCGCTGGGTTAGGGGAGTTGTTTTAGGAATTTCAGCAGTTTCAGCTACTTTTTTATGGATTTTTCCGGCTGTTTCGCTGTGGTTAGGGAGCTGTTTTAGAAATTTCAGCAGTTTCAGCTACTTTTTTGGAGATTTTTCCGGCTATTTCGCTGTGGTTAGGGGAGCTGTTTTAGAAATTTCAGCGGTTTCAGCTACTTTTTTCCAGAATTTTTCCAGTTTTTGGACTGGATTGGGGAGCTGTTTTAGAAGTTTTATGGATTACAGCTACCCAAGGCCTGTCAGCTATCAACATATGGCTATTGTACACTATGCTAATTTAGTGTGGGGATATTATGCTAAAGAATAAAAATGATGGTTCATACTGGATTTGTGGAGAGGGTGTTGGCACAGAACAAAAAACGGTTTCGGGAGACACGGAGTATACAGTTATATGTAGCAGTAAATTTGTGCCATATGAATTTCCTGCAAATGAATTTTCAAAATAAAATATGGCTGAAAGTAAAAATCCCCGGGCGTAACTACCGGGGATTCTCTGTCTATTCAGCTACAACCTTGGCAAATTTCTTTTTACCACGTCTGATAATGAGACCCTCACCCTTGAAATCGTCGAGAGTGTATTTGGTAGAGATATCAGTTATCTTCTCATCTGCAACGGAAACACCGCCCTGCTGGATATTTCTGCGGCCGTCTCCTCTTGAATCGCAAAGTCCTGCTTTTACGAGAACAGAGATGATATCAAGCTCTCCGTCAGGGAAGTCCTCAGCTGTAACGGTAACTGTAGGCATATTTGCATTGTTGGCTCCGCCTGCGAAAAGTGCATGGCTTGCCTCTTTAGCCTTTGTGGCTTCCTCCTCACCGTGAACAAGCTTTGTAAGCTCGAATGCCAGGATTTCTTTAGCTTCATTGAGCTGTGCGCCCTCCCAGCTTTCCATCTTGTCAATTTCCTCGAGAGGAAGGAAGGTGAGCATTCTGATACATTTAAGGACATCGGCATCAGAAACGTTTCTCCAGTACTGGAAGAACTCGAAAGGTGTTGTCTTGTTAGGATCAAGCCATACTGCACCGGACTGTGTCTTGCCCATCTTCTTGCCCTCAGAGTTTAGGAGCAGATTGATTGTCATAGCGTATGCGTCTTTTCCAAGCTTACGTCTGATAAGCTCTGTTCCACCGAGCATGTTGCTCCACTGGTCGTCTCCACCGAACTCCATGTTGCAGCCGTATTTCTGGAAAAGTGTGTAGAAATCGTAGCTCTGCATGATCATGTAGTTAAACTCAAGGAAGGAAAGACCCTTTTCCATACGCTGCTTGTAGCACTCAGCTGTAAGCATACGGTTTACTGAGAAATGAGCACCAACCTCGCGGAGCACATCCACGTAGTTTAAGTCCATCAGCCAGTCAGCATTGTTTACCATGATAGCCTTTCCCTCGCCAAAGTCGATGAAGCGGCTCATCTGTTTCTTGAAGCACTCTACGTTGTGGTTGATAGTCTCTGTTGTCATCATCTGGCGCATATCTGTACGTCCTGATGGATCACCGATCTGTGCGGTACCTCCACCGATAAGTACGATAGGCTTGTTTCCGGCCATCTGAAGTCTCTTCATAAGGCAAAGCGCCATGAAGTGTCCAACGTGAAGGCTGTCTGCTGTAGGATCAAAGCCGATGTAGAAGGTAGCCTTTCCGTTGTTTATAAGCTCTTTGATTTCTTTTTCGTCGGTTACCTGCGCGATAAGACCGCGGGCAACTAATTCGTCATAAATTGTCATGATTTTCCTCCTGATAGATTCAATTTGTATTCTGAAAAATAAAATATCCCCCTCATCCATTTAAGGACGAGGGGGATTTCTCGCGTTACCACCTTAATTTGCATCCCGCTCGCACAGGAATGCCTCCGTGAGTTGTCACACATTATTCGACATATTATATATAGTGAAAATAGCCGATTCTGCTAACACTCCGGCACTATAACGTGTGCCAATACGTTGCGGCTTATTAATCGAACCGGGGATATTTAATCATCCGGTATGACGTTCGGTGCAAAGCTCCGGGATGTATTCCAGATCTGTTTCCTTGCGCCTCTCACCTGCCGGCAGCTCTCTGTAAGTATTGCAGAAATGTACTTGTTCCCATCAAAGCCTGTTGAAATGTAATTGTGCTTCAATTGACGATATTATAGCCGTTTAAGAAGGGGGTTGTCAAGGGTGCAAAAAGAGGTGATTACTTTAACGGTATATACAGGTCGGAAGAACTATTGCAAAAAAGTATAAAAAAGTATAAAATAAAAGAAAAAGTATAAAAATTTATAAAAAACTATAAAGAACAATATAAAGTATAAAAAAATATAAATAGTTTTGAATTTCATATAATAAATTGAGGTGAATTTATGCAGAATCCATTTACTACAACCTTCAGTAAGACTCCGGAATACACATATATCCATACAGAGAAAACAGAGGAGATACTGGAAAACTTTATTTACGATAATCCGTCGGAGTCGGTATATAAGATAACCGGTGTCAGAGGCTCCGGTAAAACCGTTATACTTGCAAAGGTGGAGGAAGAATTAAGAACCAATGAAAGCAGATATATAAACTGGCTTGTTTTTGATGTAAATCCTGCAAGAGATATACTGGGACAGATAGCGGCAATGCTTGTAAAGGCCGGTTTTGGTTCACAGGATAAGAAAACAACAGGGATAAACCTCTCTGCAACAGTGATGGGAACAGGTGGTGGAATCGGCTATACGGCAGAAAACAATAATAATTTCTTTGATATCGGTGTAGAAGTTGAGACAATGATACAGGCTGCACAGAAAAAGGGGAAGAAGATACTTATAGGAATAGATGAGGTTTCAAAGTCCGAAGAGATGATAAAATTTGCGTCTGAATATGGCAGATGGCTCAGAGCAGGGTATCCGGTTTATTTTGTGTGTACAGGCTTGTATGAAAATATACAGGAATTGAGCAATGTCAAAAATCTTACATTTTTCAGAAGAGCGGCAACAGTTAAAACGGAGCCTCTTAATATGATACGAATGACTGAAATGTATAAGAGCAAGCTGGATATTGACAGTAATGAGGCTCGTGAAATGGCGAAAATTACAAAAGGATACGCATATGCATTTCAGGAATTGGGAGTGTTGTATTTTAAGAAAAAGTTGGATGAGTTGTTAGAAGATATTTTACCAAAACTCAAAGCTGAATTGTTTGCATATTCTTATGAAAAAATATGGGAAGAGATGACTGAAATGGACAGGTTTCTTGCAGGACTTTTGACAGAAAAGGAAGAATACAAGCGTGAAGAAGTGCTTAAGCTTATGGGAGAGAAGTCAGGAAGCTACTCTATGTACAGGGATCGTCTTATAAAAAGAGGTATATTAAATTCCAGACAGGGCTATATCTCACTTGCACTTCCATATTTTGGTGAATATATAAAGGAGTATTGTTAGAATCTTAAAATGAGTGAATTATACAAGCTCCAAAAGCTTTTTAATTATTGCACTCTGACCGGTGGTGATGTATACTTTGAATAACAAACAAACTTTGGTTATGAAAGGGAGAAAAAATGAGCACATATTATACTATTATGAGTATGATTGACGGCTTTAAGTCGTTTATCAATCTGGCAGTTATGGTACTGACAATTGTTGCATCATGGATTATGTATGCAAAGGCAGGAGAGCACGGCTGGGCGGCCATTGTACCGTTTTACAGCTCATATGTAAAATTCAGGATTGCAGGGAAACAGAAGCTGTTCTGGGGATATCTTGTGGCAAGTATCGCAAGTATAGCAGGATGTATTTTATTGATGTATGAGATTATTGCCTCAGGACTTTCCGTTATGACATCCAGTTATATGGGGTCGTATTATGATTCTACCTATGGATATGCCGGAAACCGCATCGGGGCTCACATGGGCATGCTGATATTTGCAGTTATTCTGATTATTGGAGCAATGATTGCGGCATTGGTTATGAATATCCTCTGCTGTGTCGGACTGGCACATGCGTTTGGCAAGGGAGCAGGATTTGCCTGCGGACTTATATTCCTCAATGTGATTTTTATCTGTATTATTGCCTTCAACAAAAACATTGTTTATGTGGGAGATGGATACAATAGTAATAATAACTACTATAATCCATACGGTTCAAACGGATATGGTCAGCAGTATGGTCAGAACATGTACGGAAACGGAGCAAACCAGCAGTACGGCCAGAACATGTACGGAAACGGGGCAAATCAGCAGTATGGCCAGAACATGTACGGAAATGGCACAAATCAGCAGTACGGCCAGAACATGTACGGAAACGGAGCAAACCAGCAGTATGGTCAGAATCCGTATGGCACAGCACAGGGCGGGGATGCTCAAAATTCCTACGGTACATCACAACAGCAGTCATGGAATGATGAGTATAACAACAAAGATTACGAATAAATAATAAGAATAAAGCACATGAATAAAAACTATAAATAAATGTTATAGTACAAATTTGTATCATTCTCTTGACATATAGTGTCAGAGGGCTATAATACAAAACAAGATTTAAATAAATATGTTCACCAAAATTCGTTGATGAGAACAAGGTCCGATTTGTATTTATTTTCAGAGAGCCTGTGGGCGGTGCGAACAGGTAATGGTCAGATTGGAATATCCTCTCTAAGAAGCGGGCTGAAAGCATTAAGTGTGTCTGTAAACCTCGCCGGTGTCCACCGTTATATGGAAAGCATATGCTGGTATGCAGAGTGTCACAGTAATACACTGTGGAATCAGGGTGGTAACGCGGATTATTTCGTCCCTTTTCAGATTATGTCAATCTGGAAAGGGATTTTTTAATTCCATAAAAGAGTTTTAGTGAGCAGAAAAATGTTAAGGAGGCTTACAATGAAAGCATTACAAAAAGTAAGTAAATTTTTATCAGACTACACATCGATAGTTGTCATAGCAATCGCCGTAGTCACATTTCTGGTTCCGAATCTGATGGCCTGGGTAAATCAGATGCTGTTTGTGGATCCGGTATCCAACAAGTTCACATGTCAGTCAATCATTATCGGAATCATCATGTTTAGTATGGGACTTACACTTACGACACAGGATTTCAAGATACTTGCACAGAGACCATTTGATATATGTGTAGGTGCAATCGCACAGTATCTTATCATGCCGTTTCTCGCATTTGGTATCTCAAAGGCATTGAATCTGCCTGACGGAATCGCACTTGGACTTATCCTCGTAGGCTGCTGTCCCGGTGGTGTTTCTTCAAACATTATGTCATACCTCTGCGGTGGTGATGTGGCATTCTCAGTTGGAATGACAACAGTTTCCACATTGCTCTCACCATTTATGACACCGCTTCTGGTATCATTTCTTGCAAGCGGAACACATGTCTCAATCAAGGCGCTTCCGATGTTTGTGTCAATCATTGAGACTGTAATCTTTCCTGTAGCGGTTGGATTTTTACTCAACTACCTGCTTGGAAAGAAAAAGGCATTTGCCGAGGCTCAGAAGGTCATGCCGGGTATTGCGGTGCTTGGCCTGGCATTCGTTGTAGGTGGTGTTGTATCATCACAGGGCTCAAAGTTCTTTACATCAGGAGTAGTAATTTTTGCGGCAGTTCTGTTACATAACGGACTTGGATATCTGCTTGGATACGGTGCAGGAAAGCTGGTAGGCATGAACACAGCCAAGAAGAGAACCATCTCTATCGAGGTTGGTATGCAGAATGCAGGTCTTGCCACAAACCTTGCTACCACTACAGCACAGTTTGCTTCAACACCTGAATCAGCCATCATCTGTGCAGTGTCATGTACATGGCATTCAATCTCAGGCACACTGCTTGCCGGAGCCTTTGCATTAAAGGACAAAATGGCTGCTAAAAAGGCAGAAGAAGCCGCTGAGACAAAGACAGCATAAAGAGAATGAATACCTATTATAACCGATTGGTAAATTAAACAAAAATTATAGAAATAAAAAATAAATTATGTATAAAATATTTATTGAAATTTGCTAAAAAAAGAGTAAACATAATATATAAATAAAATTAAGATAAACAAAAGAAAGAGGTAATAATATGAGTGGAATCTTAATGATGGTAATAGCCATTGTTGTGCTCGGTGGAGCATACTTATTATATGGCCGTTATCTGCAAAACAAATGGGGCATTGATCCAAATGCCAAGACTCCTGCCTACGAGATGGAGGACGGAGTGGACTATGTACCGGCTGATACCAATGTAGTATTCGGACATCAGTTTGCATCTATAGCAGGTGCAGGCCCAATAAACGGACCAATTCAGGCAGCTATTTTCGGATGGCTTCCGGTTCTGCTTTGGATATTAATTGGTGGTGTATTCTTTGGAGCTGTTCAGGATTTTGCATCTATGTACGCTTCAGTTAAGAACAAGGGTCGTACAATCGGTTACATCATCGAGGAGTACATCGGTAAATTAGGAAAGAAATTATTCCTGTTATTCTGCTGGCTGTTCTGTATACTTGTTGTTGCAGCCTTCGCTGATGTCGTAGCCGGAACCTTCAATGGCTTTGCTGCTGATAAAGCAGGTGAGGTTACAAAGGTTGTAGCCAACGGAGCAGTTGCAACTACATCAATGCTTTTCATCATAGAAGCAGTTGCACTTGGTTTCTTCCTTAAATACTCTAAGTTCAACAAATGGATTAACACACTTGTTGCAATCGCATTACTTATAGTAGCTATAGCACTGGGACTCAATTTCCCAATGTATTTAAACCTTAGCGTATGGCACATAATTATATTTGTATATATACTTATAGCCAGTGTTACACCTGTATGGGCACTGCTTCAGCCACGTGATTACCTTAACAGCTACCTGTTAATCTTCATGATCGTAGGTGCGGTAATCGGTGTATTTGTTGCAAATCCTGCTTGTAACCTTGATGCTTTCACAGCATTTGCAATCCCTGATGCAAACGGAAACCCACAGTATCTGTTCCCAATCTTATTCGTAACAATCGCCTGTGGCGCAGTTTCAGGTTTCCATTCACTTGTATCATCAGGTACTGCTTCTAAGCAGATTAAGAATGAGAAGAACATGCTTCCAGTTTCATTCGGTGCCATGCTTATGGAGAGTATGCTTGCAATCCTTGCACTTATCGCAGTAGCATCATTCGGTAAGGGAGAGGCAGCAGCTCAGGGACTTACAACACAGCCACAGATTTTCGCAGGAGCTATCGCAAACTTCCTGTCAGTAATCGGTTTACCACACTCACTTGTGTTCACACTGATTAACCTTGCTGTATCAGCCTTCGCTCTGACATCACTTGATTCAGTAGCCAGAGTCGGACGTCTGTCATTCCAGGAGTTCTGGCTTGATTCAGACACAGATGATGACAATATGAGTCCATTTGTCAAGCTGATGACAAACAAATACTTTGCAACAATCATCACACTGGTACTTGCATTCCTGCTTACAAAGGTAGGCTATGCAGAGATATGGCCACTGTTTGGTTCAGCTAACCAGCTCTTATCAGTACTTGCACTTGTTGCCTGCGCAGTATTCTTAAAGAAGACAAAGCGTCAGGGCTGCATGCTCTGGATTCCAATGGTATTCATGATGGCAGTTACATTTACTGCACTTGGCATGACAATCTACAAGCTTACAAAGGCATTATTCTCTGTAGGACTTGACCTTGGAAATTCATTACAGCTTATATTCGCAGTATTACTGCTCATCCTTGGTGTACTTGTTGCAATTCAGGGTGTGAAGAAGCTCTGTGAGAAATCAGAAAGCAAGAAAGCTGCAGCTTAAAATGAGATAGAAGTTGCAATTAATAGAAATCAAAAGTCTCAGAATCCGCTTAATAAGCGAGTTCTGGGACTTTTTTATGTGAGGATGATGAATAAAA
>ULNU01007573.1_pt1 | contig 11933 bp, 8 predicted proteins | sample 1951991 | NCBI WGS metagenome assembly ULNU01 (sample SAMEA4835584, study PRJEB28245) | human gut metagenome | biome: gut microbiome; material: fecal sample | place: Denmark | collected 2008 | reverse complement strand
GGCGGTCTGGTGATGCAGATTTCCCAGCTGAGTTTGATGAAGTCCGTGGATATGAGATCCGCGAAAAGCTCCGGCCCAAGAAAAACACCAGGAAGGAACGGCCTGCCAAGGCCAATGAAGCGAAAAAGAAAGCAAAGAAGCGACCTGAAAAAGAGCGGATGCCTAAACGCCCAGCCCATATCAAGGAGGAAAAGCCTCCCTGCGTCAATCCGGTGGCAGACTATCTGCCCATTGAGAAGATCGCCAACGGCATTATCTACACGAAAGACCACCGATTTGTCAAGGTGGTTGAGGTGGTCCCCATCAACTTCATGCTGCGGAGCGCACGGGAACAGAGAAATATTATCTACTCTTTCGTCTCATACCTAAAAATCAGTCCTGTTAAATTGCAGATCAAAGTGCTTACCCGGCGTGCCGACATCAACCGCCACCTGGACACAGTACGCCGTGAAATGGCGCAGGAGGACAATGAGCAGTGCCGCTTGATGCAAGAGGACTACTTGGACTTTGTTCAACAGGTCGGCTCCCATGAGGCGGTTACACGACGCTTCTTTTTGATTTTTGAGTATGAGCCTTGGAACAACACACGGCGCTCCGAACAGGAAGATGAGGCAATCCAATCTCTCCAAAGTGCTGTCCACACGGCATCCAATTACCTGCGTCAATGCGGCAACGAGGTCGTTGTCCACGAAAATGAGGACGAATTTACCGTAGATGTTTTCTATAATTTGTTGTGCCGAAATGAAAGTGCGGTCAAGCCCCTGTCGGTACGGGCACAGGAAATTGTGGCACAGTATCTCGAAAAGGGGCGGGAGGGTGAGATTGACCGCATCCCGGCAGTTGAATTTGCCGCGCCCAAAAGCATCGACTTCACCCATGGACGGTATCTCTGCATAGACGGGCTGTACTATACTTATCTGCTCGTCCCATCAGATGGTTACAAAACCCAGGTGCCCGCAGGCTGGCTGAGTTTGATCGTCAATGCCGGTGACGGCATTGACCTCGATATGTTTCTTTCGCGGCAACCCAAAGAGCGCATTATTCAGCGGGTCGGCCAGCAGCTCCGCATCAACCGGTCAAAAATTAAGGATGCCAGCGACACGAACACGGACTTCGATGATATAGACGGCGCTATTCGGAGCGGCTATTTTCTGAAGGAGGGCCTTGCGAACAACGAAGATTTCTATTATCTCAACTTGTTGATTACTGTGACTGCCCCTTCTGTGGAGGACCTGGAGTGGAAGGCCAGCGAAATAAAAAAGCTCCTGCTTTCGCAGGATATGGATGTCTGCAACTGCCATTTTCGGGAGGAGCAGGCATTTTGTTCTGCCCTCCCGCTGGTTTCCATGGAAAAGGGACTGTTCGAGCGTGGTAAGCGCAACCTGTTGACTGGAGGCGCGGCCAGCTGCTATCCGTTCACTTCGTTTGAGATGTGCGACGACAATGGAATCCTTCTGGGGGTCAACAAATATAACAGTTCCCTCATCATCGTGGATATTTTCAACTCTGCGATTTACAAGAACGCCAATATGGCGATCCTGGGTACCAGCGGCGCAGGCAAGACCTTTACGATGCAGCTCATGGCGTTAAGAATGAGGCGGAAAAACATTCCCGTTTTCATCATTGCGCCGCTGAAAGGGCACGAATTCCACCGTGCCTGTGCCAATGTAGGCGGGGAGTTTATCCAGATTTCCCCGGCCAGCCCGCACTGCATCAATGTGATGGAGATCCGCAAGGTGGATCGGTCGGTCAGTGAGCTTCTGGACGGGCCGGGAATCCAGCTCTCCGAACTGGCCGCCAAAATCCAGCAACTCCACATATTCTTCAGTCTGTTGATACCCGATATGTCTCACGAGGAACGGCAGCTGTTGGATGAGGCTCTGATCCGCACCTACAATTCCAAAGGTATCACCCATGACAACGCCTCATTGGAAGACCCGGCCAATCCGGGCTGCTACCGGGAGATGCCGGTGCTGGGCGACTTGTATGAGATTTTGAAGGCCGCCCCGGAAACCACTCGCATGGCCCATATCCTCAACCGTCTGGTGAATGGCTCCGCCAGTACCTTTAACAAGCAGACCAATGTGCGGCTGGATAATAAGTACACCGTACTGGATATTTCCTCGCTTACTGGTGATTTGCTGACTGTGGGGATGTTCGTGGCCCTTGATTTCGTTTGGGACCGCGCCAAAGCTGACCGCACCGAGGAAAAAGCCATTTTTATTGACGAGTGCTGGCAGCTTCTTTCCGGCGCCGGAGCCACCGGCACCCGGCTGGCCGGTGATTTCGTTTTGGAAATTTTCAAGACGATTCGCGGCTTCGGTGGATCAGCGATCTGCGCCAGCCAGGACCTTAACGACTTTTTCAATCTGGACGAAGGCCGTTTCGGGAAAGGCATCATCAACAACAGCAAGACTAAGATCATTCTCAATCTGGAGGATGACGAAGCGGAGCGTGTCCAGGAAACCCTCCATCTCTCTGACGCAGAAACGATGGAGGTCACACACTTTGAGCGCGGCAGCGGTCTGATCTCCACCAATAACAACAATATCATGGTGGAGTTCAAGGCCAGTCCATTGGAAAAAGATCTCATAACCACAGACCGCAGGGAACTGCGGGAGCTTTTGGAGCGCAAGCGCCAAGAACAAGCTGATTCCGCTTAAAAGGCATTTTCTCTGGGAGGTGCGGAAGCGCCTCCCTTTATTGCGCGGAGTAGTGTAAAGAACATGGTTGGATGCTTTACCAACAGACGGCGGGGCAGTACCGTCCTCCGCAACCATTTAGAATTTTATATGAGGTGAGTCCAATGTATCCGACAATAAAGTAATCAAACAATGAATTTAGAGGTGATATAAAGCGAGTTTAAGAGTTTCTTTAAGCAAGTTGGAGGCAATGAAGGCGACAAATGCAAATATAACACCCGTTTAGATACTTACGGTTGCGGCTGTCAACACAACTGTAACTACTGCTATGCCCGTTCATTGCTTCATTTTCGTGGATTATGGGATGCGGCGCATCCTCGTGTTGCAGATATTGAAAAGGTCCGGCGGAAAATCCGCAGTCTCCCATCCGGCAGCATCATCAGGCTTGGAGGCATGACAGACTGTTTTCAGCCCTGTGAACTTCACTACCGCACTACCTACCAGACCATCCAGGAGATGAATCTGTGCAGGGTAAGCTATCTCATCGTCACGAAGTCTGCACTTCCCGCTGCCCCGGAGTATTTAGAGATCTTGGACAAGGAACTGGCCCATATTCAAATTACCGTGACCTGTCTGGACGATACACAAACCGCCCAATTTGAAAAGGCCAGTCCTCCCAGCCAGCGTATCCGCGCAATTCAGGCTCTGCAAGCGGAAGGGTATGATGTAGCAATCCGATTAAGCCCCATCGTTGAGGAATACATGGATTTCGACAAGCTGAATGATTTGGGAATTGAGCGGTGTGTGGTTGAATTTCTGCGCGTCAATTCGTGGATCAGGCAGTGGTTTCGGGGTGTTGATTTCTCTAAATATACCGTGCGGCAAGGAGGCTACTATCATCTTCCTTTGAAAGAAAAGCAGCGGATCGTGGAAAAAATCCATATTCCGCAGAAGACAATCTGTGAAGATGTAACGGAACACTATCAATTCTGGAGGGATTTTGTAAATCCCAATAAAGAGGATTGCTGTAATCTCCGGAAAACGCATCATTGACAGTTCCAATACGCCTATAAGACGCCTTTTTTCCTACTATTCTCGAAAAACGCCGGATTGACGCTCTAATGGCGTCTTTCCACAATTCCTATTTAACAATGCGCTTTGAAGGCGTCTGATTGGCGCCTTTAATAAAGGAGGTGAGCCCCATGAAGACCAGGGCTGAAATCTATGGGAACGAGGCTACGGACTTGCTACGGATCGTGACGATGTACCCCGGCCTCTGTGAACACCAGCTTCTTTGTTTTCACCCTGGCAAAGAAGATACTACAAAGGCCCTGCTCTCTCATTTGGAGAGGCAGGGCCGCATTTTTCAAACAGACAACGGCGGTTATTTCCTGGCAGGGCAAACACCAAAAACTGACCATGCGCTTGTCCGGGCAGTGTGGGTCCTGCTGGACTTCATCCGGCAGGTAGATTACCACGCTCCGGCTGATTTTCCCGTTAAACTCGTGTTTTTTGCCGACGGTGAATTATATGAGATTGCTTATATTGCCGCCGGGCAGGAGGCACTTGTCTGCCATGCTCTGCGGGGCAACAAAGGGGGAAGCCGCCGTATCATGCTGGTCGATACTCCGGCGCAAATCGCCCAAATCGACTGTCCGGGCATATCCGGATTTTGTACTGTAGACGAGGAAGGCCAGACAAATTATTTCAAGAAAGCAGGAGGCACATGATTGGATCGAAAACTAATATCCCACCGCATTGGAAGCATTCTCGACGATATATCCCGTCTGAGTAATGCGCTGTACGCGCTGGACACCACTGACATCCAGCGTTACCCCGACAACTATGAAACACTTTCCATAGATGCCGCTTTACGGGCAGAGCGGATTGCCTGCCGGCTGCGGCATCTGATTTATTCCAGCACAACCATCCGCAAAGGTGACTATCTCAAATCCGCCGGTGCAACGCACGGCATCACTGTCAACTGCGAGGACAGGGTGCTGGAGGTGACGCTGCCCTGTTTGCTGCCAAAGCGCAAACAGCGGCAAAGCGATGAGTTCCTGTTGGACCCGCTCTATTTTGTCCTTGATCAATACGCAAGAGAACACCCACTTCCGTATTACCGCGATTGCGTTGTCTGTTTCGCCCAGGTCTATGACCGGGCACTTCCCGACAGGCGGATACGCGATTACGATAATTTGTCGGAAAAGCAATTACTGGATCTTCTCTCTTCCTTTGTGATGGCTGATGATACCGGCCTGTTGTGCGACGCCTATAACACGGCTGAACTGGGTGACCAGGATTGCACAAAAATCTATATCATGGAGAAGCAGCGTTTTCCGCAATGGCTGACAGAGCATAAAACGAGTCTAAAATCCATCTCGGATTTTTGACCATTTTGGACCTTCGCCAGCCCGACATCCAGCGAAGCGGCTGAAACGCCCGTTTTTTCGGGCTTTTTTCACTCATGGGAAGGGCCGTTTTTACCGAAGTCCTCAGTCATTACGGTAAAAATCCTGTACTTTCAAGGGAGGTGACTACTTGGGAAAAGCACCAACTATTTTCCACAACCGGATACGCTTCCGTTCCGGCTTTTATCGCTGACCGCTATTTCGGGAGAGTTCCCCACCAGCCAGCTCAACCGCCTTCCCGCCAGCCCCTACTACTTGGAGGCGGTCGTGACTGCGCTCAAAAAGGCCGGACTGCTGCGCACCTACTACCGGGACCGGCTCCGGGGCTATCGGCTGGGGGCCAAAGCCAAGTTAGTTCTGCTGGACGGATGGCCCGAGCGTTTTACATTCTGCCTTACAGGAGACGCAGAAACCAACCGGCTCAAAAGCGAAGCAAACCGGAGGTTTCGGCTCCACCGCCTCGCGGAAACCTATATCACTATGGGCAATGCCGGGGTACTGCTCTACCCGGATGAAAAGCCGAAGGTCTTTGCCCAGACCGGTTTTGGCGGCGAAGCTGTAACATATCCTGTGTTTTACAGTTCACGCGAAGTCAAGGAATTGGGGGCTGATGCCACCCAGATTCGAAGCTCCCGCTTCGCAGGGGTGCTGCTGGCCCCCACCGGCATCTTTGTGACCTACAATAGCGGGGGCGCTCTGATGAAGTGGCGCTACAAATCCGAACTGCGGGTAAAAACGCTCCTCTGGAACATTCTATGCCAGCAGCGTCTGGCCCAGCAGTACCGTGTCGAGCAGGTACATGGACTGGTATTGGGGGACAGCATGGATCTGGCCTACCAGATACTCACCAGTACCGGCGGGGCCAGGCATGACTACTTCATGCTGGACGGCAGCTACGACCACTTTTATTTCCTAACCAATGACCATCAGGGAGAGGTGATACTGGCGTTACTGTGTGACCCTGTGAAAACCGCGGAACTTGACCGCGTTCTGTCACAGGGCCTCTCCGCCGGCAATCCCGGCAGGGCCATGGAGCAGGATGCCGCAGAGCCGGATGGAACGCCGGTGCTGTTCGGTTACTTCTGCGATCTGCCCCGGATCGTGCGCTTCAACACCGCCCTCGAACTGATGGAACGCCCCGGTACGCTGATCTGCTTTGATTTTCAAGCGGATGTGCTGCGCCGCTACTGCGGTGACCGGGTGTGCCTGCAAACCATTGACTTTACAAAATTCGAGGGGAGGTTGTTCCCATAAACAAAAAGAAACTGATCATAGGCCTGGCAGCAACGCCGGCCGCCGTATTTGCGATCCTATACGCAGGCGGTTTCCTGGCACAGCTGTTTGGCAATTACGCAGCGTGGAAACAGGGCGGCGGCATCCCCGGAGACGGAACTTCTCCGGCGATGGCATCGCCCGATTTTTTTACCTGTCTGGCCTCCGTGTTTCGTCCGCCCTACGGAGTGTACGGTGTTCTGATCTGCATCGGCCTGTTGGCAATTCTGCTGCTCATGGTCATGCGCATGGGCTACAGCGATACCGGCGAATACGATACTGACCGGAATTTCATTTACTCGGCCAAGGGTACCTACGGTACCTCCGGCTGGATGAGCCGCAAGGAGATGGCCGGTGTGTTGGATCTGGTGCCTGACCTGCGCAAGCATAAAGGCGTTGTACTGGGAATGCTGGACAACAAGGCTGTCTGTATTCCCGAAAATCCCCATATCAACGGCAATCTGGCTGTGTATGGCTCCAGCGGCAGCATGAAAACCCGGTCCTTTTGCATGAATCGCATCCTTCAGGCGGCGGTCCGCGGAGAATCCCTGATCATTTCGGACCCAAAAAGTGAGCTCTACGAAAAATCCAGCGAGTATCTGCGGGATCAGGGGTACTGTGTCAAGGTGTTCAATTTGGTCAATCCGGAAAACTCGGACAGTTGGAACTGCCTTTCCGAAGTGGAGGGGCAGGAACTGATGGCGCAGCTTTTTGTAGATGTCATCATTAAGAACACCATCAACAACGGCAAAGGCGACCATTTCTGGGATTCCTGTGAGATGAACTTGCTGAAAGCCCTCGTCCTCTATGTGGACCAGAGTTATGCAGAGCAAAACCGCAATATCGGAGAGGTGTACCGGCTGCTGACTTTAAGCGGCGAGTCTGATTTGGACAGCCTGTTTGAGAACTTGCCGCCCACCCATCCGGCCAAAGCGCCATACAGCCTGTATAAGCAGGCCAGTGATACAGTCCGCAGCGGCGTCATCATCGGCCTCGGCTCCCGGCTGCAGGTGTTTCAGTCGGAGCTGATTAAGAAAATCACCACCCGGGATGAAATTGATTTGGAGCTGCCCGGCCAGGAGCGGTGCGCCTATTTCCTCGTCACCAGCGATCAGGACAGCACCTTTGATTTTCTGGCAAGCCTGTTCCTGTCCTTCTGCTTCATCAAGTTGGTGCGGTATGCAGATAAGAACTGCGAAGGAGGCAAACTGCCGGTGCCTGTGCATGTCCTGGGTGAAGAATTAACAGCCTGCGGCACCATTCCAGACCTCTCCCGCCGGTTAAGCGTCATTCGTTCAAGAAATATCTCTATGAGCTGTGTGTTTCAGAACTTGGCGGGCTTGCAGAATCGGTATCCACTCAATCTCTGGCAGGAAATTCTGGGCAACTGCGACGCACAGTTGTTCCTGGGTTGCACGGATGAATTGACGGCGGAGTTTATTTCTGCCCGAACTGGTTTGGCATCCGTTTCTGTATCCAGCAAATCCAAGCAGCTGGGTACCTGGCGTATCTCCAACTACACGCCGGAATATCGGGAAACCTCCGGTGTCGGCAAGCGTCCTGTCCTCACCCCGGACGAAGTTCTGCGGCTGCCTATCAAGCAGGCGCTGGTCATCATACGGGGGCAAAAAGTTCTCAAGGTAGACAAAATGGACTATTCCAAACATCCGGAGGCCCCCAAACTCCGCTCCTGCAAGGCATCTGCGCACATCCCTGAATGGCAGAGGTTAGAGCAGGAACAGTCGAAGCCCTCTGTGGCACAGCCAAAGCCGCAGGCCCCCGCGCCTAAAAAGCCAGTGAAGAAAAAGCCGAAAGCGGCCAGCGCATCTACCGACACCAAGCAGACCGCAGCCGTTTCAACCGCAGAGGCTCCGAATGGCATCATCACGACAGATAAGGACTCGATCCTTTCTTAATACAAAACATAGGAGGTTTTTAATTTTATGGCAACCAGGAAAAAAGTATTGCTGGGGCAGGAAACTCCTGTTCCTGAAAACACCGTCCCCACGGACGGTACCATTTCTTCCGCTGGCCCCCCGGCTGATGCGGCGGCGCCGCCTGACAGTGACGATTTGAGTGCGCTGCTGGCCTCTATGGACCAGCCCAATGACAGCGCCTCTACGGATCAACCTGATGGCGACGCCACTTTGGAAGGCTCTGACCCTCCCCTTGAGTTTATGGAAACGGAGGCGTCTGATGAGGCTGCCCCCGAGGATGACGGCACGGCCTCTGGCGCCCCTTCCGATTCGGATGAGCCTGCCGGATCGGCGGCCGGTGAGGATGGCGACGGTGAGGAAGAGACTCCTTCCAATTTGTCTGCTGAAGGTGCAGATGGCACCCCAGCGGAGATGGTTTCCGAAACTGCTGTGGAGCCGGCTCCCCCCAAGACCAAGCGGGCACCCCGGCGGAAAAAGGCGGCGCCTGTGGAAGATCCCGTACATGGCGAGAATGAGGACTCTGCGGAGACTCCGGCCGCTGAAGAGCAGGCTGTGGAATCTTCCGCCTCTGTTGAGAATACGGTGCCGCCTGATGAGGGAGAAACACCCATTTCAGAGGATACCGCTCCCCAAGAGGAGGCGCCGGTAGATACTGCGTCTGCTCTGCGCCGGACCGCCGTAACACACCGCAGTGACGCCTCTATTCTGACCATCCGCAGTCGTGAAGAGGTGGAAACACAGGAAGACCGCGAGGATGTCATTTGGCACGAGATCCACAACGCCTACCGCACCCGCCGCATCCTCACAGGTCAGCTGGGCGGCATTGAGCAGCTGGACAACCGCAAAACTGTGGCCGTAGTGGATTACAAGGGCTTCCGCATCATTATCCCCATCAAGGAGATGATGATCAATCTGGGCCGCAGCCCTTCCGGCCAGGAGTATGCCGACCTGATGCTGCGTCAAAACAAGATTTTGGGGAATATGCTGGGGGCGGACATTGACTTTGTGGTACGCGGTATCGACTCCAAGACCCGCAGCGTTGTCGCAAGCCGCCGTGAGGCTATGATGCGGAAGCGCCAGACCTTTTATTTCGATTTGGATGCCGAGGGGAAGTACCGCATCTACGAAGGGCGTATTGTTCAGGCCCGGGTCATCGCTGTTGCGGAGAAGGTCATCCGCGTCGAGGTATTCGGCGTTGAAACCTCAATTCTGGCCCGTGATTTGGCTTGGGACTGGATCGGCGATGCCCACGAGCGTTTCTCCGTGGGCGATGAAGTGCTGGTCCGCATTCTCAATGTGCGGCGCAACAGCCTTGAGGACCTCGGAATCCGTGCCGACATCAAGAGCACATCTGAAAACACCGACCGGGACAATCTCCAGAAGTGCCGAATCCAGGGTAAATACGCCGGAAAAGTGACCGATGTACACAAGGGTGTGGTTTATGTCCGGCTTGCCAATGGCGTCAATGCGGTAGCTCATTCCTGCTATGACTACCGGATGCCCGGAAAGAAGGATGATGTATCCTTTGCCGTCACCCATTTGGATGTGGAGCGCGGTATCGCTCTGGGAATCATCACCCGGATCATCCGGCAGAATCTGTAAACCGAAAACCGCCTGGGAAGTATCAAATAACTGCTTCTCGGGCGGTTATTTTATTATTTCAATCCTAACGCATATACAGCCTTCCAACCCTCTCTATTTTTAATTTTATTTTCCGTTTGCGTTGATTTTTCACAAAATGCGGGATATAATATATAAAAACGCTGAATTAGGAGGTTGTTTATGCTGATTCAATTTAGTGTAGAGAACTATCTGTCTATCAAAGATAAAGTTGTCTTATCCCTGCTGTCCAGTAGGGACAATGAGCATCCAGAGCATCTCATCGCAGATGGAAACAAAAACTATCTGAAATCCGCTGTTATCTATGGAGCCAATGCTTCTGGGAAGTCTAATGTCTTGAACGCATTCTGGTTTATGGTAAACTATGTGCTGACTTCTCATAACCAGCAGCTCCATAAAACGATTGCGCGTTCACCATTTAAGTTCGATCCTGAAACACCTGCTCGCCCCAGTAGTTTTGAGGTCATCTTTACCACAGAAGGCGTTCGATATGCGTATGGCTTTTCTGTAACAGATAAGGCTGTCACGGAGGAATACCTATACTACTATCCCAACGGCAGACAGGCGCTTATTTTCGAGAGAAAAAACACCAAGGATTTCCGTTTTACGGTCGATGTTGATGAGCAAAACACACTCAAGGAGCGCACCTCTGCAAACAAGCTCTACTTGTCAGTTGCATCAAACTGGAGTTACGCCAAAGTGATCCCTGTCCTGGAGTGGTTTGCCTCCTGTCAAATCATCACGAAGAATTCCGTGGCGGATGCCTATGGAATCGAAGCGGAGCAGTTGAAAGATGATGACTACCGGCGTGTAATCGCATCTATGCTGCGTGTTGCAGATTTGGGAATACAGGCGCTCCAAATGCGCGATTCAGACCCTGCGCCTTCTCAACGCAGTGACATTTTTGCAAATATTGATGCCATTCATACGGTACATGACGCCAACGGAAATGCGTGTTCCTATGCCTTGAATATGGCAGAGGAATCTGACGGCACCAACAGTTATTTCAAGCTGATCGGTGTTGTGAAAAAGGCTTTAGACCTGGGGACGCTTCTTGTGGCTGATGAAATGGACGCACACCTCCATCCACTTCTGACCAAGCATCTGGTGTCCCTTTTCGACAGCACAGAATTTAATCCCAAGGGTGCTCAGTTGATCTTCACATCACACAGCACCAACCTTCTTGATTTGGATTTCTTGAGAAGAGATCAGATTTGGTTTACAGAAAAAGATGAGCAGACCGCAGCCACAGACTTGTTCTCCCTTTATGATTTTTCCATTCGCAAGGACACCAAAGTAGAAAAGGGATATTTGATCGGCCGTTTTGGTGCAATTCCTTTTATCAAGGGAGGGCTGTAAAATGGCACGGGGACAGATTGAAAAGCGTGGACAGCGACGCAGGAAATTAAAACCCGTCATTCTGATTGTGACGGAGGGCTCGCAAACCGAGCCAAAGTATTTTGAACATTATCGCAGCCGCCAGACCAACATTGATATTCGCGTGGTCGGCAGCCACACCAAAGGGGGCGAAACCGATTACCTCGCTCTGATTCGGAAAGCTGTGGAATACCAAAGCAAAAATCAGCTTTCTGTATCCAATGGCGATGCTGTATGGGTCGTTGCAGACGGTGATGTGAACTATAATACCCCTGATCCTATCGCGGCCAAAGACAAATTGCTCTCCAAAGCACAGAAAATGGCTGATGCAAAGGGCATTCATATTGCGCTCTCTAATCCTTGTTTTGAATTTTGGTATCTGCTTCACTTTCAGTACACCACTAAGTTTTTCAAGGATTATCCTGCAGTAAAGAATGCCTTGACCACTTACCTTCCGGATTATGAGAAAACCGGCGATGTGTATTCCCAGTTGTCCGCTCATACAACCAATGCTCTCCAGAATGCCAAGCGTGTAGAGCAATATCATCTTCAAAATGGCAGCAGCAAACCGTTTGGAATCGCCGTCAATCCATTCACCGATATTTATCAACTGGTGGAATCGCTGCTGTAATTGGCACAGGATTGTCCTTGCATTGGCACAGCCTTGCCCTTGA
>ULNU01030477.1_pt1 | contig 11939 bp, 10 predicted proteins | sample 1951991 | NCBI WGS metagenome assembly ULNU01 (sample SAMEA4835584, study PRJEB28245) | human gut metagenome | biome: gut microbiome; material: fecal sample | place: Denmark | collected 2008 | reverse complement strand
CCGGCTCCCAGCGACTTTGTGACCGCTGCCATGTCCTTACCTGCGGTGGAGGAATGTGCTTCATCGATAATGACCGCAAAACGCTTGTTTTTCAGCCCTGCAACGCTATCCACGATATACGGGAATTTCTGGATCGTGGTGGCGATGATTTTCGTATTGCCGTTCAGTGCAATGGCAAGGTCGGCAGAGTTGCACTTATCGTCCATAACACGGATAAGCCCGGCTTTATGCTCCATGCCCATGATGGCTTTTTGCAGCTGACGGTCAACCACGACTCGGTCGGTGATAATTACGACATTGTCAAAGATGATTTTATTATCTGCATCGTGCAGCGAAGTCAGACGGTGCGCAAGCCATGCGATGGAGTTGGTTTTGCCGGAGCCGGCACTGTGCTGAATCAGATAATTCTGCGTTGTGCCGTTGTCACGGACATCACTCAGCAGCTTGCGAATCACATCGAGCTGATGATACCGAGGGAATATGACATTCTCGGACTTTTTCGTTTTTCCTGTCAGCTCGTCCTTGCTTTCCTTGGTTTCGATAAAGATGAACTTACTGATGAGGTCAAGGACGGTATCCTTTGTCAGAATATCCTCCCACATATAGGACACGCTGTACTTGTCTTTGAAGGTAGGATTGCCCGCACCTGCATTGACTCCTTCACCGTTTCCCATGTTGAACGGCAGGAAGAAGGTGGCGTTGCCTGCGAGCTTAGTGGTCATATAGACCTGTTCCAGATCCATCGCAAAGTTTACAAGGCACCCGGCCTTGAAGCGGAACAGTCTGGTGTTCGGATCACGGTCAACCCGGTACTGATAAATGGCGTCCTGATATGACTGACCGGCGGCATTGCATTTCAGCTCAAATGACATGATGGCAATGCCATTCAGGAAAATGACCAGATCAATCCGCTCATCATCGCTTGCCCAGACCTCATCCATAACGGAGAAAATATTCTTCTCGTACCTTGCCAGCAGTTCCCGATTAAAGGTGGTAGCGGGTTTGGTATACATGAGTTCCAGCTTCATGTTGGAGATCTCGATGCCGTGCTTCAGCGCATCCAGCAGGCTGCCGCGCGCTTTTGTGACCTCGGCATTGATAAAATTGACGAGGGTATCCTCCAGGTCGGCTTTGTAGATTTTGCGGAGTGCCACCATCTCATCTGGCTGGGTATCGTTCAGAAACTGAAATAGTAGCTCCCGATCTATAGCAAAGAGGCGGTCATAACTTGTCGCTTTGCGGACGATGTAACCGTTGTCCTGCGAGAGCCTGTCCATGATGAAATGCTGATATTCTTTTTCGGTCAGTATGTTGTTCATATGCCATCTACCTCCTTACTCGCTTTTCAGGCGCTTGATTAGTTGCCGTGCAAAAAGCAATGCGATTTGGTCGCAGCTATATTTAGATGAGTCAATCGCTTGTATATCCGCCACAGATGGGTACTTTTCTTGCAACTGCGAAGCCGTGATGTTGTGTAAAATCGGCAAAATTAACTTCTGTCCGCTTCGATTTTGCCGGTTCAAAAACTCATGTAATTCTCGCTCGGTCCACTCTCGGTCAAAAAAGTTCTCTGAAATAACGATAATTGCAAATTCTGCTTTTTTCGTACCGTTCAGAATGCGATCTTTCCAATTATCACCCCACTCCAAAGACTCTTTATCGTAGAAAATTGTTACGCCAAGAGTTTTGAGTGAGCTGTACAATTCCTCTATCAGGTTTTCCTTATCCTTATTGGCATGGGAAATAAATACATCATATTCAGGCACATCTTTCGCACGGTATCTGGGGATATTAACCGTAGAAATTCCATTCTTTTCATCCACAAAAGCATTGTCACTGCGAACGCTCTCCAAACAAGAAACCAATTCCTCGAATGCACCGGTTGAGCGATGAAACAGTATTGTGTTTATGCGCTGCCCCAAAGCGTGGTCTTTCAGGTAAGTATTATAGAAAATTTGTACATCATTCATCCACTTATCGGCAGGTTGTTTTTCAAAGGCTGTTCTTAACTTGCTAGGTGATGCAATGGTTTTTGCCCGTTCCAAGAGGGAATCGAGCTGTTCTTCAAAAGTAGCCATTAGACAACCTCCTTCTTTCCGGTTACATACTCAAAAATCAGCGAACGCTTGTAGGCATCAAGAACAGCCATCTGTTCTTTCTTCTGCTCGATAATTGCGTCTACTTCTGTGACCTTGGTTTCCAGATAGTCCGCCATAGCTACCTGTTCCTCATATGGTGGTTCAAAAACCATAAGCCGAGAAAACTCGGAATAGTTCAGTCCCTGGCGGACACCGTTTCCCATGTTATAAAATACCTTCATAACATCGTATGCATGAAGAAGGAAGTGAAAATACCTCGAATCGACCTGTTTGAGCGGACAAAGGTCAATATATGCCGAAGTGATTATGCCGTGTTCCTTTACAAGTCCAGTGCGCAAGCTGCGTTTATCGTTCTGCAAATCGGTGGGTCGAATAATAATGTCACCAGCTTCAACAATGTTGTAGGTATTAAAGCTCTCCGGTAACAGCCCATCATTGGTGTTGATGTCCTTGCGGATAACTCTGCCATAACTCAGCGACAACAGATTATCCTCTTTGCCCAGTCGATTCTTGTTTTTGCGCTCACCGTAGTAGGAATAAACAGGATGAATCGGCCAATGTGCCGGAATTCTGCCAACCCACTCAATCCCGCTGTCCTTCATCTCCGCATCGGGATTCAGCCCCTTGGTGACGGTTTCAGTGATAATAGACCGCTTGTACTGCTCCAGCGTGTCGATTTGGGTTTGGATGTCGGCGGTCAGTGCATCAATTTCAGCGCACTTGGCATCGAGAAAATCGGCAATGCGGCGCTGTTCGGCAAGAGGCGGCGTTGGTATGGTGATCTTTTTCATATCCTGCCAACCGGTTGTCCAAAGATCGTCAACTATGCCATGACCAAATTTATAGAATTCGTCGCCAAACTGAACTGTATGAAACAGCCAGTCATAATATCCCGGATTCATCTCTCCAAGGGGAGCAAGAATGGTATTTATCAGCGATACCGAACCATCATAGTCAGAAATGCCACATGAGCCACGTCTATCGGAACGGCTGTTAATAGCAAAGTCACCCTTCCTGACGAGTTTGCGATCATCGTGTGCATTTGTTTTAGCGGCGGTATCCAGTTGTGGGACAATCCCTTTATTCGTAACAGAAAGTGGCGGATAATCTGTATCACTGACTTTCGTGTTTCTCAGTCTATAGACCTGCCCGATTTTTGATAACCCCCACTCAGCAGGAATTTCTCCAATCCACTCCAGTCCACTATCCTTAGTTTCTCGCATCGACCGACACCTCCGTTCTAACTTTTTTCTTTTGCTTGCGGACTATTATTGCGACAACAGCAGCAATACCAACAGCAGCGACAACGCCGCCTAAAATACTCAGTACCAGCACCCAATTATCTGTCAGCCATTTTACCGCTGCAATAATTCCGTAAGTAACTGCCCAAAGAATGACGAACAAAATTAGCCGAATCAGCCAGTGAAAGAAGGATCCGCTTGTGCTGCCGTCAATCATTCCGCCACTGTACATATCGCCTACGCAACGGTAAGCAACTGCATATGCAACAGCACCGATTACGAGCAAAATGATATACTCCCAGTACCATTCTATCGGCAGCCCCAGAGGGTCGGTCAACAAATCAAATATGAATTTGAACATACCTGTGGAAGCCCCCTTTACTCAAACAATTTACTTACACGCTCGGTCACGGAAAGTTCCAATTCCTTAAATCTGTTTTCCAATTCTTCACTCGGCGTGGAGGGCTGATATTTGTAGAAATATCGTGTGAATGGGATCTCTGCACCGGTCTTAATGACAGGCTTTTTCTTTCCGAGATCTTCTTCAAAGAAAGCTGCAGCATCCGGGATGTGCGGAAGCACCTCACGGGCCATATAGTCCTCGATGCTTTCCTCCCATTTTACCAATTCGGTGTCCTTGGTTTCCTTGTCGTAGATGATGTTGCCCTTGCGGTCACGCTGAATTTCCGCATTTTTATCCATAACGGAAAGACCGTCTGCGATTTTCTCAATCAACTTTTTATCTGCCGTCACGGAGGAAAGGACTTTCGTCAGCACAGGCAGGAATGCCGCCGGAGAATTATAAACCTGCTCCGAAACCGACGCTTTCAGTGCAGAGATGATTGCTTCATAGATAGGCTGGCTATTCTGATAGGCTTCCAACTTTTTCTGATCCTTGCCGGTCAGTTCTTCAGCATTTTCCAGCTCGTCCACCTTGGTCTGGTCATAGAGAGAAGAAAGCGCACCTTTGGACAGCATGGCTTCAACGCGTTCCCCCGTAATGGCATAGCTGCGCTGAAGGGGCTGCATAACCGTATATTCACGGTAAATGAACTCCTCGTTGTCGTAAATTTTGCAGTATTCGTTTTCTGTAAAGTCTGCATAGAGTCTCGTTACAGCACTGCGGTCTTCGGGAGAAATTTCATTTTTCTTATCGCCCAGAGCTTTGCGCAGTTTGTGGAAGAAAGAGGATGCATCAATCAGCTGAATCTTTCCTTTGCGCTCATCACGCTTATTCTTGGAAAGCACCCAGATATATGTAGCGATGCCGGTGTTATAAAACAGATCAGTGGGCAACGCAATGATTGCTTCGATCAAATCGTTCTCCAGCATCCACCGGCGGATCTGACTCTCGCCAGATGCCGTTCCGCCGGAGAAAAGCGGGCTGCCGTTTTCAATGATGGCGGCACGGCCGAAGTTATCATCCATTTTATCAATGGCGGACTGCAAAAACAGCATCTGCATATCACCGGAGCCGGGTAGCCCCGCACCCCAGCGACCGTCAAAGCCTTTTTGATACTCTGCGTTGACGGCATCCTCGACGCCTTCCGCTGCATCTTTGCCGCCCCATGCAGTGCCGAACGGCGGGTTTTCAAGAACAAAGCGCATCTTGGTTCCCTTAAAGCGGTCGGCTTTCATGGTGTCCTGATAGCAGATATTTTCAGCATTTTGTCCCTTGATGAGCATTTCGGCAAGGCACATAGCGTAAGATTCCGGGTTGATCTCCTGACCAAACAGGCGCACATCCGCAGAAGGATTATAGCGCTTGATGAAATTGTAGCCGGTAGAGAGCATACCGCCCGTTCCGCAGGCCTGATCCAAAATGGTGATGACCTTACCATCGTCAAAGATATCATCGCAGCCTTCAGCAAGCAGAATATTGACCATCAGCTTAATGATGTCGCGGCCGGTGTAGTGATCGCCGGCTTCGGCGTTTTCAGAAAACTTACGGATCAGTTCCTCAAAAATGTATCCCATCTTCACATTGTCGATGGTGCGAGGGTTGAGATCAAGCTCGGAGAACGCCTTGATGACGGAAAGCAGGCGGTTGTTCTTATCCATCTTGTCGATTTCTTCACCGAAGTTCAGACCACGCTCCTTGGACATCAGAATTTCCAGCACGTTTGCAGAGAAACCCTGCAGATAACTCTTAAAATTGGCGGCAATGTGGTCTGCGTCATTTACAAGTTCGGCAAGGTCAAATTCGCTGGTATTATAAAACTGAAAGCCGGAAATGCGGTACATCGCCTTTGCCGGGAAATTCGGATTTGCTTTGAACTGCTCCACGACTTTCTGCTTAGTGGGCGCAAGGGCACACTCAAAGCGGCGGATGATCGTCATCGGAATAATGACATCCTTATATTTGTCGCTGCGGTACGGTCCGCGCAGTTTATTTGCGATGGACCAGATAAAATTTACTTCAGTGGATACATCAACGGGAGAATCATCCCACATTGCGTCTATAATCTGCTTATCAGCCATTTGCCGTTTACCTCACTTTTCGTTCTTGTAGTGCCATACTACCTTTATTTTACACCCGCTACTGTCCCATAATCAGGACTTTGTGCGCTGTCCGGTCATCATTTTATAATGCTGACTCTGACCGAGTGCATCAAAAATCATCTGGAACACACGCTTGTATGCTTCAGCGTCCTCACAGTCCTCCACATAATTCAAGCCGTCACTGATGCCGTTGGGATTGTTGATGTAGGCCAGGAGAGAAGAAGCCAGCTGGTAGTCGGTCATATCCGGCTTTTCGCCCTCAACCTGCTTGATGAACTTTTCCCGGTTTTCCTTTTTCTCCAGCACGATAGAGCGCAGGTCGCTGCCCTCATAACCGCAAAGCTGAAGAAAATAGTATTCGAGAATGCGGCGCATTACATTCAGCGCCGGAATCGTAGAATGAAGATCACGGAGCTCATCCCACAAAGCGGCATAGGAATTCTGCACGGGATTGTAGTTTTCTTCTTCGCTCGGAATTTCCTTGTTCTGCCGCTTGCAGAGCTTAACGGTGGATACATTATCATTTTTGCGAATCATATAAAATGATGTGCAGTTGTAGTACCCGACCTGCTGATATGTAACCTCCCGGTGAAAATACACATTGTGTGTCAGGATGAACAGCTGCTTGATGTAATCACCTGGTACCTGCGGATTCAGATATTCGGTGTTGTTTCGGCAGACATTGATCATTTCGCGGACAATGGCACTAACAATGAAAAGTGCGGTGCTGTCCATGCTGGAAACGGGATCGTCAATAACAACGATCTTTTCTTTCAGTTCTTCGCTGTTCATGCTGCCGCGCACTCTGTGGTAAAAATACAAAAATGCGATAAAGTTGCGCTCACCCTCACTAAGGTTTTCTGCAACAGTTCCGTTTTCACGAACGATTTCATACACATTCTCAACACCATCCTTGGCTCGGATGCTGAACCCCTGGAACCCAGAGTCCCGCAGAATTTTGTTAATGCTGTCGATGGCGGCTTCGGTGTTGGCATTGTGTTTGTTAAGTTCAGAAATTTCTCTTGTGAGCTCACTGATTTCTTTTCTCAGAAGAGTCCCTCGCTCGGTGATTTCCTTGATTTCTTTTTCCAGTCGAGCAACCTCGTCTTTATAACTTGTCACCTCATCGGCAAGCATAAACGCAAGGTATTGCATAATTTCCGTTTTACACTTTTCCTTGCTACTCTTCTTGGCAGCAATAACATCGTTATTCGCTTTAATGAGCTTATTGATGCCATCGATCATTGCGCCGATTTCAAGGAGAAGCGTATCGGTATCTTCCAAGGACACCGTTTTGGAGGGCTCTTTAACTTTTTCGGCAATACGCTGCCGATTGACCTCGAACTTACTCTCCAGCAGAGAGAGCTTCTCTTGATACGCCCTCAAATCAAGAGAAGGCATTGCATCGGTGGTGTTGGTTTGCAGCACGCGCACAATATCCGCGGTTTCTCTGCCGTATGTACTCTGAAACTGCCCTAAGTCCCGAATATCCTGCTGATACTGTGCATCAAAAGTGGCAGCAATTTCATTTTCAAAGTTTGCCGGGAGTTTTTGCTGACAATATGGGCACTTTCCACCGGCAGAACCAGAAAAATGCGTGTGCCCATCACGAACCCAATCTGAAGCCGTGCTGCCAAGGGCTTTCAGGAAACGGGCGAACGGTGTATCACTGCTGCTGACGATAACCTTATCCAGCATTTCTTTTCCGGGGAGACTGCCGTAGGTCGTTGCACCGGCTTTCTTGAATTCGGCATAAGCTCTGGCAGTATCGTCAAAAGCAACACCATAAAGGCGTTCCAGTTCGGGAAGATCATGCTCCTTGGGAGTTTTCTCTCCAAGAACAGCCTCTGCAAAATTCCTCTTCTGCTTTTTGCCGTCCATGCACTTTTCAAATCGTTTGCGAATATCAGCAGTCTTGGAAAAGCAGGCGTCCTGAAATTGAGTTAGCGCAGCGTCAACCCCGGCGGTTTTCTGCTTATAATCTTCACCGGCGGCCACCTTTGCATCGGATTTTTTCTTCTTTTCTTCGGTCAGCTCAGCAATTCGCTTCTTTGCTTCGATATCTTCCTCACCAAAGATGAATACGCCTTTTAAATCACCGTAATTTACAAAGTTTTCATTGATGAAATCCTGATTATAAACAAGCACATCATAATCATCCGCAGACTTTCCGTCTGCCCAGACAACGCCATCGTCCTCCTCAATGGCATGGGCAATTGAGGATTTGCCCGCTCCGTTATTCCCATAGAAGAAGTTTACGAATGTGAGATCGGCAACTGGCACATCCGTGAATGTTGCTCTATTGAGTGTAATGTTTTCGATTGCTGAAGGAACTTTGCGCTGCATTCATTTCACCATCCTATCCTTAAAAGTGTTCTTTATTCTTGAATTTTCCCTTTACGAACCCATTCATCAACTTCGGAAATTTTAAATTTATATCTTTTTCCGGCACGATAAACGGGGAGTTTTCCTTCTTTGATCCATGTGCGAACGGTATCTTGGCTGATGCTCAAATGCTCTGCGACATCCTCCAGATTGACCCATTTTTCAACCTGCATTTCTTCATATTCACGACTCATCGTATTACCTCCATTTTTCTACAAGGGATACGATTATATAATCTGAACCCCGGCCTTTTGTAACGCTTCAATGAGATTGATTTGTTTCAGTGCCCAATGTGTGCGATTCAATTCATTGAATGATCTGGCACCGCATATTCCGAGCTCGAAGCACTCTTCATTTAGAATCTGCTGTGGAATTGCCGTAATAACCGTGTAGTATATCTTGATTCCGTTATCCTGGATCTTTACATCCTTTACAAACCCGAAATAAGCGTCTTGGGCATCATCTGTCTTTCCGTATGAGTGGTTTTCGTCAGCAAAAATGGCCGGATACCGCCTTAAATCTTCAACAGCTTCTGGTGTGAGAGATGCATATTTATTTTTTAAATCCTCGTTTGTACTCTCAGTCAAGGCCCGATCCTTTGGAACCAGAAAGTAATTATCCTCGAACTTCTCACCTAAAATCACAAACAGATGGTAGAAATCCGTGTTGAATGTTATTCGCGCTCTGTTCTCACCGCGCCTTGATCTGGGATCGTTCAGCATGACTGTAATGTTGTTTTCCACGGTATCAGCATGGGCAACAAAATTATTCTTACCTCCCGATACGGTAATCTCTGTAGCTTTCCCCGGCTCAGTGAGAATGCCGGAGGCATTAATCGGTAAATTCTCACTCATCTTGTTTTCCTCCGTTGTTTATTGTTAGCTTGTCAACATGGTGATAGAAACTGTTGTTGCCACCTGAGATATTGATATTGAAAAACGTGGGATTATTGTTAACCATCTGCTGGGTTATAGGCGGAGTATCAGAATTGACAGTGTCAGATTCTTTATCTTCAGTAGGCTCGTCAACAATCTCCGTTGCTATCGTTTCCTTTGCATCAATCGTATAGGTAGTCAGCCCATTAAGGATTCCTTCGCCCATGTGGGCAGTGTAATTTCTTTGAGCTCTGCCGTTGGAGGGGCACCACGCCTCGTAGGTCTTTTGCCCTATAGAGTTATCCTTGCGGTTTATAACGATATAATGCCAAATGCCGAGCAAGAACGCTGGCAGGCATACTTTTTTAAGGTCGCCAAGTGCGGCCTTTTTCTTTTTTTCGCCATTTGGCTCGGTATAGAACTCGTCATTGGCTTTAATAGATTGATCCTGCTGAATCAAATCAATAAGGGCTCTGACCAGATTGACATCTTTATGAACTGCTTCGCTCATGTCAAGGAAGTCATTTACAAATCCGATCATCCCATTCAAGGCTGTTTGATAGTCAGTTCTCACCATATCGTCAAAAGCTGCAACGACCTGATCATCACCAAACGGAAGATAGGCACTTGTTGATGTTTCGCATCTTTTGTAGTTATTAACGATGGTTTTAAGTTTTCCTTTGCCAGGATCTACATAATCGAGGTTGATTACCTTAATCAGACCTACCATTACTTCTGAATCGGACAATCCATCGCTGTCCCCGGCATAGTGCTCTCTTGCTTTCATTCGTTGGCGGAGAGCTTGTAGCACCAGCGTAAAGAAGGTGCCTCCGCACAAACGAGGGTAATCATCTATTGACACTGTGTTTTCCTCCGCTTGGCATATTTTACTTGAATTCTAATAGTGTGGGGCACTTGAATACCCACCAAACCCTATTAAAACATATTATAGCACAAAAAACTCCAAAATACAATCCCATGCGATGAACACATCATTTCGGGATTGTGAAATCTTTTTTGGCTGCTGACCTTATTAACCTTATCAACTATGGCAGCTGACCTAAAAAACGATTGGATAGCTCTTGTGGAAACCCCACAGGAGCTTTTTTCTTCGGTGGTTTCCGCAAATTTGAAAACCAACGGAGGAAACAATCATGCAAAAGAAAGCCAATCGTTACTTTATCCCCATTGACGGGATGCCCATCGAAGTCAGCGAAGAAGTCTACCGGGCGTACTACCGCCCAATCTGGAACACTCGCTACCATGCCCAGAAGAACGGCGAGTGCCGCTGCACCAAGGCGCAAATCTGGAAGTGCGACGGAGTTTGCCCCGGATGCCCGTTCTACGCTGCCGGAAAGAAAGTGTCTCTTGACACGGCCATAGGCGGCGAGGATGACGATCTGACCCTCGGCGACACGCTGGCGGACGATGCGCCGACTGCGGATTCCATTCTAATGGACGAAGAACTGCTCAAAGCACTCTATGACGAACTCGACCGTCTTGACCCGGAGGGCAAGCGCATCTGCGCGCTGATGATGCACCATTCGGAGCGCGAAGCTGCAGAAATCATGGGTATGGCGCGTTCCACTTTTAAGCGGCACTGGGCAAAAATCCGTGCGGTGCTCCAGGACAGACTCAAAGGCTATTACATCTAATATCTTCCATCATCCCTTCGGCTGCGAAATTGCGGTCGAAGGGATAAATCTTTTTTCGGCAAAATGCGGACCGCTTCGACAGCTTCCCTCCAGTGGGTACTGAGGACAGCAAGACAACTCAGCACCTCGGAAAGGAGGAACCGCCAATGAACGAGTCCGCAAACACCAAGCCCGTGAGCGATGAGGAACTGATCGGTGTGCTTACGGCAATCAGCGTAGTGTCAAAGCGTCTGGCAAAAAAGCTGATTCAGCTGAACCAGACAAGTCAATCAGAGGAAGGAGGAAACCACGTTGAGCAAAATGAGCGAAATGGAAGCGACCATCCGAGAATTAAGGGATATTGCATCTTCTATTAACGACATCGCCAACTGGCTGACCGATGTGTTCGGCAGCACTGACGACACGGAGGCTGCACCCGCCCCGGCAAAGACATATTCGCTTGAAGAAGTCAGAGCAATTCTGGCAGAAAAGGCAAGAGATGGCTTCACCGCTCAGATTCGTGACCTTCTTCAGAAGTATGGAGCAACCAAGCTTTCCGAGGTAGACCCCACCCGGTACGGGGGGCTTGTGGCGGATGCGGAGGTGCTGGGCAATGGGTAATCATGCTCTGCTTTCCGCATCCTCCTCCCACAGGTGGCTCAATTGCCCGCCTTCGGCAAGGCTCTGCGAAAGCTACGACGATAGGGGCAGCGATTTTGCCGCCGAGGGCACCGATGCCCACGCACTCTGCGAGTATAAGCTGCGAAAAGCACTCGGTATGGCGGCAGCGGACCCGACCGAAAGCCTAACCTGGTACAGCACCGAAATGGAGGACTGCGCCAACGGCTATGTCGCTTTTGTAATGGAACTCGTCGCAGAAGCCAAGAAGGTCTGCACCGACCCTGTCGTGCTGATTGAGCAGCGGCTCGACTACTCCAGATATGTAAAAGAAGGCTTCGGCACCGGTGACTGCGTCATCATCTCAGACGGGACGCTACACATTGTGGATTACAAGCATGGGCGTGGAGTCTTGGTGGAAGCCGACGATAATCCGCAGATGAAGCTGTACGCTCTCGGTGCTCTGGAGCTGTTCGACTGCATCTACGACATCGACACCGTCAGTATGACCATCTATCAGCCCAGGCGCTCCAATGTCAGCACCTTTACCATTCCAAAGCAGGAGCTTTGCGAATGGGCGGACAA
>ULNU01019034.1_pt1 | contig 12057 bp, 9 predicted proteins | sample 1951991 | NCBI WGS metagenome assembly ULNU01 (sample SAMEA4835584, study PRJEB28245) | human gut metagenome | biome: gut microbiome; material: fecal sample | place: Denmark | collected 2008 | reverse complement strand
CCAGCCGGTAAAATCGTCCATCGTTGTGATTGCTTGCTGCTCACCATCTTCAAGACCACGATCCATCATATAGGTCGGCGTAAGGTACGGCTGTCCGGCAAAGACGTCAACGACCGCTTTTGCCGCATCTGCCTGAAATTTTTGGTGTTTGAATTGGAGTTTCATAACTGATGCTCCTTGGTTTTCTTTTGGATCATTTTCAAATTGATTTCCTTACATTTTTCACGGTTTTCATGAAACCTCTGCTCAATCTCATTGTTTGATTCCGCTTTAGTCGCAGGAAGTAAATCCGCATTATAGTAAGAAAACATTGTATGAACCGCCGCATTTGCAAAAGCCGCTAAAAAGCGAGATTCTATCGCAGGTACAGGTTTTCCCTCAAATGCGTAGCGCCAGTCAACGAAGGCGTTTGAGAGCAAAATAAGCTCATCGAGTCCTTTTTCGGAGCCCGCATACTCCGGTGCCTTTTCGATTAAGTATGCCCACAGTTCCTGTTGAAAGGATTTCGGAAGCATCTGAAAAAGAATTAGCAAGTTGTGCTCTTTTCCATATTCAATTTGGTTTTTAGCTAAAATTGCCTTGAGTGCTAATTCGGCAGAAAATGCGCCGTTTACAACTAAAGGGGCAAAAAGCAAAAGCAGCGTATCTGAATCATCCCGGCTTAGTTGGTCAAGTGCTATATATGCGTTATAAAATGCCTTTGCTTGATAGACTAACAAGTCGGCGTTCATCAGATCACCCTCACGCGCTTGGAAATGTCGCCCGCGTCCTCCGGCATATAGAGCTTGAAAATTTCGAATACGTTGATCTTCTCCGGGCTGGACGCAAAACCGGAATCGCGGAAGACAGCACGGAGCGGCTTGCGCTGTGCGATCTCTTTGACCACACTTTCGAGAATGTTCGTGTCAAAACAGGCGATCAGATCGCCGTCGTTGTAGGTGTGGACGGTGCAGCCGTCGATCTGCTCGGACTTGTAGGGCAGGGACAGCGGCAGACCCCAATCGATCAGGCAGCCAAACAGCAGGTCGAGGTCGGTGCGGTCATCCTTGATGTTGGATTCCAGCCCCGCGAGCATCCCCTGATCGTAATCATCCGGCGCATAGTAGACGTCCTTCATGTTGGTATCGTCCAGCTTGAGGACGCGGAAGCCGATGTCGAGGTCTTGCGTAGTCATGGGGCTTTCGGACTTGATCTTGTCCCCGGCGCGGCGGATGCGCTCCTTGCCGATTTCGCAGATGTTCTTGTAGCCTGCTTTGTAGGCTTCACTTGTTTCGTCGCATTTCTCCGGAAGCTGCACCATGATGAATTTGCGGTGTCCGCCGTCCTCGGCATTGAGCTGCATGACTGCATGGGCGGTGGTGGCGGAGCCAGAGAAGAAGTCGAGAATAATTGAATCGTTTTCGGTTGCAATGCTAACCATCCGTTTCATCAAACGTAACGGTTTTGGAAAATCCATCAAGCCAGATTGTCCCAAAATTGCCGAAACTTCTTTTGTCGCCTCTTGCGTGTGTCCAACCTCAGAATTCGGCCACCATGTCCACATTGTTTTCCCAGATCGGTCAGCTAAATATGTCTTCTTTCGTGGTACACCTTTACCATCAGCACCAAACCAAATGTGACCCGCCGCTATTTCTTCATCCATCCTTCTTTTAGTGTACCTCCAGCATAATCCCTCTTGCAGCTTAACAACACGTCCTGCGGGAGTAACCAAATCATAAAACTGTTCTTTTGTTCCATGTCCACCTTGCGCCGTACAGTCTGTTGAAATCCACGGCCCATTAGGGTCATTATCCGGGTTTTTATATCGTGCATAATCGTCTTTATCGAATGGCAACGCATTAAGAACGCTGTGACCTAATGTTTCATCTTTAACATAGGCAAAAACATATTCATGACCCGCGCTAATAATCCTACGCGCATCCGGTGAAGTTCGTTTTTGCCAAACTATCTGCGCTATAAAATTATGCCCGCCAAACACTTCGTCACATATCTTTTTGAGATTTTCCTGTTCATTGTCGTCAATACTGATAAAGATAACACCATCATCCGTCAGCAGATTCCTCGCCAGCATCAGACGCGAATAGATCATGCTGCACCAGTCGGAATGAAAACGTCCGTTGGTGTCGGTATTTTTGAACAGCCGGTTTTCGTCCTCGTCATACATTCCCATCTGCTCGTTTTCTTCTTCCTGCGAGCGCATGAAATCGTCGGCATAGATGAAGTCGTTGCCGGTGTTGTACGGCGGGTCGATATAGATCATCTTGACCTTGCCGAGATAGCTTTCCTGCAAGAGCTTGAGGACTTCCAGATTATCGCCCTCGATGTAGAGGTTTTCGGTAGTGTCCCAGTCCTTGCTCTCCGCCACGCAGGGGCGCAGCGTCTTCCGGATCGGTTTGTTGGCTTCTACGATTGCCGCCTTCTTACCCACCCATGTAAACTCGTATGCCTCGTCCCCGTCCACCACGTCCGGCGAGAGCATCTGTTTCAGCAGCTCAAAATTGATCGCCCGCTTGTACACCTTCTTCTCCGGCGTGCTGTGTTCCTCGTCCAGCATCTCCGTGATGCAGTTCGGAAACAGGGCAGCAATGTGGTCTATGTTCTGCGCCGTTATGTCCGGCGACTCCATGCGTAGCTTATCCATTCGGTTTATCCTCCTCATTATCTTGCTGGGCGTCACTACCATTTGACAATAGTCCAAACTCTATTTCAGATAGCCTTTGCTGTAATTCTGTTACGGCAGGGGGGATTTCGATTTTGTATGATGCAATCTGTTTTGTAATGTCGTTTATGGCTCTCATTGCTGGAGCCATATCACTCTGCACTGCGGCAATTTTGCTCAGATTGGCAATAGCAGCTGTCACTTCGGGCTTCAAAGTGTATTCACCCATCGCAAGCCGTCCAATCTGAGACAAGGATTTTGACACTTCCGGGTTAATAATAGGCTGGTTTGATACAATCCCCTTCAATGCCTCAGATGCAGCAAGCAAGCTGCTTGTGTCAATCGGAGAATGTAAAGCTGCCAAAGCTGAACTTAGTGTGTTATTAAAATCTGTGGATGTAACTTCGGTGTTTGTTTCTTTCGCACCAATTAGTTTTCCAATGGCTGAATCCAGTTCTGTATTCACTTTCTTAAAAAGCTTGTGTGCCTTGTTGAATTGCTCATAGTCTATATTGTGAGCATGCATTACATCGTTTCTGTAGTTGCGAATTTCGGAAAATGAGCTGCAAAGTGTCTCTACGCAGTCATCTCCCAGAAGAAGCGTCCACAATCTATTTTCATCTAATTTGTTGATAGCATCCAGCAGTTCAGCTCGCGTAAACTGCCATGACAATGTTTTGTTAATCGTTTCTTTTGCCTTTTTGACAAATGCCGCATCCGAAAAGAGCGTTTCAAAAATGTTCCCAAGCTCCTGTTCTTCCAATCCCACAATTACTTTTTGAGAATTTTCATCGCCATGAAGTGAACTTGCAAGATACAGAAGCTTTCGCAGTTTTCGTTCGAATTCATTTACTATTGGATACAATGCTTTGTTAAAATAAGCGGAGCATTCGTTTGCGAGAACTGTAGGTCTGTAATTTTCGCACACTTTCCTGTTGAGCGGGTCAAGAATTTTTGCCGCTTCCATACTTTCGCCAGGAACACTTATCAACAGAGTCCAGCATTTACTATTCTCAATCGTTGTAATCTCTTTAGTAACCTTTGGGGAAATGCTCAGGTTCTCCAAATCAGCTTTGTATTGGTCAGACATAAAAAGATATTCTTGAATCACTTCATTTCCTCCATTCTCTTTGTAATTGTTTTAACTCCGCGTTCATTTCCATCCGCCGATTTAGCTGCTTCTCCCGCCGCATTTTGTTTTCCAGCGCGGCGATCTGCTTTTCGAGCTGCTTCTTCTTTTCATCCCGCTCAACAGATTCTTTCAGGCTCTCGCCGGAATCTGTTTGCAGCTTGTCCCCGGCGATTTGACGAACGAGGCTTTCATAGACGGCATCCATATTCAAGCCGTCGATGCTGAGATGCAGTTCGTCTTCCGGCATCCAGTCCGTGTGATAATAGCGACTGACCTTGAAGGCGTTGCTGCCGGATGCGGCAGCCTCCTTGTAGCCAATCCACGCCTGAGCCTTGCCATCACAGGTCAGAATAAAGAGAATGTGGTACGGGATCTCTTTGTCGATTTGCTTTAGCACTGCTTCGTCAAGCTGCGGATCATTCAGCCGCACCTCGAACACCTCAATCTCGGTCACGGTTTCACCAGCCGCGATGTTCAGCGTAGACGCTGCCAGCTTGTTTCGCCAGTAGACCAACTTGATCTGATCAACAAATATACGGTGTAAGGCAGGAGAAACATCGAGGTTTTCATAGAATTTCTGCTTCGGGATTCTTTTGTTGAACTCCGTTGATACAGGGAAGCCAAGCATACTCAAGTCCTCTTTCCCCAGTAATTCCTATTTACCTATTTCGTAAGGCTGTTTTCTGATAGGAAAGTCAAAAATGCAGTCATAATCTGACTCGTGCGATTGCGGATATCATCCTCTGTAAAATCCGCCGCTGTGGCCAGATTAATCAGCTCATGATTCTTTGTGCCTTCTTTTTTCTGGTTTCGACTATTTGTAAATCCTTGATAGTATTTAATCTTATCAGAAAACCGATAATCGGCAGCACGAATGTTGATTCGTTTTTCAAGGAGAGCCTTATTACCGATCGCCTCCAAATTCTTTACATCTGACAGCGATTTGTCTTTGTCAAAGCGATTGCGAGCATATATGTGTTCAATTTCCAAAACTGTTTCCAGAGAAATCAATTCCTGTAGATCATCTTGGAAAGCCCACCATGCAAGCATAGACTTTGTGATTGGACGAGTATTGCTAAATGTGAAGTTTGCAAACATGCTTTTTACGGTTGCCGGTTCAAATTTGAAACCGTCAAAAGATACTGGCCGATTATTGACGATATTGACCATTTCAGCATACACAGGAGTACGAAGTGCGTTTACTCCGGGATTAGTAACCGCATAAGTCCAGATAAATCCTGTAATTCTATTGAGAAACTGGTAAAATGCGTCGTCGTCAAGCATGCCATTGGCATCTTTGTTTTTCATAAAATAAACGGATACAAAATACGTCCACATACCATTTGGCGCATAGTTTAGCACAAATAATCTGTGCAAAATCCGCGGGGAGAACCGATCCCTATCCTGGTTGGAAACATCCTCCCAGAAGTGAGCAAGGGTAATCATATCGTTGAATGTACTGTCTTTCTTTAAAAGCGCATAATTGTCTTTCTCATAAAACTTGCGCAACGCTTCCGTTGTAGACGACTTGATTCCCATTTTGGCACGAACAAAGTACATATAGCGGGTAAACAACTCATCCATTGGCGTACCATTTATCGGATGGAATATTTTTTCAGTAAGTTCCTCAAGTTCCTTCCATCGCTTAATAAAGGCATCTTTTTCCCCCTTGCCGGTATAGAATTTATAAAACTGCGCCTTAAAAATGTCGGAATCAGAAAGTGGCATACCGCGATCATTTAAGGTTGAAAAAATACGCAGTGCGGTATCTTGCGATTCAGCCTCAATTGGCAGCAAAATACAGTTATTCATAATTCTGGTTGGGAGATAAGCGAAGTATGTTGGATATTTTGCCAAGAAGGAATCAATGCAGCCTTGGAAAAACTTGAAATTATTTGCATAATGACTTTTTTGTTCAGGTTTCACCGTACCTGTCCGAAGAATATCAAGAAATTCATTCTTATCTTTGTCTGTTGCCACCTCAGAATCTATCTTTAGCGTTGCCATATCCGGCTCGCCAAACTCATCCGTTTTCCATATGCATTTTTCGATATTTTGCTTAGTTGCGACGGAAGCCTTGTCCTGCATATGACCAAACTTCGTATAAAAGGCCCTTAGAAGGAGCATTAGTGTGGTAAGCCGTTGCTGTCCGTCAATGACTTCCATTTTGAAATTTGTATTTCTGAAGGTAACAATTGGACCAAGGAAGTATTCGCTATTGCTGTCAAATTCTACCCGGCCCTCGTCAGGAATTGCGAATGAAAAAATATCATCCCATAGAGTTTGGCATTCTGTTTCTCCCCACGCATAAGGGCGCTGATAGTCCGGAATCAGAAAGTCAGCTTTTTTATCCTGAAATAAATCTTTTATCGTTTTCTGATCAACATTCAATTTAGACATGTTGTAATCCTCCCAGAGCATCTTCCGAAATTAAGTCTATCTTTTTCAATGATAGATTGCTATTTCACAACCAAGAAGCAAATCAGCTCAAAATCATCGAGTCCCGAAACCGCACTGAGCAGCGCAGTTGTTCCGCCGCTCTTGAACAGACTGTCAATATCGTTTTCTTCCTTTGCGTCAATAATGGAATTGATCGCCTTGCTCAGCAGCTCAGAGATTTCACCCATTTTGCGTCCGTCGTCTGTTTCGTCATTGAATCGTTTGCAAAGCTCTGCACAAGGCTCACCCTTGCCACGGCAGAGCAGACGCATGGTGTCGAGCAATCTCTTCGGATTGAGATAATCGCAGGCGATTTCACCTTCTTCACTAATGTAGACCATGTAGAAGGGGTGAATACGGTTTCGATTATCAATGTTTACACTGTTGTTGATGTTCCGAAGGACGAAAATCACACCGGCAGGAGAATCTTCTGTCTGCGCAACAACGGTGTGCAGTCCCTTCGGCGCGGTTTCAATGTCCTCATGCCGTTTCATGTATTCGAGCAGATCAAGCCGGAACTCGTTGAGTCCCAAATCCATGATAGAAATACCGCTCGTCATATCCTCAATGTCCACAACTTCTTCTTGCAGCCGCTTGAGCTGCGCACGACGATATTCAAGGTCGCCTTTTTCCTCGGCATTGATCAGGTCATCGTCACCGGTGGAGGTCATGACCGAAATCTTCATGCGGGTTTCCACGCGGCTTTTCAGGTTGATGTACTCATCAAGGTCCATATCCGGCCAGAAGTTTACAAGCTGGATATGGTCATTTTTACTGCCGATACGGTCAATTCGTCCGAACCGCTGGATAATGCGAACAGGGTTCCAATGAATGTCGTAGTTGATGAGGTAGTCGCAGTCCTGCAAGTTCTGACCTTCGGAAATACAGTCAGTTGCAATCAGAATATCAAGCTCGTCGGTGCTTCCGGGCAGGAGTACAGCTTTGCCCTTAGAAACCGGCGAGAAGCAGGTCAGCACCGTGTTGAGATCGGCTCGGAGCTTCGGATTGGTTGTTCTTCCGTCAACCGATCCGGTAATCTCTGCCGTTTCCAGTCCGAAGTTCTCTTTTGCGAATTTACTGACGTTTGCAAAGAGGTAATCGGCGGTATCAGAGAATGCAGTGAAGATAATGATCTTCTTATTACCGGGATTGATTGGCTGCTCAATTTTCTTGCGGATCAAGTCAAACAGCGTTTGCAGCTTTGTGTCATGCTCCGGCGTGATGTCGGCAATCATGAGGGACAGGAGTTCCAGATTCTCCGCGTCCTTTTCCAGTTCGAGCAGCCATGAAACATAATCCATATCAGCAAGATCAATTTTGACTTTCTTGCCGACGGAGAAGAAGTCGGTGTTCTGGTCATCGTAATCAAAATCTTCTGCGTCGGAAATCTCAGTTAGATTCAGGACGCAACCCCCGGACTGATAGCTTTTGATCGTTTCAATGGTATCTTCAATCAGCTTTTTGATGCGGTCAATCGTCAAGCGGAAAGAAGCAACCGAGCTTTCCAGACGTTTGAGAAGGTTGATGCTCATAAGACGCCGAATGCCTGCTTCACGTCCTTGCTGGGTAAGGCTGTTTCCCTTGTGGTGCGTCATGTCGATGTACTTTGCCAACTTCGACGGCATGATATAATTCGACGGCGTATAGATCGTCAGGCTCAACGACATGAGCAAATTATAAATATCGTTATAGTTGATAGCGTCGCTCAGGTCTGTCAGGCAGGGACGCAGCGAAATCGGCGGCAGACGCTCCGGAAATTTGCCGATGTCAGAAGTGTTGTAATACTTTTCGATGTGCTTTCTTGACCGCGCAATCGTCACGCTGTCCAGCAATTCAAAGAAATCGAAATCCAGCGTCCGAAGAAGCTCGTCCGTTGTGCGTTCGTCAGCAGGGAGTTTGCTCCATGCGTTGAAAGCCTTCTGTGCCTGACGGAAAATTTCATCAATACTTTTGGTCGTATCGAGCTTTTTACTCATCTGTGAGGCATCACCCTCATAGGCGAGTGCAAGCTGGTTTTTAAGGTCGATAAACTTGTTATTGACCGGTGTTGCTGAAAGCATCAGCACTTTTGTTTTCACGCCAGTGCGAACAACCTTATTGAGCAGTTTCAGATAGCGGTTTTCCTTTGCGTCCTCGCCGGACACCTCCCCGCCATTGCGGAAGTTGTGGCTCTCATCAATGACAACAAGGTCATAGTTGCCCCAATTTAGACGGTCAAGATCAATGCCATTCGACTGTCCATGCTCGCGGGAAAGATCCGTATGATAGAGCACATCATAGCGCAGGCGGTCTGTGGCAATGGGATTGTTGACATAGTTGCCCTTGTATGTATTCCAGTTCTCAGAGAGCTTTTTCGGGCAGAGAACAAGCACAGATTTGTTACGGTTTTCATAATACTTGATCACCGCAAGCGCAGTGAATGTCTTGCCGAGACCAACACTGTCAGCCAGAATGCAGCCGTTGAATTTCTCAAGCTTGCTGATGATGGCAAGAACTGCATCGCGCTGGAAGTTATAGAGCATTCCCCAGATTTTGCTTTCCTTGAAACCTGTTGCCTCATTCGGCAATTCGTCTTCGGATATGTCATCAAGGAACTCTTTGAAGATGTTATAGAGCGCAACAAAGTATATGTATTCTGGGGCGTTTTCACGATATGCGGCGGAGATATTCTCAATTACGACGTCAGTGACTTCCTGTAGCTTCTTCTTGTCATTCCAGAGCTGTTCGAAGAGCTTGAGGAAGTAGTTGGCGTTTTCAAAGCTCTCTGTCTTCTGCACCGGATAATAGGCGTTGTTGCCGCGCTCACAGCCGAGATCGACTGTGGTAAACCCGTTAATAGGCATATAGGTGCTTTCATCAACCGTCATAAACCCCATCATCTGCTCCTGGGTCACGTTCGATTTGAAAACCACCTTGCGCCGAATCCAGTCTGCACACTCTTTCGCAATTGCTTTCTGCGTCAGCTCATTACGGAGTTTTACTTCAAACTCCGTACCGTAAAGACTGCATTCTCTGGAAATGCGAGGAATATAGAACTCCCGTTGCGCTTTGGAGGCTTTCTCAGTGATAAAGGTCGGAGAGGTGAAAATGAAACGCAGTTCCTCTATGCCTTCCAGTAGCTTTTTGAGTTCCTGATACGCATAGATTGAAAAGCAGGCCGCCGCGACAGACATCTTGCTGCCCTTTTGAATACCTGCTTGCAAGTCTTCTTTAACTGTTTTGTTTATGTTATCTATAATCAGCATTTCATCACCCCATCGAGGCGCAAGACTACCTCTAATTTCTATAAACTGTACGAAAAACGGGACTCAGCCTTAGATCTCCACATTCCTACATCTACCGTCAGATTTGAATCATTTATCTGTAACAGGCGCTTCTCTCTTGGCAATCGCATTTATTCCCAGCAGCGTTTTCAGCACATTTATAATCTGCTCGTATTCAATACCCGCTGCATAGGTGAATTGTTTGCGGTACCTTTCCCACATTGTCTTGAGCTCTGGGCTTTCTTCGATATTCTGAAGAATGCCGGGAACATCCTCGATCTGTCGAGCCGTATCACGGTGATTGGCTGTTGCCTGTAGTGCATTTTCAAATACTGCTTGATCAAATTTCTGCGTTGTAGCCAATATATAGGCATCATAAAAATCTCTGGGACGGGTGTTGAACACGCTGCGCCGCAAGATGGTCTCCACTTTTTCCGCCATGACAGTTTCGATGTTATATGCCCACAGCTCGTAGGTTTTTTCGTCATCGAAAATCTCAGAGAAGTTGTACTGTACTGCATGAGGCGTGATGGCATCGCCAGTGGACACATCGATACTCAGCGGAGTAACAATTGTGTCAAACCATGCGTTCAACATAACCCGGTATCCGCCGTATATGTCATCTTCGCGGATGGGTGAAATGGTTCCGATCTCAAAAGAGACACCATCGTCAAAGCGAATTGCGCAGATCTGCTCCAGTGCGCTGTGGATGGCATCCGGTGTGAGAGGCAGGTTTTTCAGAGTGGTATCCAGATCCATTGTAGCGCGATTATCCAGCCCGACGATGGCAGCCACCAGCATACCGCCCTTCAACACGAACTTTTCCCTGTAATCAGAGACAGACAGGCGCACCAACAGGCGCTCGAACATATAGTTCTGCAAAATGACCTGTGCAGGAATATTTTTCTTTTTTGCAATGTTTCGGATTTTCGCTTTCAAGCTCATTGCATTACTCATAGAAGTACCTCCAAATACTGGCGCAGGACATTGGCCACCCGCATCTGTTTTGCATAAAAGTTCAGTTTGTTTAGATCCTTTTGGGGATCTGCCGCATATAACTTCAAGGCAGCGTGAAATGTTTCTGTTCCGAGTTTGTTGCGGCTGCGAATTACGTCGCAGATCGTGCGCTCTAAGTCGTATGTGGGGACTTCGTTTCCGGCAGGTGTTTTCAGCATTGTTTTACCGAGTTCAAACAATTCAGGCTTGATATAATACACCTTACATTCCGACTTGATTGCCGCAGACGGAATACAGTCAGACGGTGCAGTGACCGTATGTTCAAATGGTGTGCGGTCGGAAATACCGTGAAGGTACAGGGCCGTTTCGTGCGAAAAAATAACTTTGTTGGAACGGTTGCTGATGGCCAGCAGCTCGTCCTGTATGTCATCGGGCAGAATGTATTGGCCCTTCACGATACGATGAATTCTATTTTCCTTGCACAGTTTGTAAAGCACTGCTTTTGAGATACCTCTCTGTGCAGCTATTTTCGTCTCGATAATTCCACCATGTGTTTTGGCAATAGCGGAGAGCTCAGTCATGTAATCCACACAATCACCTCGGTTACAACGATTCAATAATATTATATTTGCAGTTATGATAAAAGTCAACGTCCTTTGGGAGTCAATCGTAAAATATTTATTCTGAAATTACGATTAAAGTCAATTACATTTCGCGTGTTCAAGCCTCTTCCCCATATTCTGACAAGCTGCCCCTTAAGATGCCATCAGAATTAAGGAAAGTTTTTATTCTTTGCCTATAGCGATACAAATTTTGCTCCTCCTATCCCTGCACAAAGGAGTTGCTTAACCTCTCCGTCAGAGCTACAATGCCAACACCTGATAGTGAGGACAAAGTGAACGGAGGTCAGATGATGAATTACGAATCAGACACATTTCAGGACTATGAATCCATCACCATTGATGAGCTGAAAGAGCAAACCAACAACTTACTGAACCGGGTAACAGAAGAACAGCGCCCGCTGCGCGTATTCATGAATGACGGCAAGGTGCTCCTGCTGTTCCCACAGGAACTGCTCGCCCCAATCTGCGATTCTAATTTTCGCTTGATCCTGCTATCGGCAATGCGGTATGCGATGGACAGAAACACATATATGCCCATAGTAGTCGCCGATTATATCAAGCGTCACCGTCAGTTTTTGGATGATAAGTTTCTCGTTTTGGCTACCGATGATATTCGTCGACAGCTTGAAGACTATGCAGAATATGATCCAAATTCAAATCTCTGGCGCAGTCTCTTAGATGCACTCAAAGCAGAGCAGGAGGAGCGCGCTACTCGTCAAGCGAGAAAAATTAGGCTGTGTCCGGTCTGTGGGAAGCCATTGGAAGTTATGAGTATTACCAGCAACCGGCACTCACCTGGTGGCTTTGATGTGATAGCTCGCTGCCAAAATTGCCACTCTAATTATGAGTGGTTCTGCGACAAGGATGGCGGCGTCACAGATATAAAAGAACATTTCTTCGGATAAGGCGAGTGTGAATCTCAGTTAGAATTTTTTGGGGTATATCTTTGTCTGGTACAAAATAAGCATAGCACCCGAAGCGTAT
>ULNU01020902.1_pt1 | contig 12239 bp, 26 predicted proteins | sample 1951991 | NCBI WGS metagenome assembly ULNU01 (sample SAMEA4835584, study PRJEB28245) | human gut metagenome | biome: gut microbiome; material: fecal sample | place: Denmark | collected 2008 | reverse complement strand
GCCGTACACACGGCTGATAGATGCGCTGCCGTATATTTCAACATTCTTACAATCCTTAATATAATGATTTGCACCGCTGTTTATCTCCAAGCCATCAATGCCTATATGTATGCGATTTTTCGCCCATTCCTTAACAGCCTGTATCATTCTTTCCTTTTCGTAGCTTTCAACAAACCAATCGGGCTTTATGTCCTGATCTACTTCAAATATCCACTCGTCAATAGGTGTAAATACATCACCGTTTTTCGGGGATAATTCCGCTCGGACAAAAAGCATCGCTGCGTTCTTTTCTGTATCTTCTATCCCTAACTCCTTCAACATGTCCGAATGGCCGTCATAATCGGGTATAAATATCCTGTCTTTTAATATGATTGCTGATTTCATTTTGCACATTGCTTTGTTTCTCCTTTCAGCGCCGCTTCTGCTTCTTCTCTTGTCAGAAACGTTGTTATCCCTACGTTATAATCTTTCAGCCACCAAACATCGCCAATCCCTGTTCCATTGTCTATCGTATATTCAACATGTATTGCACCAACACGTTCTTCGGATATCGTTTTACCGTCATTAGCAATTCGATATACCATGTCTCCAACTTTGCACTGCGGCAGGATTACGCCGTTTTCAATTAGATATTCTGCCATGTCGGGAACAGACATTTCATTTGAATATTCATTAAACATGGTCTCAAACATTTCAATCAATCTATCTTTCTGTGTCATTGCTTTCATACTCCTTTATCTCTCTTCCGCAATTCGGGCAATATTTCGGATAATATATCCCGCATTCTTCCCATCGTTTCACAGCACCATTCCATCGCTCAAATTCAATCCTTAAAGGTTTCCCATACCCAGAAGATAACATTGTCCTATAACCTTTATCAAATTCTCCAATGCCGCACGAACTAAAGTCATTCTCTTCTGTCAGTTCATTATTCAGCCTTGCATTATCACACATATAACAGGGGGTTATTTTATTTTTCTTCTTCACACTCTCTCCACAGAAACAGTTACATTCCTTCCAATCTTCATAGGGGCAATCATCTTCACAATATTCACTATATCCATTACAGCAAATGCCCCAGAAATCATCATAATATTTACATCTCATTTTACTTTCCCTCCGTCCATCTTCGCGCCGCAATTGGGACAATAATCCGTTTCTTTGTCTAAGCCTATCATGTTAGCACAGTTTGAGCATCTAAATACATTTCCCATTTTATCCGTACCGATATATTCCCACTCTCCATGCATCACCGGCGCAACGTCGGCAGCGGGTGCACTATCAATTTCTCCGATAAGATCATCAACCCAGCACACCCTGCATTTTGTGTGATTATAATCTTTCTTTTCTGATTCACAAGATTTGCAGTATCGTTCTTCAAGATCTTCAATTAGTGCTTCTTTATCTATGTATTCAGCCATTGCTTTCTTCCCCCATTCTTGATAATCTTCTGTCCTCGTCCGGGTTTTCCTCCGATTCCAGCCATTCTATTAAACACTTTTTACATGCGCCGTTCATGCACCACCCTTCTTTGAGAGGATGTGCGCAAAAATCTCTTAACCATAGCAATTCCGCAAGCTCTTCTACATTGACGCTTTGGATTTTTTCATAGTTTGTCATTGCTATACCTCCCGCACCTCTATGCCGTGCACCTGCAACATTAACTTCCGCTTTAGCACATATTCTTTTGTCCTGTATCCCTTTACATCCTCCACCACGGTTTTTCCGTTCTCCTCATACACAAAGTCCGCGATGTAATGGCACGCACGCTCTACCGTCTTTCCGTTCTTCTTCTGCGCCGGTATCAGTTCATACCGCACCTGCCGCTGCAAGTTATGTATCGCTCCGGAACGCTCCAGCAGCTTCAATTCCGCATACCGATTTGCTTCTTTCTTAGAATCAAAGGTGATTCCATCCAGTTCCGTCTTTTTCGCGTGGTATTTCATCCCGTTACCTCCAATTCCATGCTGTATTGCCTGTCCTCCGGAATATCCAGCATTTCTTCCTTTGCCCTCCTGTAAAATTCCTTTACAATTTCAAAGCCATAACTGTTTCGCCTTAATTCTGCCGCCGCTCTCAATGTCGCTCCACTTCCCGCCACCGGATCGATCACCACATCCCCCTCGTCCGTGAATATTTCTATCAAACGCTTTAACAACATGACCGGCTTCTGCGTCGGATGAATCTTGGGATATTTTTTCTTGCTATCCTGCGGCCATTCAAACCAGTTGAATATCATGCGTCCGCGGTTATTGAATTTCGGCAGCTTCTCCCGGTACAATACAATTGCATGTTCCGTTGCTCCCACCACACGCATATTGGCTTTTAACACCTGTGCGCTATAGTGTTTGATAAACGTTAACGGGATGTTATGCTTAAATCCGTACTTCTCTCCGTACTGAATCACCATTGGGATCTGCTCAAACGAACAGAACACGATCATCGCAGGCGCCTTTCCCGTTTCCTTTGGCTCTTTTTTCAATAATCTGTTGCAGAAATGGAAATACTCCGCGATATTGAAATTGCAGTCCGTGTTAAAAAACTGCTTCCCTGCTTTTTTACTCTCCCCGTTCCTGTTATCCCCGCCAATATACCATTCCGGATTGGAAGCGTATGCGTTTTTCCCAAGATTATACGGGATATCTGCAATCACAAGCTGCGCTTTAGGGATGTTGTACCGTTTGAAATTTTGAAAATGATCGTTATACAGCTCTGTTTTGATTTTCATCCCTGTTCCCTCATTCTGTAGTTTTTCGATATATCCCGCCCGATGCTTATCTTGTATACACCGGCACGCTCAAATATCCGGCTGATCGTCGCCTCATCAAACCGCAGCGCCTCCTGTATCGGGTACTCGCTTGACAGGATCGTGCGCTTGCTCTTGTCCAGCATTCTGTGGTTCAGCAGTTCAAACGCGATGTTCATATCGCCCTGCGTTGGCTCCCCTCCGTTTGTTGTTTTCAGAAAATCATCGATATACAGAACCTCTGCCGATTTCAGCTCGTCCATTACTTTTTGGTATTCCGTATCCGTCACACTTGCTTTCAGCTTCACGACCTCATCCCGCCACAGCATATACCGGCATTCCTTGCCCTGCTTGATAAGCTTGCCGCAGATAGCCGTGCAGATAAACGTTTTCCCGCAGCCTGGCTGTCCGCCTATGTAAAACCACTTTGCATTTTCATCCGTGCAGAAGCTGTACGCCTTGCTTTTCATCTCCATCTGCCACGCTTCCGGCGTTTCAAAATTCTCAAGCCTGCATTCCTTCAGCGCTTCAAACAATCCGCTTTTCATCGCTCGTTTAATCGTCCTGCGGCGTTTCATACATTCGCACTCTTTTACCGTCAGGTACTTTTCATCCCGAACGAAGTACACCTCGCCTTTATTCCGGCATACCTTGCATTCTATTCCGTCCTGCTCCTGCAAATTGCCCTCGGCTTCATTCAGCCTCCTGCACTGTTTCTCGGTCAAAGTCATAGATTTATTACCCCCTTTACATGGCTGTAATCAACATCCGGCGGCTTTCCCTTTTTCTCAAACTGATTGATTGGGTAAAATGCCTGCCAACCTCGGCAGATAACCTCTTTCAGGTATTCTTTAACACCCATATGGCTCTCCTGCGCCATTGTATTAAGCTTGTCGATATTTAATCGAACCGCATAGTCCGTCATCGCCGCTCGCTTTGCTTTCCGTACTTTCAGCCATTCCCCCAACAGGGAAAGTGTTTCTTCATCCCCGGTATATCCCCGCAGAATCGCGTCAAAGCTCCCGCTTTCTTTCTTACTTTCTTTTTTATTACCGTTAGGTAATAAATCTTTATCTTCTTCTTTATCTTCTTCTTTATCTGCTTTTTTTGCTTTTGTTTGCTTTTCAGAAAAACCATTTGCTTTTTTTGCTTTTAATTCATCTTCATAAAAACCATTTGCTTTTTCTTTTTGTGTTTCTTTCCTTGGCCTTCCGCCTTTAGCCCCTGCTTCCGAACGTTTATTACATTTTTCGATATATTTTTCTTTATTCGCATCCATCTGCTGTTTGATAAAGCGAAACGCTACTTTTAACGGCTTCGGCATATCCGGCATCTCTCCTGTTTCGCTGTAGGAAAGCATTGCTTTAAACAAGATTCCAACCTCTTCATCGCTCAAATCCTCAAAGCATTCTCTATATGAATGATATACGACAAATCCTTTCTTTTCACCCATTCTCTTCTTCCCACTCTTTCAGTATCTTTTTACAGGCTTTTGCGTTTTTCGCCGCTTCTTTGCTTCGTTTTTCTTCCTGTTTTACATATCGTTCAAGATATTCCTTTCCTTCCTTTGTTGCAATAAAATATCCGTTTCCGTCTGAAAGATTGACTATCGGGATCTTCTCCTCTATCCGCTTTTTCGCTATCTCTACCCGCATTGCTCGATCATCCTTCCCGGATAATCTTTTCAATTTCAGCCGTGATATGGCGTTCTCATGCCCATACGGGATGTAATCAACAATATTCATCTCTTCTCCCCCTTAAAACGGTAATTCCTCGTCCTCTGCCGGCTGCATTTCTTCTCTGAACGGAGTACTTACCATTCGGGCGGCGCCATCGTTATCACCCGAATCAGACTTTCCAAGGAATTGTACCTCGTCGGCCACAATTTCAGTCACATACCGTTTAGAACCGTCCGGAGCGTCATAAGATCTTGTTTGGATTGAACCGCACACAGCTGCCTGACTGCCCTTATGTAAATACTTAGCGCAATTATCTGCCTGACTGCGCCATACAACAATCGGAATGAAATCCGCTTGCTGCTGACCTTCCTGCTTAAATCTGCGCTCCACCGCCAGCGTAAATGTACACACGCTGATTCCGCTTCCTGTCGCCCGCAATTCCGGCTCTTTTGTCAGCCGGCCTATAAGCATTGCTCTGTTCATTTGCTTTCATCTCCTATAAATAATTTTTTCCGAAGATTTGTATAAACTCTTCGATCGTCCATCCATTCTTTTGCATCAGCATTTTTTGTCCGTATTGCTTCACTTCTCTATCTATTCGCGCATTTCCATGCACGCTGTCTTTTCCAAAGATATGGCATCTATTATGGCAAAGATATACCACCGCTCCGTACTTTTCGCTTTTCTTTCGGTTGGCTCCGTTAAATATGTGATGCCTGTCCAACGGGTCTCCGTTTCCGTTCCGGCCGCAAAGGAAACATTCCTTTTCTTCCCATGCTTCCATCATTCCTTTTCTCCCCACAGGCTAATCATCTTAGCGATCTGTTCCGGCGTTCTTGTTTCTATATCAAATTCCTTGCACTCACAGATGATGTTATCGATCAGCAGCGACATTTGCTTTTTATCAAAGCTTGACGATCCTTTAAAGCGATCGATCCATGTATACCCCTTATGTTCTTTGGATTCTCCCATAACATCCGCATACCAGCCAAGACCGCCTTTTTCCCATACCTTTATCTCTTCCTCAACCTCTGCCGTCTTTACAAGCACTTTTGACGGCTTTTGCGGAATTCCTCTTATCTGTTCCCGGTAGATCTCTTCCTTCGGTATTTCCAGTTCTCTTGCGAGCTTTTCAAGCAGCGTCCAGCAGTAGCGGTTGGCATCGTTTGTTCTCTTTTCGTACTCCCGTTCAAAGCTCAATACGTTTGCTTTCTTCTCTTCTATGCTCTGGCAAGCCTGTCCTGCTGTCCGCTTATCCTTGACCTTCACGCTCAGCCAGAAGCCCTCCGCGTCCTGCTGCCATTTCGCTTTCTCAAATGTTACCGTCATAGCTGCTCCAACTGCTTAATCAGCCTGTCCGCGTCTAAAGTCTTTAATTCAGAGGTTTTTTCCGCTCCGAACGGCTTCATGTATACTTTCAGCTGTTCCTTTGCTCCTGTATCCCACAGTTGTTTTGCAAGATCACAAATGCGCTTGCATTGTTCCTTTGTCGCCTTTTCTTCGAATACGTCCGGCTCGTCCTCTGTTTCCTGATTCTTAATGGCATTGGCTACCTCTTCCGCGCTGGCTACCGATGTATCGATCCCGATTCCGCACATTCCCAGCGCTCGTCCTACTGCGCTTGTCTCACAATTCTCAATATAGCTTGTCTTATTTATGTAGCTGCTCGATTCCTTCTCGCAAGCCGTCCCCGTTCCCAGTATCTTTCCTTCATCGTCCCGAACCGTTGCCGTCATGATCACGATGCCGTTTTCGCATGAACGAATTTCCGTTTCAATTCCTCCGCACGGATACAGCTGCCGGAACGCCTTAATGCGCTGGTTTACCTCCGCATACTGTTTTCCCTTTACATCCACCGTTACAATCGTTTTATTCGCTTTCTGCAATTCTTCAAACGTCACTTATATCCCCTCCAATATTCCCGATTCATATATGTAGTTGATTTCCTCTTCATTAAACTGCCGGAAGAAACTGTTTACCTTTTCCTGGATCTCCTTTTCGCACACAGGACACATTCCTTCCGTCAATTCACTTTCCGGGACAATCTCTCCGCACCGGCTGCACCGCTTCAGTTCGTCATACTCCGTGCTTCTGCAATGCGGACAGCCTTCTTCCCACTTAGCTATACTCTCTGTATAATATTCGTGATATCCCTGCGGCGCCTCAAAATTCTCTTTGCAATTTCTGCAATAATACACTTGACATTTCCTCCCATTTGATTTATACTAAGTATGGTTTAGATTTTGCCGCCGCTCTTTTACTTTCCGGTCTGCGGCGGCCTTCTTTTACCCTATTACCGTACATATAGCCACTACCCCAACATACCACGTCACAAACGCCCCGAAGATTCCCAGTACCGCAAGTACCGTCGCTATACACCACAGCGGCGAGCCAAAGTATATCTGCCATTTTCGCCCTCGCCATTTGAATCGGTAGTTTAATATGTGATGCTTATTCCACATGCCTGTTCTCCTTCCTTTGCTTTTTCTGCCTGCAATATTTCAACTTCTTCTAAAATATTATGCGCAGCATCATAAACTCTTTGTAATCGCCTTGCCCTTTCTTCCGGTGTTAAATCCGGAATATTTACTTTTACTATCATGTTCGGAAATTCGAATATTCTTGTTTCCTTATATGTATCCTGATTTCTTTCCATTGCTATCCTTCCTTTCTTTTCATATTTAAGTTTATGGGGTTAGAGCTTGTTTCATTATTCGTATATCTTCCACCAATCAAAATCCAACACTGTCGCAATCTTTTTCGCTACCTCAACACTCGGCTTTCTTCGGTTGTGTTCAATATTGATATACGTTCCTTTGGCTATCCCTATAGCTTTTGCAATATCTCTTTGAGACAAGCCTTTTCCCTCTCGCATGCGTTGCAGTTCCGCTGTTGTCATGGTTTATCCTCCTTTAATAAACGGTAATCTTGGATTCATTCGTGTGTGCATCCACCTGGCAGATAAATCGTCCATCAAGCGTATACAACTCGAATACATCCCGGCATACATCATCCTTACCTTCGGTATAACTTATCGCAAGTCTTACAACTTGAATCACCTCTACTGGCTTAAAATTTACTGATAATGCCCGCATTGGGGTGCCTCCTTTCTTTTTGCTTGATTTTTAGTTTTCTTTGTGCTATTATTTCTTTGCTATATATGGCAAAGAAAGGATTGATTGTTTTGAAATTAAACCATGATTGTATAAGACAACTTTTGCTGCATCTTGAAGAAAATTTAGATTGCTATGAAAACCTTGAATTAAATGATCTTATGATTGATGGCTTTTCTAAAGATGATATTGTTTACACTCTTCAAAAACTAAATGAAGCTGGTTATATTAAAGCTGAAATTTGTTGCGATATAACCGGTTTTGTGGAGATTTCCGTAATGGATATTACTTGGGACGGTCATAAATTTTTAGATACTATTCGCGATAACCAGGTATGGAGCCTGACTAAAAAAGCGCTATCAAAATTTTCATCAGTATCTATTTCTTTTGTTTCAACTGTTGCATCCCAAGTCCTTACCAATATCATCACCCAGCAACTTGGTTTATCCTCTTTTAAACCACCTGTCTAATACCTTTTTTGCCAACCTTTCTGCATCTTCTTTCTCCGGTGTTGGAAAGTTGTTTTCTGCCATCCACATCGCAAAGATATAATTCATCAGTTTGGCTTTGAGATATATGATTGCTAATATTAAAAGCAATACCATACATACAACTGTTGCCATTGGTGCGCCTCCTTTCAATTATCACAATAATCCTATCTTTAATAGTGCCAAAATAATATTCAATATACTGCATACAAGTGTAATTATCATCATGATAGTTGTGATTTTTTGTATCTTCATTGGGGTGCCTCCTTTCTTTTTATTTGTTTTTGTGTCTTAATAAGACCTTTTTTGATTAAAAAAAATTTCATCGATCTCATAAGATTGTAATGTATATTTTTCTTTAATTTTCGCTATTTCACCTTGTGTAAATTCTGCACCATTCCATTCATTGATTTTAGCTGAAAACCGAGATGCTGAAATTCCTATATATTCAGCTAAGTTTTCATTCGTATCTCCAAACAATTTCATTTTACTTATTAACATATTTTTATTCATTATTATCCCTCCTTCTTTTTGTGTCTTCAAAGATCACATTTATAAAATATCATAATTTTTGTTTCTTGTCAAGACCTTTTTAAAAAATTTTTTCACTTTTAAGACCTTTTTTATTTTTTTGTTGACTAAAATTCGCATATATGATATTATTAAGACACAAAAGAGGTGGTTTTTATGACAATGGGTGAAAGAATTAGATTTCTAAGAAAAAAAAATAAAATGACACAAGAAGCTTTAGGAAAGTTAATTGGTGTACAGCGCTCTGCTATAAGAAAATATGAACATGGTGAAGTTGAGAATATTCCTCGATCCTCTATTCAAAAAATGGCAGAATTTTTCAATGTATCTCCATCTTATCTTATGGGATTTGATGATCAAGATAAATCAAATATCGAAACAATAATAACTGATAACATATATATGGCACCTCTATTTGAATCAGTATCAGCCGGTTTCGGTGCTTTTGCGGATGATCAAATTGTAGATTATATTCCTTGCCTTATCTCCTCAAAATCAGAAGCCAAAGAAACAATATGTATTCGTGTAACCGGTGATAGTATGTACCCTAAGATTGAGGATGGAGATATTATCCAAGTACATAAACAATCTTCTGTTGACAGTGGAGATATTGCTGTCCTTCTTATTGATCAATTAGAGGGAGTTGTAAAAAAAGTTATTTATGATGAAAATACCATAAATTTAATATCCATAAATCCTATGTATCCAATTCGTAGTTTTATAGGAAATGATATTTTACGAGTTTTAGTAGTAGGAAAAGTTCGTAAAATTATCAAAGATGTATAAAACAACTAATCTCCTATACCCCCCGAAACGAATCGATAACGAAGAATTGGAGCAGTGCCGGGTATTGGGGATCCCCAAACTGTTGCTGAGGGATATTGAATAAATGAATACCATTTTGTCGACATCAGCAAAATGGTTCAGTGTAATTCTATAGGGGACTAAACCTACACAAAAGCGTTTTGAATTACTGAAAAACACATTGCTGAAAGGATGAATTAAAATGAATGCTATGGGGACACAAATAATTATTAAAACCAGAGTAACCTTCGTTTTTCGCGGTTATGGCGACTTAATACTTACAGATACAGCTTTAATTTGGAATAAATCCGCAACTTCGTATTTGGCTTTCGGTGTTATGAATGTTGTAACAGACGACCACATAATGATTCCGTTGGAAAGCATCTCTTTATTTGAAAAATACACCTATCTCCCCGGCGGTGGATTAAAGATCATCAACAACGATGGAAAAGAATTCAAATTTTCCTTCAAGCACAAAAAAGATTTCAAGATTATTTGGGATTTTCTCACAAAGCTTAAGGAGACAAAGTAAACAGATTGAGAGTTGGTTTCAGGGTTGTGTAATTTTAGATAAAAACACCATTTTGCCGATATCGACAAAATGGTATCAAAATAAAAAAAGCCCCCGATGCGCTAACATCGAGAGCGGAAACAGAGCTGATATGTGTTACCAGCACAATCAGCAAACCAAATCCCCCCATCACAGGCGATATGGTTTTGTGTTATTATACTACATGTCGCCTTTTTTATCAACAAAAAAAGAAAGGCGGTATTTTTATGCCAAAAACCAGTATTATTTCTCCCAAACTTTCATATTTAAAGAATATTAGCTATTTGTTAAGGAGGAAATAATATGTTTACTATGTATGATTATAAAGAAATGTTTTCTCCGAATGAAATCCTTATATATTTACGAAAATCACGTTCAGATGATCCCACATTATCCGTTGAAGACGTGTTGCAAAAGCATGAAACGATATTAAATGAGTGGGCGGAAAAAAATCTTGGCGCAATCATCCCAGAAGAAAATAAATATCGTGAAGTCGTATCAGGAGAAACGATTGACGATCGGCCGGAAGTACAAAAGCTTTTAAAACGGGTAGAATCTCCTAAAATAAAAGCAATTTTGATCGTTGAAGTACAGCGCCTTTCTCGTGGGGATTTGGAAGATGCCGGGCGGCTGATAAAGCTACTGCGGTACACCAATACGTTTATCATTACGCCAACTAAAACTTATGATTTACAGGACGAATACGACCGGGATATCTTCGAGCGCGAATTAAAGCGCGGAAATGAATTCTTAGAATATCAAAAAAAGATTATGAACCGAGGCAGACTGCTTTCTGTAAGCCAAGGAAACTATTTAGGATCTATTCCTCCTTATGGATACGATAAAACATGGGTAATGGACGGAAAAAAGAAATGTCCCACTTTAAAGCCAAACAAAGAACAAGCTGATGTTATACTTATGGCTTTTCAATTATATGTAACTAAGAATTGGGGCTATCAGCGTGTATGTAATCATTTAGATAGTTTAGGATTTAAACCTCCAATAGGTGAGCACTGGTCCGCAGCAGCTCTAAAAGATATGCTTGCCAATGTTCATTATATTGGGAAAGTACGATGGAATTGGAGAAAAACGCAAACAATAGTAGAGGACAGCGAGATTGTGAAAACAAGACCAAAGGCAAAAATGGGCGATTATCTTATTTATGATGGAAAACATCCGGGAATTATCCCTGAAAAATTATTTGAAGAAGCCCAAAAGAAATCTGGAAAAAATCATCGAGCAAAAGCAACAACTAAAGTCCGTAATCCCCTTGCCAGTATTCTATATTGTCACTGCGGCAGAGCAATGAAATTGAATTATCATATGAATAATGGAATTGAAACACAGCCCCCAAGGCTAATATGCCCAGATCAGCATCATTGTAAAACCGGATCCTGCGCTTATTCAGACATTATTGAACGTGTAAAACGTATTTTAGAACAGAATATCGAAGATTTTGAAATTAAATTAAAAAACAAAACAAAAGATTCTGTAATTGCACATGAACAATTAATAAAAAATCTTAAAAAAAAGTTAAAAGCATTACAGGAAAAAGAAATTTTGCAATGGGAAGCACAATCAGATCCCGATCCTAACAATAGAATGCCAAAAGAAATTTTTCAACAACTAAACGCAAAACTATTAAAAGAAAAAGAAGAAATTCAGCAAGCAATTGAAAATGCCTACAATGTTATGCCTGAGCCTATCGATTATAAAGAAAAAATTATTCACTTCCAAAAAGCTTTAGATGCCTTAAACAATCCGGAAATTGATAATGAAACAAAAAATGAATTATTAAAAACATGTATTCAAAGAATCACCTATTATCGAGAAGCCCCAACTCGTGAAAAGGGAGGAAAAAAAGAAAAAGGTGCATGGTCTAACCCACCCATTATCCTTGAAATAAATCAAAATATTTAATTTTTATATAGCAACGTTATCATAAAGGCGCGAGTTCTTCTGTGCCGATATCATTTAGCAATGCCTTGGTTTCGGGGGTAGGCATCGTATAGCGCTGTGCCAGATACTGCTGTGAAGCAGAAAGTTCACTGTCAGGTCCGCCATACTGTGCAAACAAAAATTTAGCCATTTGAAGGTCGCCCTTCATAATATTTACCGGAAACTGTAATTTTTTTTCATATATCCACATACGATATCCTCCTCAATTCTCCCAAGGCCACGGCGAATTTACCCATTGGAAGCTATCGCCCGCCGGCATATTGCCGAAGTTTAAAAGAGGCCCATAGTTTTTGTAATATTCCTCGCGCAGTTCCTTTTGCTGCTGTGCATACGTGTTATAAAGTGTAAGTGCCTGTTGGCAATCCGGAT
>ULNU01033660.1_pt1 | contig 12475 bp, 8 predicted proteins | sample 1951991 | NCBI WGS metagenome assembly ULNU01 (sample SAMEA4835584, study PRJEB28245) | human gut metagenome | biome: gut microbiome; material: fecal sample | place: Denmark | collected 2008 | reverse complement strand
TCTGGTGGCCCTGACGGCGAGCTTGGTGCAGCGCTTCGCTATCTCAATCAGCGTTACTCAGCCCCCTGCCGTGAGGTGCAGGCAATACTCAACGATATCGGCACAGAAGAACTTGCCCACATCGAAATGATCGGCACTATTATCTATCAGCTGACCCGCGACCTCTCCCTCAAGGAGATAAAAGACAGTGGCTTTGACACCTATTTTGTTGACCACACTACAGGCGTTTACCCTATAGCCGCCTCTGGTGTACCATTTTCTGCGGAAATCTTCCAAAGTACCGGTGACGCTATTGCTGATATACACGAAGACCTTGCTGCTGAGCAAAAAGCCCGCCTGACCTACGACAACATTCTCAGGCTTGCTGACGATCCCGATGTCCGTGACCCTATCAAGTTTCTTCGTGAACGTGAGATAGTCCACTACCAGCGCTTCGGCGAAGGACTAAGACTTATTCAGGATATGCTTGACAGCAAAAATTTCTACGCTTTCAATCCTAGCTTTGACAAATAATAAAAAAAGCGGACTGATAACAACAGTCCGCTTTTTTGTACATATATCAAAAATCTTCCTTGTCCATCTGCTTGCCGCTCCTGCTGACCTTTTTATTAAGTATCAGTGAAAAAGCCAGCGTTGCAGCTATGAGTGCTATCATCACAAGCACTGATTTTATTGTCAAATGCTTCAACTGTGCTCCAATATATGTCTGCACAAGCATTTCAGGCATCACTCCCATTATCGAGCCAAGAAGATATGGTCTGTAAGGCATTCGCAGTGCGCCGTGTATCATTGAAACAAGGTCGCCCGGCACAACTACCACAGCCCTTGAAATGTAGGAGGCGAACAGATTATTGTCATGCCCATAATTTACAAGCTTTCGTGCCTTAGGATATTTCATCTCAATAACACGCATGATATCGCCACCAGATATTCTTCCCACAAGATAAGGAACAGTAAAACACACCGATAGTCCTATTACATTCAACAAAATGCCCACCCAGAACGGATATATTGCACCCACGCACACAAAAATAGCCGCAAGCGGGAATACCACCGACAAAGACTTCAATCCATAAAATCCCAGTATAACAAATGCGGCAAGCCACAAATTGTCCGGGCAATAACTGAGTATCTCAGAAAACTCATGGTCTTTCAGAAAAAGAGCACAGCAAAATATTATGATAATAGTTAAAGCAAAGGGTACATATCTTCCATATTTTCGCACAAAGCTATCCATAACTCCTCGCTCCTCTCCGATTCTTTAGGGTATTATACCATATTTGAATGTTCAATTAATTATCAATCAATGAAAACTGTGTTACAACTTTCGCTGTCAAAACAAATTTATACTTTATCGTTCGTCAAATTGACCAACTATTCTCATTTTTGCACAATATCCCACTATCACTATAATTTTTATAAGTAGAATTATGTCGTCTTATGTCGTGAAGTGTTCTTAAACAAGTCGATTTCTGTTCTAATTTATGTATATCTAATTAATAGGTTAAATTTGTACAATATTGCTATTGACCAACGTACCAATTAATGTTATAATTAATTATAACAATTATTTGGGAGGTATTTTTATGAGATACACAGTATACAACAAAGCAATGAAACGTCCAGTTTTTCAAACAAACAACCTTGAAGAAGCCATTGACTATACACGTCGCCACCCAAGAAAGTCAAGACGACACTGCATATACGATGACAAACTAAAAACTTTTGATATAAAAAAAATAAGACTTGCCGCAGGAATATAAAACGCACAGGGTGTAGAACTCTGTGCGTTTTTGATGTATTTATGAATAAACAAGTCTTACAGTCACTCTGCTGTAACCGCTCCATGTGCAGGTGAACAAGGTCAGATCCCAGTCGCTGCCACCACCTTTTATGAGCGATGGCGAATCCCAGCCGCTCAGCAGTTCGCTGTTTGTGACAGTATAGTTAAATTCTCTGCCGTAAACATCGGTGAAAATGACCTCGTCACCTGAGCTGAGCTTATCCAGCTTATCAAAAAAGCCTGTGTAATTGTGAGCGCAGATTATAAGATCATTGTCTACACGTCTGCCGCTGTACTGACAAGCTGCAGTATTCATGGCAGCATAGCTCCAGCCACGGGTCACAGGGAACTCCTGCCCCAGTGTCGGGAATGAAATCAAGCCTATATATGAGTTGCCGTCAAGCACGATATCCTTATCCGGGTCATCTATCTCGCTGTCCGTGGATCGACTATCGTCAAAAATGTCAAAGGGTGAACTGCTGTCGCTATCCTCTGAACTGTCTGAGATCTGCGTTTTCAGATCACTCAGCACAGCCTCCATCCTTTTATTACTTTGCTTTTCATGAAAATAGTTGTAATAATTAAGGGATAATGCCGCCGCTATCAGCATTATCCCCATTATTATCAACAAAAGTCCTAGCTTTTTTTTAGTCACTATTTTTCTCCTGTTGTAAAGGCGAGCCTATGTGGTTTCGCCTTTATTTCTCTTTTCTGCTTACTCTCCAGCCTGCCGCGATAAGGATAACTCCACCGCCTATAAGTACAGGCACCGGCCAGTTGAGCGAACCAGTCTGTGGTATATTGTCAGGCGTTGAGCTTGATGAATCAGAGCCTGACGAGCTGCTGTCAGGTGTGCTTGAACTACTATCTGTATTACTTGAACTGTCTGACTTATATGTGTTCTCTATAAGAAACAGCTTGTCATTGCTTTTGGTAACAACTGTGTAGTTGGCAGGAATATCTATCTCCTTAACTGTCCACTCAGCCGCAGAATTGTCTTTCCAGAAATACTCCCAGTTGTTGTCAGCGTTAAGAGTAACAGTATCGAAAAGCTTGCCGTCACGATATATCTCCACCTTGATATTATCAGGTATGAGCTTTTCCTGACCATCAGGAACTATCCACGACTTTCTTACACCATAATCACTGTCCCCTGCTGGGATCTCTTCGTATGTGAACTTGGTGTAAACTGTTATCTGACCCTCAGCCACGATATCCTTATCTATCTCGATAAGTGACGGAGAAGGTGTAAACTTAGCTGTTGTGTTTTCAAAACTCTTGCCTGAAACAAGATACAGACCCACAGAATCAGCAGAAAGCTTTACTTCACCGTTTGCGTCCGTCTTGCCTGTTGAAACTGGTGTTATGCCATCGGTTTTTGCGTAGTTGTCGAGAGTATCAGCGACAGCCTGCATTTTTGAAGCGTCAGTAAAATCAGACATATCTATAGGATAATCGCTGAACTCGCCGGTAAGGACAAAGTCAGCTTCCTTACGCTCACCGACCTTATATATGCTCCACTCGGCATTACTAACAGTCGTTGTATCATTTTTGCACACTATATCCACATTGATATTATCCGCTGCAGAAGCTGAGATCGTCATGCTTCCCAAGGCTGAAACAGCCATTGCCGCTGTACACAAAACAGCCTTTGCAAGCTGAGAAAATTTAAGTTTCATCTTTGCTACTCTCCTTATCAGGTAGATTTTCAACATTATCGTCACTCTCTGGCTTATCTAGCATTGCCACAAGCTCATCATGAGAGATTTTTTTGCGTTTTGAATCCACAAACCACCACACAAGCAGTACCACAAACAATGGTATTGCTACAAAAGGCACGACCACAAGAGAATCGAGCTGAACAGCGTCTGCCGTTATTTTTGAAGCACTCTTTGTATCGTCCGCAGTTTCAACTCTCTTTGCACGAACAAGAAGCCTGTGAGAATTGACTCCGTATGGGGTACAGGTAGTCAACGTAACATGATCCTCACCTGGAATAATGTTCAGCTTATCCATTTCATTAGGCAGAACTATATAAACAGCCTCGACCTCATATGTATATACCTCTTTCAACACTGTTATAGTGAACTCATCGCCCTCTGCAAGCTTATCAAGGTCGCTGAAAAGCTTTGCCGACGGCAGACCTCTATGTGCTGAAATGACCGAATGAGTGTCCGCTCCGCCAACAGGCAGGCTCGAACCCTGCAGATGTCCCACAGCGACATTTAACACGCCGTCACTTGTACCATGATAAATAGGCAGCTCCACCCTTATAGTCGGAATGGAAATATAGCCCATAACACCCGTCCCCGTGATATCCAGGATATCCTCATAGCCCTTGACCTGATCATAATCCACAAAAGGTCGGGCAAGCTTTGCTATCTCTTCATTATATTTTCTGGCACGGCTGAGTATCTCTTCATTCTCCTTGTCAGAAAGGTCATTTGCCGCTTTCTGATAAGTCGCCACCGCACGGCTTTGCGTTTTTGAATTCCACCAATCGCTTATTGTTGGATATAACATCACGGAGAGCCCCACAAGCAATAACAAGACCAATAAAATTGTAGTTGATTTACCGCTTTTCTTCCTCATGGAGTCCTCCCTGATGCCTGCCGACCGAGATCGGCAGGACAAAGGGAAAAATAAATTTAAAAATTAGTCGTTCTTAGCTCTCTTCTTAGCAATGAGAAGCACACCTGCGCCCAGTACGATAGCTCCGCCTACACCGTAGAAGATCTGAGTACCGATACCACCGGTTGTTGGAAGTGAGCCGCCCTTCTGGTTTATGATCTTAACTGTTGAACCGCTTGTGCCTGAATCAGTGCCGTCGAGCATACGAATGGACTGAAGCGTATTAGCAGGATCATATGTTGTGTCAAACTTGAACTCATATGGATCAGCTCTGTTATACTGAGCAGGAGCTTCTATCTCAACAAGCTTGTAAGTTGTCATATCATCAATGCCCTTGATAGTGAACTTACCTGTTGCGTCTGTTTCGATATGATCAACAGAGCCTGCCTCACTGCCGATCTCAAGTCTGTAAACATTGTCAGCTATCTTGACAAGTCTGATAGCATCGCCATGAACATTTCTAAGCTGGAACTTAGCACCTGCAAGAGGCGCGCCCTTTTCGTCTACCTTGTTACCAACAAGTGAGAATGTCCAGTCATAAACTGTGACCTTAGGTGTTTCACCGTTCTCCTTACCTGTTTTGTCCTGAGGGTTATTTGAATATGTCAGGTAAGCTGTGTTAGGGTTATTGTTCACGCTGTCAGGAGCAGTAACTGCTACCTTAGCTTTTTCATTGAGCTTAGCAGAATAATAAGTCTCGATCTTTGCAACTGTAGGATAGTTCTTTACAAGCTCCTTAATATCGAAAGTAACATAGAAAGACTCCTTATAGTCGGTCGTACTGCTGTCGTCGCCAACTGTTGTGTTAGGGCCTACTGTAACAGAAGTGATCTCCTGACCGTCAGCGTCATAATACTTGTATGTAAGATTATCATTGAATGTAAAGCCCTCGCTGAGCTGGTCACGAACAGTATAAGTATACTTGTCATAAGCTGATACATCTTTTGGTATAGTTGTTGTGATCTTGAATTCTACATCGTCACCAATTGCGTTGTCGCCAACATCGCCCCATGAGTCATTCTCATTATGCTTGATCTGCTTTGTAAGTGTTGGCTTTGTCCTCTTTGGAGTAACGTCTGTTGTGCCTGAAACGTTAAGGATAAGAGCTGAGTTAGCCTTATCAACACCATTATTTTCTGTTGCATCGACAACGAGATAATAGCCAGCACTTGGAACATTGATAGTGTACTCACCGTTAGCTTCATGAGCAGTTACAGACTTACTGTCGATGATGCAGCCAGAAGCGGCTTTTGCAAACTTGGCAGTATCTTCCTTTGTCCAATGATCTGCGTCTGAGATTATCTTTGCAACGTCTACCGCACTCTCGGCACTGTCAAACTGTGACATATAAGTGCTAAGACCAGGAGTTTTCAGGCTGGTAAGCAGAGCATCGCCATTAATGCCTTTGCCCCACTTGATAGTATTTGTTGCAGATGCCTGGTCAAAGATCTGATAAGCCTTATATACTCTGTTTGTATCAGAATCCTTGATAACAATGTTATTAACGCCAGCATCAGTAGTAGCAAATACCCCGAATGCTGATGTTGCAGCAATAGCTGAAACTGACATAACGGTTGCAGCAGCAAGAGCTGCGAATTTCTTCATCTTCATAATTAATTATCCTTTCATATTTGTTTATTTACAGCGTTTTTTTTGCGACGCTTTGTAACTAAAAGTATTGCTGCGGCAACAGTGACTGTTCCGCCTGCTGCCACGAATGGGATAACACCCATGCCGCCTGTTTCAGGAAGCTCTCCTAAGGTTTCCTCAGAGTTGTTATAGACCTGAACATACTGATCACCGTTCTTTGTCATATCAATACAATTCTCATTTTCTGAGCCATTGTATCTGTAGTAAGCCTTGTATGATGACGTGCTTATCGGCTGACCGTTCACGTCTATCTCCTCAAACCAATAATAATACTTGTTTCCTTTGACATTATTTTCTTCAAGAGAAACGGCAGTTGACCAGTTGTTATCCGCCGTGAGCGTTATCTGCTTCCACAAGAATATTTCACTGCTTGGTATCGCATCTTTATTAGGAACAGGTGTAACGTTCGTCTTCTCAGGTGTGCCAAGATCATTAGCTGTTACTGCGTATGAACAGCCACTATCGCCCTTAAGTGTAAGTTCAACAGTAATATCTGAAGTGATATTATTCAGATTTAGAACAAACTGACTCTTGTCCCAAGACGGTGTAACGTAATCACTAACGCTGACATACTTGCTATCACCGCTCCATATAGGTATAGCCTTGCCGTCCACCCAATTTTCACCTGACTTATAGATGTCAGCCAGAACAGCTCCTGAACTGTCAAGAACTCTAACACGTCCCTCAGTTTCACCGTTATTTATCCATGACTTTGTCATATCAAAACTGAACTTAGCCGAGCCATACATGGTATACTCAGAGGCAAAGCTTCCGTTCTGAGCCATTTCTGCACCATTGCTTGTAAGGATCTTGAATTTAACATTCTGTCCCTTATCCATTGTGCCTGTAAACTTGTTATATTTTTCAGGCACGTCAGCCTTATTTGTTGACCTATAGATATTGAACGTTACCTTATCATTGGTATGGGTATTGCTATCGCCGTCAGACCATGCCTTTTGCAGGCGAACGTCCATATTTTCTACCTTCTGCGGGGTCTTGGTATTGACGATCGTATCAAAGCCCGTGGCACTGCCGTTATTTGAATAAGTATATGTAACGCCAAAGCCGTCAGGTATATTCTTTTCAAGAACATAGTAATACTTATCCTTGTCAAGACCGTCAAGAGCTACCGTCCAATTCTTAGACTTTTCCAGAGAAACAGTTTTTATAAGTTTGCAATCTGTTGGTATTCCGTTATCTCCATTCACTCTTGAGGTTGAATTTGGTGCAACAGAGGACTCATAAACATCTGCCTCGATCTTGTCGATACCAGCAGGAAGCTCGCTGTCAGCAAGCTTGTTTCCAAGCTCATCACGCCATTCCTTTGTAATGTTAAGTCCCTTAACGTTCGTAACTGTAACATCAGTGTTTTTGCTCATTGCCGTTGCACTGTATACAGCCTCATATCCTGTTGCAAGGTCGATCTCTTTGATATAGTAGTAAAGCTGCTTGTAATCATTGCCGACCTTCGTATATCCAGGAAGCTTTGTCCACTCATGTTTCCAATTGTTAGCTTCGTTAAGAGTTACCTCATCACTGCCCCACTGAATATCATCTGGAACACCGCTTAAAACCTTAGTTGTAGACGAACCAAGAAGAAACTTTACGCTCTCTGCCGAATGATTGCCGTTTCCATCGCTCCAAACCTTGCTTGCAGTTATCTTAAACTCTTTCAGCAGATTTGTTACTCTGAACATATCTCCGTTCTTCACGAACTGATATCCGTCCTCACCGACTTCACTTGGAACTACAGCCGGACGCACTTTAAAAGCAAAATATATAGGAGTTTCGTCAAGAAGATAACCCTCTGGACTTTGCTTTTCTATAAGCTTATAAAGATGACCCTCAGTATTTCCGGTGCCTGCAACAGGTTCAAGGTCAAGGTTGTATGACCCGTCAGCATTTACATTGAATGTCTGCGCCTTATCCTGTGCTGAATTTCCCCATATAACTGATCTTCTGTCCTTCGCAGCATTTTCTTTGAAATCTACTGCCGGGAGCCAATCGTATGTGCCATTTTCCAGCTTAGTGTATCTGTAGATCTCAAAAGAAGCCTTGAGCATAATACTATAGTCTCCGCTGTCTACCTTCATAAGCTTAAATGGCTCAACAGTTGTTGATGATGCCTTTGACTGATTTATCAGCTCAAACTCAGAATCATTATCTTCACTGTCATTTACAGCTGAACCGTTTGTGTCAAATGAAATATTATTGAACACATGAACTTTATAGCCATCGTTCTCAGCGTCCTCATCATTTGCAGGACTTCCTGTATAAACGTAAACTAATTTCAGGTGACGCTGATCTGGAACGTTTATTTCAAGTTTCTTTACAAAATCTCGTGTCTTTGCTGTCAGTGCGGAACACTTTACAGCCGAAAGCATTTTTTCATTGCTGACTTCAGTGTTTGAAAAGCCGCTGCCATCCCTGTATTCATATTCGACTCTGAAAACACCGCCCGCCTTCTCAGAAGAAACCTCTTCCACAGGGACGGATATGCTTGAGCCAAAATCTAACCACTCGCTTCTCTTGTTGGCAAAGGCTTTTACTTCTTTGAAGCTGTTGCCGTCCATATAGCCATAAGCCACATAGTAACTCTTTATATTTCCGTTTTCGTAGCCTTCAGGCAAAGCCAGATCAATAGTACCCTTAGCGCCAACAATACTTTCACTTGGAATAAAGTTAGCGATAAACTTGCCCTTTTCGTTGGTAATAACATCTGCACTGCAAGAAACTGTGCTGTCAACTACCTCCGGATCTGATATCACATAACTGTAATCACTCACAGCAAGCTCTGCACCTGTATCTGCGTCAAATACCTTGATAGACTTCAGATCCATATCAACAGCGGAATTGCCATTTATGCTTACCGTTTTTGTCTGAATGTTACCCTGAGCGTCCTTTGTCTTAACTACAGCCGTGCCTCCGCACTTGATAACATCGTTGAGAGTTATCATTCCGTTTGTTGAGCATTTGAGCTTTTTAGGGTTAACATCAATGGTATAAGTTATCTCACAGCCGGTGGACTTCGGAGAAGAAGTTTTCTTCAAGTTCTTTTCCTTAACTGTCTGCGTCTGACTTCTCTCCGGATATTTTCCAGTTTTATCCTGAACTTTGTTTTTGAACGCTGCAGTACCATTCTTGTAAACACCATTCTTAACATCATCGACCTTTACAAGTGTACTGTAGTAAGCTGTCCAAGCGTCCTGCTGATTCCATGCAGTCTTGAAAGTTACTGTATTGGCTGTCTTATCATAGAAATATTCAAACTGAGTTGTTTGTGCAAAATCATACTTATCAGAACTATTTCCAAATGAATACTTGAGATAATCCTTGTTCTCGTAGAATATCATTCCCGCCGGAAGCGTGTCCACGATCTCGACATTATCGTTACGCTTATAAGTGCCGTCCTTGTTGATATCAAGCCGCCAATCAAACCTGTAATACTCAACGCCATTTACAGTAACAACAGGCAGGCTGCTAAGATCATGCACTGTGTCACCTGCTGTGCTGCTTGCTGCGTCATACTTTTCATAAGGTGCTTTGGAGCTGTCGCCTATAGTAAACTTAGTCTTATCTGCACTAGGCCCGAAAGTTTCGCCCTTATAAGCAGCCTTATTATTTACATTTATAATAGTACCTGCGTCAAGACCTGTTATATCTACGGTACTGCTATACTTTATCTGCACAAGGTTTATATTGTCAAATTCTTCACTATCATTGAACTTTATCTCAAACGAAGTGTTGTCGGCATTAGGTACTACAGTGTAATTTAAACTGTTAAGAGTTTCATAGCTTCCTTTTCCATTTCTCTGAACATACATGATAATGGAATCAGTGTCAAGAACGCTCTTTATTGACTTGCCATCATTTGACGCAGCGTTCATTACATCGCTTATAGTCTTTCCCCTAAAGGAACCGTTTGTCTGCTTGACCTCCACCTGCCACTTATATGTAACCTTGCTCCCGTTCTGAGAAATGTCAAGAACTTTTTTTGACTTTTCATTTACAGGCTTATAATAGACCGTCTTGTCAGAATGGAAGCCGTCAATACCTGCAGTATTTTTCACTGAATAATATCCTCTGCTGTCAGGGTCGCCAAGATCATAGTCAGCAACCTTTGTTTCATACGAAATAACTACCTCGTTATTGTCGCCTATGCTGTCAGGCAAAACAAGCTCACCGTCACTTGCAACCGTTGCATCAATAGTATCGTTTCCTATTTTAATGCTGACCTTCTGTCCTGCTTTAAGCATATTGTCAGTTATTGTCTTGCCTTTAAGGGTGGAATTTTTGTCATTACATTTAACAGTTACTTCCCATTTAATTATACCTAATGTGTTATTATCTATCCAGCCACTTTTTGATATCTGATACTTATTATAAACAGTTTCACTTGATGTGATATCAGACCATGGATTGCTTTTATCAGGTCTTTGCATTTTAACTGTATTTGTAGTTTCCGCCTTGTCAGGATCGATAGCTGTCACATACTCAATGGTGATTTGGGACGCTGTTATTTTATCGTCAAACGTAAGCGTGTTTCCGTCAAGTGTGTACTTTACATCTGAGCCATCGTCAGCTTTGAGTGTAAAGCTTCCCGGCTTTGCATCAGGAAATGCTTCATCATAAAGGTGATAGCCCTTGAGATCTGCACCGCTAGGGTTGCTTACAACTATTTCCCATGTGACTTCATTATTGTCGTAGTCAACATTTTTGCCAGTTTTTGAGATCTTATCCTTCTTTGATTGGGAATAAATAGTTTTATCTGCTTTTACTCCATTTCCGTCTTTGTCATATGTAGTGGATTTGTTTTCCACCTTACCTGACATAACGAAATTCGGGTCGCTTGTAGGATATGGGGTCGTGTAGCTTATGGTAACATTTTCTTCACTGAATCCATCGCTGAAAACAAACTTTCCGCTTGCAGCGTCATAGCTTCCCGCACCCTCAGGTGAAACAACAAAACTGCCGTCTACAGCGTCCTTAAAAAGCTTGTCCTCGATCCTGTCAAGAGGCTTCTTTGCAGGATTGTTCACTGTGATAGTCCACTTAACTCCGTCTGCAGTTTCGCTTGCGTCCTTTACGGCAGACATAGTGAGCGGAGTGAAACCGCCTATTTCAACCGTCTGACCGCCTATCTCAACAGTGGTCTTATCACCTGTATCTGTATCCTTACGCTTTACATTACCCTCAAAGCTTGCCTTACCGCTTATAGCGTCCTTCTCGTTTTTCTGTTGATATCGCTCGTCAAACTCAATAAAAAGATACTTCTTTCCATCTATCTCGTCAACTCTGTACTTACCTGAAATTCCATGTCCTTCATCGAAGTGAGTATCCTCGACATCGCCCCAGGATCCGTCTGACGGTATACCGCCCTCGGGCAGGCTAACATTATTGTCGATAGGGAAATAAATATACCTATTGGTCATTTCGCCCTTATCAAAATCAAATTCCACATTGAATTCGATCTTTTTAGATTGGTCTTTTCCTGAACCGACCGCATCATAGGATTTTATCGTGACGCTATTTGCATCTTTATACGAATAGCTTCCGCCGTTATAGGAAACATCTCCACCTGCCACGGAAGTACCCTCAGTGGCACTTATTGCAGGCATAACAAGACTTGCCAGCACTGACACTGTCATAACTACAGACAGCACCACACCGAACAAGCGGCTGCGTTTTTTCCTTTCATTTTCTTTTAGATATTGCCGAACTTTACCGTTAAAATTCTGCAAAACGGATCACTCCCTCCGAAATTATACACTATTTATAATAAACGCTAGTCCACTGTGCCTATCCTTTTAAAAGGATATATCCTCAGTGAGACCTTTCCAAGCACTGCTTCCTCAGCAATACAGCCTATCCTCTTTGTACGGCTGTCAACAGACGTAGATCTGTGGTCGCCCATAACGAATATTCTCTCGTCAGGCACCTGATAAGGCAAATCGATATCACATTCTCCCAGAGCTTTGCCGTCAACATACGGCTCATTCAAGGTTTTTCCGTTGACGATAACAGTACCGTCCTCCTTGATATCCACCACATCTCCTGCTGTAGCGATAACACGTTTCAACAGTATCTTATTATTATAATAAAACGCAACTATATCGCCCTTCTGAAAGCTTCCACGCTTTCTGCACACCACCAGCTCGTCGTCATGCAAAGTCGGCGTCATACTTGTACCCGTTACTCTTAAAACAGGCAAAAATAACATTGATATGATCACTGCTGCCGCTGCCACTACAAGAAGCGACGCCACGGTGCTGCGGAGTATCCTCAGATATTCCCGCCTTTCATGATGCTTTTTTACCACCCGCTCAAGTGTCTGGACATCAGGAATCTCAGGTTTTTTTAACACCTCGTTCTTGCTATCTGCTGCCATGATCTTCCTCCACTACCGGCTGC
>ULNU01026235.1_pt1 | contig 12507 bp, 8 predicted proteins | sample 1951991 | NCBI WGS metagenome assembly ULNU01 (sample SAMEA4835584, study PRJEB28245) | human gut metagenome | biome: gut microbiome; material: fecal sample | place: Denmark | collected 2008 | reverse complement strand
TTTGCAGTTTTTAGAAGCTGCGTCGTCCGGTGCTTGGGGGGTGTGGCAAAAGCGTCTGGAATATTCCAGGTTTGCCTGAATCAGGTTGTATTCCAGTAAAAGGCGGAGCGTGCAGGAGAGACATTCGGGAGATTTGGCGTGCGCTTCGCACACGTCCTTGAAAGAGTGGGACAGATTCAGAATATCCAGAGAAGAGACTGCCATGCAGATCACCTGAAACGCTCCGTTTCTATATAGTATGGCGCGCGTGCCGCCGGGGTGCGCAAACCGCTGCGGTGGATACCTCTTCTTTCCGGATAAAAACAGCGATGACCAGACTTTCCTGCTTGCATCCTGCCCTACAGATGATAAACTGGGAGTAAGAATCGAAAGGGACAGGAGGCACACAGCATGAACCTAAATCCGCTTGCGGCAGAGGAACAGTTTTTAAACCCATTGGATCACGTCAACGGATTCGATATCCGTCCGGGGTTATATGAAATCAACGGAGCGACTTCCTTCGGAAGCTGCGTCAACTTTACAATTCATTCTCAGAATGCGGTTTCCTGTGAGCTGCTGCTGTTTCACAGAGGGGAAAAAGAGCCTTACGGGACGATTCCTTTTCCGGAAAATTACAGGATCGGGCGGGTATATTCGATGATCGTGTTCGGTCTGGATATTTACGATTTTGAGTACGCCTATCGGATGGACGGGCCGAACGTCCCGGAAAAAGGGCTGATTTATGATAAAACAAAAGTGCTTTTGGATCCGTATGCACGGGCGGTGACGCAGCAGAGCATCTGGGGAAAAGAGCCCGACCGGGAGAAGGGTTATCATGGGCGGGTGGTGTTCAACGATTTCGACTGGGGTGACGCCGGAGAGCCGAAAAAGCCGATGCAGGAGCTGATTATTTATGAGATGCATGTGCGCGGTTTTACAAAGCATGCCTCCTCGGGCGTGCAGTTTCCGGGAACGTTTGAGGGTATCCGGGAAAAAATCCCCTACCTGAAGGCGCTTGGCATCACTGCGGTTGAGCTGATGCCGGTGTTTGAATTCGACGAGACGATGGGAAAACGTGAAATCGGCGGCAGGACGCTTCTGGATTACTGGGGTTACAACACGGTTGGATTTTTTGCACCGAACACAGGATACACGGCGCGTCAGGAGTATAACCGGGAAGGGACGGAGTTTAAAAATCTCATCCGGGAGCTTCACCAGAACGGAATCGAAGTCATTTTAGACGTGGTGTTCAATCATACCGCGGAGGGAAACGAGCAGGGACCGTTTTTTGAATTTAAGGGAATCGACAACCGGATTTATTATATGCTGACGCCGGAGGGAAACTATTATAATTTCAGCGGATGCGGAAATACGTTAAATTGCAATCATCCAGTCGTACAGCAGATGATTCTGGAATGCCTGCGGCATTGGGTAATTCATTATCGGGTGGACGGTTTTCGCTTTGACCTTGCGAGCATTTTGGGACGAAACGAGGACGGGACGCCGCTGTTACAGCCGCCTCTGCTTCGGAATCTGGCGGAAGATCCGGTACTGAAGGACGTCAACCTGATTGCGGAGGCATGGGATGCGGGCGGTTTGTATCAGGTCGGAAATTTCCCGGCGTGGAACCGGTGGGCGGAGTGGAACGGCAAATACCGGGACGAGCTGCGCAGCTTTTTAAAAGGAGAGTACTGGTTCGCTGCACAGGCAGCAAAGCGGATTACCGGCTCTCCGGATCTGTACGGCGGGCAGTATCGGGGCTACAATTCGTCAATCAATTTTCTGACCTGTCACGACGGCTTTACGCTGTACGACCTGTATTCTTATAATGAAAAACATAACGAGGAAAACGGCTGGAATAATACTGATGGTGCAGATGATAACCGGAGCTGGAACTGTGGGTACGAGGGAAAATCCGACAACCCCGGAATAGAAGCGCTTCGGAAAAGAATGATCAAAAATGCCTGTGCGGTGTTGCTGTGCAGCCGCGGAACGCCGATGTTTCTGGCGGGGGACGAATTTTGCAATACGCAGTTTGGCAACAACAACGCCTACTGCCAGGACAATGAAATTTCCTGGCTGGACTGGTCGCTGTTGGAAAAAAATAGAGAAATTTACGAATTTTTCCGGTATATGATTGCATTCCGCAAAAAACACTCTGCAATCCGCGGAGAATGCAGTCCGTCCGGGCTTGGGTTCCCGACGGTCAGCGTCCATACGAATCAGCCCTGGGACAATAATGTGACCCAGGAAAGTAAATTCCTGGGCGTGATGTTTGCGGGGGCGGTTCCGGCCGGAAGCAGTCAGAAAACAGGACGAAATCAGGAAAACGCGTGGAGTCAGGAAGCAGAGAGACGCCGGGAATCTGTGTGGAGTTTGGAAACGGAGCGGACCCGGGAATTGGAAACGGAAGATCTCGTGTACCTGGCGATCAATGTTTTCTGGGAGGATCAGCAGTTTTTCCTGCCGAAGCTTCCAAACGGCTTTGTATGGAGGCTTGCGGTCAATACGGACCAGCCGGAAATGCCCGAGAAGGAGTCACAGATGACTGTCATTGACAGTGAATTTATCCTGAAACCGCGCAGCGTCGCCGTTTTTGTGGGAGGCCCATCTTTTTAACAAAATGCCGCGAAATGGAAAGAAGAGCTGATGATGTCTCCACATTATAAGCCAAACATTTCGCGGCAGATTTTTTTCCCGGTCTCTGTGCGGAAAATGTTGTCATAGGTCGCCCGGATATGGGCTGTGTCCGTGTTTCCTTCAAAGAGGTTGACCAGAAAATCCGCCTCCACCAGAATCTGATAATCGAGACCGTCGATGCCGGTATAAGTATGATGATGACCGACTAAAAAGCTGACGCGCTCTATCACATCTTTTTCAAATCCCAGCTCGGAGAGCATCTGCTCTGCCAGGGCAGGACCTTCTTTTTCCTGCAATTTTCCGTTTCCGTCTCCGTATTTTTCCAGACACAGCCGGATGCCGATATCGTGCACGATGGCGGCAGCTTCCGTAATGAACAGCGTTTTTTCATCGAGATGCTCGGAAACAGCGATCGTCTTTGCAAAGCTGTGCACCTTCAGAAAATGCTGAATGCGCTCCGGGCTGCAGTGATCGTAGGAAATCATTTTTAAAATAAGCGGTTCTAAAGTCATACGAAGCTCCCTTCTTTGTGTGATACATAAGTCAATTAAGAACATCATAGCGCGGTTTTCCGGATATTTCAAGCGCAGGAAAACGGTTGACAGTTCTCTGCAGATAAACTAGGATGAAAAAAGATGTAGGTACATCCATTTTGAAAAACTATCGTGCAGGAAAGCCCCTGCAACTTAAATTCAGGAGGACGCTTGCGATGGATAAAACCGAACGGAAAATGACGAAAATTGCGCGGGAGTTAAATAAGCTGACGGTACAGACGATGAAGGAGGAAGGAATCGGGACGGCGGAGTTCGATTTTATCCATCTGGTGCGGCACCATCCCGGCATCACACAGGCGCAGCTGCGGGAAGAATTAAAGATCGACAAGGGAGCTGCGGCGCGCCGGGCGGCAAGCCTGGAAGCGAAGGGCTACCTGATTCGCCGGGACAATCCGGAGGACAAAAGAAGTCAGCTTTTGTATGCGACAAAAAAGGCGGAAGGGCTGAAAAACTCCAAGGTCAGCATTGAATCGACGTTTTATGAGTGGCTGATGGAGGAACTGGACGAATCAGAAACCGGGCACTTTTGCGAAATGCTGGATCGACTGTATCTGAGATCGAAAAAAGAAAGCCGGTCTGGATTTTTGCAGGTAAAGGAACGGATGGATAGAGGAGAAAAGGATGGCTGAAGGGACGACGATGTGCGACAGGAAAGAATCGGGAATCCGGACTGCCTGGGAAAAACCGGATCAGATCGGAAGCTACTTTGTGACGGAGTGGAAGCCGCTGCTTGCGGTGACGGTTTCCGGCCTGATTTATAATATCGGACTGCTCGCGGGACCGTGGTTTGAAGGACGGCTTGCACAGTGCCTGCTGGATGTATTTACAGGGAAAAAAATTTTTACCGATATGCTGCTTTTGGTGTGCGCGTATGTGGCAGTGATCGGATTCGTGCAGGGCGCGCGCTACATCAAGCGGTTTTATGTGCGCCGGTTTGCGAACGATATCAACCGGAGCATGAAGCAGGTGCTTTACGGGAATCTGGTACATAAAAGTGTAGGTGAGCTGGAAAAAGAGGGGGCCGGAAGCCTTCTGACAAAAGCGGTGTCTGACGTGGATGCGTGCGTAGAGGGAATCCGGAAGTTCACGACGGAGATTTTTGATACCGGTATTGCGCTGCTTGCCTATGCTGCGATGCTGTTGTGGTACGACTGGCGGCTTGCACTGCTGTGTCTGTTGTTCCCGCCGTTTTCCTATTTGATGGCGGAAAAGATGAAAACCGTGGTAGAGCGCAGCAATGCCGCATATAAGGAGAGCGCCGGACGCTTGAATACAGCGACGCTGGACCGCGCGGGCAACGCGGTGACTTATCGGATTTACGGCTGTGAAAAACAGCGCAGCGGCATGTATGAAAAACAGCTGGAGGATTACGAAAAAACAGCAGTCCGTGCAGGGATGCAGGTTGTAGCGATGCCTCCGCTGTATCAGGTGATTTCCATGGGAAGCGCCGTGCTGATTTTGTATTTCGGTTCGAAAAATGTGTTAAACAGCGGATGGACGGTTTGGAACATCGCAGCGTTTACGACATTTTTATCCTGCTATGGAAAGCTTGCGGTCAAGTCCTCGAAGGCGGCGAAGCTGTTTAACTCCGTACAGAAAGCGAACGTTTCGTGGAAAAGAATCCGTCCGCTGCTGACAGAGCCTCCGGAAGAAACAGAAGAAAAGACAGCCGGGGCGGTCAGCCTGAAGCTGGATCAGGCAGGCGTCGCATATCCGGGCGGGAAGCAGATTTTTGACGGATTGACGATAAGTGCAAAGCCTGGACAGATCATCGGGATCACGGGTCCTGTTGCGTGCGGCAAATCGACACTTGGTAAAATTTTTCTGGGAGAAGTGCCTTATACCGGGCATGTTTTGTTAAACGGGAAAGAATTATCTGAATATTCAGAAAAAGAACGCAGGAGCATGGTCGGATGGCAGGGACACGATCCGGAGCTTTTGACGGACAGTGTCCGAAACAATGTTGCGCTCGGAGAGGAGCAGATCGACGTCGGCAGGGAGCTTTCGCGCGTTTGCCTGGACCGGGAAGTGTCCGAAATGGAAAACGGCATCGATACACTGGTCGGCAGCCGCGGCGTGCGGCTTTCCGGCGGGCAGCAGGCGAGAACGGCGCTTGCACGGACGCTGTCCCATGCAAAGCCGTTGATCGTTCTGGATGACCCGTTTGCGGCGCTGGATCGGAATACGGAGGAGGAGATTTTCAGGGAATTAAAAGCGATGTCAAAGGATCGGATTATCCTGCTGATTTCGCACCGCCTGTATTTGTTTGATCAGATGGATCAGGTCATCTGGATGGAAAACGGACAGACGCAGACAGGAACGCACGAAAAAATGCTGCAGATCGTTCCGGAATATGCAAATTTGTGCAAGGGATGGAAGGAGGGAGCAGACCATGCGTGAGCGTTTGAAAAAAACGATGCCGTCAAAGGCGCATCATGAAATTCTCACTGCGGTGGGATCAATCTGCACACAGAATCTTCTGCTTCCGATTGCATTGGTCATCACCGTAGTCGGCGCAGTCGTCACTGCACTTGTGCCGCCGCTGATTCTGGAAAAAATCGTGGACGGGCTGACTGCGGGAAATCCGATGGCGATTGCACAGGCATTTTCCTATTTCGGCGTGACAGCACTGGCGGGATTGCTGGAATCTACGCGGGAAAGCCTTTTGATCGTATTCGGACAGAAGCTGACTCACGGTCTGCGCAGTCAGATGTGCGAAAAGCTGTCGCAGCTGTCCGCAGATACGTTGAGTAAAATGGACGCAGGAACGATCGCATCCAGGTTCGTCGGAGATGTTGATACGCTGGAAACGCTGTTTACCTCCGGTATCATCAGCATGTTTGCAGACGCCTGCACGATGATCGGTATTTACGCAGTGCTCTGGCAGAAAAACCGCGGACTTGCGATTACTCTGCTGGCGATTCTGCCGCTGATCGCACTGTTTACAAGACATGTTCAGAAAAAAATGCTGGCTGCGCAGATGGACAGCAGAAAGGCTGCTGCGCGGACGTCGGGTCTTGTGCCGGAGACGATTCATTGCATTCGGATGATCCATGTTTTTGGAAAAGAAGGCTTTATGCGCAAACGTTATGACCGTACGCTGCAGGAGGGATATGCTGCGATGGAGCGTACAAATTTTTACGATGCACTGTATTCTCCGGTTATTTTGATTACAGATGCGCTGGTGACGGGCGTTGTCATGCTGCTGTCGGCTTCGTCCGGCCCGGAGGTCAGAATGTTTTTCGGCATGTCAGTCGGTACGGCGGTTGCGGTGATTTCCTATATTTCAAGAATCTTTTCCCCAATCGAAAGCATTGGTATGGAAATCCAGACGATCCAGGAGGCGCTGGCAGGTGCGAAGCGCGTCGGAGAATTTCTGGAGCTGCCGACGCGGCTGGAAACCTCCGGGGAGGCGGGAGAAAAAGCGATGGTAGAACTTGGCAGAGCCGGATCGGTCTCTGGTTCGGATTATGCTGCGGCCGCTGGTTCGGATCGCGCTGCGGCCGCTGAGCCGGCAAAATCGCCTGCGGTCGCATGCATTTCCCTGGAAGATGTCAGCTTCGGCTATGAAGAGGAAAAGATGGTTCTGAAGCATTTGAGCTTCGAGATAAAAACCGGCGAGCAGGTAACGATGACCGGGCGCACCGGCGCAGGAAAGAGCACAATTTTTAAATTGCTTTTGGGGCTGTATCGTCCGCAAAAGGGCTGTGTAAAAATATATGGACAGGACGCTTATCTGCTTCCGGACAGTATCAGACGGCGTCTGTTTGGCTGCGTGGAGCAGAGCTTTAAGCGGGTTCCCGGAACCGTTCTGGAGCAGATTACGCTTTCTGATCCGATGATTTCCAGAGAGGATGCGGTCGAAGCGGCGAAGCTGGCAGGACTGCATGAAGTGATTGCCGGAATGGAGCAGGGGTATGATACGCCCTGCACGGATGCATTGTTTTCACAGGGACAGTGGCAGCTTTTGTCCATTGCCCGGGCGGTTGCAGCGAAGCCGTCGATTCTGCTGCTGGATGAAATTACGGCGAACCTCGATGCAGGCACAGAGCAGGAGGTTTTGTATGCACTCAGGCGCGCCGGAGAAAACCGGACGGTGGTTTCCATTTCCCACCGTTTGTATGAAAAAATGGGCGGCAGGGAGCTTGTAATCGGGTAACCAGACATCGTCGCAAAATACAATATGCCGCGCAAAGCCACAACCGGTCGCCTCTGCGCGGCATATTTCTCCTCCTTTCTGCGCACGTTTTTTGCGCATGTCGAGTTTGTGTCAAGTGAGCGCAGACACAAATCTCGCGATTGAAAAATTTTATTTTTCAATCTTTGCCCTCTATGCAGCGGAAACCTTCTTGTCTTTTGCTACAGGAATGATATACTGGGACTGAAATGATGTCGGGATCAAAAAGGTCTTTTGTCTCCTATGATACCGGATCAGGCATAAAAGCGATGACAGACAGGAGTGGCATACGATGGACATGCAGGAGAAATACAGACAGCAGTTGGATATTTCCTATTCCTATCATCTGGCGAAACGGATGGAAAAACACCGCACCAACGAAGAACTCGGCTATCGGACGGCGGGGTCGAAGGCAGAGCTTGCAACCGGGGAAATGCTGGAGCAGGAGATGCACACAATCGGTTTTCCGATTATCCATAAGGATGCGATTACAGTAGATGCGTGGGAATTTGAACGCGCGAAAATGACTTTTTTAAACGAAAAAGGCGAAGAGGAAACGATACAGCTTGGCGCGTATCAGACGAATTTTGTGACGGACGGACCGGAGTGCTATTCGGTTGTGTATGCAGGCAGAGGAACTCTGCAGGATTATGAAGGAATGGATGTGACCGGAAAGCTCGTATTGGTGGATATCAACCAGCGGGATGAGTGGTGGATCAATTATCCGGTTTATCAGGCGCATTTAAAAGGCGCGGCAGCTGTCATTGCCGCACAGACGGGCGGCTACGGAGAGGTAGACGAACGCGCACTGAACGCACAGGATATCGCGGGACCGTCGAATGCACCGGCATTTTCGATTGCCCGGCACGATGCAGATCAATTGAAAAAAATGCTGCAGGGCCGCAGCGAGGTAAAGGTGCTGTTTGACGCTTCGACAAAGGTGATCCCGGCACAGACGACCTATAACATCGTCGGGGAGATTCCCGGAAAAACGCACCCGGAGCGCAGAATTATGCTTTCCGCACATTACGATTCCTATTTTGACGGTTTTCAGGATGATAACACCGCGATTTCGATGATGCTTTCGATGGGAAAAACGCTGCTGGAAATTGGATATCAGCCCGAAAATACGCTGATGTTCTGCTGCATGGCGTCCGAGGAATGGGGCGTGGCGGACTCGCAGTTCGACTGGTCGACGGGCGCGTATGAACAGGTATTTACGGTGCATCCGGAGTGGCGGGGAAGCGTGATTGCCGACCTGAATTTTGAGCTTCCTGCGCTGGCACATGGGACGCGGGCGAGGATTCGGAGCACGTTCGAATACGTTTCTTTTCTGGAAGAATTTCTGGAAGAGCTGCCGAGCCTGACCGGCGCATATCCGGAGGAAACGAGGATTACCGCGCCGATTGAAACCTGGTCGGACGATTTTTCCATTGCGATTGCCGGAATCCCGTCGATGGTAAATGATTTTACGGGCGGAAGCTTTATGGAAACGAACTATCATTCACAGTTCGACAACGACGGCTTTTACGATGAGGATGTTTATCGGATGCACCATGAGCTGTTTGGACTTTTGCTGATGGCGATTGACCGTACGGTTGTTGTTCCGCTGGATTTTTCCAGAGTATTCCGAAAAGCAAGGGAGCGGCTGGACAGCGAATGGTGTGAAAAAACCGGCGCGGACGGACAGCGGCTGTTGCGGGTGTTGGAGCAGGCAACGGCGACGGCGCAACAGCTGTATGCAAAGGTAGAGAAAACGAACCGGAACGCGAGGCACGCTGGTGTGGAAAATGCATCTGGACTGTGCGTAGCGGAGACTGGCGATGCCGGAGCGGTGAATGGAGATTTAATCGCATGTGTGCAGGGAACGGACACTGCTGCAGAAGTACCTGCGGCAGACACCCGGAAGCTGGAACGAGCGCTTTTACAGGTTTTCCAGCAGGAGCAGGACGCCTATGTCCGGATCGACTGGTATGGAAACGTGTTGTTTCCGCATGGAATTTTGCAGGATCGTTTGCAGCTTCTGGAAGGTGCGGTGCGCAATCTGAAAGAGGGCAGGCTCTCAGCGGCACTGCGCAAGCTGTATGAGATCGACAGCAACCGGTACGCATTTTTGTTTGAAGAAGAGGTTTATCAACATTTTACATCGTATGCGCTGGATCAGAGCTCAGATCGGCTGAAATGGGGAACCGGAAGAATTATCGGGTTTGAAAACTTTTTCCCGGTTGTGACCGGACTTCTGGAAAAAGAAAAGACGGACTGCAGTGATTTTACGGAAGAAATTGCACAGCTGGAGGCTGCATATGAGCGCCAGAGCGATTTGTACCGGAAAGAAATCGATGCGCTGTGCGTGCAGACGGAAAGGATGGAGCGGCTTTTGAGAGAAGCCGGAGTGGAATTTTATGGACAGTGAAAAACTGTATCGAGTACAGGAAGAGGATTTGTCGAAGCTTGAGGAGCTGTTGTGCCGTTCGTTTGCGGCGGACCCGTTGTATGTGGAGCTGATTCCGGATGAAGAGGTGCGGAAACGACTGATGCCGGAGCTGTTTCAATGCGACCTGACGGAATTTTATGAGACGTGTGAAATTTTTGCAGACAGTAAGGATTTAAACGGCATATTGGTCGTTTCGGATGAAACGGAGCCGTACCATCTGCTGCATCGTTATTTTACGGAGGTGCAGGCGACGCTGCGCACGGAGGGCTATCTGATCCGGGAGGATCACAGCCTGAAAACATTTTTTAATTTCGTGCTCGGCAGGGATTACCTGAATTCCAGCTGGACGGATCAGCTACATCAGGATCGGAGACTACATATCATTTATCTGGCGGTTGATCCGGAAATGCAGCATCACGGAATCGCGGCGACGCTGGTGGAAGAGGCAGTTGCATACGCGGAACGCAACGATCTGATGATTTCGCTGGAAACGCACAACCCGCGTAACGTTGCGTTTTATCAGCAGTTCGGGTTTAAGGTATACGGCGTCGTGGAAAAGCATTTTTCCCTGAAACAATATTGTCTGGTGCGGGAAATCCAGGCGTAATATTCTAACAGTTCGCCGCGCCATTTCATTCGCAAAAGCGCATCTTCGATGCTTTCCGCTGCTTCGCAGCTCCTTTTGCTCATGAAATGGCGCTCCCAGGAAGCTGCGAGTGAACCATAGTACCATATTTGGATCGGCTTGAAAGTCATACCGTTTACGGTATTCCCTTTCAAGCCGATTGTGCTATATAATGAGCACGAAAGAAAAACAAGCGACGCTGAAAGCGGCATTTGTTTTTCTCGTGCCATTAGAGAACGAGCAGCCTGCGGAAGCAGGCGATAGAGCGCGTCAGCGCGGGCTCGTGATCGAAGGAGAGAAGCGCGAGCACGAAAGAAAAACAAGCGACGCTGAAAGCGGCATTTGTTTTTCTCGTGCCATTAGAGAACGAGCAGCCTGCGAAGCAGGCGGTAGAGCGCGCCAGCGCGGGCTCGTGATCGAAGGAGAGAAGCGCGAGCGGGGACAGCCGAGCTGTTCATCGCAAAGGGCGAAGCCGGTTGCTGATAACCGGTTTATTCTGACATGTTGGTTTGATCTTGTTATTTCTTTTATTATTCTGATGTTTCTAGTTCAATTCTACACAAGATTCCAGGCATGTACGCAATTTTTCACAAGGAGGTGATTGAACAGCTGAATAAGGCTTATAAAAGTATATAAATTATAGGTGTATCAGCACAGACATTACGAAATTGGGATTCTAATGGAAAACTTCATCCGCATCATACTACAACAAGTGGTTATAGGTATTATTCCGATGAACAGCTCAACCAGGTAATGAATGTAAAGCCTAAAAACCGCATTATCATTGGCTATTGTCGTGTTTCAAGCCACAAACAAAAAGATGATTTAGAACGACAGATTGAGATTATTGACAATACTGAAGAATCTGAGCAACAAGAACTCGTTGAAGATTTAGTACAGATAATCACAGTATTTAGCTGCAAGTTACAAGGAAAACGAGCGAATAAAGCGAAGAAACTTATCCGAGAATTGATGCAGGAGGAGACCGATGGTAAAAGCCATAAAAGTAATGTTGATCCCAAATAATGTACAACAAACTAAGCTGTTTCAGTACGCAGGTGCTTCAAGATTTGCTTATAACTGGGCTTTGGCCAGGGAAAAGGAAAACTATGAAAAAGGTGGCAGATTTATTCCAGATACGGAGCTTAGAAAAGAATTTACAAGGCTTAGAAATTCTGATGAATATGCATGGCTGCTAAACGTTTCAAACAATGTAACTAAGCAGGCAATTAAAGATGCCTGCTCAGCCTATAAAAACTTTTTCAAGGGTTTACAACGGTACCCAAGGTTTAAGGCGAAAAAGAAATCAATGCCTAAATTCTATCAAGATAATATCAAGATACAGTTTCGTGATACGCATGTTAAATTTGAAGGATTTTCTTTCAGCAGGAAAGCTAATAAACAAAAGCTGAACTGGGTAAAACTTGCTGAACATGGACGTATTCCCACAGATGCTAAATATAGGAATCCGAGAGTATCCTTTGATGGATTGAATTGGTGGATTAGCGTATGTGTGGAATTCCCAGACTGCAGGGACAGGTCTAATCATGATGGAATCGGTATAGACCTTGGAATTAAGGATTTGGCGATATGTTCTGATGGTAACACCTACAAGAATATAAACAAAAGCCAGACTGTTAAGAAGCTGGAGAAATGCAAGCGTAGATTGCAACGCAGCGTATCTCGTAAATATGAACACAATAAGAAAGGAGGAAGTTACTGTAAAACTAACAATATAGTAAAAAAAGAAAAACTTTTACTTAAAGTAAATCACAGATTAGCAAATATCCGAAAAGATTATTTGAATCAGACCACATCTGAAATCGTAAATCGAAAACCAAGATTTATCTGTATCGAAGATTTAAACGTTAGTGGGATGATAAAAAATAGACATTTATCTAAAGCGGTTCAGAATCAGGGATTCTTTGAATTTCGTAAACAGTTGGAATACAAGTGTAATGATAGAGGTATTCAGCTCATTGTGGCTGATAGATTTTATCCATCATCAAAACGTTGTAGTTGCTGTGGGAAAATAAAAAAGGATTTGAGATTATCTGATAGAACATATAAATGTGAATGTGGAAATGTTATAGATAGA
>ULNU01005902.1_pt1 | contig 12775 bp, 16 predicted proteins | sample 1951991 | NCBI WGS metagenome assembly ULNU01 (sample SAMEA4835584, study PRJEB28245) | human gut metagenome | biome: gut microbiome; material: fecal sample | place: Denmark | collected 2008 | reverse complement strand
GTCCGCGCCGCGTGCATCGAGGCCATGAAGGCGCAGGGCGTTCAAAAGCGCGTCGGGGTGCCGCTTGCGATTAAGTGCGAATTCTTCTTTGAGCCGCCAAAGTCGTGGAGCAAAAAGCGCCGTACCGAGGCCGCGGACTTGGCGCCGTACGACCAAAAGCCCGACGGCGACAACCTGCTCAAAATCGTCAAGGACGCATTAAACGGCGTCGCGTACGATGACGATAAGCGCATATGCTCAGAAACCGCGACAAAGCTGTATTCTGTTGCGAGCCGAGCAGACATAACGCTTTACGAGGTCACCCGCTAATGCCGCGCTATATTGTCCTGCAAATCCCGACCGACTTCGCCGCCTTAGATCAGCGCCTTGAGATATGGGGCCGCGTCGTCAAAGACCGGCCGCATTACGAGGAGACGATGTTATACCGGCACATGAAGCTTTACGGGAAGGACGATCAACGGCGCTGGCCGGACGATGAGGAGGCTCAGGCCCGGGCGCTCTCGCGCGGGGACTACGCAGAAGGCTGGTTGATTGATGCCGCGTGGCAGAGCATGAAGGACGCACGATCGAAAGACCTGCTGCTCGCGTGGTACGTCTATAGCGTGCGGGACAGGGCGCTTTTAGGGCGCCTGCTCAGCGTCAACTTGCGCACGATTCAGGAGCGCTTAAGACAGGCGCTTGAGCAAATTCAGGCGGCCATATACCGAGCCGAGGGCCGTAATCCGTACGATTAAACCGTACGGTTGAAATTAGACTTCCGAGGGCTGAGGTCTGTATAATGCGTTATGGAAAATTGGAAGCTGTGTATCAGCGGGTGGAATGCAGGCTATGGCCTGCGTTTTCGCACCCGACAGAAACGCAGCATCTTGCTTTCCGGTGGTTTTCTGAAACTCCGTAGGAATTGTTCTCCGATTTAAGCCATCAGGAAGCTCCCTCCTGATGGCCTTTTTTTATGGCCGAAAATCCTCATCACAAAAATGGCGAAAGAATGCCGAGGCCGTTAGGCCGCAGACCGATTGAAATCGACCTGAAAAAGGTTGAGGAGTACGCGCAAGTCTGCGACAACGAGGAGGAAATCGCCCTTGCGTTGGGGATTTCTCAGGACACGTTGACGCGCCGGAAACAGAACTATGCGGAATTTGCGGCCGCCATTAAAAGAGGCAAGGCCAAGGCAAATGTTTTCGTCGGTGGGAAGCTCATGGATCAAATCAAGAACGGAAACATTGCCGCGACGATTTTCTATCTTAAGTCCCGGTGCGGCTGGAAGGAAACTCAGCGCTTAGAGGGAGACTTGACCACAACAGCGAAACCGCCCGAGGGCTTGCAGGATATTTATAACGCGCTGGCCCGCGGCTCCAAGCAATGACAACCAATAGCGCCGACCCATTCGTCGAACTGTACAGGCCGCACCGATATAAAGTCTTCTACGGCGGCCGAGGCAGTGGAAAGAGCTGGGCAGTTGCGCGCGCTCTCATCGCCATGGCTGATTTCGGGCGGGTGCGCATATTGTGTTGCCGCGAGGTGCAGAACTCTATCCGCGATTCGTCGTATCAGACGCTGAAAGACACAGCGGAGCGCATGGGCTTGTTTGACCGCTTCGACTTCAAAGAGTCGGAGATTGAGCATAAGCGCACCGGGAGCCGCTTTATCTTCTCCGGCCTCTTGCGTAATGAGAACTCGATTAGGTCAAAGGAAGGCATTGATATTTGTTGGATTGAGGAGGCGTCATCCGTCTCTCGAAAGTCGTGGGACGTGCTGATTCCGACAATCCGCAAACCCGGGTCGGAATTGTGGCTGACGTTCAACCCGCTCACCGTCGACGACCCAACGAATGATTTCCTAGAGGCGCCGCCCCCGGGCGCCTACGTTCGCAAGGTCAACTATACGGATAACCCGTATTTTCCTGAAGTCTTGCGCGAGCAGATGGAATGGGACAAGGCGAACGATTACGAGAAGTATCTGCATATTTGGGAGGGCTTCCCGCTCAGCATCAGCGGGGCGCAGATTTTCCGCGGCAAGTACGTCGTCGAGTCAATCCCGGATGATCTTTGGCAACAGGCCGACCGTCTATTTTTCGGCGCCGACTTCGGTTTCGCGCGTGACCCGTCGACGCTGGTTCGATGCTTCATCTTGGATAATCGCCTGTATATTGACTATGAGGCGTACGGCGTCGGGGTTGAAATCGACGAATTGCCTCAGCTGTATCGCTCAGTGCCCGAGTCGACGAAATGGCCAATAAAGGCGGACTGCGCCCGGCCTGAGACAATCAGCTATCTGAAGCGCCACGGGTTCAACATCGAGGGCGCCGAGAAATGGCCTGAGAGCATCGAGGAGGGCATTAGCTTTATTCGAAGCTTTGACAAGGTCGTTATTGACCCGCGATGTGTGCACACGGCGGACGAGTTCAGGCTCTACTCGTACAAAACGGATAGATTGACTGGTGAGGTTCTGCCGGTCGTATTAGACAAAAACAACCATACGATCGATGGAATCAGGTATTCCCTGGTAGATTACATAAAGGCACGAGGCTATGGCTTCAAAATCTCGGAAGACGAAACGCCAGACCTCTGGATTTGAGGTCACTGGCGAATACGACGGCACCACCACGGTGGTAGACGCTATCCCGCAAGAGAAGGACATCCGCGAACTGCTCAAGCCCGCGCGGTCTCTCGCTGGGTCAAAGGCGCACTACAAACAGCTTGACGGCGCTATGGACGCGGCTTTTGCGGGCGGCATTGTGCCTAAGTTCGAATGGTCTGCGATCTCAAGCCTTGTCAGCTTTGTGGGCTACGGCGTTTTGCAACAGCTTTCGCAGGACGCACTCATTCGCTTGTGCATTCAAACACGCACCGATGAGATGCTGCGGGCGTGGATTGAAATCAAGTGTGACGACGACAAGCGCAAGAAGGCACTTGAGGAAGAGATTGACCGCATCGGCTTGCGCGATACGCTTTATAAGGCGCTCACGACAATGGGCTTGATGGGCGGCGCCTTCTTGTTTGTCGACACGGGGCACGCCAAGCCGGATGAAGTGCTTAACAAGACAGCACGCTCGACGGAGCTTAAAGACCGCGTATCGTTCCGCGTGATTGATCCGATTTTCACGACGCCGCAGAGCTTTAACGCGTCCGACCCGCTCAAAGAAGATTTTTACAAGCCCGCCGTGTTCTACATCATGGGGACGGCGGTGCATGCGTCGCGCCTGATCCGCCTTGTTGAGAACGAGGTGCCGGACTTACTCAAACCCTCGTACAACTTTTTCGGAATCGCTCAGGCTCAGTTGCTTTCGGACTACGTGACGCACTTCCGCAAGAACCGCGAGGAAGTGAACACGCTTCTTACAAAGTTCTCGACGAGCTTCATTAAAACAGATTTGGGCGCTCAGCTTTTTGCCCGCAAGTCGTGGCAACCGGTGAGCGACCGCGTGAAGTTCTTTGCGAAGTTCCGCGACAATAACGGCGTTGGCCTCCTTGACAAGGACAAAGAAGACTTCGTACAGGTCAACACGCCGATTACCGGCCTAACGGACATTGTGCGCCAGTCGCTTGAGTTCGTGGTGTCCGTCAACCAAAGCGGCGTGGTGAAGACGCTCGGGCTGTCGCCTTCGGGCTTTAACGCCACGGGCGAGAGCGACATCAAGCTACAGGCCGACTTAATCGCCACGCGGCAGGAGAAGATTCTGCGGCGCCCGCTTGAAGAGATTCTGCGCATTTTGCAGATCAATCTTTTTGGTGACATTGATCCTAGTTTGAGCTTTGAATTCTGCTCGCTCGACGAAGATGACGAGCGCACGACTGCCGAGGTCAAGAAGATGATGGCCGACACGGCCGCCGTCTACCTTGACCGCGGCGTACTCTCTGAAGACGAAGTCCGCGCGGCGTTGAGTAATGCCAAGGATCATCCGTATGGCGACCTTGAGGGTGAGGCCCCGGGTGCTCCTGAAGACCCGTTCGGCCAAATGAGCAGCACGACCACGGAGGAGCGCGATGACAGCGACAAGGCGGGCGCAGTCTACTGACGTGCGTATCCGAGCCGTGCGGCCTAATGCAGGGCTTCGGAAGGCGTACGCGGGCAAACTGCGCTCGCTCGTGCGTCAGATGGCGCAAGACGTCGCCAAAGAGCTTGAGGGGCTATATCGCAAGGTCGAGCCGCGGATTGCGAAAGACGCACGGGGCGAGTCCCCTGCCGAGCGCTTGCAAAAGATCATTGATCGAATGCGCAAGAAGTGGGAAGAATATTCGCAGGACTTTGCCGAAGACACGGCGGACTGGTTCGTAAGGAAGACGCGCGACCACGTCGACCGGGCGCAGAACTCAGCGCTTCGGGCTTCGGGGTTCGAGGCGTTCGACCTGCGTTTTGACAAGGGGCAGATTTCTCAAGACGCTTTTGACGCACTTGTGAACGCTAACACGTCGCTTATTAAGTCAATCAGCTCCCGATATCTTCAGGAGGTCGAAGGGCTGGTAATGCGGGCCGTGACCGACGGGAGAGACGTGGCGGGGCTTAAGTCCGAGCTATCCAAGCGCTACGGCATCACACAGCGCCGCGCGGACTTCATTGCTCGCGATCAGTGCAATAAGGCGACGGAAGCCCTGTGCCGCGCGAACGATCTTGAGGTTGGTGTTGAGCAGGGCGAATGGATTCACGTACCCGGCAAGCACACGAGCCGCGAGACGCACAAAGAGATGGACGGCAAAAAGTTCGACCTAAAAAAAGGACTTTACGACCGCGATGTTGGGCGCTACGTACTTCCGGGGGTAGAACCTGGTTGCCAATGTACGTATCGTCCACTATTGAGTAGAAAGCTATGGAAAAAGAACTCTTAGCGCTTGATGAAAAAGTTGTGATGGAGTCGGCGCGGACGCGCGACAAAAACGGCTTTTTGCAGGTCAAGACATCGAATTTAACCCGCGACCACGTGGCGCCTTACTACGGGCGCGAGATTCCCGGCTGGGAAGAGCGGCAGTTAGACCCTGACCGAATCTATTACGGCTGGCGCAACCCTGACGAGCTTAAGGCGGCACTGTCGACGTTCAACGGCGTGCCGCTTTTGATCGAACACAAGTTTGACAGCGCGGAGCACCCGAACAAGGAGCTTCGCGTTGGCACCGTCGGCACCAGCGCGAAGTGGGAGCCGCCGTACATAACCAACGCGCTGAGCGTGTGGGATGAAAAAGCAATTTCCGCGATTGAGGACGGCACACTGCGCGACCTCAGTTGCGGATACCGATATAAGCCCGATTTCACGCCCGGGGAGACTCCGGACGGGCTTGCTTATGACTTCGTGATGCGCGAGATCGCTTGCAATCACGTGGCACTTGTTCACGAGGGTAGAGCTCCCTACTGCTTTGTCTCTGACGAAAAACCTAGAGGAATCACCATGAGTGAAGAAACAAAGGTTGATGGGGCGTGTGACGACTTCACGGAGTTTGCACGCAAGACTATCGACGAGTCAGGCGTTGAACTGACGCCCGAGCAGAAGGACGCACTGGTGCGTGCTTTTGCCGAATCTCACGCGAAGTTCGAAGAAAGCAAGGCCGATGCGGCCGTGCAGGAAACGGAAGGCACGCGAGACGAAGAGCCTGCCAAGCCCGAAGGCGCCGAAGACGCCGACGAGCCGAAGGACGAGGCCAAAGCCGAAGACGAAGACGCGGGCGAAGCCAAGCCCGAAGGCGGCGCCATGGACGCGGCCATGATTGCCAAGACGGTGCGCGGGCAGTTGTCTGCTCAGTACCGCGCGGCGACCGAAGTCAAGTCCGTGCTGGGCAACGTCGACCCGATGGCATACGACAGCGCCGACGCGATCTATCTCGACGCCGTCAAGGCGATGGGCGTCAAGAACGTCCCGGCCAGCGCCGCCAAACACGTCTTTGCCGCTTTGCAGTCGGTCAAGACCGCCGCCCCGAGCGGTGCAATGGATTCGGCGCCCAAGAGCGACGAGGATTTTTTGAAGCAGTTCATTCGATAAGGAGATGGGCAAATGGCTCTCCAGTCCAAAGTAAATGTGGGGCTTGCCCCCGCGATTGCGGGTATGCCCGCGAGCGTTGTTGAATCGCACTACACGGCGCAGACCTATCAGGCCGCCTCTGATCTGACGGTGGGTAATTTCTGCTTTGCCGACGCTACTGCCGGAGGTACGAAGGTCAACAAGGCCGGAACCGGCATCCTGCGCGGCATCGTCGTTTACACCCGCCAGTACATCACGGGCGAAGTGACTGCTGCGAATGCGATGGTCGTTCCTAAAGGCGCCTTCGCGCAGATCGCCACGAATGGCAAGTTTTGGGTTGTCGCACAGAACGCTAGCGCCAAGGTGGGCGATTACGTGCTCGCCTCGCAGACTGACGGCTCTGTCACGACGCAGACGGACAGCGCCAAGAAGGACGGCTACACGATGACGAATTTCGTCGTTGAAAATGTGCTGGGCAAGGGAGCGAATCCCCTTGTGCTGATCAGCAACCAGCAGCCCAATGTCGTGCCTCCGATGGCCGCGGCTTAATCTTTTTTAAAAGGTGGATTTGAAATGGCACGAAGTGAAACCATGGAACGCCTCGGCTTTGACCTGTGCAAGGGTAACGGGCGTTTTCTTCCGACTCAGAACGGCACTGCCGAGATCGCGATGGATGCTGCTTTGCAGACCGTCGCCAACGTGCAGACCCCTGCTCTGTTTGCAACCTACTATAGCCCTGAGATTGTCGAAATCCTTCAGGCTCCCCGCAACTCTACGGAGATTTTCTCTGAAGAAAAGCGCGGCGACTGGAAGGACGTTCAGACGATGTTCCCGGCCGTTGAATACGTTGGTCAGACGACGGCATACAGCGACTACGGTCGCGGCCTGCTGTCTGAAGCCAACATCGAGCAGGTGACCCGCGAAACCTACAAGTTCCAGACCTTTATTCAGATCGGCGACTTGGAAGAAGACATCGCGACGGCTCAGAAGATCAATCTGCTGTCTGAAAAACAGCGCGCCGCGGCAACCGCGATCGAAATCGACGCCAACAATTACAACTTGTTTGGCGTGAGCGGTATGTCTATTTATGGCCTGCTGAACGACCCGGCACTGCCTACCGCCCTGTCGCCTGCCCCCGTCAATACTAAGACGGCATGGGCCGACAAGGATGCGAACGCGATTTATAACGACATTCTTGCAATGTTCAATCAGATCGCCGCCGCATCTAACGGCTACGTGAGCTTTAACAGCAAACTCAAGCTGGTGGTGCCGCCGTCCATTATGGGACAGCTCGCCAAGACGACGACGCTCGGCGTCGCGCCCGTTTTGCAGACCCTTAAAGGCTTCTTCCCGGGCCTTGAGATCATCTCTCTCCCGCAGCTTCAGGATGAAGCAGGCGTGTGCAAAGCCATGCTGATCGCGACGGAAATCGCAGGGCGGCCGACGGCTAAATTCGGCTTCCTTGAAAAGCTCAAGACCTATCCGGTTCTTGTCGAGCACTCTTCCATGTCTCAGAAGTGGGCATCGTCTACTACCGGCTGTCTGCTGTTCCGTCCGTTCGCTGTTGCGACGATGACGGGTATTCAGAAGTAGAAATGACCGGATCAATTTGACGATGTTGTCAGATTGATCATGCCCCCGGGGAGGGCTGGCGCTCTCCCCGTTCAATTTTTAAGGAAACACAAAAAATGGCCAATCAGGAAACTAAAGTGAAGCGCGCTCCGAGCGCTCCGAAAGTCAAGGTAATCAGCGAAGACGGCGCCACGGTGAGCGTCGGCAATACCGCCAAGACGTCGGATACGGTCACGATCCTTTTCCGCTCCCGCATCTCTCAGAAGTTCACGCTGAGTAACGGCAAGAGCGTCACCATTAACGGCAACGGCGTATATCTCGCGAACGCTTCGGGCGGCGCACTGCCTGCCGGTGGTTACGGCGTGACGGTTGTCGATCGTGCGTTATGGGAGCAGGTGAAGGCCGAACTCGGTCAGGCTTATGGCCCGTGGTTCGCATCCGGGCGCATCAAGGAAAAGAAGAGCGAGGCGCAGGGCTTGAATTTCGCGATTGACCACGCCGACGAAAAGACGGGCGATGACCCGATGCCTCAAAAGAATTCAACGAAGGAATAACGCAATGACTGCCGTCGTGTTCGATCCCGAGACCTTCCGAGAGGTATACCCCGCATTTTCCGATATCACGCGCTTTGCCGATGAGATGTTAGAGGCGTGCTTTGATCAGGCGGCGGAGCTGATCGGCAACGACGACAGCGCGATTCCTTACGATCCCGACGCACAGCCGCCCATTAAAACGCGGGCGGTTGTTCTCACCCTTCTGACGTGCCACATTGCGACGCAGTCTTACATTTGGGGCGATCAGCAGGCGGGGCCTTTGCAGACCGCAGGCGAAGGCTCGGTGAGTGCCGGGTTTGTCGGTATGGTCGACGCCTCCAATCCGGCGTGGTGGAACTCGACGAAGTGCGGGGCGCAGGCGTGGGTAATTCTCAAGCGCTACGCGCAAGGGCCGCTGTATTTTGGCGTCCAGCCCATCTATATGGGTGGTTAAATGCGCGTCAATGTCGTCTACTCGAAGGGCGGATTAAAAGAGCTTGCGAAGGCCGCCCGAAAAGGCAAGCTGGAAGTCGTTGCGGGGGTGCTTGGTGGCGCCACAAATTCCGACACAGGGGAAAGCGTGGCCGCCTACGGGCTGGCGCTCGAATACGGCACATCGAAGATGCCTGCGCGTCCCTTCCTTCGGCAAACGGTCGAGGGCCACAAAACGGAGTGGCGCGAACAGCTCGCCATGGGCGTGAAGAGACGAGGCATTAGAAGGGCCGAGGAAGTGTTAGGCGTTGTTGGGCGCGTGATGCGTGCGGACATTATCGCAACGATTAAGCGCGGCGACTTCGAGCCGCTTTCACCCGAGACGATTAAAGCCAAGGAGCGCAAGCGCAGGGAGAACCCGGCGGCGCCCTTGATTGACACAACATCCCTGATCAGGTCGATTAGCAGCGAGGTTCGGAAGAAATGAATTTACACGCTGTGGTGCGGGGCGCGATAACCGCCGTTGCCCGCGATCTACCCGCCGAGCTTTACACGATGACGGGGGAGCAGGAGCGCGGTGAGCGCGGCGACTTACTCCCCGTGTTCGCTGGGCCGGTGCCGGTGCTTGGCCAATGGCAGAGCATCAAGGCCGACGAGATCATTAAGACCGAGCGCATCAATGAGGCGACGACCGTTCGCAGGGTATACCTTCGTGCGACGGATGACGCTTCTTCGCGCCCGTGGGCGTCGTGGCGCCTGCTCGGACGGTCAGGGGATTTACTCAAGGACGACCGCGGAGCCTTTTGGCTGGTCGATGCCGTGATTGAGGATTTCACGCATGAGGGATGGGCTTGCGTGCAGGCCGTTTTGCAGACGGTGCCGCCGCGCTTCAAAGTAAAGGAGCCAACCGATGGCGGCAGTTAAAGACATATCGCAGGCCGACATACTGAACGCGTGCATTAAGTTCTGCTACAACTTCGCGGCCCCGGCACTCACGGACGAGATGCACGTCCTTGACGGCTTCGGCAACAATAGAACGCTCCCGAAGGACGGCAATGACTTCTGTATCGTCACGCCGATTCGTCAGTCCCGAAGCGGCTCAAACATTGAGAGCTGGAAGCCTGACGGCGACGAGGTAATGGAGCTTGCCGAGTACGTCAATCTAGACATTCAGATCGACGTCTATTCGACGAACATATTCGACGCATTGGAGCGTGCGCAGACCTACGAAACGGTCGCGCGTTCTGATTTCGGCGTGCAACACTTCTTAGCGTTCGGCATTGATTGTTTATTTGCCGAAGACGTTCAGAACCTGACCGCCGTGATGGATTCCAAACAGTACGTGAGCCGTTGGACTCTCGTTCTGCACTTGGGCTATTGGAAGCGCGTGAAACTCGCGCAGGATTTTTTCAAAACCGCAATTGTCGATGTGATAAACGTCGACACGAAATTCAAACCATGAGGTAAAAAATGTCAATTCCAGCTGGTTATCTTGTCGCGATCACGCCGCGCACCATCAGCGCGGGCGCTTCCGATCTCGAAACGAACGGCATGGTGCTCACAAAGAGCGCACTGCTGCCGACCGGTGCCCCGGCCGTCGCCTTCGCCTCGGCCTCCGCCGTGTCCGATTTCTTCGGTCCGGACTCCGATGAAGCTCGCTTTTCTCAGCAGTACTTCACGGGCCTGACGAATCAGCAGAAGGCACCGACTGCGCTCGTTATTGGGCGCCGCATCAATGAAGATTGCGCCGCGTGGATTCGAGGCGCCAGGGTTTCAGCCGACTTGGCCGCATTCAAGGTCATTAAGGACGGCGCCATGAAGCTCATGATTGACGGCGCAGAAAAGACCGCTGCAACGGTTGACCTCTCGGGCGCCAAGTCTCTGTCGGATGTTGCCACGGAGATCGCCACGGCCCTGACCGGTTGCACGGGCGCTTACGATTCGAACACGCAGACATTCAAGTTCACATCGACGACGAAGGGCGCCACGTCTACCGTGGGTTATGCCTCTGCGGGAGAAGGTGGTACGGACCTCTCTGCGAAGCTCAATCTGACGCAGGCCGCGGGCGCCGTCCTTTCTCAGGGCGCCACGGCTCAGACCGAAGCGGCGACGCTCGATGCGGTGCGCTCCGTAACGTCCAACTGGGCGCAGTTCACGACCTTGTGGGAAGTCACTGACAAGGCAGAGGCCGAAGCCTATGCCGCGTGGGCCGACATCGAAGACGACTTTGTGTATGTCTTTTGGTCGAGCGACACGAAGATGACGAGCACCCTCACGCAGGAATCGACTATCGCCTACGCGATGAAGGATCGCTATAACTGCACCTTCCCGATCTACGCGCAGAACAACGTGACGGGGGCTTTTGCCGTGGCCTACCCTGCCACGATCAAATGGGATGCGACGCAGGGCATGAAGGTTATCTTCGGCAAGACGGCAAGCGGCCTGACGCCGACGGTGACGACAGAGCAGGAAGCCCAAGCGCTTGACGCTCTTTACGTTTCCTATATCGGCCAGTTTGCCACGCGTAATGATCAGTTCCAGTTCACGAACCGCGGCGCCCTCTGCAACCCGGCTATGTACGGGTTTTACGATACGCTGATTGGCTCGATTTGGCTTCGCTCCAAATTGCAGACCTCGATTATGAAGGGATTCGCTACGGTCAACCGTGCGCCCTACAATGCGACGGGCTACACTATGCTCAAATCGTGGTGCCAAGACCCGATCACGCAGGCATTGAATGCGGGCGTCATTGACGCTGGCATCAGCCTGAGCGACAGTCAGAAAGCTCAGATCATGCAGGAAACGGGCAACGAAGAGGCACCGCGCGAACTGCAAAGCAAGGGCTATTTCTTGCAGGTGCTCGATCCGGGCGCGTCCGTTCGCGCTCAGCGTGGCGCCCCGATCTCGCAACTGTATTATGCGTACGGCTCCGGAATTCAACGCATTTCTCTTCCGGTAACGGCAGTGTTATAGACAGCCGGTAACCGCAGTCCTGTAAACGTCTCACGGCCGCTTTTCGGAGCGGCCTTTTAGGAGCATATAAATGCCGTTCAATAACAAGACCTCAGCGAACGTAGTCGCATGGCTCAAGATTGAAAACGTCTGCCCGTCGGGCATTCAGCTGACGCAGTTCTCGACGGATGCCGGTATTGCCGCCGACGCCGTGCAGGAAGTGCAGGCGGACATGACGCTTGACGGCCATCTCGTCAAGGGCTACACGCCGAATCCCTATGTGGTCAATCTGACGCTTCAGCCGACCGCGCCCGCAATTGCGTATCTGCGCGAGGCTCAGGCCCTGCAGAAGTCGCTTAAAACGCCGCTCGGCGTCGAACTGACGGTGTATTACCCCGCGACTGACCGCACCTATCAGTTCGTCAATGGCGTCTTTACTCAGATGATGCCGATGCCTGCCGCCAACCGCGTGCAAGACCCGGTCACGGTTCAAATGACGTTTGAGGACTGCCAGTAATGCGCGAGGCCAAAACCATCACACTCCAAGACGGAGAGCGCAAATTTACGTTCAAGATTACGCCGATGTCCGCCCTTAAGGCCGAACGTTGGCTGATCCGTGCAGCGTTCGCGCTGGGCGGCGGCCTGTCGTCTTTGACGAAAGACGCCGACGCGACGGAGATCGTCAAGGCGCTTTCTTCCGTCGACTATGACAAGGTTGCGCCGCTTTGGGATGAGCTGCTTTCGTGCTGTGAGATCGTGCAGGGCGGGGCGACCATTCCGGTTGATGCCGACACGCTTGACGGGAAGATTGACTACCCGACGACCGTTTTCCTTCTGAAGGCGGCTGCCGTACAGGCGAACTTCGGTTTTTTCGGCAAAGGCGGGTTCTCGAGCTTCCTCTCCACGATGCGTGGCGTTCTGACCTCTTAAAAGTCAAAGGAACGTCGGCATTTGCGAATCTCCCGCCGGTTTGCGGTCGTGCCGTTTCCTCGCGGCTCGCAAGCCTGCGGGAGGTTCAAACCTATTACAGCCTGCAAGACGTCTACGACCTCGACGAGGTTTTGACCTTGCAGAACTACCATGAATGGCTTGCAAGCCGCAGGGATGATTGATGTCTGTCATTGACGAATTACTGATTTCCATCGGGCTTGACGCGAAGGAGTTTGCCAAGGGCGTCGATGCCGTTCGTGGGAAGGTCGAGAGCTTTGCGACAACGGCAAAGGAGCAATTTGAGGCGGTCGGCACGCAGTCGAAAGACACGGGCGCCGTTTCTGCGCTCTCTTTCTCGCGTGCGGGCGAACGCGTGCAAAAGCTCGGCGAAGCGTCGAAAGAAGCCGCG
>ULNU01046001.1_pt1 | contig 12801 bp, 8 predicted proteins | sample 1951991 | NCBI WGS metagenome assembly ULNU01 (sample SAMEA4835584, study PRJEB28245) | human gut metagenome | biome: gut microbiome; material: fecal sample | place: Denmark | collected 2008 | reverse complement strand
TATGTGGCTGGCATTGGAATTGTATTGATAGGAGGTATTTTAATTCTTAGTGTTTTAAAGAAAAAGAAAATAAGAATAAAATTCTTTTAAATGATACAAACTAATATATTGAGGAAAATAGAGGGGGAAGCAGTTATTTGAAACATTGGATGAAGAATTTATACAGGGTATGTTTATAGAAAATACAAATAAAGATAAGGTTAAAATTTCTGGAATTGTAACAATGAAATTTTGAAGTAATAAAAAGGAGGAAGTTATTATGGGAAAGTACCCTCAATCAGCTTTTTTAAAATGGGAATGTGGTCCAACTGAAAATACGGCCTATCTTTCCATTGATTATGAAGGAGGTAAATTAAATATGGGAGCAGTTGTTTCTGGTACACCTATTATAGGAACTGCATGTGCTATAACTGTAAAAGCAAGAAATTTTGAGTATAAAACAGGAGGAAATGAAGTACAATTGCGAGTTAATGGAGGAAATTTTGACGTAACACAAATAATACCAGTTACACCTGCTGAAAAATATAAGGGGAAGACATTGGAGTTTTTTGTTGGTTTAACTGCACATAAGGACAGTGTTATATATGCGAAAGTAGGATGGTAAAATACAGGATGTATTTGGAGGATTATGAATGAAGAGAATCAGTCTGTACTTATTAATTTTTACAATGCTATATTGTCTGTGTGCGTGTGGAAAAAATTCTGATGCAAAATCAAACAGTAGAGAAGATGATGGCAGAAAAGAGCAAAAGATAATCATATCATCAATTCAGGTTGCTTCAAATACGAAGGTTATGCGTGCAAAGGTGTTCCTTCCGAACGCAAAATCTTTGGAAGGAACAAATTATTGGTTAGGTGGGTTAGATACTACCAGTAAGGTGGATGTAATAGATACAGGTGATGGTATTCAGATCAATGTGTGCGGCTTTTATTCCGATGATACTGCGTGGAAAAATCCGAAAGTATATAAGGGATTTCAATCACCGGATAATTCAAATACGCCATTAAAAAATGTTTTGGTTAAGGGAAAAGTTGTTCCAATGAAAGAGAAGATGTTAAAAGCGGATGTTAAGAAAACAAAAAAAACAATCCCTGTTGAAATTACACCTTATACGGTTAGTATTTGTCCCGTCAATGACTGGAGAGAAAAAGGGTGTTTTTATCATGTAGTTGCAACAACAAAAGACGGAAAGCAATATTCCATAGGAGAGTTACCTCTTACCGATGACAGAAAAGGAACTGAAAAAAAGAAACATTCTTTCATGGATGGTACAGATCTTGAAGAGCTTGGAGATGGCTATGCATCTGCAAGTGAAATGAAATATTGTGGGGCTCGTTATATTTTTAATCAGAAGATTGATATCACACAGATAGAACAGATAGAAATAATAAAATATAAAATCAGCAGATGATATAGGTATAAAAACAGGTCATAAATTTGTTGACGATGATAGGAAACCATGTTAGGATGATGGTAGAGACTATCAATGAAGTGACAGGGGAATGAGTTTTTGACTCATCCCCCTGTTCTTATTATCAGGAGAAATGGATGAAAAAGAACAATCAGATGAAACCAGACAATGTAGTAAAACGTCTATGGGCATTTTTTATCGTGCTCACCATGTGTATTACCGTGCAGCCTGTCGTGCCGGTAAAGGCGCAGGAGGCTGTGCAGACAGCGGCAAGAACGATCTATACGGAATTTAAAGATGGAAATTCTACCCATTCTGGAGATGGAAGCTATGGAAATCCCTACAATTTATTTGAGGATGCCTATGCGGCTGCCGGCAATGGGGATGAAATCTCAATTTTGGGAAGTGGTGCTTTTTTAAATGCCGAGGCTGCGGAACCGTTTATTTTTGATAAAAGCGTGACCGTCAACGGAAATGGAAATACTTTTTCCAACCGTAAGGGGGGATTTATCCTGAATACGGATGTGACATTTAAAAACATTACGCTGCGGTTTTCCAATCGTCTGCACGATGCAATTTTTGCAAATGGGCATAAACTTGTTCTTGAGAATGTTACGTGCGACAGCGGATTCCGCTATGTAGATATCTTTGGCGGATCCCTTTATGAGAATGGAAAGAATATGGGGAATCATCCGGGATCAGAGGCACAGATTCTGATTACGGGGGGTGGTACCAATCTGGGGAATATTTATGCCGGTTCCATGAACGGAACATATGATGGTAAGACACAGATCGTGCTTGCGCACGTTTTCGGTACGCAAAATGGAGAAATCTATGCATCCGGTGCCATTGAACCATATGTAAATCAGGATGACTGGTTTTCCACGCAGGAGCCGGATCCACCGGCAGCGGATGGACAATATACGGTTTCCGGCGATGTGGAAATTTCACTTACCGGTTCCGATACGAAACAGGTGTACGGAGTATCTGAAAATCACGCAGGGAAGACATTTCTGACCATAGATACCGACCAGTCCTATACCGGAATTCCAGGTATAAGCAAAGTAGGAAACCTCACAGTAAAGGGCGGTGGAACATTTGCACCGGCAGCTTTGGACAGCTGTACGGTCAGGTTGGAAGGGGCAAGTGCGATTGATCTTTCCCAGATGGAAACTCCACAGATACATTCGATTGTGAGTGCGGATTCAGCAGGAAACCGACTGATCTTAGGAAAAGAACAGAAGCTGAATGTTACAGATACCATTACGGGTGCACTTACATTTGAAACCCTGAATGGAAGAAATGGAAAATCCGGAATTGCGGAGTATGGTCACACCTATCTGGAACTTGGAAGGGCTGCGGATACGGCGGTTTCTTTTACACCGACAGACGGACAGGCGGGAATGACACTGGAACGGACATCGTCTGGAAATGGAGAAATCTGGAAAACCAGTGAGTTGTCAGGGGATGGACCGGTTGCGGTAAAAAATGTTACAGTAAAAAATCCTGTACTTTTGGCGAATGTTTCAAATATTATGAGTAGTGATAAATCGTATTATCTGGATGTGGAATGGCAGGAAGGGACACCCGAAAATGGGAAAACTTTATATCAGGTTCCACTTACATACGAAGTAGAGTTCAATAATCATATATATTATTCAACGGTTGGTGATGATGGAAATGCCAATGTTTCGGATCTTAGACTGGCATTTCATCCGGAGACAAATCAGGACGGGGTACATACAATTACACCGGAATTTTATGAAGATGCTACTAGTGGCGAACTGAAACTGCCAGAACCGGGAACCTACTACATCACAATCCGTCCATTTTCAGCAGATGAACAAATTGAGCAGAAGGTAGTTCTGATTGTAAACAAAGATCCGGATACATCCGGTTCGACGGTTACTTCACAGGAAACAACCACTACGATAAATGGATTACCATCGGCCGTGTCCATGCAGGATGAACTGAATCTTACCGTGCAGACGGTCTATACAGATAGCAACTTACAGGGAAAGAACGTGCCGTCTGCTGATTTTTCGGTATACATTAACCAGACCCCTTATGAAGTATCCGGCATCACGCTTCAAAACGGAGTGGCAGCCATAAAGATTCCGGTTTCAGAGGCAAACGGATTTCATATGGGAGAAAATGCAATTACAGTTTCTTATGCAGGAGCAGCCAATGAAAACTACAGGGCACTTCCTTCCCAGGCAAACGAAACCGTGACGGTAAATCCAATTGCCGTAAAGATGCAGTATGATACCATCCAGCAGACAGCTGCATACACAGGGCTGAAACAGAGCTGCTTTGTTTCCACGGTAAATGTAGTCCGAAAGGACAACGGAAAGACGGTAGATTCGCAGGTAAAGCCTGAAGTTTTCTATCGGCAGGATGGGAAAAATGTTGTTCCGGTGCAGCCGGGCAGCTATGAGGTGTGGTTTAAAGTAACTGGAAACCAGTACGATGTGATAGCGGAAAAAGTCGGAACCTTTACCATTACAGCGGCGAAACCATCGATTCGTCTTACGGCAGAGACAGAAAACGGTAATTCCGTACATCTGTATGCAAAGGTAGATGGAGTCCGAAATGGCAGTATTCCGCTTGGTTCGATTTCTTTTTATCAGGACGGAACCATAATAAAGGCACAGGAAAAACTCGTATATGGGGAAGCCGATACGGTTGTATCAGGCTTAAAACGTGGCGGTTCTTATCAGTTTAAGGCAGTATATGAGCCGGATGATAAGGATGGACAGACTTATTACGAAACAGTGACAAGTGAAGCCGCGACCGTTACAATCAAAGAGGACAGTTCCACCGGAGGCGGTGGAACAACCGGAGGCGGCTCATCTTCCGGAGGCGGTGGAACAACCGGAGGCGGTTCATCTTCCGGAGGCGGTGGAACGACTGGAGGCGGCTCATCTTCCGGAGAAAGTTCCGGTGGCGGAAATACTTCGGGTGGTAACACAGCCGGAGGGGGAACACCATCCAACGGAAACAAAACCGATGCAGAAACTCCGTCTAACGGAAATACAGCTGGTACACAAACACCGTCCGATGGAAACGCGGCCGGACAAAATACACCAACCGTGACCGTTACCGGAACCCAGAAAAATAAAGCCATCAAAACAACGGTGACCGCTGATCTGATAAAACAAACCATGGAAGAAAATAATGGAAAACACACAGATGTGACGATCCGGGTCACCGATCCGGCTGGCAACGTAAGCTATACACTGACCGTAAATACAGCAGACATACAGACCGGAAATAAGCTGTATGTGTGTGCAAAAGATCAAAAGACAGGTGCCTATGTCCTTGTAAACGACAAGAGTTATACGGTTACAAAAGCCGGAAATGTGAATTTTTCAGCAGATTCCAATAAGGATTATGTCCTTATGGATCAGAAAGATATGGATCAGGTCACAACGAAAATATTAAAAACGGTTACATTGAAGAATAAAACCGTTCAGGTGAAGAAGGGAAAACAAAAGAAGGTTTCTCTGGCAGCCACCTTAAATATGGACAATGTAAAAAGCATTTCTTATCAGAGCAATAACAAAAAAATTGCATCTGTAAACAAGAAGGGTACCATAAAATCGAACAAAAAAGGAACTGCGTCCATTCGCGTGACAGTAACCTTAAACAATGGAAAGACCAAAGTTTTAAAATTAAAAGTCAAAGTCAAATAGCAGATGCAGGAAAAGACAAAACCCCGGAAATAAATATCCGGGGTTTTTGTTTTACCTAGAGAGAAAGTGCACACTGATCAATTTTTTTCAGTTCCTCCTCCGTAAACGGAGCAGAGTTTAACACTTTCAGATTTTCAAGAATCTGTGCCGGGCGGGAAGCTCCGATCAGAACGGAAGTGACCACACCGTCACGGATGACCCATTTGAGTGCCATCTGTGCGAGGCTTTCACCACGGGCAGCCGCAATCTCATTCAGGCTCCGGATACTTGCCATCCGCTTTTCATCAAACTGATCCGCATGCAGGAAACGTCCGTCCGTGTTGACACGGCTGTCTTTTGGAATACCGTTTAGATAGCGGTCGGTCAGCATACCCTGCGCGAGCGGGCTGAAAGAAATAATTCCTTTCTTCCCATCTGCTGCGGCCTGTTTTAAACCGTTTTCTTCAATGGTACGGTTAAAGATATTGTAGGAATTCTGGTTGATAATAAATGGGCAGTGCAGATCTTCTAAGATGGCAGCCGCGCGTTTCATCGTTTCCCCGTCGTAGTTGGACAGACCGACATACAGTGCTTTTCCGCTTCGCACGATCTGGTCGAGTGCACCCATGGTTTCTTCCAGCGGCGTATCCGGATCCATGCGGTGGTGATAGAAAATATCCACATAGTCCAGACCGAGCCGTTTTAAGCTCTGGTCAAGGCTGGCAATCAGGTACTTGCGGCTGCCCCAGTTTCCATAAGGTCCCGGCCACATGTCAAAACCGGCTTTGGAACTGATGATCAGTTCATCGCGGTAGGAAGAAAGCTCTTCCCGAAGGATCTTCCCGAGATTTTCCTCCGCACTGCCCGGCTGCGGTCCATAGTTGTTTGCCAGATCAAAATGTGTAATCCCGTGGTCAAATGCCGTAAAGCACATCTGTCTCATATTTTCATACACACCGGTATCTCCGAAATTGTGCCAGAAGCCCAAAGATACTTCCGGCAGCATCAGTCCGCTGTCGCCGCAGCGGTGGTATTTCATGGTTTCGTAACGTGATTCATTTGCGTGATACATAAGAAATCCTCCTTAGTTTGTAAAAAATTTATCATAAATGCCAAATCCAAAGATAAAAAGCACAATCAGCGGCAGAATATAGGTAATGTAGCCGCGCATCCAGTTTTTAATTTTTAATCCTTTTCCGGTATTGGCTTCGGTTGTGTAGTTTTTCCAGCCCCAGCCGTAGCGGCTTGTGCAAAACAGCAGATATACCAGGGAACCGAGAGGCAGGAACAGGTTGCTTACCAGAAAATCTTCCAGGTCAAGCACAGACCCGCCAAAGATTGAAAAACCTTTCCAGTTCCATACATTGTATCCGAGTACACATGGCAGGGAGAGTACAATGATCAGTACCAGATTAACGGCACAGGATTTCTGGCGGCTGCATCCGGTCAGTTCCATACCGCAGGAGATGATGTTCTCAAATACTGCCAGGATTGTGGAAAACGCTGCAAAAAACATAAACAAAAAGAACAGGCTTCCCCAAAGTCTGCCAAGCGGAATATGGTTAAAAATATTCGGCAGGGTGATAAAAATCAGGCTTGGTCCGGAAGTCTGGTCAACATGGAACGTAAAGCATGCCGGAAAAATGATAAGTCCGGAGGTGATAGCAACAAACGTATCCAGAATGGCAATATTTACCGATTCACCAAGCAGAGAGCGTTCCTTTCCGATATAACTTCCCAAAATTGCCATCGCGCCGATTCCAAGGCTTAACGTGAAAAATGCCTGGTTCATGGCACCCGTAATGGTTTTTGCAATACCGATCTGTTTCATCCGTTCAAAGTCCGGGATCAGATAAAAGGCAAGGCCTTCTTTTGCACCATCCATAAAAAAGCTGTTGACCGCCAGAATGATCATGATGATAAGCAAAGAAGTCATCATGACCTTTGTTACTTTTTCCAGACCGTTCTGCAGTCCACGGGAGCAGACAAATACGCCGGCGCAAACAACTACCACCATCCAGAAGCCCATGGTCAGAGGTTTGCTCAGCATTGTGGTAAACTGTCCGGATACACCGTCGGCATCCAGTCCCTGAAACTGTCCGGTGACCGTCATATAAAAATAATGAAGCATCCAGCCGGTGACCGTTGTATAAAACATCATAAGAAGATAGCAGCCGATCAATGTGATAATCCCGTGGATATGCCATTTCTGTCCGGGTTTTTCCAGTGCCTGGTAGGCTTTGACCGGACTTTTCTGGCTGGCACGCCCAACCGCAAATTCCATCGTCATGATCGGGAGTCCGAGAATAATCAGAAACAACAGATAAAACAGCACAAAGGCACCGCCTCCGCCCTGTCCGGCAGTGTATGGAAATTTCCATACGTTTCCGATTCCGATCGCACATCCGGCTGACAGGAGAATGAATCCCAGACGGGATTTTAATTTTTCTCGTTCTTCCATAAAATAATCCACCTTTTTGTAAACATTGTATAAAATACAAACGAAATTATACAATCTGTTGTGAGAAGTTTCAACCCTTTTTGACGAAATTTTACCAGGTATGTGTTGCATTTTTTTACAGATACTAGAGGAGAAGGTTGCGGAGTGTTCATGTTCTGCAATCAACAAGATTATCTTATGGAAAGAAAGAGGGTTAAACCATGGTTTTAACAGAAAAAGAGATGGCTACAATTGAGGATCTGCACACACAGGAACTTTCCTGCGTGGAGAAGTACAAACGTTACGGACAGGAAGCAAAGGACCCGGTGCTTCGGGATTTATTCGCTGATCTTGAAAAGAAAGAGCAAAAGCATGTGGAGTCTCTGGAACAGGTCATGAAAGGCAGTGTCCCGTCCTGCAACGTCAATGACAGGGATGGAAAGATGTATGAGCCAAAGGCAACATATGATTCCATGACCAATCCGGAAGATAAGAAAAACGATAATTTCCTTGCCACAGACAGCATTGGTTCTGAAAAAATGGTGTCCGGAACGTATAATACCGATGTGTTTGCATTCGGGGATTCCGATGTGCGCAAACTTCTGGCAGATATCCAGGTGGAAGAACAAAACCACGCGGAGATGCTCTATAAATATAAAACCGTAAACGGCATGGCATAGCCGGCATGTGGAGTGGATGTCCCAAAGCATCCACTCTTTTTCTTTTTACCTAAGACTTACAGAAACCGGATAGTACATCTTACATAACCTGTTTATCATAAATCCTGTAATAAATCTTACAGATTTCACAAGGAGAACAAAAGAATTATGAGAAAAAATGTGATGAAACTTACAGCAGGAGTTCTCTCCACCGCTGTATTGGCAGGAATGTTTGCCACTGGTATCCCGACAAAGATTGCAGCAGCAACGGAACACTGGAATGATGCTTCCCGGGAATCTACAGACTGGAGCAACTGGAAAAAGAACTGGGCTGCTTATAGCAGTGAGTATGAACATGTATCGCTGACTCCGGGTGCGGATGAGACAAAATTAAATTATGCATGGTACAGCAAAACGGCTGAGACTCCAAAGGTGAGAATCTCTACCAGACAGAATATGGATGGTGCGACAGAGTTCACCGGAGCGCAGACCGAAGCTGTGACCATAGATACCACAAAATATTTTTCCAATAAAGTAACCGTAAGCGGGCTCAAAGAAAATACCAGCTATTATTATCAGGTATTTCAGGATGGAAAGTGGCAGGATACACAAAACTATACCACACAGGCGTTTGATGAATTTTCTTTCCTGTATGTCGGGGATCCACAGATCGGTGCTTCGAAAGGTCAGACCAGCAGTGAGAGTGAAAAGATGGAAAATGCAGGAAATGTTGTAACTTCTGCACCGGAAAAAAATCTTGCAGCAAGAAATGACAGCTATAACTGGAACAACGTATTAAATGAAGCACTCGAGGATCATTCCGATGTAAGTTTTCTTGTGTCCGCAGGAGATCAGGTGAACTACGGAAGCAACGAGCGGGAATATGCAGGATATCTTGGGGCAGAGGCACTGACTTCCCTTCCGGTAGCAACGACCATTGGTAACCACGACAGTGTTTCGAATCAGTACAGCCTGCATTTTAATAATCCAAATGCTTTTTCCGATACCGATACCAATTATGTACAGGGAAAGACAAAGGCAGGAACCGATTACTATTATCGTTATGGAAATGTCCTGTTCATTGTTCTTGACACAAACAACTATAACTGTGCAACGCATGAGAATGTCATGAAAAAAGCAATCAATGAGAATAAAGATGCCAAATGGCGTATTGTGGTATTCCATCAGGATATTTACGGCAGTGGTTACGACCATTCCGATTCCGATGGTATGGTGCTTCGTACACAGCTTACTCCACTGATGGATAAGTATAAGATTGATGTGGTGATGCAGGGACATGATCATACCTATTCCAGAACCTTCCAGCTTGAGGGGGATGGAAAGGATCATACTTCTTACAGCACTTATGGATACAAATCTGTAGAGGAAGCTGAAAAAGACAGTGATTATCAGGCACAGAATAACTGCTATGAAATCGTAAACAAGACCGTTGGCGGAACCGTTACCAATCCGGAAGGAACCGTATATTTAGAGGCAAACTCTGCAACAGGTTCAAAATTCTATAGCCTGATTGCTTCCAAACAGGACTTCATTTCTGAGAGAAGCCAGACCTGGACACCAACCTATTCCGTCGTAAAAGTAACGGACAAAAAGTTTTCTGTAACAACTTATGATGCAACGACCAGAAAACAGTTACAGGGATCTACTACATATACGATCGTAAAAGATGCGGTAAAGCAGACCATTCAGGCGAAGAACTCTTACAAAAAAACCGTAGGAGACAAAGCCTTTTCCTTAAATGCAAAAGCAAAAACACCGCTTACCTATACCTCTTCCGATAAAAAGATTGCAATTATTGATAAGAACGGAAAAGTTACCGTAAAAAAGGCCGGAAAGGTTACAATTACGGTGAAGGCAGCAGCAACCAGCCAGTATCAGGCAGCAGGTAAAACAATTACGATTACTGTTACAAAGAAAGCAGTAAAGAAAGCAGCTAAATAATAATGAAGAAAAACTGGAAAAAAGTTTTAGTGGGAACCCTTTGTCTGGTGGGGTTCCTACTGTTATTAGTCAAAGGAAACCAGTTCGAAAAAGTATCCCTGATTTCCACGGAAGGGCAAAGCTATGAGAAAGCAGTCGTGACAAAGATCACGAAAGATAATCTGGCAGAAGATGGAAACCGATACGGGACACAGGAGGTGCGCGTACAGGTTAAATCCGGAGCATATGCAGGGGAAGAGCTTGATGCCGTCAATCCAAGCGGTTCCTTGTTTGGCATGGAGAACTGTGAAGTTGGTTCGCGCGTAATTGTCATTGTCAGTTCCACAGATGATAATGCTGTCGTTACGGTATACAGCAAAGACCGTACTATGGCAATTTATCTGTTTGTACTTTTTTTCTGTCTGGTGATATGTATTATAGGTGGGAAAAAAGGAGTCAAAGCCATTGCAAGTCTGGCATTTACTGGTGTGTGTATTGTTTATCTGATGTTTCCGCTGATGTACCGGGGCATTTCACCGATCGGTATTACCATTGTTGTTGTTATTCTCTCGACATTGCTGACCCTGTGGCTTTTGGGCGGAGTCTCTAAAAAGACGGTATCTGCAGTGGTGGGAACGGTCAGCGGTGTGGTTGTGGCAGCCGCAGCCGCAGTTGTGTTTGGAAAAGCCGCAGGCATTACCGGGTATAATGTGTCTGATATCGAAACGTTGAATTATGTGGCACAGAATACACAGATAAAAATAGGACAGCTTCTGTTTTCGGGAATCATTATAGCCGCACTTGGGGCAACCATGGATGTTGGCATGTCAATTGCATCCACGATTCAGGAACTGCACGAACGCAGTCCGCAGCTGGGGACAAAAGAGTTGTTTGTGTCGGGAATCCGTGTGGGGCGCGATATGATGGGAACCATGGCCAATACACTGATTTTTGCCTATGTCGGTGGTTCATTGTCTACGCTCGTTGTCAATTATGCATACAATCTGAGTTATAATCAGCTGATCAATTCTTATGTAATCGGAACAGAAATCATGCAGGGACTTTCGGGAACTCTTGGGGTTGTGCTGACCGTACCGATTACCGCAGCTGTAGCGGCAGTGCTTATCGGAAAGAAAAAGATAGTAAAAGAACCATTGATGCAGGACATTTATGATGGCTCAGATGATTATGAAGAACCGGAAACAGACGGTGAATACGGGGAAGATGTTTAAATGGGACATATGTGAAAAAAGTTATGAGATATGTCCCGAATCTAAAAGAAAGTGGGACATATGTGAAAAAAGTATGTGATATGTCCCAAAAGAATAGAGATGAGGGACATATATCAAGAAAGTATATGAATATGTCCCGATGGCGGTGATAAGTGGGACATAGTTGGAAAAATATATCATATATGTCCCAACACACGATGCAAGTGGGACATAATTAATCTTTTATTTTCTATATGTCCACTATCAATTTGGAAAGTGATAGAACACTTGATTTTCTTAAAAAACACATGCAAATCTGTTTATTAAAAAAATGATCTGGAAAATTCAATTCCGAAACAATCCCAGCGTATTAAAAATATATTGACATTTACGAACTTTACGCTATAATAGAATCAAACATATGAACAAATGCTCATATGAAAGAATGATAAAATAAAAAAGGAAAGTATGGAGGAAACCGACGATGAAGAAAACTTACAAAATTGATGTGGATTGTGCAAACTGTGCAAATAAAATGGAGGAAGCTGCAAAAGCTACTACCGGAGTAAAGGATGCAACTGTAAATTTCATGACACTGAAGATGAACGTAGAATTTGAAGAGGGTGCAGATGCAAAAGCGGTTATGCAGGATGTGTTAAAGAATTGTAAGAAAGTGGAAGATGATTGTGAGATCTTTCTTTAAATCCGGCTTTTCCCATAGGTATCAGTCAGATTGGAGGGTACCATGAATAAAAAGCAGAAAAAAGTATTGAAACGAATTATTGTGGCGGCAGTGCTTCTGGTTATCATCGGAATTGCAGGAAGCGTTGTTTCCATACCAAAGTGGCTGGAGTTTCTTTTCTATCTGGTTCCGTATTTTGTGATCGGTTATGATATTCTGCGGAAAGCCTGGAAGGGAATCTGTAACAGGCAGATGTTTGATGAAAATTTCCTGATGGCAGTGGCAACCATCGGAGCGATTGCCCTCAGCGATTACAAAGAAGGCGTTGCAGTTATGCTGTTTTATCAGATCGGAGAGCTGTTCCAGAGTTATGCAGTCGGTAAGAGCCGCCGGAATATCAGTGATCTGATGGATATCCGGCCGGATTATGCAAATATTGAAACAGACGGTCAGATTGAAAAAGTAGACCCGGATGAGGTGGAGATCGGCACGGTGATTATTGTACAGCCGGGCGAAAAAGTTCCAATCGATGGTGTGGTTGTGGAAGGACATTCTTCCCTGAATACCAGTGCACTGACGGGAGAGAGTGTTCCGCGGGAAGTCGCTGTGGGAGAGGAAATCATCAGTGGATGTATCAATATTTCCGGACTGTTAAAGATCCGCACCACAAAAGAGTTTGGAGAGTCTACGGTTTCTAAGATTCTTGATCTGGTGGAGAATGCAAGTTCCAAGAAATCACGTTCCGAGAATTTTATTTCCAGATTTGCACATTATTATACACC
>ULNU01027934.1_pt1 | contig 12910 bp, 17 predicted proteins | sample 1951991 | NCBI WGS metagenome assembly ULNU01 (sample SAMEA4835584, study PRJEB28245) | human gut metagenome | biome: gut microbiome; material: fecal sample | place: Denmark | collected 2008 | reverse complement strand
GAGGAAAATCGAAAGGTTTTCCTCTTTTTTTATTTGGCAGTCTGCATTTATTTACATTTCTTTGGAAAGATCCATCCATCATCTATTGGGGCAATATCCGAAAAAGAAAAGAAACTATCTGCCGTAGACGGAGACACTGAAGATGCCATATATGTATATGACTTGCCCACCCCTTGATTGGTTTCATCTTTCATTTTCTAAAGATATTGAAGTAAAAACACTCCTTTCTTCAATGAATATCACTACTTTTGTCATTGTGTTTACTAACTACAAAAACAAGGATATATGAAAAAGATGAAATGGCTGTATGTACTACTGGCCACATTCCTGCTGACAAGTTGCGGAACGCTCATGCAACCCTATCAAATGGATAGTAAGATGAAAGACATCGAATTAGGCATGACCAAAAAGAAAGTGATCTCCATATTGGGAAAAGATTTCGAATCGGCAGGTGCCCGCATGACCTCCGAAGGTTCGATCGAAACCATCAGCTACAAGACGGCTTCCATGACTGAAAATACGGAAGGGTATTACCTGTTAAGTTTCAAAGACGGAAAATTGGTTGAGTGGTTTAAGGAAAAATATCCGGTACACAACCACCAGCACTAATTGTCGCAAACGACAATGTACAAATAAGGCAGATGCCCGGAGGCATCTGCCTTATCTCTTTTACGGTTATAAACCTTTTTCGATACATGTACCCGGTTGAAACTGACCGGATGACCGTGATTCTCAATCTCCGCTTCCCTACTTCCTTTTCGGTTCGCTTTGATGTAATCCATAAATGAATCTTTTTTCTTTGTTTTCATACGAATAATATTTAACGTGACAAAGATACGGATAATATCTGAAGTTGGTTCAGTCTTTCCTGAAATGTACGGAAATACATAAAAAGCCCCGACACTATCGCCTGTTCTCATGGAGCAACTGATCCGTAACATACCGTAAACTATCTCAAAAGTCATAGTAAACTAATTCAAGACATACTTCATATTATTCATATGTAGTACTACCAATAGACGATACGTAGTACCACATATCGTCTATTGGTAGTACTACGTATCGTCTATAAATAGTAACTACCAACAGATACTTTACGATATGTTATCATTTAGTTTCTGGGGTGTTTTGACTTAGTTGATGGCATGAAACGGCTTAGTCTACCGGTTACCTGAGGATTGGTTTTAGGCGGTGTCGGTAAGATATCGTAACCAGTTCTTCTGCTTGAAAAGCCTGATTAAGGCTTTTGCTCCGGATAAGTACGTTTAGGATTCTTTGGAAACCAGCCTTTCAAGACGCGCTCTTCCTGCTCGAAAACTTCCTTTATCGTCCAGAAAGAGGAAAAGGCAAAGACGCCGCAGATAGCCGAGACGAAAACGCTTTCAACCAGCAGGGAAGCGACAGTTCCCGCTATTCCCAAAACAAGAAAGATCCACCAGCATTTCGTGCCCCAATAATATTCCGCTTTCACCACAACCGGATGAAAAAGCCCAATAATCAAAAAGATAGCAATACCTATCAACAATCCATCAAAGTTAATCATGTCCATATTTGTTTACGATTTAAGACAGGCCTATCTGCCTGTAACGACAAAGATACGAAGAAATATGTATCGTTCATGATAAATTATTTCTATCCACTTATCGATAATTCTATCAAACAAAACAAAAAAAGAGGCATCCTTGTTGCAGGAAACCTCTTCATTATATCGAAAATCCGTTTTCTATTAGTTAGCCGGAGCTTCTTCTTCAGAAGAAGAAACGGGAGCTGTCGCAGGTTGCTGGGCAGTGCCAAAGTCAGGAGCAACCGTATTCGGATCGATTGTTACGGCATTATTTATCTGTTCTTTGATTTCAGACTGATTCGCGTGCTGAGCTCTCGGAATAAAAGCAGTAATCACAATACTTAAAACAACAACAGTGCCGGCAAGAGTCCAGGTTGCTTTTTCAAGAAAGTCTGTGGTTTTGCGTACCCCCATAATTTGGTTGGAAGAAGAGAATCCTGAAGCCAGACCTCCACCTTTCGAGTTCTGAATCAATACAATCAAGATCAATAGTATAGATGCGATCAGGATTAAGATAGAAATAAATACGTACATCTTTGTTTTATTTTTTAGTGTTAATAATCAACTTTTCCAGAAATCTAATTTGGTCTGCAAAGTAAACATTTTTTTCTGGATATTTCAAGTTTAAGTTTTTAATTATTTGCAATGCCTTCTCATATCGCTTCTGTTTTACATAAATATGAGCTAATGTTTCCGTAAAATAGGAGTCATCCAGCGGTTTATGCTGGTTTTCCTCCAACTCCGCCAGATTTCCGGGAACAGGTGCTCCGGTTGTCTCCATATCCAGGTTCAGACCACTGCCGGGAGTCCGCTGTTCTTCATTTTTTATAAAAGAATCGATCAGATCGTGATGCTGCAAACGGACTTCCTCTTCTTTTTCCTCCACCTGCCCGTTTTCCTTCGTCAATGACCAATAGATGTAATCCGACGAAACGGACGGCTGGAACAGAAGAGACGCATCCGTCTTCGGTTCTTCCTCCTCACGATTGGACAGGAAAGCATCGATCAGTGAAAAAGCATCTTCACGGGTTGGATTTTCCTCTTTCGCTGACTGGAGCTGCAAACCGAACCGTTCACCTTCTATCAGGGTGAACAACTTCCTACGGTCAGGGACATAGATTGCCATCTTCTTCAATTCTGCGCCAAAACGTATATCGTTCAAGACCGCCAGGTTCTTCAGGTAAAGCATCCGGGCAATCTGGAAATATGGGAATTCATCGACGATCTGCTTTAACTGCTGAAGTGTATCCTCAGTCAGCAGGGCCGGGCTCTCCATTAGTCGATATAGATCAGCAGCTTTCATTTTTACCAGTTGGCAACCGTTGCATTATAAATTTGATCGACAAGCTCGTCAATAATCTCTTCCGATAACTGGTCCTGTACCTGTTGCAACATCTGAGTCGCATCGAATTCACGGTATGCCGAAAAGCTCTGCTCAAAATCCTCATCCGGATTTACCCGGTTAGCATAACGAACCCGAACCGTAATCGTCAACTTGGTCTGTGAGGCATAAGCATCTTCTTTTACAGCCATAGGAGTCAGGTCATAGCCCGTAATTTCACCCTCCAGGTCCAAGTCGCCGTTGCTCCCCACCAACTGCAGACGGGTCTGACGGATATAAATATCCTTCAATGCTTCCGTAAACTTTTGCGAAAGGGGCGGATAGACTAACGGAGCCTGGTTCGGGAAATCCTTGATCGTGATCGTCTTGACCTTCGTATAATCAATAGAAGCTCCATTAAACTTATAGGAGATCGAACAAGCCGTCACAATCAGCCCGATCAGGCAGAAAAGCCATATCTTATTAATCTTCAACATCTTTTATTCCAGATTATATTCTTTTATTTTTCTGTAAAGTGTCCGTTCCGATATCTTCAGGTCGGCAGCGGCATTCTTACGGCGACCGTTATGTTTCTCCAAGGCCTTTCGGATCATCTCTTTCTCGACTTCTTCCAGCGACAGGCTCTCCTCCTCTTCCACTGCTTCGGCTTCCTGAATAGAAGGAACCGGATGGACGGTATGGATCGGATGGGGATAAGCCGCCGGCTCTTCCGGCATCTCGATTGGCATCTTGCCTCCCATAATGTCGTGTACCAGCTTCTTAAGTTCGTTGACATCTTTCTTCATGTCAAACAGCACTTGATATAGAATCTCCCGTTCGCTATTGAATATCTTCTGATCGGAATCCTGTTTGACTAGGACCGGATATTTCTCGATATTCAGATCGGGTAGATACAAGCGAAGCACTGAAGCGGTGATATCCCGGTTTTCCTCGATAACAGAAATACGCTCCGTTATGTTTTTCAGTTCCCGGACATTCCCCGGCCAACGGTAGGAAAGCATCAACTGGCGGGCTTCCTCATCCAAACGGATCGGCAGCATCCGGTACTTCTCCGCGCAATCGCTGGCAAATTTCCGGAAAAGCAAGATGATATCCTCACCGCGCTCACGTAAAGGAGGAACCTGGATAGGCACCGTGCTCAGACGGTAAAACAAATCTTCACGGAATTTTCCTTCCGCTACAGCTTGCGTCAGATTGACGTTTGTCGCCGCGACGATACGGACATTCGTCTTTTGGACTTTGGATGAACCGACACGGATAAACTCTCCCGTCTCCAAAACACGCAACAAACGTGCCTGCGTAGGGGTGGGCAGCTCTCCTACTTCATCCAGGAAGATCGTCCCGCCATCCGCAACCTCGAAATAGCCTTTACGGTCAGACAACGCTCCTGTAAAAGAACCTTTTTCGTGTCCGAACAATTCCGAGTCAATCGTACCTTCAGGAATGGCACCACAGTTCACCGCTATGTATTGCCCATGTTTACGCGGGCTGTTCTGATGTATAATCTGAGGAAAAGTTTCTTTACCGACACCACTTTCACCGGTAATCAGCACAGACAAATCTGTCGGAGCGACCTGTAGGGCAACATCGATAGCCCGGTTCAGCCCGGCATTATTACCGATAATTCCAAAACGCTGTTTTATCTGCTGCACGTCAACCTTTATCATATTTCTTCTACTATCTGTAATTATTTCAGTTTTATCTGCCAAAATTACAAATCTTAATCCAATTAACCGAAATCCGAAAGCGGTTTCTATACAGGTTTGTTATTTTTTAGCAGCGTACGTACGTTGATATAAAAACTCGGCCAAGTCTTTGTCGTCGGCAATATTTTGGATTTCTTCTGGAGAAACAGGCTCACCGATATAAACATCGACCGTACGCCCGCGCTTGTTAAAGGCCTCGGCTGGTATGCGCAACGTACGGATACGCCAGTCAATCCGGCCCAGCCAATAGAAAAAGCGGGAATTCAGGAAATCAAAATAAACAGGATATACAGGCACTTTCGCTTTCCGGATCAGACGAATCACACTGTGCGTCCAAGGCAAATCCTGTATTTTCTTCGTCTTCTTATTATACATCGAGATCCCCCCGGCAGGGAAAAAACCCATCGGATGCCCCTCTTTCAGTTGTTGCAGGGATATACGGACCCCGTTTATATTCTTCAGATTAGCCCCCTGGTTATTGGAGTCTGGCTTGACGGACACGAAATTATCTCCCATGGCCCCGATTTTGGTCAATACGCCGTTTACCATTACTTTGAAATCCGGACGGCGTGAAGCGAATATATCGATCAACATAATCCCGTCTATCGATCCGATAGGATGGTTCGAAACTGTAGCGAAAGCGCCTTCGGGCAGATGATCCAGCACCTCGGCGTTATGTAGATCATATTTAATATCGATCAACGGGTCGTTCAGCAAGGCCGTTGTGAACTCCGCTCCCCGCAAATGGCAGTTATGGGCATGAGCCTTGTTTACCTTATCGATACTCAACCATTTGATCAGCACTTTCCCCAGAAAAGAGCCGAAACGACTTTTAAAGAACGGGGCAGCTTCCTGTAAATCATGTATGTCTACAACGCTCTCTTTCATAAATTCTTATTTATAGAATGTTGCACACATCTGTTCATGCTTTCTCATGGCGAGCAACAAAACGATGTTCAATACGATTATCTCATACAAGAAATAAACCCAAACCTCACCGACCAGAACCACGACGAACATCACGATCGTACGTCCGTTAAAAGTCAAAAGGTCTACCATGTGCATCAGTTCCTTGCTTTGTTTGCGGAAACGGATACGGATATCTTCCGGAATATCATCTCCATACCGTGCATGCAAGCTGCGAAGCATCCCTTGCAAAGAAGGGGTGGCCTTCACTTGCAAAAGCGTATAGCCACGATAGAGGAAATAGAAGAATTTATTGATACCGTACTTCATTTCCTTATGGCGGGCACGTACCTGTTCCAACGACTGGAACTCCGCACCTTTATCCTTGCTGATGAAATACAAATGAAGTGTCTTGTAATAGTCCGTGATATTCGCCTGTACCAAATGTGACAAACCGGAAAGAACCGCCAAGGCAAAGAACCAGTCCGTTCCGTAATCATGAGACAGACGAAGGGCGAAACCGACATAAATACACGTAAACCAGATATCCCCGGCAAAACCATCCAAGATACGACCGATCGCCGATTTGATTCCCGTCAGGCGGGCCAACTGCCCGTCCACGCAGTCTAGGATATTTGCACATACCAGCAACAGGATACCGCAAACATTGTAAATCAGATCATCATGATAAAAAAAGAAACCGACTGCCGCCCCTACAAAAATAGAGACAACAGTCACCATATTAGGCGTAATACCTGTACCCCTTAACATACGGGCAATACGAAAACCGATAGGACGATAAAAAATCCGGTCAATCTTATTTTCTGTTTCTATCGACTTCAACGAAGCCTCGTACTCTTTATCCAAGTCGCTCATTTATCTTCTATTTATACGAATAACCGCCATCGACGACGATCACTTCGCCATTAAAATAACTATTTTCTACTAACATTCTATAAACTTCCGCCAGTTCCTCCGGATCACAGAAACGCCCTAATGAAACCTTGTTCTCTATATTACGACGTATTTCAGCGGGTTTCGTTTTCTGCCATTCGGTATCCACAAAACCGGGAGCCACAGCATTCACACGCAACTCATACGGAACCAGGAACTTCACCATATTCTTCACCAACGCATGCACGGCACTCTTCGTCACGCCATACACCAGTGAAACCGAATGGGGCTGTATCCCCATCAGAGAACCGGTAAAGACAATGCTTCCTCCCTTATTAATCAAACCGACAATGCGTTGCAACAGGAAGACAGGGAAATGCACATTGGCAAAAAACACCCGTTCCCATTCTACTATATCCAAATCCTCAAACGAGTCACGACAGGTCAGGCCGGCATTAAAAATCACCGCATCCAAGCGCATAGAGCACCCGGTTAGAAATGATTCTATCTTTTCGATTGATTTCCGATCGGAAATATCGGCCTGAAGCGTAAGAACCTCCACTTTGTATTGCTGCAGCAAACCGTCTGCCACCCGAAGAGCCTCTTCTTTATCCGAAGCATAAGTCAAAATCAGGCTGTAGCCAGCTTTTGCCAAACATTCGGCAACCGCTCTGCCTATCCCCTTCGTCCCTCCGGTAATCAATACCCTTTTTTCCATCATCACCCTTATTCTTTTTCACCGAAGCCTTTAACAGATTCAGGTTTGGATTGCCGTTGAGACTTCAAATTCGCTTCATATGAATCATGGATCGTTTTCTTCAAGTTGGAAGAGGACACTCCTGTCCCGTAAGGGAAATAGAATACCTGAACGCCCAAGTCTTTCAAATAATCATACTTGCCATACCAATCGTCTCCCACGACAAAAGCGTCGATATTCAGCTTTTTGACTATTTCGGAATGATCCAACGTATGTTGTGGAATGACAATATCGGGAGTTTTCAATGCTTCGATGATTTGCAGACGTTCCGTAAAAGGAATGATCGGCTTCGCCTTATAAGAAGACACCAATTCATCCGTACTCACCCCCACAATCAAAATATCCGCAAGGCTGCGGGCATAATTTATCATCCGAAGATGGTTGTAATGGAACATATCGAATGTTCCTGATGTATACACAATCGTTTTATCCTTAAACATAATACTTAATATCCTTTTGAAACCGCAAACTTACTGAAAATCTCTGGAATATCCGCCGAATTGCAGCAGATTAACGCAACAGAATTTGATAATTAGGGAGTTAGAGGAAAAATGCAGAAGTTGGGCAGACAGTTGAAAACCGTCTTAAAGCAGATTAAAGCAAAAGAACGGTTTCCTAATCATTACCCGATGAAAGTGCAGATTTAACAGTCCCTGTTTCATTTTGCGGCGTTCTGCGCAGCTTTGCTTATCAATAGGTAACTCGTTGATTTATAGTTTTGCAACCAAAAAGAAACGAGTATGGCAAGAAGCACATTCAAGGTGCTGTTCTACGTGAATGGCAGTAAGGAAAAGAACGGAATTGTCCCCATCATGGGACGGGTTACAATCAACGGAACGGTAGCACAGTTCAGCTGCAAGCGGACTATCCCGAAAGAGCTTTGGGATGCCAAAGGGAACAAGGCAAAGGGCAAGAGTATGGAAGCGAGGGAGACTAATCTTGCACTTGACAACATCAAGGCTCAAATCATCAAGCATTACCAGCGTATATCCGACCGTGAAGCGTATGTAACGGCAGAAATGGTTCGCAATGCCTATCAGGGATTGGGCGGTGAGTATGAAACATTGCTCGGTGCTTTCGACAAGGAAAATGAAGTGTTCAAGAAGCGTGTCGGAAAAGACAGGGTCAGGGCTACCTATATGGCAAGGGTGCGGGCAAGAAACCATGTGGCAGCATTCATCAGGTCACATTACAAGCGGAACGACATCTCCATGCCTGAACTTACGCCCGACTTCATCAAGGAGTTCGCCGTGTTCCTTTCCAACGAAGCCGGACTGCACAACGGTTCGATATGGGAAAACTGCATGTGGCTGAAAGGTGTGGTGATGCGGGCACATTTCAACGGACATATACCGAGAAATCCGTTTGCCCAGTTCCATATAAGCCCGAACACGAAAGAGCGTGAATATCTGACGGAGAATGAGTTGAAAACATTGATGGAATTTCAGTTCAAAGACCCCAAGAACTCCTATCTCCGTGATATTTTTGTTTTCGCCAGTTTTACCGCCCTCTCATTCGTGGATATAAAGGAATTAAGCAACAACCAGATTGTGGAAGTGAACGGTGAGAAATGGATTATTTCCAAACGACACAAGACGGGTGTACCGTTTCAGGTGAAGCTGCTGGATATTCCCTTGCAGATAATCGAGCGTTACAAGGCTTTTCAGGAAAACAATCTTGTATTCCCCAATCTCAACTATTGGTCAATATGCAAGCGTATGGGAAAGATGATAAAGGAATGCGGCATCACCAAGAAAATCAGCTTTCATTGCTCAAGGCACGGGTTTGCGACCCTGGCTCTCAGCAAAGGGATGCCAATTGAGAGCGTCAGCCGTATTTTGGGGCATACGAACATTGAGACCACGCAAATCTATGCGAAGATAACCGTACAGAAATTGGATAATGACCTCACGATGCTGGGCGACAAACTGAGCAAATCATTCGGAAACGTGAAAATGGCAGGGATATGAAACGTGAAATAATCACAACGGATAGCTATGGTAGAATTACCATACCATCCGATACAGGTAATATATGGATGAATGAAATGGAGCTAGTAGAGCTGTTCGGGGTAATCGCCCCGACGCTCCGTGCCGCCATTCGTGCCGTGTACAAGTGTGGAATTTTTAATCCTCTTGAAGCTGAAAAACGTATCAAGCTACCCAACGGCTATTATGCGGACATGTATGCCCTGCCGATGGTGGTGGCACTCGCTTTCCGCATTGACACGTCAGGTGCCGCAACGGTTCGCAATGCACTGCTGGAAAGATTGTGCCGCCGAAAAGAAAAACAAGTCCTGCTGGTGTCAATGAATAACAGGATGTCGAATGAATGTTAGAATGAACTTTTTATGTTCAGCCACTACAATACCCATGCGGACATCAAGCGGCGGAAGAACGAGAGCCGGACGTATTTCTTTGACAGGGCGGTGGAACGGCTGAACCGCAGGATGATGCGGGACGAGAAGGCGGAACGGAAGAGGCGGTGAAGCAAGAAAATAAGCGATAAGTCCGCCTTGATTTATTACGAAAAAAATAAAAAAAGTTTCTACTATATTTGTATTATCAAATATAAATTGTACTTTTGCAATACAATATCGCCCTTAGGTGGAAAATACTAAGGCTCGCCACCCCTAAAAAGGTGGCTTATTTTTTATATATACAATTGGAATATGGAGCAAAAACAACGCGTTATAGTCTATATTGACGGATTCAATTTCTATTTCGGACTGAAGAGCAACGCTAAATGGAAGAAATATTACTGGCTTGATATAGTCAAGTTGTTCGAGATGTTCATGCGTCCGAATCAGGAGCTTGTTGCCGTCAAGTATTTTTCGGCAAAGCCTGACGATATAGACCAAAGTCTTCGCCAGAATGCCTTTTTTCAAGCCAATAGAGAAAATCCGAAATTCAAGTTGATATTGGGTAAGTACCTGAAAAAATCTATAACCTGTTTCAAATGCGGAAATGTTATTCATACCCATGAGGAAAAGGAAACTGATGTACGAATAGCCACACAGATTGTAGCAGATGCCTATCAGAAGAATTGTGATATATCCATTGTAGTATCAGCTGATAGTGACATGATACCTGCTATCGAACTTGCAACAGAAGCTTGTCAAAAGGTTTTTGTATATTTCCCTCCTTACCAGTACTCCAGTAATCTTGCTACTATGGGTATGGGTAAGCCTATCCATATGAAACAATATGAAACTCGTTTCAGGCAATGTCTTTTACCTGATGTGGTACATCTTGGAAAGGCAAACTTTGATTTACAGATACCTAAGAAATGGAAGGCTTTTCAGTCAATCTGAATCAGAATTACGCGTTATAAAAAAGGAAAATCCGTAATACAGTCTGGAATATCCAGTCGTATTACGGATTTTTCTTTTCGTCTATGATATTTCTATTTGTTCTGCAAGAGGGATTGCAGTTCGGGGGCGTACTGAATGCGCTGCAACTCGTTAGCGACAATCTGCCGGACTTCGGCACGGATACGGTTGTAGTTATCCTAGATCATCTCCTTCATGCGGTCGTTGCCGCCGGCATCTGTAAAGTCCGTGATGACGGGTATAGACAGGTAAGCCTGTTCCTCACGCTTCACTTTCTCGGCATCGACCACAATTGGATGATTAACGGTTTAATCTGACGTAGTGACGACATGAAGTCGTTAAATCCGTTAATCAGTGCGTCAGTCAATCTGTAATTATCTGCAACAACCAGTCCCCGAAGAAGTGCATATTCCACGACTTCGGGCTTTTTTATCTCCTTTTACCTGAAAGAGCCACTCGTTTATACTGCATTTTCTTTTTGCATGACCTATTTTGCGCCGTTCCGCATAGATTTGCGTATCAAGATTTTACCGACACTTCCGTAGCTTTCAACCATGTTTAACCCGTTGCCGACAGAATGTAGACAGCACTAAAACCTGTATCAAGAACATGGAGAAAAAAGAAGAATTCATTTGCGTAGGTACAATTCTCTACAAGATTGTGAATCGGGATTGTCATTATTCGCCGATAAGGGGAATAGGACGTTACTATACGGTAAACAAAACACAACTGGAAAATTTTTGATGAGATGATGAAAGTATATATAAACATAAAGAAAAACAGTAACTTACGTCTTCATCAGCCTTTCAACAAGAGAATAGGGCTGATGAAAAGAGAAAGGACACACCGTACTCTACATCACTTTTCTTTTGGTGAGCGGTTTGATGAAACGATGATGAACATATATCATTTTGGTTATCAGTTTATTATCCTGTCAACTCATCAATTCATCGGATTTTCATCCGCCAACAAGTTTGCGGGACAAATGGATGGAAGGAAATGCCACTATCCGCAAGCTGGTCGGTCGGACATCCGACCTGCCTGTTGTCCGACCAGCCGACAAGGGAAGGTGTATCATATCAATGAAAAGAAAAGAGCTGCCTATACCGCTGGTACTCTCACAGGCTTTTGGAAACAAAAAAGCCATAGCTCATTAGGGCATTTTCTTTACGCAGTGCAGGCACAGCTAAAAATGCCCCAATGAGCCAACGGGGTTACACCCCTCTGGACACCCCCGTTTGCCATGCGGCATGACCGCAGCAGACGGAAACCAACAAACCAAATTGTCAAACTTGAAAACGAAAAACAAGCATGGGATATATAAGCATTCAAATCAACAAAGCGAAAGGCTCGGCTGACACGGGCGCATCCGACCACATAGAACGTAAGACCATACCCAAGAACGCAGACCCTACACGTACACATCTCAACCGTGAACTGGTGGAGTTTCCTGATGGAGTGTCCGACCGTACCGAAGCGATAAGTCACCGTATCCGTACGGCTGGTATCAAACGTAAGATAACCCCTGACCAAGTGCGGGCAATTAGAATCGTGCTTTCGGGTACGCACGAGGATATGATGAAAATACAGGACGAGGGCAGACTTGACGAATGGTGTGATGACAACCTGCAATGGCTGCAACGCACATTCGGCAAGGAGAACACAGTTTCGGCAGTCCTACACATGGACGAACATACACCGCATATCCACGCAACGGTCGTGCCGATAGTAACAGGAGAGCGCAGGAAAACCAAGAGGAAGCAGATAGAGGGCAAACGCACGTACCGCAAGAAATCCAACGCCGTTCGCCTGTGCGCCGATGATGTGCTGACACGTGGGAAGCTGGTCGCCTACCATGACAGCTACGCCGCAGCGATGGCGAAATATGGCTTGCAGCGTGGTGTCCGTGGTTCGGAAGCACGGCATACCACCACCGCCCAATACTACCGTGACCTGAAGCGGCAGACGGGAGAATTGGAAGCCAACGTACAACAGTTGCAGACCGAACAGCGACAGGCGGAACAACAGCTTGATAAGGTTAAGCAAGAAATCAAGTCGGAGAAGCTGGAAGCAGCCAAGACGGAAGCGAAAGCCGCATTTGTGGCAAAAGTTGGTTCTCTTTTGGGCAGCGGCAAGCTCAAGGAGTTGGAAGCCGACAACCATGCTCTGCCAAGCAAGGTTACAGCTCGTGACGAGAGCATAGAACTGTTGCAGCAACAGATGCAGCGGCAGCAGGAAGAACACCACCGGCAGTTGATGGAGATGCAAGCCAAGCACCGCAGGGAAATGGCGGACAAGGAAGCAGAACACCAAAAAAAGGTGTCATTTTTGAAATCCATCATTTCAAAAGCACAAACATGGTTTCCGCTGTTCCAAGAACTGGTGCACATGGAGAAGTTCTGCCTTAAAA
>ULNU01007295.1_pt1 | contig 12952 bp, 9 predicted proteins | sample 1951991 | NCBI WGS metagenome assembly ULNU01 (sample SAMEA4835584, study PRJEB28245) | human gut metagenome | biome: gut microbiome; material: fecal sample | place: Denmark | collected 2008 | reverse complement strand
CGCCGTGACGGCGGAAGGTGATATGATCGTCTTCGTCCGCTTTGTAGCTATGGACTTCCAAGATCAGTCCGGCATTCAGAGGTGGCTGGGAAACATAACTCAATACCGGTTCATGATTCCCATAAAACTTACGGATTTTCTCACGCAGCATGATGCGGCGGGAGACGTATTGTTCGTTGTCGTTCGGCATGCCGAAGAATGCCAAACGGAGAATCTGTTCGTCTTGAGGCAACTGTGCCAGCAGGGCGTCTACCATTTCACCGAAAGTAGCCAGTCCGGTCGTATAAATATTATAATGTATTTTATCGCAATAGTTCATAAAGAGTTCACATATTCGGTTAATGCTTCGATATCTTTCTCTGAAACTTTCTTCTCGATGCCGTGTTTATGGACACTGAACACTTCCTTCATGGTAGCGGCACGTCCGTCGAACAAATAGGGAGCCGTACGCCACACTTCACGCAAAGTCGGAGTATCCCAACCTTTTTCGAACTCTATATCCTCACCTATGCGGTGGTATTTCATATCCGTATAATAAACACCGCTATGGCATTCCCCGCATTTCAGCTTTTCGAAAACCTTTTGCCCTTCCTTTGCCAAATCAGACAGCTCGCCATTCACCAAGTAAGGACTGGGCACGGGACGAAGTGATTTCAAATAGGCATCCACACAAACAGCATCTTCTTCCGAAACTTCAAAAAACTGGATGAAGTTGAATCCTGCCCGCACAGCCCGTTCCGCATGTTCACGGATACCGGAAATCATGTTGGGAGGAGTCACATGACTAAAGAGCATGCTCTTGCAGTTCTTGGAGTTGCCGACACCGTCGTTCATCAAGTCCCAGTTCATGCCATCCGTTCGTCCGTCTCCCGGATGGCAGCCATTACAACTCTGCCAATTCTGGAAGCAGTGCGAAGCATCGTTGAAGTAGCGTTCACCCTTGTTTTCAGCCGTTTCTTCACGTCCGGGATTCAGTTCGACAGACGTCACTTCGTTCGTATTGATATCCATGATGTTCAGGATATCGGCAAAGTAAGTCGGGATAATCAGCTTGTCACCGTTCAGGATCATATTGCGAGGACCGTTCCCCTCCAGCGGGATACGTTCGCGGAGGCCATACAAGAAAGTCAGGTCGTAGTCCAACACCGCCTTATTGGGATAGTTCAGAAATTTCTCCAACATCGCCTTATGGTCAATCACGCTGACCTCGTGCGTTCCCGAATGGGAGATGAAAACAGACTCGTCGTTGCAGGCAATGCTCCAGATACCGGCCGCACCCCGTTCGGGTTCATCCACGACGATGGCTCCCAGGAACTCCTGCTTGTCGACATCGATCACGCTGAAAGCACTCGTGTTCATCCATCCCTGCTGCAATTGAGATGTAGGGACGGTGAAACGCCCCAAGTTGTGCGATACATATATATATTTGCCGTCGGGAGTTATACAGATTCCCCGAAGGGCATTGCTTCCGTTTGCCAACTGGATGTCCTTCACCTTCGTGAAGCCATCCATTTCGATGACGGATACACACGCGGCCACATAATCGAGATCAGCCCGCTGTGCAGGAAGGAAGTTCGTGACGAACATATATTTGCCGTCCTTGCTGAACACGGCGGACTTCGGTTCGCGCAATACCTTCACCGTACGCATCACCTTCCGCGCAACCGGATCGATTTCGGAAATCGTGGTCTGGAACTGGTTACATACATATATATGCTTCTTGTCCGGACCGAACATCGGATGACATGCTCCCGAACCGGTCGGAATAGAAGCCTCCACCCTGCCCGATTCGAGCGAGAGGATCTGTAAATGACCTGTCGTTCCGAATGTAGTCACATATGCCTTGTCGCCATCCAAAAGGATACCCGTAGGCGCTTCGTCCATCGGGAAAGAACGCAACAATGTCTTGCCATCAGGCGAAAAAACATCCACCCGCTTTACTCCTTTATCTGTCATCAGCAACTCACCTTTGGCGTTCGCCACGACATCTGTCGGGAAGAACGGTGGGTTGCCTGCTGAAGCAAAGGAGATGCAACAGCAGGCAAAACAAGCCACCAGTGAGTTTTTAAACATGTATTTTCGTGTGTTCATGGTATATTATATTTTTTTTGCTTTACTATATCCCAACTCAAGAGAAATCGTCTGGGCCACTTTCCTTATACAGTCTGCCGAAACACGTACGACCTCTTTCGACAGCCGGTCCTTAGGGCCTGAAATCCAAATTGCCCCGCAAGGATAACCCGTATAATTAAAGATAGGCGCTCCGATGCAAATCACACCGTTCAGTTCTTCCTCATTATCCATGGCATAACCCAATTTCCGGACCTTCTCAAGTTCCTCCAGATAAGCGTCACGTGTAGTAATAGTCCGGGCGTTGTAGCGTGTAAATTCCATATAAGACAAATATCGGTCCCGGACTGTATTCGGCAAATAAGCCATGATAGCCTTTCCCGGAGCCGAACAATGCAAATCGAAAGGTTTTCCCGGCGAGAGGATAAAACGGAACGTATGATGTCCCTGCGCCTGCTCGATAAAGATACCTTTCCGGTCCCCCAGCACGCCGAAGCATGCCGTCTCTTTCACTTGGTCGCGCAAATCGCGCAAACGAGGCAAAACAGTTTCCAGCAAATTGTGTTCATTCAACGATCTGAATCCCAAAGTTAGTAATTTACGGGATAACTTGTACCTTTTTGTGTCTTCATTATAGATCAAATAATCCAGACGGACCAACGTATTTAAAATACGGTAGGCCGTAGTCTGTGAAATATCAAGGGCGGACTTGATATCCTGAAGCGTCTCACCCTGGGTGTGAAGCGACAAGTACTCAAGTACAGCGATCCCTTTTTCGAGATTCGGAACCTTGTAGTTCTCTTCTGCTTTTTCCATATTTGGAATAACGCTTTCCATATTTGAAATATTGTTTCAGATTTGAATCAAATATAAAAGAGAGCGCATAAATGCAAGCAGGATGTTTGTAAAAATTAGTTAAGTATGTCGTAAAACACATTATAGTTGAAAGGTGAAAGTGAAAATGCAAATAGCAACTTTCAACTCTTCTTGTAGCTGACGATGGCCAGTATGTTAAAGAACACTACGAACAGGTAGATGATCCCCCTATTGCCTACCGACATCAACCCATATACAAGCCAGGCGATACAGGTACCTGTCGTGAGCAGGATAAAACCAATAATCCAATAATGTTCCAATATGTCTGACACACGCATCAAAAGCAATATAAAAAAACAGGAGCGCAACAGCTACACTCCTGTTTTAATATCTTTTAGAGATAAACCAAATCTTACTTATCTATTGTACGGGCGGGAACACCTTCGAAAGTCATTTTAACAGGATTTATAAATCCGTTCTCATCGAAAGTCATCCGGTCGATACAAGTCACACGGTGGTCGCGAGTATTGTCGTTCAGCGGGCGGCGATGGTAGACGATATAATAATCTTCAGTATTCGGAACATGCAATACGGAATGATGCCCGGCTCCTCGCGCGATTGTCGAATCCTGCTGGAGAATCGTGGCGATACGATTGAAAGGTCCGAAAGGCGAATCGGCAATCGCATAAGCGACACAATAATCGGGACCTGTCCAGCCCCCTTCGCTCCACATAAAATAGTACTTACCGTTCTTCTTGAACATGAACGGACCTTCCACATATTTATCCGGTGTCACTTCCTTGTAGACCGTCCCGTCTTCAAAAGGAACCAACCCGGTGAAATCGTCGTTCAGGCGAACGACATTACAATGTCCCCAACCGCCGTAATACATATAGTAGCGGCCATCATCGTCACGGAAAACGAACTGGTCGATCGGCTGTGCCCCGTTTACGATCTCGTTGATAAGCGGTTTGCCTAACAGGTCCTTATACGGACCTTCCGGGCGGTCGCTGACGGCAACCCCGATTCCTCCTACTTCACCTTCATGCACGTCGTTGGCCCCGAAGAAAAAATAATATTTGCCATCCTTATGGATGATAGACGGCGCCCACATGGCTTTCTTCGCCCATTTCACGGCGGAGGTATCGAGCACAGACGAATGTTTCGTCCAGTTCACCAAATCCTTGGATGAAAAACAGTCGAAATAAGTCTGCTTCTCATACGCATCGCTCCAGGTCGGGAAAACCCAATAGGTATCACCATAAATGATCCCTTCCGGATCGGCATACCAGCCCTCGAATATCGGATTACCACTGGTCACGACATCAGCAACAGCCTTCTGTTGCTGTTTCGGCTGTCCGCACGAAACTAATGCGGCAGCACACAATAGCACATATAAACTTTTTTTCATTTATGAGTTAGATTTTTTCTGTTCCATATTCTTAGCCAACCCCCCTTCGGATGTTTCCTTATAGAGACTCGGCAGGTCGTTTCCGGTCTGACGCATCACTTCCACCACCTGGTCGAAACTTACACGGTGCTTGCCATCGGAGAAATTGGAGAAGGTGTTCGCATCCAGCGCACGGGCTGCCGCAAAGGCATTGCGTTCGATACAAGGAATCTGTACCAACCCGCAAACCGGGTCGCAAGTCAGTCCCAAGTGATGCTCCAGCCCCATCTCGGCCGCATACTCGATCTGTGCAGGCGTCCCCCCGAACAACTGACTGGCCGCAGCAGCAGCCATCGCACAAGCCACACCGACCTCTCCCTGGCATCCTACCTCGGCCCCGGAAACGGATGCATTCGTACGGACCACATTACCGAACAACCCGGCTGTCGCCAACGCACGCAAGATACGGGAGTCACGGAAGTCGCGGGACTCTTTCAGATGGTAAAGCACAGCCGGCATGACACCGCACGAACCGCAGGTCGGGGCCGTCACGATCTTGCCTCCGCAAGCGTTCTCCTCGGAAACGGCCAGAGCATACGCATAGACCATCCCACGGCTTTTGATACTGCTGCCGTAACCTTTGGCACGGATCATATAGTCGGATGCCTTACGCCGGATTCCCAGACCGCCGGGCAAGATGCCTTCGGCTTCGAGGCCATTACGGACTGCTTGTTGCATCACTTCCCATACTTCGGCCAGATAGTCCCATATCTGCGGACCTTCGCACTGTTCGACATATTCCCAGTAGGAATGGCCGGTTTTTTCACACCAGGCCTGTATATCCTTGATAGTATGCATTTCGTAAACCTGGCCCTGCGTCAACTCGTTGTAGGTTTCGTTTGCCAACGTCCCTCCCCCGATACTGTAAATCGTCCAGTTATCCAGTTCCTCTCCGCTTTCGTCAAACGACTGGAAGAGGATGCCGTTCGGATGAAAAGGCAGGAACACCTTCGGTTCCCAAGTGATATTGGTCTTGGCCACCGGGCTCAACACTTCGAGAATTGCCGCATCCGTCATGTGGCCTTTGCCTGTAGCCGCCAGGCTCCCATAGAGCGTAACATTAAAACGTACGGCTCCCCGATTGCGTTCCAGGAACATCCGGGCAGCACGCATCGGCCCCATTGTGTGGCTACTGGACGGCCCGTGACCGATCCTGTATATTTGCTTGATCGATTCCATTGTTTTGAGATTTATGAGTTATCATTTGTAATTTATGATTTATAGTTTATGCATTGATGATAAATTATAAATCTTTTCACACTTTCAAAAATATATTCCGCTTATAAAGCAGCCACAAAATTACATAAATAATCAATGCGTTCGACGCTGCAATCAAAGCCGGATAATAATTTCCTGTATATTGTTCGAGGCCATGAAAAAGAGAAGTTCCTATACATCTGAAACTAATCACGTTAGCCAGCATATAGGCCACGATCGAATTCATGCCGTAGACTTTCAACCAAGTCAGGTTCTTCCGGTGTCCCTTATAATCGATCCAATAATAGAACAAGCCCATCAACAGGAAACAATAGCCACTGCTGACCAACACCATCGAGCTCGTCCATATCTTCTTGATCACCGGCAACTGCAAGCCCCACAGCCAGCCCAGCGCAACCATTATCACACCGATTCCTAACAGCCATTGCCATTTGTGCTTCCGGTCCATTCCGCTCTTCAAGATATGCCCGGCAAAAACTCCGGTCAGCACCGTCACGCCAAAGTTCAGGCTGCTTAATATCCAGGTATAACGATAAGATCCGGCAAATACGATCTGTCCGTTCTCCACAACAGCAGCATCGCGGAATCGTCCCAGGACCGTACGGTCCACCCATTCCGCCAGGTTACCGTCCGGCGTGTAGTTGCCACCTCCATAACCATCGACCGTAATAAATTGCATGGCTCCCCAATAGGCTAACAACAAGGCGACCGCCGTCCCGATCTGCACGGACAGACGCACATGCAGGAACAGCATTGCCGAAATCAGATAGCCCATCGCAATTGCCTGCAATGTGTTCGAATAAAGATAAATCCGATCCGGGTCCAATCCTAAAAGATTTCCCTGGCACATCATACCGAAGATCCAGAGCAAGGCCACCCGCTTGACGATACGACGGTAGACCGCCCATTTATCCGGCATCACTTTATATCGGGAAAGGGCGAACGGCATCGACACGCCCGCCATAAACATGAAGAGCGGCATCACCAAGTCCCACGAAGAGAACCCCTCCCACTGCACATGCGAGAAGCACCACAAAAAATCGTTATACCAAGGCGCATCTATCGCACGTCCGAGAGGATGCAGAACCCCTTCCAGCGCCACCAGACAAAACAAATCGAAGCCACGTAACACGTCGAGCGACTCCAGGCGTTGATAAGATGGTTTCATGATGATTTATGATTTATGATTTATGATTTATGATTTGTATAAAAAAAGATTTCAGATTTATGTTTAATGTTATGTTTTCTGGTCATAAATCATAAATCTGAAATCACAAATTTCTTCACACTTTCAGGAAAATTCGTTGACGGTACAGGAAGTACAGGAATCCCCAGCAAACGGCAATGTAGCCGATCGAACTGGCTAAAGGCTGCGCGGCTTCCGGCATCCATCCGACAAGTCCGCCAAACAGGCCTTGGGATGTATAAGAGAAATCGATGAATTTTTGCGCCAAATAGATCGTAATCGAATTAACCCCGATCACCTGGAAGAAGAAAGTCCATTTCCGCCATCCCAACACATCGACAATGTAATAAAACAGGGCGAACATCCAAACCGAATAGGCTCCGACAACGCAGACAAACGAACTGCTCCACAGCTTTTTGTTGATCGGGAACACCAAACTCCACAACACCCCCACCAATAGTAACAGCACACCGGCCAACACCAAGCCTGCCACCTTCCGCTTGTCCGTCAATCCCTCTTTACGCAACTTGATAAACTCGCCCGTAAACATTCCCAACATAGCCGTCACAATCCCCGGCAACGTGGACAACAATCCTTCCGGGTCAAAAAATCCTTGATGCAAACGCCCCGGCAACAACAAACGGTCCACATAGCCGACCCAGTTGCCTTCCAGCGTGAATGGTCCGGCCTCCGCACCCGGCACAGGGATAAAAGCTATCCAAGCCCAATAGCCGACCAAGATCGTCCCGGCTATCCACGCCCTGACTGAAGTCCGGAAATGCACGAACAGTAAGGCGGCAAACATCCATCCCAACCCAATACGCGCCAAGACGCTGGCGCAACGAAGGTTCGCAAAGTCAAACTGTAGCAATCCGTTATAGACACATCCCAGCAACACCAGCGTAATTCCTCTGCGGACAATCCTTTTATAGATATCCGACTCGCTCTTCCCCTGTTCGCGCTGCTTTTCCAACGAGAATGGAAACGAGATGCCGGCAATGAACAGAAACAGCGGGAAAATCGTGTCGTGGTGTGTCAACCCGTCCCACTCCACATGATCCATCTGTCCACCTATCGCCTGAAAAAAAGAATTCGGAAACAACGTTGCCAACGCAACGAAAAGAGAAGCCCCTCCCATAATAAAGAACATATCAAACCCCCTCAGGGCATCCAGCGACAGCAGTCGCCGGGACTGTTTTTGTTTTTCCATATATACAATATCTTTTTAAGTTTACTTTGTCGATCAAATTTGCAAAGATAGGTCTTTTTTCAACACAAGCAATTTATACAAGAAACCTCGTTTCTTCAGATACCCTAAAAATTTTCATTCTTTCCCCAACAGTGAAAATAAATTTTCCATCACATGAAAATTTATTTCCCCACTATGGAAAATTTATTTTCATGCGATGGAAACTTCTCTTTCATGCAATGGTATCAGAACAACGTTCCCAACCGAAATTTTCTTCATACCGGTCGAAGAGGGGTTCCTCTTCGATATTGTATTGACGGAGCAAATCGCGTACGTATAACTGGTCTTCGGGAGTAAAACAACGCTCCTTACGTTTCAAACGGTAAAAATGAGTCATCCCGAAATATTCTCTCATCTCCCGCCGTATTTCTTTAGCCTGGCGATAAGGGATATTGTCCAACAGGTGCTCCATGCCATAGGCATTTTTCAACGGGCTGTCGTCCATAAACCCGGAACAATCGCCATCGGGGACAACACGTTCCGGGTTGATCGCTCTCACCGCCCAACGTTCTTTCGGGATATGCCGCGACACCTGATGACGCAGACAGGTGGAAGCATGTAGGCATTTCCCGTTAAAACAAAGTGCAAAGTCGTTCGGGACCAAAGAATAATCTAATTTGTCTAACATGGTATTAATGTATTGATATTAGACAAAGGTACTCACAGATCCGGCGGAAAGCAAACATTTACACTCAAAAAATGATCACAACAACAATGACTATAGGCGAGATGAGGGAGTTCACCGTGCCAACGGCTGCCATTTCATATAAGTTCCGGTCCTCCACAACCACTCCATCGGTCCATAACGGAACTTCTTCAGCCAATAATGGCTGAACACTATCTGAACACCCGTATAAGCAAGACAAACCAATACGCTCAAGAAAACACCCAGATGACTCCAATCCAACCCGAAACCGGAAAAAATAAAGACACCGATCACGGACTGCACAATATAATTCGTCAAGCCCATACGCCCGTAGCTGACTAACGGCGCCATCGCCCGCTGCACCTTCTGCAAACGGTATCCCTCCATCACCACAATTACCCATAGATAAGCAGTCAACAGGTTAATCAGATTAGTCGTCGTCGAACTCATCCACGAATAAAAAGAGACCTCTCCCCAAGCCACAGGCGGAAGATAAGAACGCGCCACATAGAGCAGTCCCAATCCTGCGAGGGCAAGCAAGGCCCAGCGGTTCAGCCGGCCACGAAACTCGTCCATACGTTCGAACAGACGGATGCGTCCTACGATGAACCCTAAGATGAAAAGTCCCAAGGTCAAGTAAATACGCCCGCTCGACACCTGGAAGCGCATTTTTCCGACGATCCCGTCCCAAGCGTTACTCTCGATCGTTTCAGACAGGGTCTGGACTTTCCGGGGACCTGCCGGACGGGAAGCAGGCCTTTCGGCCATACGTTCTTCCACCTGCTCGACCGCCGGAGCCGTCAGGCTTTTGTAAGCCACCGGGACAAGCGTCGCACCACCTAAGAAGAGATACAGCGTAATCCCTGCCAACAGCTTGGTCGGCCATTTATACATCAACACCAAAACAAATCCCAGTATCGCATATATCAGCAAAATATCCACCCGGACAATCAAGCCGTGCAAATAACCGATCGCCAACAAGAGAACCAACCTCCACAAAAAACGCGGACGGAAGTCAAGTCCTTTCTTCGCCGCCCGATCCATCTGGATAAAGAAACTTAAACCGAACAGGCAAGAGAAGATAATGAAGAATTTCCCGAAAACCAGATAATTGATAAGCCAACTGAAAATCTCGTTCATCGTTCCCTTCCACGGGAACACAGCCTGAGACGTCATCGTCCCCATAGCTCCAAAATGTTGCATAGAATGAATCAGGCAAATGCCGATAAGAGAAAAGCCACGCAAGGCATCGATCACTGTAATACGCTCTCCGGGAGCAAGCACTGTTTTTGTTGTTTCCATATTTTCAAATTTCAGATTTGATTTTTATTCGTTTTCTTCCGGGAACAAAATTACAGGGCATCACTCGAACAGAAGGAATACAAATTACGGTTTTGTGGATATTTTTTACTGTAGAACGGCTCTTGGTTCGGAATGAATCACATAGTGACCTGTTTTAGGATTCAAGAGAAACAAGATTGTAAATTAATTCGTATGTTTGCAGCCGTAACCTAAAAAAATAAAGACAATGACAGTAATCATTTTAATAGCAGTGATCGTGATCCTGGCAATCTGGATCGTTTCTTTGTATAATTCGTTAGTGAAATTGCGCAACAACCGCGAGAACGCATTTGCCGACATCGACGTACAGCTCAAACAACGCCATGACCTTATCCCACAGTTGGTCGAAACGGTCAAAGGCTATGCCTCACACGAGAAAGAGACCCTGGAACGCGTCATTAACGCCCGTAACGGAGCGATCAGCGCCAAAACGATCGACGACAAGATCATGGCCGAAAACGTCCTGACTTCCGCTCTTGCCGGATTGAAGATCACGCTCGAGGCCTATCCCGATCTGAAAGCCAACCAGAACTTCTTGCAGTTGCAGGAAGAAATTTCCGACCTAGAAAACAAACTGGCTGCCGTGCGCCGTTATTTCAATTCGGCCACGAAAGAGTTGAACAACGCAGTCGAGACATTCCCGTCCAACCTGATCGCCGGTATGTTCGGTTTCAAGAAGGAAGTGATGTTCGACCTGGGCGAACAACGCGCGACACTCGAAGAAGCACCTAAAATCAAGTTCTAAGGATGCAATACGTCGGTATACAAACCCAACAGAGCAGGAACAATTTCCGGTCCCTGCTCCTGCTTTGCTTGTTTCCCTGCCTGGTAATGGGATTGCTTTTTGCGTTCTGCTACCTGCTCCACCTGTTGGCAATGAACGACGACGGCCTGACGGGGGCCGAACTGCTCGGATATTCCACCGGGATGTTCATCCATTTGGCGCCATACGTATTGGGAGGTGTACTCATATGGTTCATCATCGCCTATTTTGCCAATACAAGCATCATCAACTCGGCAACCGGCTCCGAACCTTTGTCGAGAATGGAAAACAAAAGGGTATACAACTTAGTGGAAAACCTATGTATGAGCCAGGGAATGAAAATGCCCAAGATCAATATCATCAACGACGATTCTCTGAACGCTTTTGCAAGCGGCATCAACGAAAGGACTTACACCGTCAGCCTCTCGCGGGGGATCATCGACAAGTTGGACGACCAAGAACTGGAAGCGGTCATTGCACACGAGCTGTCGCATATCCGCAACAAAGACGTGCGCCTGATGATCGTATCGATTGTCTTTGTCGGCATCTTTGCCATGCTCGCACAGATGGCCATGCGTTCCGTCTACTACTCGTCGATGAGCCGCAGGAGAGACGAGAAAAACAACACTGCGATCATCATCGTCTTAGTCATGGTTGTTGCAGCCATCGGTTATTTCTTCTCCATGCTGATGCGTTTCGCCATCTCGCGCAAACGGGAATACCTGGCCGACGCCGGAGCTGCCGAGATGACCAAGAATCCGCTCGCCCTCGCCAGCGCACTGCGGAAAATATCGGCCGATCCCGACATCGAAGCCGTCAAACGAGAAGACGTAGCCCAGCTTTTCATCCAGCATCCGGGCCAACAGGCCAAAAGCGCACTGAACGGTTTAAGCGGACTTTTCGCCACTCATCCACCCATTGAAAAGCGGATACAAGTACTCGAACAATTCTAAATTTAATCAAGATTTAATATCCCTAATCATTCCAATCCCGGCATTAATTTAATATCTTTGATGCCGGATAAAAATAAGTGTTGGAAATGATACAAAAAGAATTGACCGGCGATCTTAAGCTGAAATGGGATCGCATACAACAGGCGATGCGGAAGATAAATGCCGACGGATGCCTGCTTACCGTGGATGTAAATCTGTATTACACAACCGGACGTATCTATAGCGGCTATTTCTATCTTCCTGCGGAAGGTGCTCCGTGGTTCTTCGTGAAACGGCCGAACGGACTGGCAGGCGATCATGTCGAATACATTCGCAAACCGGAACAGATGGCCGAGCTCTTCGCGTTCTACGGACTGGAAATGCCGGAAAAGCTTCTGCTCGAAGCCGACGAACTGACATACAACGACTATATACGTCTGCAAAAGATCTTCAATCCGAAAGAGACCGGAAACGCAACCGCAATGATGCGTGAACTGCGCCGGATAAAGACACCGTACGAGATCGAAATGTTCCGCATCTCGGCCGAACGCCACGCCAAGACATATGCCGAAATTCCCGAATGTTTCCGCCCCGGAATGACTGATCTCGAATTCCAGTATGAAATAGAAAAACGGATGCGCAAGAACGGTTCCATCGGACTGTTCCGCGCCTTCGGAGCCAATATGGATATCTTTATGGGAAGTATCCTGGCGGGAGAAAACGCCGAAGTCCCCTCGCCTTTCGACTTTGCCTTAGGTGGTAGTGGTATCGACGCTTCCTGCCCGTTAGGTGCAAACGGAACGCCTCTGAAAGAAGGGACAGCCATCATGGTAGACATGGCAGGAAATTATACGGCTTATATGACGGATATGACACGTGTGTTCTCCGTCGGCCACCTGACCGGGCTTGCTTACCGGGCACATCAGACAGCCCTCCTTATCGAAAGCGAGATCGAGAATATCGCCCGACCGGGCACACCTTGTGCCGAACTCTACGAGATAGCCGCCAAAATCACCGAAAGCCAGAGACTCGGCGCATATTTCATGGGGACCAAGCAACAAGCCAAATTCGTAGGGCACGGCATCGGCATCCAGATAAACGAGCTGCCGGTACTTACGCCCCGCTCGAAAGACATGCTGGAACCGAACATGGTATTTGCACTCGAACCGAAATATGTGATACCGGGTATCGGCGCCGTCGGCATCGAAAATAGTTTCCTGGTTACGGAAACCGGACTGGAGAAGATCACGCACTTCACAGAAGATATCATACAATTAGACA
>ULNU01033381.1_pt1 | contig 13028 bp, 8 predicted proteins | sample 1951991 | NCBI WGS metagenome assembly ULNU01 (sample SAMEA4835584, study PRJEB28245) | human gut metagenome | biome: gut microbiome; material: fecal sample | place: Denmark | collected 2008 | reverse complement strand
AAAAACTACTTCGTTTTCCTCCTACTCGAATTGCCAGGTCGTTGTCGTCGTAAAGTAAGCCTTATCTTTCGGAAGATTCACCTCCACAGTCCACAGTGTCCGAGTAACCAGTTCATAGGAGGATACATAACAACTCACGCTTCCATCCGGTTTCTGTCGGGTCACATAGTCGATCGGCGTACTGGAAGTCGGTGCATGACCGATGATACCGAAGTTGAACTCGATACCGCCTGATGTCCACGGACCACGCATCGCAATATCACGGAATTTCACGACGTGGTTGTTGTAGATAAACTCCTTACCCGTCGTTTTATCTACGGCTCCCCAGATCTTTCCACCTATCTCGGGGAAGAGGGTCAGTTTGATATAATCATTTTCAAGAGAGACTACTTTCCATTGCCGGTCGATTCCTTTAGCAGAAAAACCATCAAAACGGAAATAAGGATAAAACAGATCGGAGGGATCAGCCACCGGATCAGGATCAGAGAAAGGATAGGTTTTAACTGTCTCTACTGTCTCGGTTACAGTCGCTTGCTGTGCAAACAAGGGTTGCAACAAAGAGGTTGCACAAAGAAGGATGAGCATCTTTTTCATGGTAATTCATTTATATGGACAATAATGTATATAAGGAGTTTAATCCTCCTTATATACGATTAAAGAGTACATTTTCGGTAAATTATACTATATCGGAAGAGGTTATTTTGCAATAATTAACAAGCCCTTCCCTTTCGGAACAACAATCTCATCGCCGGGTTTCCAGGTTGTTTCCTGTTGGAAATTCTCGATAGCCGGGGCATGCAATGTCACTTTCGAAGGATCGAGACCCAGTTTAGCCCAGTCGATGGAAAGCTTCACTTTGGCATCCGTATCTTCCCAGGTAGCCAATGAGATCAGTGCTTTATCACCCATGTGGCTGTAAACGGTCGCTAACGTCTTTTCGCTACCCGTCTTCACCGGATTGTCTTTCACCCAGTAACCGATCATTTCACTATTCTGCATACCGAAAGAATCCCACAGTTTCCACAGCGGTCCGTTATCCACACGAGGACTACGTCCTGTCATGCCATACAGCATGCCGCGCCACGGATTACCGCCTCCTTCCAGCATCTCGCCCATCAAACCATAAGGAATACCGGAAACTTCAACCAGCCAGAACTCCGGCGGGAAATCATAATTGAAGTATTCACCGAACCACAGACGGTCGAGGTAGGGGAAATGTTCCAGATACAGATTGGCACTATTGGCAAAACCGTCTTTCGGGTTATACTGATTGGCAGAATGCAGGTCGATCATAGCTCCCGGATTCGTACGGTTCATCACTTTGCGGATACGTTTCATCGTCATCCGGTCGAAAGCCAGGTCATCGATATACAGCCCGTCGATACCGACGTTCTTCATCAGCCAGTCGAGACCTTCCAGATAATAGTTATGCCAGCGGGAAATGCCACTGTTCACAATCGCTGCATCTTTCAGTCCGGGTACAAACCAGGCGCCGATATAATTCTGGTCCAAATGTTCCTGTAACCAGGAGAAGCCGCCACCGGGACCTTCCGAGAAGATCTCGTTCCCCAGACTACGCAAAGCAAACATTTCCACACAGCTGTTGGACAACTCACGAACGGTATTGTAAATTTTCACCTTCATGTCGCGGGCGTGAGCACCATCGATGTACGCTTTCATCTCTTTGGTACGCAGGAACGGATAGTTGATGAACGGATTGATAGCATTCGCATGATGGATATTGATGACATTGGCACCTCGCTTTTGTATACCATCCAGGAACTCATAGTTATGATGATAGCGTTCGCGCCATTGTTTATCCGTATCAATCGGACGGAACGGAGTCAACGCCAGGTTGAAATAATAATACAGCCGGTTTCCTTTTTTCACGCTGCGCTTACCGGAATAAGCATTAATACGTGTTCCATCGGCAGCATTATGAATATCGATACCTCCATTTCCGGCATTACACCAGGATACCGGCATGTGCAACGGTTTCTGATGATAGAAATTGGTATTCAGCGGACGTTCGTATTTATTATCATACAGGCGGATCTGGATACCGGCATTGACATCACCCACCCAAACAGCATCCTGGTTTTTCTCTACATCCCATTTCCAGCGAAGATCATTCGGACAGTAACCTCCTTTCTCTCCCAAACCCATCATATAACGTCCGACACCGGATGCTAAATGTGTCCGCAACGCTACATCCTCCACAGAAGCATCTTCACGGGCGACCAATGTCACTTTATATGCTATGTTTCCATCCGATTCCATCTCTCCTTCCAGGTCCATCAGGAAACGGCTGTTTTGGTTAAGGGCTTTCCAGGCGATTGCACCTTGTTTATGTTTGGTGATTTCGAAGTTCAGGTTTTCCCATGCACCGCCATCGGCAGCCAGTTCCATAGGAGCAGCCAATACACTACGGCCATTCGTACCGATGCCCGTCATAGTCTCTTTGAAATAACTGGTAATATGTTCCGGCAAACCTAAGTCAGAGAGTTTAATCTCGCGTCCCAGGCAGCTGATCGTTTTATCCTTCATCACCAGCGGCGTATAAGGGGCAATCACCTCATCATCAAAACCGATCTGCGAGTTCAGCCAACGCAGACGGGAATGACGCCAAGGTTCATTATCTCCATGATTGGCAATTACATTTTCCGAAACATTCAGAGAGACCTGTACGGTCTTGCTTTCGGCATTGGCAGCAGAGACAGTCACTGTTCCCTGATAAGTACCTGCAGAAAGATGCTCCGGCAACTGGGTTCCAACCCATAATGCCTGCACTTTACCCTTATCCACAGAGCAATTCTTTTCAAAGACGGTACCGGTCACATCCGTCCCTTCCGTATTGAAACAGGTAAATGAGGAGGCTGGTATCTGCTCGCCGGTCGCTTTATTCGTAAGGGCAGAGAAATCGACATGCAGATTCTCTACATTCGAACGTGCCGCCCAAACACCTAACTGAAAGACATAATACTCTCCCTTATCCGCCTGCCCGTTAAAGAAATCATGCCGATTGTCAGCAATCCATTTATAAGGAATATCCGTTGTCATACGGATGGGGAATTTGCGGTCTTCCGTAAAGAGAATATATTTCTCTCTGGGATGTTCTTTTAATAATCGGGCAGTCTCGTTCGATGTAGCGATCACTTCCATCGGATAGAAGCTGTTCAACTCATTGATTGCCTGGAACTGTACGACTTTAGCCGCCGGAAGGGCAGGTGCTTTCTTCCCGGACAGTTTATTTTTCTTTACCCAGTCAGCCGAAGCCGTATTCTCGAAAGCCGGATAATTAACGGTCGGATAGTAAGGACTACCGCTCATTACATTCTTCAGGTAATAGATATAATATTCTCCCGGAACAGTCTGCGGCTGGAAAACCACCTCTCCCCGCTCCCGGTCGATAGTAAAGCGGCATACATTCGTAATACGTTCACCGGTTGCAGCATCCACAACGATCAGATTTTTTGCTTCCGGGTTCAGATCGCGGCGACGCCAGTCGATCGTTGCCAATACAGCATCGGCCGGTTTATCTACAGAGACAATTACCCGATGGTTTCCCAATGAATCGGCATTCCATATACCTACCCCATAAAGTTCGTCTGTGGGTACAGCCTGTGCCTGCAAACTACTATAGGCAAACAGGCAAAAAAGTGTAAATAGCAATTGTTTCATGTGCACTAGTATTTATCTTTAATATTGCTTTATACGATTGATCAATTCATCCTGCGGACGTCTTTTCGCCAGATCGGCCGGATCAGCCTGCTGGATAAAGACATTCTTCAAACGTATGTTTTCATGTTTATAAAACACTATTTCCTCGTCAGAGAAACTGCCTTTTAACAGATCAAGGGGAGTATATAAGGAATACCCCAGTTGCTGCAATAGATCTCCGGCTACGGATTCAAAGATAGCAATATCTTCGGAAGATAATTCACGCAGAAACTTTTTTGTATTGTCTTTTAGGATCGGTTTGGTTACATTTGCCCACATTTTGCCTGCAACCGCTGTATTTTCAGACTCGCGGCTCTTATAATAATCCATCACCCTATCAGAATAAGGAAGATGCAGGAAATTGCAAAGCTGCCGCATCACTTTTTCCGGACTGGCAATAAGTGTTTCGTAATTCAGCATAAAGAAATGATCGGCCGCCGTCCTGTCCTTCAAACGGAGAGCAGCTTCCTGATCCTTTTTCCAATTTTCAGCCAGTGCATAAATATGTTTCTCTCCGACAATAGCCTTTTTAAACGAAAGAGCGACATCACGACCGTCCCGGTATAGATAGATATAATAAGGAGAAATCCCGGTAGATTCAATGCCTTCTGCATACAGCATATTTTTCATGCTTTTACATAGCCAGAAAGAAGCTCCGGTCTGACGGGCTGCTGATTCATAAATCACCCGGAACAACTCATACAACGTTTGTTGCCTGCAGGCTGCTACCACTTCATCTGCACGAATCGTAATACCTTCCCAGGGAACCGGGTTCACTGTGACTAACTCGCACACATCCTGTGCCAACCGATAAAAATTAGACTGATCCGTCAAATCGCCATATTTGGGAAGCAATGGCAAGAAACGCTGAAGAATATGCGGAGGATGGGGAGCAGCGATCTCCCGGATTCCATCTAGCATGACACGCAACAGATTGGATCCGGATCGCTGGGTTCCAATCATTTGTATACCTTGTATTGTATTCATAGAATTAGAATAAGATAAAGCCCGCCACGCCTGCTCCGATGATCAGGTAAACCGGACTGATTGTGTATTTTAGTGAAATAAAAAATGTAACCAGGAAGATAATAACCGAAACAACCGACAGCATAATCGTCTGTCCGATCGTAACGGCTGAAGCAAAGATCATTCCGATAACAGCTGCCCGTACCCCTTTCATGGCTGCTTTTACAACGGATGACTGATTCAGTATTTTTACAAAACGGGATAATAAGACAGTTAATACAGCCGGCGGAGTGAACATCGCCAACGTTGCCAGCAACGCCCCCGTGATACCTGCCACTTTATACCCGATGAAGGTCGCTGTAATAAATATCGGTCCGGGAGTGATCTGCCCTATCGCTATCCCGTCGGCAAACTCAGCCGAGGTCAGCCAGTTCAAGTTCTCCACGAACAACTCATGCAAAGCCGGAATAACAACATATCCTCCTCCGAACAAAGTCAGGCTGATACCGGAGAAGGTCGATACAATCTGAATACCTTCTGGAGCACCCGGATATTGTCCTCCCCAAAGTAAGATACAGAGTAATAGCAAAAGAACAATCCCGGAAGTCATCAGCTGCCTGCTACCTGTCTGCTTCTCCCCATCTGATATCAACTCTTGTCCCACAGACTGGCGAAACAAGAAACCGCCGACTATCCCGCTACCGATAATCAACAGAAAAGTAACCGTAAAACCACCGATAAAAATCAGCAACAAAGCCGCCAGCAGGCAAAGAACCCATTGGGCAGGTAATTTGATCGTCTTACGTGTCATCCCGATAGCCACCGTAACGATCAAAGCAGTAATAGCCGGAGTGATTCCGCTGAACACATTCTTTACCGCAGGTATATTTCCGTAGGAGAAATACAACCACGAAAGAAATATAACCAGTAAGAACGAGGGAATAATGATTCCGGCAAAAGTCACAACCGCCCCCGGTATCCCCCTTAAATGGTACCCGACATAGGCAATCGTATTTACGGCTACGGGTCCTGGCAGTACGGAGGTCAGGGAAATTCCATCCAGCAGATCTTCTTCTTTCAGTTTCTTGTCTACTTCCACTAACTGCTTCTGTACGATAGCCACTAGCGACATATAACCGCCAAATGCCGTAGCTCCCAATTTCAGGAATGTAAAGAAGATATAGGATAGCGATGCACGTTCCATATTACTTGATTTCTTTAAAATATTTATCCCAGGTTTCTACCGGAACATACACTGCCCGATAAGGAGCAAAATGCAGGACACTTTCCCAAAGAACCTTTCCTTCCTTATCCGTAACCATCACCGAACCGGTCTTCGAGCTACATTGCAGTAAATTCCCATTCGGCAAAATAGAGGCATTGCCCATCCGCGAAGTATATTTATCGGCAGGTAATAAAGCATTGATTGTTATTTGGGCCGTACGGTTCTCTTCATCCAACCGGAAAGCCTTACCTCCGGAACGTTGATTATGTAAACCATTATCGAAAAGCATCAGATCGCCATTCTCCATAATATAAGGTGAATGTTGGAAAGAGAAATAAGCCGTTGTATCCATTCTAAAGTCTCCGTCCCTCCCAAAACGCCAGACCAGTTCACCGCTTTTGGCATCCACCTTCCAAATCTGATCTTCAATAGGGGCCGATAATAAATAATTATCGTCTCTATCAAAACAAAGCCCATTGATATGAAAACGATCGTATCGGTATTCTCCGATATACGGATCATTCTCTATATCCCATACATCCCAGGCAGACCATGTCTTTAACACATTCCCCAGTGTATCGATAACCATAATGCCATCGCCCCCTAACGTATCCGTTTCCATTTTACCGTTTACGGATATTGTAGCAATCTTCTTCGGACGGTACAATGTATGTATATGATGGTCTTTATCCATTAATACATCATGATGAATCACCTGATAATCCTTTTCCTTTTCTATCTTATCCAAGTCTAGGCGCCACATCGTTTCGCCCGTCAGAGATACTTCCGCCAGCCCGGTTCCGCCGGCAAACCCAATCGAACCTCGACGCATCGGTTTTTTATGTTCATCGTTGCGTACTTGCTCCGGAGTCATCGTATAATCATCTATTACGTCCTTCACAAACGGACGCAGCATTGCCAGGAATGTACCTCTCGGCGTAATAGAAGCTGCACGTACTCCAATATCATCCACCTGCCAAACCCAACGTACTTCACCCTCATTGTCAATCAATGCCATGTAGCCAGGCAAACGACCAAAACAAATTAATATCATCCCATCCCCCAAAGCCGTTGTGTCATGCGGATGTAGTTCATTAAACCAATGATTGACCAACCAAGAAGACTGCTCACGAGTTTTAAAAGTCAGTTCTTTTGATTTTTGCTTAAAAAGGTTATCGATAACCACTCGATAAGTATATTCGGTATTAGCCTTCAAAAGTAACAAATCCAAATGATGAAGCGTATCCGCCGGAGAAGTTTGGGTCCGATAAGACTTCCCGGTCTTTTTTTCCGTATATTCAATATATACAGGAGCTGGCTTGGCTATTGAAACATCTACCTTATTATACATGGCTGTATTACGAGGTGAAGTCAGAGTTATCGATCTCAATGTATTCTTTTCAATCCATATAAAAATAGCTGACAACAAACAGATGGCAACAACAATTCCTATCAAACGCTTCATATCGATCTTATGTATTAATTAAATGTAAGGGGGGCATGTCAAAAGTCGGAATTAAGGAATACAGCCCCCCCCTTGAAGATTATTTATTTCGGCAACCGTGAAGGATTCTCTGCTGCCAAATTCGGATTCAATTGAGCATCATTCAACGGATACGGGAAATACCGCAAACTAGAAGTTACATTTGTCGGCTGAGCGATACCCAGCTTCTTTAAATGCGCATTTACGACTTCCTCATATTTTCCAAAACGAATCAAGTCTGCACGACGCTGGAATTCAAACACAAGTTCATAACCACGTTCTTTAAGAATAGCATCATTCATTGCTTCTTTTGTTGAAGGAGCTGGGAAACGATTATGCTTTCCATATTCCGGAGCACCGGCACGAGCACGAATCTGATTCAAGTAAGGAAGAGCTGCAGCCGGACCATTCAAGTTATTCTCAATTTCCGCCTTACAAAGGATTACATCCGACAAGCGGAAAATACAAATCGTACGCCCATCATAATAAGCATCTGAAATCATGTCGTACGTATATTTCATGGTAGCTACATTTTGCATATACTTGGTCGTATCATTCGGAACAACCGTTACCCCCTCTTCCGGAACCATGTAATGGAAACCGTAATCAGATTGATCATCCCGTTTTGCATCTCCCGTATAATCATAATAAAAGAACTCACGGCGTGGATCTTCTTTGTCATAACTACGCCAAAACGGAAGGGATACGCCATAATATTGCCAACGCCCCGGTACTTCCGGATGATCCGAAGGACCAAAGTGACAGGCAATCTCGGCAGCATTATTTCCCGTTTCATGCAATAAAGCAAAAATCATTTCCTTTCCATATTTGTTGTTTTCCGACCATACATATTTGAAATCACTTTCCAATTCATACTGGCCACTGTTCAACACCATGTCGATATATGTTTTCGCATTCGCATAATCATGATTACGCAAGTAGATCTTTCCCAGCAACGTAGCGGCGGCTCCACTCGTGGCACGAGCCAAATCCTGACCACTCCAGCTAGCAGGTAAAAGGTTGATACATTCTTTCAAATCAGAAATCAATGTCGCTTCAATTTCGGATACCGGAGTCAATGTCGCATCATTCATTGTAAAAGGATTCTTCACCAACGAAGTGATAAAAGGAACTGCTCCCCATGCATCTGTCAAATCACGATAAGCCATTGCACGCAAAAATTTAGCCTGCCCCTTCACCAGATTCTTCTTTTCTTCCGACATATTGACAGCATCCACATTATCTAAAATCGTATTGGCATTCGATACCACATTATACATATCCCTCCAGTTGTTACTGAAATAGCGGTTGCTGGCATCATACGTCATATTACTCAGTTTAGTCGGGTCGCCAGCCGCTGTAGAATAACCTATATCGGTAGCATAATCGGTAATCATAATCATATACCCCCCGTAATATAACCAAGCATCTCCCGGATAAGGATTCATATCCGAATATAAACCCACGACGGCTGCTTCAATATCCGACTCCGTACTATAAGCATTCGTTGTCGTCAAATTACTATATATTTCAGGATCCAGATCGGTACAAGCCGTAACCAACCCCATCGTAACCAGACCTAATAAATATTTCTTACAATTCATTTTCAAATTCTCCTTTCCATTAGAACGTAATATTCAAACCTACCGTATAAGTACGCATAGCAGGATAAGCATTGAAATCCATACCTGCACCAGCATTTGCCGTTTGTTGGCTTCCACCTGACTGGGCAGCCTCGTTAGCTTTTGTATCCACTTCCGGATCCCAACCGGAATAACCTGTGATTGTAAACAAGTTCTCGGCTGAGAAATAAACCCGGCAAGAACTTACTATCTTTTTAAACGGAATCGTATAACCCAATGTCAAATTCTTCAAACGAAGGAATGAAGCATCTTCGATAAAATGGTCGTTCACATATCCGCCATACTGCGAATAGTAGAAACCGTTACGCGGGATATCTGTATTCTTGTTTGAAGGTGTCCAACGATTCAATGCGTCTGTAGTACGTTTCCACTCCAAATTCATACGTGTCATGTTTAACAGATCATTGCCAATAGATCCCTGGAAGAAAATTGACAAGTCAAATCCTTTCCAGGCAAAATTATTGGTCAAACCAAAAATCAAATCAGGATTGGCATTGCCTATAATTGTACGGTCATCTGCATCGATTTTACCATCATTATTCACATCCTCGAATTTCGGATCACCTGGTTTTGAATTCGGTTGAGCAGCATACGATTCACCTTCTTGCAATACACCTATATACTTCCATCCATACAAAGAGCCCAGAGGTTCTCCTTCACGTACGATAGCATAATCATTTTCCGATACAGTTCCCATCGGTTTTGAAGAAGTGATACGTATGTCACCACTACTTCCTAAGTCTAATACCTTATTCCGGTTGAGTGCTAAATTAAACTTTGTGTCCCAAACGAAATCACCAGTCAAATTATGAGAAGTAATATCCAATTCAAAACCGCGATTCGATATCTCACCAACATTCTGCTGACCGGAAGTAAAACCGGTATAATAAGGTAAGGAAACTTTCAGTAACAAATCTTTTGTTTTTTTCCAGTAACCATCTAAAGTAACAGACAAACGATTGTTAAAAAAGCCCATATCGAAACCGACATTATACTGAGTTGTCGTTTCCCACTTCAAACTGGCATTTTCAGGACTGCTTTGGTTAAGATGCGTACCCGGCATATTGTTTGAACCATCTAAAGTGACATGATTGGTAGAAACCAACGCATACGATGCATAATCGCCAATACGTTCGTTCCCAGTAACACCATAGCCGGCACGTACTTTCAAGTTGCTGAAAACACCCCAATTCTTCACAAAATCTTCTTCGCTGGCACGCCATGCCAAAGATCCTGAAGGAAATGTTCCCCAATGATTGTTAGCTCCAAACCGAGAAGAACCATCTCGACGAACTGTTACCGTTGCCAAATACTTATCATTGAACGTATAATTTACACGACCAAAGAATGAGGCCAACAAATTCTCTGTCTTAGAAGAAGAGACTCCTTTAATCGAAGCTGCCCCCAAATTGTTCCATTCAAACAAGTCGGTAGAGAAACCTTTTCCGTTTGCCGAACGAGACTCCGCACTGTACTTCTCATACGAATACCCCAACATTACATTCAAGTCGTGTATATTGTTGAAAGTTTTCATATAATTTAAAATACCTTCAAACACCTGTCGAGTTGACCTGAAATCATACGTAGAAGCAATACCCCCTTCTATTTCTCCTGCATAAGTAGTAGATTTCGGCAAATAAGAACCTTTGAAATTATGCAACAATTCGACACCGGCTGTAGCCTTAGCCGTAAATCCATCAAATGGATTGACTTCAAGGAAAGCTGTTCCGTTGAACTTGTCATTTACCATTTCTTTTTTACGTTCCAGCAAATTGGCCAATGGATTATCCCCACGACCACCTGGAACACGTCCATACGTACCATCTTCATTATAAGGTTTTACCGTAGGATCATACTCCATCACGCTCAACATGACGTTCTCACCCAAAATATTTCCGCTATAGGTTTGAGCATTCGAACGTTCGCGGTGGGCATACATCGTAGCACCGGCTTTAATGAAATCGTTAATGGTTTGATCTACATTCACACGTCCTGAAATACGGTTAAAATCCGTATTCTTCAAAACACCCTCTTGCTTATAATATCCTAAACTGGTCAATACCTTTGTCTTTTCAGAACCTCCACGGAACTGGATATTATGATCTTGTACCAAAGCTAGGCGTGTACAAACATCCAACCAATCGGTATCTACGGTAGACTGTAATTGAGAGGGCGTATAAACTCCGTTAGGGTTGCCTTCTTGGCCATCAATTTCCTGATACAATGCATTTTGCAAGTTCATATAATCCTTTGCATTGAGAAACTCAAACGGATTATCCACCTTCTGAGTTCCCAAGTAACCACTGTAAGAAATCTTGTTTTCGCCTGCTTTTCCTCGTTTCGTCGTAATCAATACGACCCCATTCGCACCACGTGCTCCATAAATAGCCGTGGCCGACGCATCCTTTAAGATTTGCATGGATTCAATATCATTCGGATTCAGATTCAAGCCTTCAGAAGAAGGGAAACCATCCACCACATAAAGCGGTTCGTTAGTAGACGAGATTGAGTTATTGCCACGGACACGTACCGCAATAGTACCACCCGGTGCTTTTGAACTTTGCGATACCTGCACACCGGCCGTTTTACCTTGCAATGCCTGGGCTGCGTTACTCACCGTACCACCCAGCACCATGTCATCTGCCGATACAGTCGAAACAGCACCGGTCAGGTCTTTCTTCTTTACATAACCATAACCAATGGCAACCACCTCATTCAGACCGATTGCCTCTTCTACTAAACTGACATTCAACACAGACTGGCTACCTACTTTAATTTCTTTCGTAGTATAACCAATAAAAGAAATAACCAAAGTTGCATTGTTAGGTACATCCAAGGTATACTTACCGTTCATATCGGTAACTGTACCATTTGTGGTTTCTTTCTGCACGACATTAGCACCAGGTATAGGTTCTCCGGCACTATCCGTTACAACCCCCGACACCCTTTTAGCCTGTTGAGTGATCATAACACTTTCATTCTTTGCTTTCGTTGCATCCACTCCACCTGGAATAGCATACGAAGAAACGAGGGAAGATAAACATAATCCAGCTATAAGACCGGACCTTGAAAACACCTTCCGCGTCTGAGAATCCACTGCTCTTGCAGCAAGATTGTCTTTCAGTAAAGCGTTGTTCATAAATTTGAATTATTAGATTTATATCTGCATTACAATAACATCACTCTTTAGAATAACTTGTCGGAATACCAACAATCAACCATAGTCCTATGGGAACTATGGCATTTTGTAAAATATGACCTGTGATAAATTTAAAACTTTTGCAATCGACATAGCGATAATCAGGCTTATAGCCTGATTATCGCTGATAGTATTATCCAATAATCGCTAAGAATTTTACAATTCAACTGTTAAAAATAAGATCAATGTGATTTTTCTCGTAAAAACGTGTAACGAAATAAAAAAAATCATATCTTTGACCCAGACATGAAATATCCATAAAGACATAGTTCCCATAGAACTATGATTCTTGACTTTAACTTTGCTCGTTAAAAACAATACCACTTTCTAATATTATATATTCTCTCAGACATTTTAATTCTAATCTGCACATAACATAATTCTATATCACTCAAATAAGCAAGGGCATAGACAATGAACATAATACCTCTTTTAAATTATCCCACATGAAAAATAAGATTGGAAGAGAAATGTTTATTGTATATTCAGTGTGAATATTACAAAATAAATTGTTTTTGTCTTTTCATGCATACATTCCCTATTGACCATTTCGGAATTCAGTATCCAGGATAGAATTTGAGAGAGATAGTCAGGAAACTCAATTCCCAAATTGATAAAATTTACAAATCAATAGTTTAAATAACGGAATAGTTCACAATCCATACACATTTTATTATGTAACATTGTCCGGTACGCATTAAGGAGTCCGCTGTCCGGTCTGCGGTCAGTTTAGTAATCATGTGAAGGGCCATTATCTATGTTCCCTGCAAGGGCTTGAAATAGCGGGTCATC
>ULNU01034696.1_pt1 | contig 13077 bp, 10 predicted proteins | sample 1951991 | NCBI WGS metagenome assembly ULNU01 (sample SAMEA4835584, study PRJEB28245) | human gut metagenome | biome: gut microbiome; material: fecal sample | place: Denmark | collected 2008 | reverse complement strand
AACTCCAGGCAAAACGAGAAAAACAGGGAAGCTCTGATTGCTGTGCTTACGGTCTGCCTGATTGGCGTACTGGTAACGGTGGTCATTATCGCAGCTGTCGATCTTTACCGGAAACACACCTATACGGCTGAAATCGATCCATCTGAGTACAAAATTATTAAAATAGAAAAAAGTACGACAACGTCTTATTCTGCGGCGACGGAAACCGTGGATACAGATTCGATCTATGTTGTGACGGTTGAGTATCAGGTGGATGGCGTCACCTATACGGACACGCTGGACATGCTGACCGGTACGGAGTTTGCAAAAACCCTGTATGGACGTTATCTGACGGATTCGAATCCGGAAGAGGTGCTGGGGAAGCTTTATTATTCGCCGAAAAAGCCGTCCCATATCGGCAGATATGGAGATGACAGCATTTTTGTGAAGTGATTTTTTCACAGGGAAAGAGAGGCACTATGGGCTTTTGGATTTTTATGCTGGTGATGGATCTGCTGATTCCGGTTACGATGGTTTTTATTGGAAAAAGATTTCAGAAAAAGCCTCCGAAGGAGATCAATGCGATGTATGGATACCGGACGGCGATGTCCATGAAAAATAAAGAAACCTGGAAATACGCGCATCGCTGCTGCGGAAAGCTCTGGTATGTCAGCGGGCTTGTAATGATTCCGGTTACGGTAATTGTTTTGGCGTGTGTTTTCGGAAAAGGGAACAACTGCGTAGGGAATGTTGGGGGAATTGTGTGTACACTGCAGTGCGTCGTTATCATTGGAACGATCGTTGTGACAGAGCGGGAACTGAAAAAGAGATTTGACCGGAATGGGGAATGGAAGAGGAGCTGAGATTATTAAGATCATCCACCGGTCCCGGAATGTTTTTTCCGGGGCCGGTGGATGATCAGCGATCGGAAAAGGACAGACCTCCGCAGAGCGGCGGCTGTAATTCATGACAATAGAATGCTCGCAGAGCGTGCATTCTATTGTTGCTGCAAAAAAAGAGCCTGAGCAGAAACCAAAGAACGGCTTTTGCTCAGGCTCTTTTTTGCAGGAACATCCCTGTTTCGCAGGTCTGTCCTTTTCCTCGTCGCCGTGACAAAAAAGCTACTCTTTACCAGAGTAGCTTTTCAATGTTTCTGATTCAATTAAGCTCTTTCAACCCTGCCGGACTTCAAGCAGCTTGTGCAAACGTGCATTCTCCGTGCACCACCGTTGACTTTACATTTAACGCTTCTGACGTTGGAATTCCAGATACGGTTGGATCTTCTATGGGAATGGCTTACGTTGTTACCGAAATGAGCGCCTTTGCCACAAATATCGCATTTTGCCATGATTGCACCTCCTCAAACTATATTCGTCGTTTGACTGACAACATCAGTATGATAACAGAATTAAATACATTTGGCAAGTAAAAAATCATCAAATTTTTAAAAAATTAAAATGGTTATTCCCTTTTTGCAGGAAAGCGGTTATAATAGCCTTAGATTTTCATGGAAAAAGGAGGTTATCACATGAAGGGTTCTTCTATGACGACCCATATGGGCAATATTACGATTGATAATGAAGTGATTGGTCAATATGCGGGAACAGTGGCGATGGAGTGTTTCGGCATCGTTGGCATGGGCGCTACAGTGAAGGGCGGTCTTGTCAAGCTGTTGAAGAGCGACAGCATTACCAAGGGCATTGCAGTTACACTGAATAATAATAAACTGACACTGGACTTCCACGTTATCGTGGCATACGGGGTGAGCATTCTTGCGGTATCGGACAATCTGATCAGCAATGTAAAATATAAGGTAGAGGAATTTACCGGAATTGAGATAGAGAAAATCAACATCTTTGTAGAAGGTGTGCGAGTGATTGATTAAGGAGGACTTAACTGTGGCTGTAAATACGATCGACGCTAAGATGCTTGCAAAGATGTTCTTAGCAGGTGCTAAGAATCTGGAGAGTAAGAAAGAGTGGATCAATGAATTAAACGTGTTCCCTGTTCCGGATGGTGATACAGGTACGAACATGACACTGACCATTATGTCTGCGGCAAAAGACGTTGCAGCGATGAATGCAAACAATGACCTGGATATGAAATCCCTGGCAAAGGCGATTTCATCCGGTTCCTTAAGAGGCGCCAGAGGCAACTCAGGCGTCATTTTATCGCAGCTGTTCAGAGGCTTCACCAAAGCGATCCGCGATTATGATACGATCGATATTCCGCTGCTTGCAGAAGCTTGCGAGAAAGCGGTAGAGACTGCATACAAGGCAGTTATGAAGCCGAAGGAAGGCACGATCCTGACCGTTGCCAAGAGTGCTTCTTTAAAGGCGCGTGAGCTGGCAGATGCAGGGGAAACCGACCTGGAAAAATATATCGGCGATATCATTGAGCGCGCAGATTATGTGCTGAGCCAGACTCCGGAGATGCTGCCTGTTTTAAAACAGGCTGGCGTTGTGGATTCCGGCGGACAGGGTCTGATGCAGGTATTAAAGGGCGCTTATGAAGCGTTTTTAGGCAAAGAGATCGACTGGACGGTAACAGAGACCGCAGCTCCTGCAGGGGCTCCGTTTGCAGGCAGCCAGGAAACCGTTCTGGAAGAGAGCGATATCAAATTCGGTTATTGTACAGAGTTTATCATCATGCTTTCCAAGACCTTTAACATCAAGCAGGAGATGGACTTTAAGGCATATCTGGAATCCATCGGTGATTCGATCGTAGTTGTGGCAGATGACGATGTGGTTAAGGTACACGTGCATACCAATGACCCGGGTCTTGCGATCCAGAAGGCATTGAAGTATGGTGCACTTTCCAATATGAAGATCGACAACATGCGCCTGGAGCACCATGAAAAGGTTGTGAAGATGGCACAGAAGGAGCAGCAGGAGGCTGCAGCTGCAGCACCGGCTGAGAAAAAGGCAGCGGCATTTATCGCGGTTTCTGTAGGCGAAGGGATCAATGCGATCTTAAAAGACCTTGGCGTAGACTATATCATCGAGGGTGGTCAGACGATGAACCCGAGCACTGAGGATGTGCTGAATGCCATCGAAAAAGTAAACGCAGAAACCGTTTACGTTCTCCCTAATAATAAAAATATCATTCTGGCTGCAAACCAGGCAAAATATATGACGGAGGACAAGAAGATCGTTGTCATTCCTACTAAGACAATCGCACAGGGCATTACCGCAGTGATCAACTATGTACCGGATCTGAGTCCGGAAGAAAATGAAGCGGCGATGACAGAAGCGATCGAAACCGTTCGCACCGGTGAAGTAACCTATGCAGTCAGAGATACGGTGATCGACGATCATGAAATCCATCAGGGCGATTATATGGGGATCGGAGATGCAGGAATCCTTGCAGTCGGACAGGCGATCGAAACAGTTACGAAAGACATGATCGATAGCATGATGGATGAGGATATGGAGCTGATCAGCATCTATTATGGTCAGGAGACCAAAGAGGAAGACGCTGCAGCGCTCCGCGACAAGGTGGCGGAGAAATATCCGGCGTGTGATGTAGAGCTGCAGTATGGCGGACAGCCGATTTACTACTATATTGTTTCTGCAGAGTGAGGCATAATGGAAGCCAGTCATTTGATTACAGAGATAAAAGGCGTAGGGGTGAAGACCACTGCGCTTTTTTCGAAACTTCATATTGAAACGATAAAGGATCTGATTTCTTATTTTCCGAGAGGCTATGATCATTATGAGGAGGCGCTTCCGGTTGGAGAGCTGTGCACTGGCAAAGTACAGTCGGTAAGAGCCTGTATCGTCGGTACGCCGTCGATGGTGCGGGCAAAAGGAATGGTCATCACACATGCGCAGGCAGGAGATGCTTCCGGGCGAATGAAGCTGACCTGGTTTCGGATGCCGTATCTGAAAAAAGCGCTTCCGGGCGGCAGCTGGCATGTGTTTCGCGGCATGGTACAGACAGGCACAGGCGGGATGCTTTTCATGGAACAGCCGCGTGTGTTTTCGCAGGGCGATTATGAAACCATTGCCGGGACATGGCAGCCCAAATATGCGCTGACGAGCGGACTGACCAACCATATGATCTCCAAATGTGTGCGACAGGCGCTGGAGGAGCTGGAGCTGCCGGATTATCTTCCGGAAGAAATACGGAGCAGATACCGTCTGATCGGATTCCGGGAAGCAATGGAAAAAATCCATTTTCCAGGAAGTCAGGAGGATGTTGTGATGGCCAGAAGACGTCTGGTCTTCGATGAATTTTTAGCCTTCCTGATTCAGATCAAGCGTCAGAAAAAAGAGAATGCAGGGCTGTTAATCGATCGGCCGCTGCAGCCGACAGAGGATACGGACCGCCTGATTGCAGCGCTTCCGTATCAGCTGACCGGAGCCCAGCAGAGGGTTTGGAAGCAGATCGAAGCAGACCTGACAGGACATATGGCGATGAACCGATTGGTTCAGGGGGACGTGGGAAGCGGTAAAACGATCCTTGCTTTTCTGGCGCTTTTGGTGTGCAGTGCAAACAGCAGGCAGGGGTGTCTGATGGCACCGACAGAAGTGCTGGCGGTACAGCACTTTGAAGCACTGACAGAGATGACGGAGAAGTACGGACTGTGTACAAAACCGATCCTGCTGACCGGTTCCATGACGTCGAAACAGAAAAAAGAGGCGTATGCACGGATCAAATCCGGGGATGCGGACGTGATTATCGGGACACATGCGCTGATTCAGGACAAAGTGGAGTATCGCGATCTTGCATTGGTAGTGACAGATGAACAGCACCGGTTTGGCGTAAGGCAGAGAGAATGCCTGGCAAATAAAGGGGAGGGCGTACATGTGCTCGTCATGAGCGCGACACCAATTCCGCGGACGCTGGCGATCGTATTATATGGCGATCTGGAAGTGTCTGTGCTGGACGAGATGCCAAAAAACCGTCTGCCGATTAGAAACTGCGTCGTAGATCCGTCCTTCCGCAAAAAAGCCTATGCCTTTCTCGAAGCGCAGGTGGAGGCAGGGCATCAGGTCTATGTAATCTGCCCGATGGTAGAAGCCGGAGAGGATTCCGCAGACGGACTGGAAAATGTCACGGATTATACGGAAAAATTAAAAGCTGCCCTGAATAGCTCGATTCGGGTGGCTGCTTTGCATGGAAAAATGAAGGCAGCACAGAAGCAGGAAATTATGGACGCATTCGGAGCCGGGCAGATCGATGTCCTTGTATCGACGACGGTTATCGAGGTTGGGATTAATGTTCCCAATGCAACAGTAATGCTTGTGGAAAATGCAGAGCGCTTCGGACTCGCACAGCTGCATCAGCTGAGGGGACGTGTCGGAAGAGGTCATGCGCAGAGCTTCTGCATTTTTATGACCGGGGATGGAAGCGGTGCAAAAAATAAACGTCTCGATGTATTAAATCACTCCAACGACGGATTTTTTATTGCCAATGAGGATTTAAAGCTGCGGGGGCCGGGGGATCTTTTCGGCATCCGCCAAAGCGGTGACCTGGATTTTGGATTAGGCGATATTTATCAGGATTCAGATGTGCTGATGCTTGCAGGAGAGCTGGCAGATCAGGTGCTTTCCGGGGACGTGGTGCTTCCGGAAAAGGAATTCGGATTATTTGAAAAATCGATCGACTATCGGACGATCTGACCGCAGGGCGTGCAAAGTCGGCGCAGGCTTTGCAGCTGTGCGGTTTCGTATCTGAGAAAAGGGAGAATGAAATGCAGGAAATCAAAAGCCGGGGGCTGACCCGCGACGCGATCAAGATGATCGCGATGCTGACGATGTTTTTCAATCATTTCAGCCATGTTTTTCTGACAGCGGGGACATATCCGGCGGAATTTTTGAAAGGAATCGGCTATTTCACTGCGCCGGTGATGTGTTATTTTCTGGTGGAGGGGTTTTATAAAACCTCGTCCAGACGTGCGTATGCAAAACGGCTGTTTGTATTTGCGCTGGTGTCCCAGGTGCCCTATTTTCTGGCATTTAACAGAGAGGCGGCAGTCTTGAATATGATGTTTTCCCTGTTGTTTAGCTTTCTGATCCTGTGCGTGTTCCATGGAGAAGCGTTCCGGCGGGGAAAAGGGCAGCTGCAGATCGCAGGGCTGTTTTTTTTATCGGTATTTTCAGACTGGTCTGCGCTCGCCCCGGCGTTTACGCTGTTGTTTGACCGGGCGGGTCAGGAACAGAAAAAACTGCAGAAAACCTTTCTGTTCGTGACGGCGGTTGTCGGAATCAACGAAGCAGCGTCTGTGGCGCAGACGGAGGGCGTTTTGGGTTTTCCGGAAGGCGCAGTGCGCGTTTTGTTCTCAATGACAGGTCCGGCGCTGGCGGGACTGTGCATTTTATATGGATACAATGGGGAGCGGGCGAAAAAAGGACGGCAGGTTTTGAAATGGTTCTTCTACGGATTTTATCCGTTGCATTTGCTTTTGTTGTGGCTGGCGGCCCGGGCAATGGGAACGATGTAGCAGCTGTTTGGAAACGCGCAGCGCTTATTCATGACAATAGCATGCTCGCAGAGCGTGCATTCTATTGTTTCAACGCTGCATCAGAACGCGCGGTGTGAACCGGACGGATGCGGAAACGTGGCGCAAAAATCGCAGCGGGACTTCCCAAAATCGAACATATGTGTTATACTCTCGAAAGTAATTCGACTTTTACAGTTCGCGGGCGATCCGCCGCAGGCGGAGAATCCTGCGAAGCAGGATTCTATTTTCTTATGATAGAAATTTGGGCAGTTTGGAATCGGAAAGAAAGGATCAGATAGATGGCACAAAATACAACCTATGACGCTTCCAGCATTACGGTGCTGGAGGGACTGGAGGCAGTGCGGAAACGACCGGGCATGTATATCGGCAGCGTTTCCACGAAGGGCTTGAACCACCTGATTTATGAAATCGTAGATAACGCTGTGGACGAGCATCTGGCTGGCTACTGCAGCAAAATCACCGTAATTCTGGAAAAAGACGGTTCAGCGACCGTTTCGGACAACGGACGCGGTATCCCGGTCGGGATGCATGAAAAAGGAATCAGTGCGGAGCGTCTGGTTTTCACGACCCTGCATGCAGGTGGTAAGTTTGACAATAACGCTTATAAGACCAGCGGCGGTCTGCACGGCGTCGGCTCCTCCGTCGTCAATGCGCTTTCGAAGCATCTGACAGTGCGTGTAAAGGACGGAAAAAATGTCTATGAGGACACTTATGAGTACGGCAATCCAACGACCGAACTGGTCAATGGACTGCTGCCGGTCGTTGGACGTACAAGAGAGACAGGAACGACGATTTCGTTCCTGCCGGACGATACGATTTTTGATAAAACCAGATTTAAAGAGGACGATATCAAAAGCCGCCTGCACGAGACGGCGTACTTAAACCCTGCGTTGACAATTCACTTCGAGGATTGCAGAGGGACAGAGCCGGAGATTTTGGACTATCACGAGCCGGAGGGTATTGTCGGATTTATTAAGGATATGAACAAGTCCTGCGAGGCGGTGACGGACGTCATCTCATTTCAGGGCGAAAGCGACGGAATTTCTGTTGAGGGTGCGTTTCAGTATATCAACGAGTTCCACGAAAATGTGCTGGGATTCTGCAATAACATCTACAATGCGGAAGGCGGCACGCATCTGACCGGCTTCAAGACGCAGTTTACGACGATCATCAACAGCTACGCGCGGGAGCTCAATATTTTAAAGGAAAAAGACCAGAACTTCACCGGTCCGGACGTGCGAAACGGCATGACGGCGGTCATTTCGATCAAGCATCCCGATCCGCGGTTTGAAGGACAAACAAAGACTAAGCTGGACAATCAGGATGCGGCGAAGGTTGTGGCAAAGGTCGTGGGCGAAGAGCTGACCAGATTTTTTGACAGAAACTTAGAGACGTTAAAAGCTGTCATCGGCTGCGCGGAAAAGGCGGCCAAAATCCGCAAAACAGAGGAGCGCGCCAAGACGAATATGCTGACGAAGCAGAAGTTTTCGTTTGATTCCAACGGAAAGCTGGCAAACTGCGAGTCGAAGGACGCATCGAAATGTGAAATTTTTATCGTAGAGGGAGATTCTGCGGGCGGCTCCGCCAAGATGGCGAGAAACCGGATGTATCAGGCGATTCTGCCGATCCGCGGTAAGATTCTGAATGTAGAAAAGGCGAGCATCGACAAGGTGCTGGCAAACGCTGAGATCAAGACGATGATCAATGCGTTCGGATGCGGTTTTTCGGAAGGCTACGGCAACGATTTCGATATCACGAAGCTGCGTTATGACAAGATCATCATCATGGCGGATGCCGATGTGGACGGCGCGCACATTTCCACGCTGCTTCTGACGCTGTTTTACCGGTTCATGCCGGAGCTGATTTTCGAAGGACACGTTTATATCGCAATGCCGCCGCTGTATAAGGCGATGCCGTCCAGGGGTGCAGAGGAATATCTTTACGACGACAAGGCACTGGAGCGCTACCGCAAACGTCATAAGGGACCGTTCCATCTGCAGCGCTACAAAGGTCTGGGCGAAATGGATGCCCAGCAGCTGTGGGAGACGACGCTGGATCCGGAGACGAGAATGTTGAAGCTTGTGGAGATCGAGGACGCCAGAATGGCGTCTGAAGTGACGGAAATGCTGATGGGAACCGAGGTTCCGCCGCGCCGCGCGTTTATTTACCGCAATGCGACAGATGCAGAACTGGATATCTGATCGGGCAGATAGCTGATATAAGGAAGAAAGATTGAAAAATGAAATTTTTCAATCGCGAGATTTGTGTCTGCGCGCACTTGACATAAACTCGACATGCGCAAAAGGCGTGCGCAGAAATGAGCAGAAAAAATGGAAGATAACAACAGAATTATAAAAACGGAATATTCCGAGCTGATGCAGAAATCTTATATCGATTATGCGATGAGCGTTATCGTGGCGCGTGCCCTGCCGGACGTGCGGGACGGCTTAAAGCCGGTACAGCGCCGCGTGCTTTACGATATGTACGAGCTTGGAATCCGCTATGACAGACCGTACCGAAAGAGCGCGCGTATCGTCGGTGATACGATGGGTAAATATCATCCGCACGGCGACAGCTCGATCTACGAAGCACTGGTCGTTATGGCGCAGGAATTTAAAAAGGGACAGCCGTTAATTGATGGACACGGAAATTTTGGCAATATCGAGGGTGACGGTGCGGCTGCGATGCGATATACGGAGGCGCGCCTGGAAAAGCTGACGCAGGACGCCTTTTTGGAAGATCTGGATAAGGATGTCGTGGACTTTATCCAGAACTTTGATGAGACGGAAAAGGAGCCGTCCGTTCTGCCCTGCCGCATCCCGAACCTTTTGGTCAACGGTTCTGAGGGTATTGCAGTCGGCATGGCGACGAGCATTCCGCCGCACAACCTCAGCGAGGTCATCGATGCGGTAAAGGCATATATGCTGGATGAAAACATCACGACCGCAGAGCTGATGCGCTACATGCAGGGACCGGACTTCCCGACCGGCGGTATCGTGACGAACAAAGACGAGCTGCTTTCCATCTATGAAACCGGCGCAGGCAAAATCAAGCTGCGCGGCAAGGTGGAGACGGAAAAAGGCAAAAACGGCAGGACAAACGTTGTCATCACGGAGATTCCCTATACGATGATCGGTGCGAACATCGGTAAGTTCCTGTCGGACGTCGCAGCGCTTGCGGAGAGCAAAAAGACGACGGATATCGTGGATATTTCAAACCAGTCGTCCAAAGAGGGCATCCGGATTGTGATCGAACTCAAAAAAGATGCGGACGTCGATCATTTTATCAGTATGCTGTATAAAAAGACACGTCTGGAAGATACCTTTGGCGTGAACATGCTCGCGATTTCCGACGGACGTCCCGAAACGCTCGGTTTAAAACAGATCATCAAGGCAAATACCGATTTCCAGTTTGAAATCAACCGCCGCAAATATGAGAGACTGCTGGCAAAAGAGCAGGAAAAACGCGAGATTCAGGAAGGCCTGATCAAAGCCTGCAACGTGATCGATTTAATTATCGAGATTTTGCGCGGTTCACGCGACCGGACGATGGCAAAGGCGTGCCTGGTGGATGGCGTGACGGAGGGAATCAAATTTAAAACAAAACAGGCTTCCGTGATGGCGGCACAGCTTTGCTTTACGGAAAATCAGGCGAATGCGATTCTGGATATGCGTCTGTATAAGCTGATCGGTCTGGAAATTGAGGCCCTGATCAAAGAGCACGAAGAGACAATTGCAAATATTTACCGGTATGAGGATATTTTGGAACGGAAAAGCGCAATGGCGCAGGTTATCATCAATGAGCTGGATGCGCTCAAGAAAGAATATTCGCAGAAGCGCCGCACGGTGATCGATAACTGTGAGGAAGTTGTTTTTGAAGAGAAAAAAATCGAGGAAGCGCCGGCTTACTGCCTGATTGACCGGTTCGGTTATACCAGATGCGTAGACGTTGCGACGTTCGAACGCAATCAGGAAGCGGCGTTTGCGGAAAACCGTTTTGTATTTCTGGTAAAGAATACCGGCAGGATCTGTCTGTTTACCAATACCGGACAGCTTTATACGGTCAAGGTGTCCGATCTGCCCTTTGGCAAGTTCCGCGATAAGGCAATTCCGCTCGACAACGTGAGCAATTTCGATTCGACCAGGGAACAGCTCCTGTTGGCGGTCGGTCAGAGTGAGTTGAATCTCTACCGTCTGCTGTTTGTGACAAAACAGGGTATGACAAAGATGGTAGACGGCGGCGAGTTCGACGTGATGAAGCGTACCGTGGCGGCGACAAAGCTGCAGGAGGGCGACGAGGTAGCGAATGTCTGTGTTTATCAGGATCAGAAATACATTATTTTGCAGTCAAAGGACGGATTTTTCCTGCGCTTCGAGGTGGAAGAAATCCCGGAGAAAAAGAAAAACGCGGTTGGCGTGCGTGGGATGAAGCTGTCGGATGGCGATGAGATTGAAGCGGTATTTTATACGAGGCCGGGCGATGAGACGAGTGTGGAATATAAAAGCAGAACACTTGTTCTGAATCAGCTGAAGCCTGCGCACAGGGATTCCAAAGGAACGAAGGTCAGAGCTTGACGAAACGGATAGAATGCAGTATGCTGAAATCCAGATATTTTTTTGTTACAGTTCACTTGTACCCTTCTGAGTTCAGATTCCGTGCTTGCACGAAAATTTGAACGCAGAAGGGTACGAAGGGAGCGCCATTTTATGAGCAAAAAGAGCTGCGAAGCAGCGGAAAGCATCGAAGATGCGCTTTTGCGAATGGCGCGTGTGAACAGTAACATTTTTTGACCTGATTTTGGAGGAATTGGAAATTTATGAGAGTAATTGCGGGAGAAGCCAGAAGTCTTCCTTTGAAAACCCCTCAGGGTTTAGATACGCGGCCGACGACGGATCGGATCAAGGAAACTCTATTTAATATGCTCCAGCCTTATCTGCCCTGCAGCGTATTTATCGATCTGTGCAGCGGCAGCGGTGGCATCGGAATCGAAGCGATCAGCAGGGGTGCAAGGCATGCCTATTTTGTGGAAAACGGCAGGGAGCCTGCCAAATGTATCGCGGAAAATCTTCATTTTACAAAGTTCGAAGACCGTGCGACCCTGTTAAAACAGGACGTTGTCAGTGCACTGTCCTCGATTCACGAAAAGGAAGCGGACGTGATTTTCATGGATCCGCCGTATCAGTCCGGGTTAGAAGAGCCCGTGCTGGCGGCGCTTTCCAGAATGCCGTATGTGACGGATGAGACATTGATCGTGATCGAAGCGACACTTGACCGCGACTTTTCATTCGCCGAAGAATACGGATTTTCAATCAAAAAAGAAAAATGCTATAAGACAAATAAGCATGTATTTCTGGCAAAGGAAGAAAAAAAATGAAAGCAGCAATTTATCCGGGCAGCTTTGACCCCGTAACCTATGGACATTTGGATATTATCCGCCGCGCCGCGTCCGTTTTTGACGAATTGACGGTCAGCGTGCTGAATAATAAAGTAAAGACTCCATTGTTTTCTGTTGAGGAACGTGTTAAAATATTAAAAGAAGCGACAAAAGATCTGCCGAACGTCAAGGTGGAATCTTTCAGCGGTCTGCTGGTTGACTATGCCGCCAGTAAGGACGTGACGGTTGTTGTGCGCGGTCTGCGCGCGATTACGGATTTCGAGTATGAATTGCAGAATGCTCAGACCAACCGGAAGCTTTCAGGAGACAAGCTGGATACGATGTTTCTTACGACCAGTCTGGAATACGCTTATCTCAGCTCTTCCAGCGTCAAGGAAATTGCCAGCTTCAACGGAGATATTTCACAGTGCGTGCCGCCTTTTGTCGCACGGCTTGTCTATGAGAAGTTCGGACATGCCAGAGAAAACTGAGCATATGCGGAAATGAGGAAAAGATGAGCAGCAGAATCGAACAGCTGATTGATGAAATTGAAGAGTATATTGATAATTGTAAGTACCAGCCGCTTTCCAATTCGAAGATCATCGTAAACAAGGACGAGATCGACGATCTTTTACGCGAGCTGCGCCAGAAGACGCCGGAAGAGATTAAGCGGTATCAGAAAATTATCAGCAATAAGGAAGCGATCTTAAACGATGCGCGCGAAAAGGCGCAGGCGCTGATCAACGAGGCGACCGAGCATACGACCGAGCTGATCAATGAGCATGAGATCATGCAGCAGGCTTATGCGCAGGCAAATGAGGTTGTACAGCTTGCAACTCGCCAGGCACAGGAGATCGTGGACAATGCAACGCTGGAAGCCAATGCGATCAAGGATTCTATCATGCAGTATACCGACCAGAAGCTCGCCGAGGTAGAGGATATCATTGCGCATGCGGTAGAAGTTTCCCAGACCCATTACAGCAACCTGGTCAGCGACTTAAACCGGATCAATGACGTGGTACAGACAAACCGTGCAGAGTTCCATGCGCAGAATGAAGAGCTCGGCACAGAAGAGATGGATGCAGCAGGAAACGTGGGCGATGACCTGAATGTCATGTAATCCAATCCATCAAATATCATATGGAAACAACAGAATGCGCGCTGCGTAAAAATTCTGTTATCAAGAGAACTGGAAAAAAGACTTCGGCGTGCGCCGGAGTCTTTTTTTATCGTAGTGCGCCTAGCGGCGCACGTT
>ULNU01015950.1_pt1 | contig 13554 bp, 11 predicted proteins | sample 1951991 | NCBI WGS metagenome assembly ULNU01 (sample SAMEA4835584, study PRJEB28245) | human gut metagenome | biome: gut microbiome; material: fecal sample | place: Denmark | collected 2008 | reverse complement strand
TTAGACCTTTTGACCCTGGCATCATATTATTCCATGTAAGCACCCTTCATGGAGCTTACGGCATGCTGTGCGTACAGTTTTAACAGTCCATGCTGATATTTACTCTCAAAGCCCTTCCAGCCGGCTTTCCGTTCTGCCAGGACTGCGTCTATTTCCTTCGGAGTCTTCCTCTCGCCCCGGATACCCACGATGGCGATCTTTCTGTTCTCCACATCCAGTTCGATCAGATCTCCTTCTTCCACGAATGCAATGGGACCTCCTGCTGCCGCCTCCGGCGATACATGCCCGATGACCGGTCCTCTGGATGCTCCCGAGAATCTTCCGTCTGTGATCAGTGCCACGCTGGAGGCCAGCTTTGGATCTGCACAGATAGCCTCTCCGGTATAGAACATCTCGGGCATTCCGCTGCCTCTGGGACCCTCATAACGGATGAATATTGCATCTCCCGGCTTCACTTCTCCGTGCAGCACTGCACTGATGCATGCTTCCTCACTGTCATAGGGCTTTGCCTTCAGCACTGCCTTGAACATATTTTTCGGGCATGCCGTATGCTTGATCACACACCCCTCCGGTGCCAGGTTGCCCTTCAGGATAGCGATACTACCCTCCGTACCCTTGGCGTGCTCGAAGGAGTGGATAATATCCTCTCTGTCGATAGTTCTTCCGAATAATTTTGACTTTTCGCGAAGCAGTTCATCACAATGCTCATAGAAGCCGTTCTTTTTCAGCTCCTCCAGGTTCTCACCCAGTGTCCTGCCCGTCACTGTCATGACATCCAGATGCAGCATACTCTTGATCTCTTCCATGACGCGGGGAACACCACCGGCATAGTAAAAATACTGTGCGGGCCAGTCTCCGGAAGGACGGATATTCAACAGGTAATGGGCGCCCCTGTGCAGGCGGTCAAAGGTATCTGCATCAATCTCAAAACCGAATTCATGGGCAATGGCAGGGATGTGCATGGTGGCATTGGTAGAGCCGGAAATGGCTGCATGTACCATGATCGCATTTTCAAAGCTTTCCTTCGTTACGATATCAGAGGCTTTGATCCCTTTTGTGATCAGCTCCATCAGCTGTTTTCCCGCATCGTAGGCTGCCTGACGTAATTCCGGTGCCGTGGAGGGCATCAGTGCGGTGCCCGGAAGCATCAATCCCAGAGCCTCCGCCATGATCTGCATGGTGGACGCCGTGCCCATAAAGGAGCACGCTCCGCAGCTGGGGCAGGCATGCTGCTTATAATAGTCCAGCTGTTCATTGGGGATGACTCCCGTCTTCTCCCATGCATCAAATTTTCCGATCTGTTCCAGGGTAAGGAGCTCATTGATCCTGCAGGCAGGATCATCCACCACATATTTCTTCGGCAGCTCATGTGCCTCCATAACCCCTCCGGTCACAACGATCGCACTCATATCCTTCAGGCGTCCGATACTCATCAGCATGGCCGGCATGGATTTATCACAGCTGGCTATGAATACGCCTCCATCGAATACTGTGGCATTGGCCTGTGCCTCCACCAGATTCGTAATGGCATCGCGGTGTGCCAGGGAGTAATTGATTCCATCGTGGCCCTGGGCGATACCGTCACACATATCAGTAGCAAAATATCTGGCTGCCTTACCGCCATTTTCATCCACAGCCTTTACCGCTTCTTCCACGAATATATTCAGATGGGCGGAGCCAGGATGACTGTCTCCGTAGGAGCTTTCCACCATGACCTGCGGCTTGGACAGATCACTTACCTTCCAGCCCATTCCCATACGCAGCGGATCCATCTCCGGTGCCAGTTTTCTCACTTCTTCACTTCTAAGCATAATCGTCTCTCCTTTTCTTTAAGACACTACAAACCATACGATAGTAGCTCCGATCACTCCCACGATACCCACAATGGTCTCCATGGCAGTCCAGGTCTTGAGATTGGTCTTCTCATCCACCTCAAACAGAGATTTGGACAGCCAGAAACCGGAATCGTTCACATGACTAAAGGCTGTGCCTCCTGCCGCAATGGCAATGGTGATCGTGGCAAGCTGTAACTGTGAGAACCCGGATACCATGGGCATGGAAGCAATGATCCCCGCTGCCATGGTCATGGACACTGTTGCCGATCCCACAGAGATTCTGACAACTGCTGCCACCAGGAATGCTACCAGTACCATCGGCAGAGGCAGGCTGCCTACGAAATTACCGAACAATTCTCCGATCCCGGAGTTCTGCAGGATAAATCTCAGCATTCCGCCGCCGGCGATCAGCAGGATGATATTACCGCAGGAATGCAGGGAATTCGTCATAATGTTCGTGATCTCTTTTACGCTGAAGCCACCGGGCAGTCCCAAAAACAGCATGGCGCAGATCGTTGACAGTAAAAGCGCAATAACCGGAGTACCCAGGAATTCCAGGACCGGCTGTGCCGGCTTCATGAACGGGATCACGGAGGACAATGTATTCAGGATGATCAAAAAAAGCGGAAGCAGGATGATACATACGATCAGCCAGAAATTCGGTTTTTTACCGGTATTTTTCTGCTCTGCTTCTTTTTCATTTTCCAGATAGGAAGAGGGCACCGGGCAATGGATTTTTTTACCGATAAATCCGGCGAACACCGGTCCTGCTAGGATCATCGCCGGAATACCGATGACGATGCCCAGTATGATGACATAGCTGAGCTCTACTCCCAGCATTTCCGCTACCAGCACCGGTCCCGGTGTGGGAGGCACAAAAGCATGTCCGATCGCCAGACCTGCCAGCAGGGGGATGGAATAATTAAATACGGATTTATTCGTCTTGCGGGCAATTCCGAATGCCACGGGGATCAGGATCAGCAGACCGGATTCGAAGAATACCGGCATTCCCACGATCAGTCCCGTAATGCCTAATGCCCAGGGCGCTTTCTTCTCTCCGAATACCTTGAGCAGCGTATCCGCAATGACCTCCACGCCACCGGATACCTGCAGGATCGCTCCGAACATGGAGCCCAGACCGATCAGTATGGCAATGGTCTGCAGGGTATTGCCGACACCCTCAGCCAGAGTGTCCGTGATCATGGAAAAGGGCATTCCGGACACCAGGCCTATGATCAGTGCGGAAGACATGATTGCGATGAACGGCTGGATCTTAAGCTTAATGATCAAAAAAAGTAATACTGCGAAGCCTAACAGTGCTCCAATAATCAATCTTTCCGGCGAAGCAACAAACTCTGTCATTTTCATACCTCCTATTTTTCTGTAACCGTTTGTTCTCTCTATATGTCTGACATCTTTCTTTGTATCTTAAGTATAAATGTCTTCTCCGCCTTCTTCAAGTTGTTTCAAATCTACATCTTTTTTCCACATTTTGCATAAAAACAGCCCAGTATAGCTTACACAAGGCTGTTTTTTTCGTATAAAGTAATCAATCGTATTGATTTTTTAAGGTTAACTTGTCTGATGTATTCTATTTTTCTACGGCCAGAGCACTGTACTGTCCGGCATACGGTATTGTGTCCACTGCCAGATTTCCTCTTTATGAGGATATTTTTTTGCCGCTTCCTCATTAAATTCAACTCCGAATCCCGGTTTATTATTTACATAGGCATAACCGTCAGTGATTTCCGGTATTCCATCAAACACCTCATACAGCGGTTCCTCGATACCGGACCACTCCCGTATCCCAAAATTACGGCTTGCAAGATCAATATGAATCTGTGCGGCATGCCCGATCGGACACATATCAATCGGTCCGTGCCAAGCTGTTCTTACTCCAAATGTATCACACACATTGGCGCATTTTACTGTCGGAGTAATTCCTCCGATCATGCTCGGATGAATGCGGATAAAGTCAATCAAACGGTCTTTTACAAGATCTACCCAATCATTCGGATCCACAAAGAGTTCTCCCAGTGCAATCGGGGTGCTACACTGAGACCGCAGCATACGCAGATATTCACTTTGCTCCGGCGAAAACAAATCTTCCAGGAAAAACAACCTGATCGGTTCCAGTTCCTTTGCAAAAGTCAATGCATCCGTTGGCAGCAGACGCTCATGACAGTCATGAAGGAGCTCCACTTCAAACCCCATATGTTCCCGTACATACTCAAACATCTCCACGTTTTTCCGTAAATACTGCTTTGGATCACAATGGAATCCATCCTTAGGGTGTTTTGTCTTCCACAGACTGGCATCCGGGCTACAGAATTCCGGAAGTATCTGGCATCTGATATAATGACAGCCTTCTTCCCATAATTTCTGTGCTTCCTCCAGAACCTCTTCCTTCGTTGTTCCGGCCGCATACCGATATACTGCCACCGCCTCACGACACTTGCCTCCAAGCAGCTGGTACACCGGCATTCCTGCCACCTTTCCTTTGATATCCCATAATGCCATATCCACTCCGCCAAGTGCACTGTTCACCACAGGACCATTCCGCCAATATCCATTCACATGACACAGCTGCCATATATCCTGGATATCTGATGGGTCGCGTCCCAGCAGTAATGGCCGGATATATTGTTCAATGTCTGTCACAACAGCCAGACAGCGCTGCGTGTATGTAGCACAGCCCAGGCCATACAATCCCGGCTGATTCGTATCCACTCGGACTACCACAAGGTTTATACCACCGGGACAGGTAATATACGCACGTATGTCTGTTATTTTTAACATGTTATTCATCTACCTCGTCTTTCTATGATTTCTGCTTTTACTGTTTCTCCTATTCCTTTACCGCACCGGATGTCAGGCTGGCAATAAAATACTTCTGGAAGAAAATAAACACTAGGATAACGGGGAATGCAGAAATAAAGCAGGCTGCCATCATCTCATTCCACTCTGTCCGATAAAATCCATTTAATTGTCCGATACCTACCGGTAAGGTTTTCTTGTACTCTGTATTGATCAGAATATAGGTAAACATATATTCATTCCATGTCTGGATAAATGCATAAATTGCAGTTGCCGCCATCCCCGGAAGTGCCAGGGGACAAATAATACAGAACAATGCTTTCCACCGCGGGCATCCGTCAATCAGTGCCGATTCGTCCAATTCCAGTGGGATTGTTTCCATATATCCCTTCATCAGCCAGGAGCAGAACGGAACTGTAAATGATGTCAGTAACAGAATCACTCCCGTATAAGTATCTGCCAATCCATAGCTGTTTAAAATTTTGTATGCCGGGATCAGCAGCATGATAGAAGGAAACATCTGCGTAACCAGCAGATAAGTCAGGAAAAAATTTCTTCCGGTAAACCGATAGCGTGTAACGCCATAGCTGGCCAGTAGAGAAAAGACAACTGCAATTGCCGTCGTACTGAGGGTTACGATCAAGCTGCTGATAAAATAATTTTTGAAAGGATATAACACAAACAGATTCTTATAGGCTTCCAATGTTATTTTTTCCGGAATCCAATGAGGTGCTCCGCCAAGTGTTTCCACTGTTGTTTTCAAGGAGGTACTCAGCATCCAGAGGATCGGAAACAAAACCCATACTGACATTATGATCAAGAACAGATATTTTATAATACTTCTGCCATATTTATGTTTCATCTTTTAATACCTTCCTGTATAAAATTCCAATGAAATAACAGAGGAAAAATACTAAAACCGCCATTGTAGCTGCTTTGCCAAATCGTAAATTCTCAAAGGCTTCTTTAAATATACCGATACTCAGTAAATTTGTCGCTCCATCCGGACCGCCATTGGTCGTGATCCACACAATTGTAAAATGTTTGAACCACCATACAGTATCCAGAATCAAGGCTGACAACATTACCGGCTTCAGGCTCGGAATCACAACATAGCGCTGTACCTGCCATCTGGATGCTCCATCAATTACCGCAGCCTCCCGGATGCTGTCCGGCACCGACTGTAACCCTGCCAGCACCAACAGCATTACCAGCGGATAACCTTTCCAGACAGATATCAATACAACACAGATAAATGCCAGGCTGCCGCTGCTGAACCAGGTAATCGGCTCGGAGATCATTCCTGCATCCATCATCATCTGGTTCAAAATTCCATAAGAGGGATTCAGGATCCACTTATAAATCAATGCTACACTAACATCAGGCATGATCCATGGCAAAAGCAGAATCGTACGGAACAGCAGTCTTCCACGAAACGGTTTATTAATAATTGATGCGAGAATGCTACCCAATATAAAATGTCCTAAAACCACCAGCACCGTATATCCAAAAGTTATCCCCGTGCTCTTATAAAACTCCATGCTGGTCAGAATTGATCCATAGTATTTCAATCCCACAAAGTTCCAGCGGTTTACCAGATTTGTGTTGAACAGACTGATATAAACACCATAAAGCAATGGATAGGTAATCACGAACAATAAGACAAAAAGCGATGGTACTATAAAAAGGAAACCGCCTATCTGTCTGTTAGGATGTCTGTCAGAACGTGTTGCTGGCGGAAACAATGACCGATGAGACATGACAATGTCCTCCCTGTTTTCTATCGGGGAACCGGTGGAATCCCAGCCGGTTCCCATTTTTAACTATACTTCTATTCGTATGACTGAATAATCTCTTCAACTTTTTCCCTGGCTGTTTCACTGGCCTGCTCTACTGTCGCATTGCCTGCAAGAACAGACTGGTAAGCTTCCCCCAGCACATCCTGTACTTCTACATAACCGCTGTGCTTTGGTCTCTCATAGAAATATGCTGTGCCTGCTGCAAATCCGGCAAGCTCAGGAGTCTGGAGTGCAGGATCATCGGAAGCACTTTTCTTGGTGGGAATGCGCCCACATTTTTCAGTCCACTTTGCAAGATTATCATCAGAGCATACAAACATAATATAATCCGCGGCCAGTTCCTTATTCTTGCAATCGGTGGAAATAGAGTAACCTGCTTCACGAGGATCCGATACAATCTGTATTCCTGCCGGAATCAGGCAGCTTGCCAGCTTTCCTTCCAGTTCCGGATTCTGTGTCAGAATCGTTCCTACTGCATTGGAGCCGGTAATGATCATTCCTGCCTTTTCTGTCACGATAAGGTTGGCTGCCTCTCCATAACCGGTTTCCAACACACCAGGGTTCACAACTCCGTCTTTTAAAGCAAAGTCACAGAAGGTCTCCAGGGCTTTCTTAAAATCATCATTTCCGATATCTGTTTTCCATGTTCCATCAACCTCCTGATATAATTCACGAACACCGAAAGAACGGGTAATATATAAAAATCTGCTTTCAGCAGATGCATTACGGGTTCCCATCATTGCAAATCCATATCTGTCGATGGTTCCGTCATTATCTGTATCCTTCGTCATTGCTTTGGCTACTTCGCGGAATTCCTCCCAGTTTGTCGGTACCTCCAGACCTGTTTCTTCCAGCCAGTCTGATCTGTACAGAAGTGCCGCATTCATTCCCTGATAAGGTAGCATCAGAAGTTCCCCATCAATCGTGGTCTGTGTCAGTACTTCCGGATAAAAATCTTCCAGAAATTCCTTGGGGAAAACCTCATTCAGATCAACCAAGAATCCCATATCCTTTGCGGATGCCAGCATTTCGGTAGGTGTTGTTATAATATCCGGAAGGCCTCCTCCGGTAGCCATTGCAGACAGCTTTTTCGTCATATCATTGGCAGACACGCTAATCCATTCAATTTCAACATCCGGGTGCTTTGCAAGCCACTCCTCTGCAATCTCCGTCTCCAGAGGGCCTTCCGGATTCTCTGCCTGCTGCATGGACATGATTCGTAATACTGTTTTTCCTGTATTCCCCGAAGTCTTCGCGTTTCCCGCATTTACTGTATTGTCAGATGCAGTATTTCCACTCGTCTGACCTTCGTCAGTATTTCCGCATCCGGTCAATGCCGATGCACACATTAACGCTGTTACTAAAATTGCAATACTCCTTTTAAACATAATATCCTCCTTCAAAATCATCATGTGATATATTTTCAGTAACCATTTTCTTTCGTTTTCTTTTTTATTTATCCCTCCCTTTCTACCGGGGTTCCGGTTTATTCATTTATCATGCATGCATATTTACCGGCTTATTAATATACAGACGGGCGTAGGCACTGACACCGTCCTTTTATGGTACAGCATTCCTGTCTCCCTATTTCTTTCAAAAACCGCTATGGTATCACCGTCCTGATTACCTGCCAGCAGCCATCTGCCTGTTGGGTCTATGGAAAAGTTACGAGGTGATCTACCATATGTGGAAACGGTCTGCACATATTCGACCGTTCCATTTTCAGACAGTTTATATACCACAATACTGTCCTGTCCACGGTTCGATGCATACAGGAATCTGTCATCCGGGGAGAGATGAATGTCCGCTCCTGCGTTTTCGACCGAACATTTTCCTACTACAGACGGCACTTCCTGCATAAGCTCAAAATTCCCTTCCGTATATTTTAATACCATAATGGTAGAAGTTATTTCACAAAACACATAGCATCTCGTTCCAATCCGGTTAAATGTACAGAACCGCGGACCGCTTCCGGCTCCGGTTTCAAACTCTGCCACATTCTCCGTCAAAATCCGTTTGTTGTCAAAATCGGTCTTATAGATTTTCAGTCTGTCTGTTCCGAGATCTGATACTACGGCATGTCTGCCATCCGGAGTAAGTACCACCGAATGTGCATGCGGCCCCATCTGCCGTTTTGCATCTGCTCCTCTGCCATAATACTGGGAGAATATCCATGGTTCCTCTAAAAATCCATCCTCTGCCACCCCATAGCTGCAGATGCTTCCGCTCATATAATTTGCTACCATTACACATCTGTCATCTGGAGAAATATTTACGTGGCACGGATCTGTTCCACCGGTGGGTACCCGGTTCAGCAGCTGCAGTTTGCCATCCCCGGATATTTTATAGGCACTCAGGGAGCCCTGCGGTTTTCCCTGATATTCCTTCATTTCATTTACGGCATATAAAAAGTTCCTGTCATGGGATTGTACCAAATAAGAAGGGTTTACTGCCTCCGTGGGCGGAGCTGATTCCTCCAGCTCTCCGGTCTCCATATCAAGATCATACTGATGGATTCCTTTGCCCTTTCCTTTAAACAGTTCTCCTGTTCCAAACAAAATAGGCTGACTATAGGTTCCTACATATACATGTAATTTATCTTTCATCTGTTTTCTCTCTTTGTGTCTGTTTTTCTCTTAAATAACATTGAAAACGTTGTTTATTGTTGCTGAAAATCCGATTCATGACCACTTGGGCACATTCAGAATTTCCTTTACACAGATACTCGTATATCAACGTATGTGCATCTGTTGCATTTTTAGGATCAAATAACGCCTTTACATTTCCATCATTTTCTTCAAACAGAAACTTATTAAGTTCCAGAAAATAGTTATAATATCGGTCTTTAAAAATATTTGCGATCTGTATGATTGCCTCGTTCCCTGTTGCCATAAGAATAGAAAGATGAAACAGGCAATCCTGGCGGCTGTATTCTTCCGGATCATTTTCTTCCGCCGCCCGGCGCATTGCCAGATAAGCTTTTTCTATATAGTCAATTCCTTCTTGCGTTCCATTCTCTACCACAAGCCGGATAGCATTTGGCTCTATGGCTTCCCTGAATTCCGTCATGTCATAGAATTCTTTTTCCGTCAGATTCAGTGTCGTCTGCATATGCGTGTTCAGGCACGGCTCCTCTGTATTCAGCACATAGGTTCCTTTTCCATGAATAACTTCCACTACCCCCAGCGCACGCAGCCGCTGGATCGCACTTCTGACACTGGAACGGCTAACCTGCATTTTCCGGCACAATTCTGTCTCAGATGGAAGCTTGTCGCCATTTTTCCATATTCCGTCTTTTATTTCCCTTAAAAGCTCTGTATATACAGCTTCTTCCACATTCATCTTTGACAGAGTCTTCATTTTAATACTTCTCCACATTTCGCGTAAGGTGTTAATGTTGTATGTTGTCTGACATGTTACAAGTATATAGTATATAATATTATGTTCACTGTCAAGTGTTACTTTTGCACAAAAAAACTGTAGTTTTCTTATCGAAAAAAACTACAGTCTACAGGATATTATTTTACTTTAACTCATCAGGGAAAAGCTCAAGATTTGCCTCATACCTCTGTCTGTTAGATAAAAGAATGTCCTGAGTGGCATTCACCGCCGAGTCCGTATCCATCTCACATAAGGCTTTGTATATTTTAGCATGGGGGTCTTCCGGATTATCCGGATCAAAAGCAATGATTGTTTTCCCATCTATCTCTTTCAGCATAAATTTATTCAGTTCGTAAAAATACCGAAAAAACTGGTCTTTAAAAATTCCCGCAATCTGTGTAAACAATTCATTGCCGGATGCCAGTAACAATGCCAGATGGAATCTGCAGTCCTGACGGCTATATTCTTCCAGATCACCTGTTTTGGCAGACTCTGCCATGCCTTCGTATGCTGTGCGGGCCTCTTTTACTGCCTGGGCATCGTTGCGTTTTAACGCCAATTCGATCGCCTTCGGCTCAATAATCTGTCGTAGCACCGAAATATCCGAAAATTCCTTTTTCGTAAGGCTGAGCTGCAATGAATCCGGAGCAAATTTAAACACATCATAGGAATCCAGTACATAGCTTCCTTTTCCATGTTTTACTTCAATCAGTCCCAGTGCTTTCAGCCTCTGCAATGCCGTCCGGATCGTTGCTCTGCTTACCTGCAGCATTTCACATAATTCGTACTCAGAGGGTAATTTTTCTCCTCGGGCCCACCTGCCGCTCTTAATATTCTCCAACAGTTCTTCATATACTGCATCGTTTGCCTGTCTTCTTGGAATTGCCTGCATACCCATACACTCCTTTTCGTGATGCCGAAACCGCTTTTAATGATTTCTTTCCCTTTGCTCTATTAGTTCCAGGAGCTTCTGACGATTGTAGGTCAGATGCATGATCATGGCGCACTTTGCCCCCATGCTGTCTCCCCGGAGGATGGCATCGGTGATGGCTCTGTGTGTCTCTATGGTCTCCTTCATGAGCTGTCTGTTGGTCAGATTGGCAAAGGTCGTCACAGCAGTGTATATAATGGGTACAAGTACCTCAAACACGCGGTTGCCGCTGCATTTTGCAATAGCCTCATGAAATTCCATATCCTTGGGGATGTGATTCTTCCCCTCCAGATAGATCCGCTCGGTCTCATCACACAGCTCTTTGATATGCTGCTTCTCCTCTTCCGTGGCATTCCTGCTTGCCACAGCGGCGACCTCCGGCTCCAGCAGGATCCTGACCTCGAACAGTTCCATAGCCAGACGATACTTATCCTCGAACTGTGCCAGCCCCAAGGGATCCTCCGCCACCATCTCCGTGCTTCTGACATAGGTGCCGGAGCCTCTCTTCACCTCCAGGACACCCTTGGTCACCAGACTCTTCACAGCCTCACGGATCGTACTGCGCCCCACACCGAACAGCTCCGCCAGCTTGTACTCACTGGGCAGCTTTTCTCCGATGGCTATGTTCTCCTGCCTCATATACATCATCAGCTGGTCTTCGATCTGTGGAACCAGCAGTTCGTGATTTACCTTCTCATATTGATACGCCATATCAGCTCCTACTACCCTAAGAATCTTTTATAAGTATCCCCTCATTATTTACTGATCGCTTCGTGAGCTACTGTTCTTCCAGTTCCTCATAGAACCGGTAATTATTCTTGCCATTCTGTTTGACATAATACAACGCCTTATCCGCTTTTATATAATATTCTTCAAAGTTTCCTCCCTGTCTGCACATGCACAGACCGCAGGACAAGGATGCCGGTGAAGTCTCCGCCGTGACATTTTTTGCCGCACCAAAGCTGTCAAACAGCTTTCTTATCCGCATGCTCATCTCTGCTTCTGATGCCGCCGGCAGATAGAACAGGAATTCATCTCCTCCCAGCCGGCAGACCACTGCGTTCTCCATGCACTCTGTGAGCATTGCTCCTACCAGCCTGAGAGCACGGTCCCCTGCCTTATGTCCATAGACATCGTTGATCTTCTTCAGATTATCCATATCCACAAATCCCAGACAGCCATCATGCTCCTGCATTTTCTCAAGGATCAGCTTTTCACCCTTATGACGCATGGGAAGACCAGTCAGATAATCCAGGCTTTCCCTGGCCTCTCTCTGCCTGGCCAGCTCCAGCTCGCGGATGCGATCCATTGTCTGGATCAGCGTAACGACCAGCAGCACCACCAGTCCGGTTGCGATAAAGATCCCGGACAATGACACCACTCGATACACCGCTGTCACTTCCAGCATGACTGCGATCATGGCAGCTACCAGTCCGATCAGCGGAAGCTTGTAATGTTTCGCCGTTCCCTTGATGAGATCCCGGCAAATGGTGATAAATATCGTCAGGAACGTTCCTGCGATCACCAGGTGGGACAAGAACATTGTCGAGATAAAATCTGCGATATTCAGTAGCTGTAAGGCCGTGCATAGTACAAAATTCACACAGGTGATACACTCTGCCACATGATAGACCTTCCGGTACCTTCCCTGCTGCACACTGTCAATATAGAACATGATCGGAACCGGGCAGAGCATCACAACGAAGAAGCACATATTCGACAGAATAGAAGCATTGGAAACAAACAGCTGGCGCAGCTTCGATTCTCCCAGCATCCACACTGCTCCCAGGAGCATGCACCATCCCAGGTACTCCAGATCAAATCTCGTCTTATATATAATATCAAGCACCAGACTGATGATCAGCACGACCAGTCCGGCAAACAGCATGGCGCAGGCGATCAGAGTTACCATAAAATAGCAGTGGAACATATATGCCCAGATATCTGATTTATCCCCACAATATACCGTGTTGACGACACCGGAATACTTGTCGGTAAAGGACTGCAGTTCGATCCGCACTTCCTTTCCCGCATCCTCGCCTGATGTCTCGCAGAACACATACCGGCTGGCAGAATTTTTCCCAAAAGGTCTGGTATTCTCCGTATCATACACCGCCCTCAGTTCCCCACCGATGTAAATGCGCACATTCTCCAGAGAGGACCTGATGGCGATCGTATTTTCATGATAATCCTGTGGGAGCACTGACCGGATGACCAGAGGCTCTCCGGCAGGCACATCACATCTGCCCGGAACCGGGATTTCCTCTTTGGTTCCGTCTGCCAACACCCGGTAAAAGGTTCCGGTATAAGTAATGCTTTCCTCCGTGACCGGTTCCCTTTCACTTGGGTAAATATATTGTCCCCAAAGGAATGCCGCAAGCAGCACACATATCACTACATAAAATAAAATTCTTTTATACTTTCGGATCGTATATTTCTCTTCTGTCAACTTTTCTACCTCATTAAGTGATACCGGGGCAGCCCCCGCTTTTATTCCCTTATCGGGGTTCTGTCCATGATCTTTCAACCACTTATCAACAAGTTTATCACAAGCCGCTGAAAAAGTAACTATCTATTTTACCCCGCAAAATGTTTATGGAAAATTCATTCGACAAATCATGCTTTCCGAACTAAAATAGAAATGCGATATGATAATTTCATGATCCTATGAAAGGAGACAACATGATATGAAGAATAAAAAATATTCCATCGTTTATAGCAGCTTAACAGGTAATACCAAGGTGCTGGCTGAGGCGATCCACGAGGCATTACCTCAGGATGAATGTGAGTA
>ULNU01007271.1_pt1 | contig 13770 bp, 10 predicted proteins | sample 1951991 | NCBI WGS metagenome assembly ULNU01 (sample SAMEA4835584, study PRJEB28245) | human gut metagenome | biome: gut microbiome; material: fecal sample | place: Denmark | collected 2008 | reverse complement strand
TTCAGGTGATCCTGGGCAATGCGCAAGGCTTCACCGAAGCGCTGGTAGTGGACGATCTCCCGGGCTCTGAGGAACTTGATGGGTTCACAGACATCCGGATCCTTGATCAGGCGCAGAATGTTGTCGTAGGTGGAGCGGGCTTTCTGTTCCGCAGCCATACTTTCGTGCAGATCTGTGATGATGTCTCCTTTTACCTGAAATTCACAGGCATTGAAGGGCACACCGCCTGCTGCCTGAGGCCAGACACCAATGGTGTGATCCACATAATAATTGGCAAATCCGCTTTTCTCGATCTCTTCCATGGAGAGGTCACGGGTCAGCTGGTGAACGATGGTGGCAACCATTTCCAAATGTCCAAGCTCTTCAGTTCCGATATCCGTCAACAGTCCTGCCACTTCCTTAAAGGGCATGGAATAACGCTGGGACAGATAACGCATGCTGGCACCCATTTCCCCGTCGGGGCCACCGTACTGGGAGATGATGACCTGGGCCAGTTTGGCATTGGGTTCCTTGATATTTACAGGGAACTGTAATCTTTTCTCATAACTCCACATCAGTTACATCCTCCTTCCCAGGGTAAGGGAGCGTTGCCCCAACGCCACTCCTTGTTACTTTCTGCCAGATCTTTCCGCAGGGGGTAATATTCTCTGGAGAATTCCCGCTCCATCTGTGTCTTGATCCTGGTATAATGGTTGAAATACTCCATGGCATTCCGGTCTGTGGGGTGAGTGTCCAGATACAGCATCAGATCCGTCAGAACGAAGTCGGCAATGCCGATGTCGTGCAGCATTCTTTCTTCACTGTTCATTTTACGCATCTCCTTCCGGTAAAAGGTTTGTCAAGCTCCGGAAAAATGGTACCCGCCTGGTAGCCTTTTTCCAGATTCTCATACATTTTGGTGAAATGCTGCCAGGGAACATAGGCCATGGCCAGTGGATATTTTTCAAAATGTTCTTCAAAAGAATAGTCTTTCATAGCAATCCTTTCCAATAATTCATTTAATATATGGTATGATCGGACGAAAAAATAGTGCCAAATAAATAGATGATACAAATTGGATACAAAGATGAGATATGCTATAATATAAATATGTGCAAAAGAAAAACAAGCGGCTGCGAAGCAGACATTTGTTTTTCTTGCACTATTAGCGAACGAATATCCTGCGAAGCAGGATGCAGAGTGCGATAGCACGAATTCGTGAGCTTATGAAATGTGGTCGAGGGACAGGGAAATGCTTAGAATATTAATTGCAGAAGATGAGGAGCCCATTGCCAATCTGATCCGGATCAATCTGACGAGAGCCGGGTACCAGTGCACCTGGGCACCGGACGGACAGACCGCAGCGGATCTTATGGAGCGGGAGAAATTCGATCTGGCACTTTTGGATATCATGCTGCCGGGAATCAATGGTTATGAACTGATGGATTATGCGAAAGCCTGTGAGCTTCCGGTGATCTTTCTGACAGCCTTGGGTTCTACGGAACATAAAGTAAAAGGGCTTCGCATGGGCGCAGATGATTATCTGCCGAAGCCTTTCGAGATCGTGGAGCTTCTGGCCAGAGTAGAGGCAGTGCTGCGCAGATATCATAAGACGGAGACGATGATACAGGTCAACAATGTAACTATAGATACGGCATCCCACAGAGTGACACTGGATGGAGAAGAAATCTATCTGACACCGAAGGAATTTGATCTTCTGTTATTGTTTGCAAGAAATAAAAACAGGGCTTTGTACCGGGAGACTATATACGAGACCGTATGGGGCGGTGAATATATGGGACAGAGCCGCACGGTGGACCTGCATGTACAGCGGCTGAAGAAAAAACTGCACTGGGAAGAGATGATCGTGGCAGTATATAAAGTGGGGTATCGGTTGAATGAAGTTCGCTCATAAATTGTTTTTTTCAGTGATTGCGCTTCTTACAGTGATTTTTCTGCTCTTTGGAACTTTCATGCTGTCTTCCTATTTTGACCGGATGCTGGAACGGGAGACAGAACAGGGAAAACGGGAAAATCTTTTGTTTCAGACCATATATGATATGGTGTATCAGAACATGGAAAAATACGGAGCGGAATTTGCTGGGATACAGGCAGGAAATTCCGCAACAGAACGGATGACGGATCAGAACGGTACGGAATGTATGATCCTTGAAACAGATGGCACGATCACTCTGGAGGGCAGCCTGAAGCTGCCGCAGGATGAGATCAGGAGGCTTGCGGAGGAAATGCTCCGGACTATGGATCCCGGTGCAGATCAGGTCTACGGTGTCCGCAAGGTAGGAACGTGTTATTATCTGCTCAGCATCATCACAGATCAGGCGACGGATTCGGCAGATACGGTATATCTAGGGATCCTGAAGGATTTGAGCGGCATTTATGAAGAACGGAGTAGTATGATGCGGCAATATGGTATCGCGCTGGCAGGTCTGTTGGTGATCGGTGGTCTGGCAGCTTTTTTGCTGTCCAGATATCTGACCCGCCCTATAGAGCAGTTAAACCGCACTGCGGGAAGGATTGCAGGAGGGGATTTTGAGAAGAGAGCTGTCTATCAGGGCACAGATGAGATCGGAGAACTGTCCAGGAGCTTTAACCGGATGACGGACAGACTGGTACGTCAGATGGAGGAAAAAGAGCTGGAAGCAAAACAGAAGGAAGATTTTACGGCGGCATTTGCCCATGAACTCAAGACACCGCTGACTTCTATCATCGGATATGCGGATATGCTGAACTCCTATGAACTGACAGAACAGGAGCGGGGCGAAGCCACCTATTATATTTTCAGTCAGGGAAAACGTCTGGAAAGCCTCTCTCACAAATTGCTGGAGCTGGTGGGAATGGATAGACAGGAATTAGAATTCAAGAAGCTTCAGACGAAAGAACTGGAGGAAAATATTCGGGATACGATGCGGATCCCCTTTGGACGTAAAAGGATCCGGGGGAAGATCGATCTGGAAAGAGGAGTGATCTGGGGGGACAGGGATCTGCTTCTGTCACTGTTATATAATCTGTTGGATAATGCCGTAAAGGCTGTGGAAGAAGGCGGATTTATTCTGATGAAGGGAAGTAAGCGCACACAGGGATATGAGATCAAGGTGGTAGACAACGGCAGGGGAATCCCTCAGGAAGAGATCGCGAGGATCACGGAGGCTTTTTATATGGTGGATAAGTCCAGATCCCGCAAGGAGGGCGGAGCCGGTATCGGAATGGCTCTCTGTCAGAAGATCATTACCCTGCATCAGGGGGAACTGAAGATTGACAGCAAGCTTGGAGAAGGCACGGTAATGCGGTTATATTTTCCCGGGGAAATACATGCTGTAAAAAATAAAAGCAACAGGGGAGCAAAAGGCGGAATATGAAAAAACAGGAGAATAAGAACCGGCGCAATTTCCTACTATGTATGGGCGGACTGCTCGTGCTGATCGTATTTGCATTCGCAGGACCGGAAGGGCTGTTACGATTGCAGGATAAAAGTAGGCTGACTGGGTCAGTCAGTATATCGAATACAGGAACGGATTATACCGTCTGGAAGGAAGAGTATGAGACAGACACCGTGCGCAGACTTCAAAATCTGGCAGACGGTATCGCTTTGGGAAAACAGTACTATATCTCTGAACAGGATTATGAAGCTGCAACGGATGGTGAAATATATAGTCTGATCGATGAATATATTTTAAATACGGAATGGAATTACACTTTTCAGGATATGGGTGTGATCCCGGAGGATTATTTTTTCAAAAATATGGATACAGATCATATTTCCATCAAACGATATATTTTGTATGATGAAAAGCTGTCGGACGGAGTCGCGATCATGGCCTATGACATCTGTATGCGCATGAAGGAAGAGGAGGTTACGGGAGTCAGTATAGAGTGTGTCGTGGATTCCGAGACCGGAACACTTTATGCCATGAAGGTTGTATTGGAAGATGAGACAGAACCTGTCACCTGGGATGATATCGGTGCGGATGCCCCTTATTATTTTATCACCGATTATATGCAGTCTTATCTGCATGATTATAATTCCGGGACCTATATTGAAATCGAAGGAGAGGCGCCTTATGATACCAATGCACAGATCATGTGGGATAAAGAAGCTGAAATAAAGGCTGGAATAGAAGCGGAGGACCGGACGACCATGGAAAACGACAACGGTGAGTATTCGTGTGATCTTGCATATGGAGAGCATAAGCTGCATCTGACCGCAACCCTGCTCAATGCTTCCGAAGGACAACTGGAGAAAGGTATCGGATATCTGTTCGGGATCCGTGAGATCGCAGAAAAAATCCCGGGGTTTCTGCCGGATAGCCAGTAAATACATTCCGGAAATGCAGGAATCCGGAAAAGCAGCCGGACAGTGATATCAATGTATAAAATAGAAAAATAAAGAATATAGTTTAGAAAAATATGTCAGGGAGACAGACTTTTTATGATCACAGAGGTAACAGGCTTTTTACAGCAGACAGACCGGATCGTATGGGGACCCTGGCTTATTTTTTTGTTGCTGGGAACCGGCTGTTATCTGATGCTTAGCTTACGATTTCTTCCCTTGAAGAATCTGCCTGCTGCACTCAGGCGTGTGTTTTTGCCGGAAAGCCGGAAGGGAACAGAGGGCAGGGGAGTATCTTCGTTTTCTTCCCTGACCACGGAACTGGCGGCCACCATTGGAACGGGAAATATTGTAGGGGTAGCCACTGCCATGGTACTGGGAGGGCCGGGTGCTCTGTTCTGGATGTTACTGTCCGGGATCATCGGGCTGTCGACCAAACTGGTAGAAAGCACACTGTGTGTCAGGTATCGTGTCAAAAACCAAAAGGGGGAACCGGCAGGCGGTCCGATGTATGTACTGCAAAATGCATTCCCACAGAAAACAGCAGGCAGGATCCTCGCCATGCTGTTTGCAACATTTGCTGTGCTGGCTTCCTTCGGCATGGGAAATATGACACAGGGAAATTCTATTGCGGAGGCACTTTCGGTGACGTTTCAGGTAAAACAGACAGTCACGGGAATTGTGTTAAGTCTGCTTACGATTCTGGTGATTCTGGGAGGGATAGGAACCATTGCGAAGGTGACGGAATATCTGGTGCCCTGTATGGCAGTGTTTTATCTGTTTGGAACGGGAATGGTGATCTTTACCCATTTTAAGAATCTTCCCGCCGGTGTGGTGCAGATCCTGTGGGGAGCTTTCTGCCCGGAGGCTATGACAGGAGGGGCGGCAGGGACGATGCTTGCAGTGGAAAACGGAATCGCCCATTCCGGAAGAATGGCGATGCGCTATGGGGTCTCCAGAGGTGTTTTCTCAAATGAAGCGGGACTGGGGGCGGCGGGAATCAGTGCTGCTGCCGCAGATACGTCAGATGCGGTGCATCAGGGATATATCAGCATGACGGGTGTCTTTATTGATACCATTGTGATCTGCTCTCTGACGGGGCTTGCCATTGCGGCCAGTGGAATGCTGGGGCAGAGGGACCCCCGGGGAGAAGTCCTGAACGGTACAGCCCTCATGATCGCTGTTTTTTCAGATACTTTCGGCAGAACAGGGGAATGGATGCTCACAATCTCCATTGTACTGTTTGCATTTGCCACGATTATCGCCTGGGAATATCAGGGGGAGAAAGCTTTTGAGTATCTGACGGGCGGCTGTGACCGAACCCAGTGGTATCGCCTGGGCTATGGACTGGTCACTTTTTTGGGAGCGGTCTGCTCGCTGGAAGCGGTGTGGGATTTTTCGGATATTTGTAACGGACTGATGGCAGTACCGAATCTGCTGGCGGTACTGATGCTGTCAAGAGGGATCTGTCGGGAAATACGGAAATATAATTTCCGAGAAATATAAAATTTGAAATTAATGATTGAAGGGTTGCCGACACCATGATATGATAAATAAGATACAGCTGTCCGCGTTTATAAGAGCGTAAGAGAGGACAGTTGTATTTGTGTATACGATGAGCCAGGTACAGGCTTGTGCTTGCACAAGGATCTGTATTTGGCGAATGTACATCATCGAGCTTTTAAGCGAGCTGGTGTATAAGTTAAGGAGTGAGATTATGGACAAGACCATTGAAAATTTTTTACGATATGTAAAGATCGATACCCAGTCCAGTGAAGAAAGCACCACCATCCCCAGTACCATGAAACAACATGATCTGGCCAGACAGCTGGTGAGCGAACTGGAGGCCATGGGGGCCGCAGAGATCACTTATGACAAGGAGCACTGTTATGTCTATGCCACAATTCCGGCATCCGCAGGCTGCGAGAAAGCTCCGGTACTTGGCTTCATTTCCCATATGGATACCTCTCCGGCGGTGACGGATACCAACGTAAATCCCCGGATCGTAGAGAATTACGATGGAAAAGATATTGTGTTGAATGCAGCAGGGAATATTGTCATGAAGGTGGAGGATTTTCCGGAACTGTTACATTATATGGGACAAGATCTGATCGTGACGGACGGAACGACTTTGCTTGGTGCGGACGACAAGGCCGGTGTGGCTGAGATCATGACCATGGCGGAGACTTTATTAATGCATCCGGAGAAAAAGCATGGTAAGATCCGGATCGGCTTTACCCCGGATGAGGAAGTGGGTGCTGGAGCCGATCATTTTGATGTGAAGCTGTTCGGTGCGGATTATGCCTACACCGTGGACGGCGGAGCGTTGGGGGAATTGGAATATGAAAACTTTAATGCAGCCGGAGCAAAACTCCATGTCTATGGCAGGAGTGTACATCCTGGTTCCGCCAAGGGTAAAATGAAAAATGCTATTCTGATCGCACAGGAGTTCCAGAGTGAACTGCCCACTGAGCAGAACCCGATGTATACGGAAGGATATGAAGGTTTTTTCCACCTGGATGCCATACAGGGCAACGTGGAGGAAGTGACGGCGGATTACATTATCCGGGATCATAACAGACAGCTGTTCGAACAAAAAAAAGAGCTGTTTATGTCCTGCGCCGATTTCCTGAACCGGAAATACGGAGAAGGCACGGTCGTAGTCGACATGAAGGATTCATATTATAACATGCGGGAGATCATGGAGCAGCACATGCATCTGATCAATAATGCGAAAGCTGCCATGGAAGAACTGGGAATCGAGCCCAAAGTATCTCCAATCCGCGGCGGTACAGATGGAGCCAGACTGTCCTTTATGGGGCTGCCCTGTCCGAACCTGTGCACAGGTGGAGAGAATTACCACGGCAGATACGAGTACGCCTGCGTACAGTCCATGGAGAAGACTACGGAACTGCTGATCGCCATTGCAGCAAAATATGCGAATCGATAAGATGAGAACAAAAACTGATTTGGAAAGGCAACATTTTTTTATATGACGAATGTAACACAAATGAACGAAACGGAGAGACAGTATTATTTTATGGAGAAAGCCTCCGGTCATGTGGCAAAGCTTGGAGAAAAGCTGGGCAGAAAGCCGACCTGCTGCGTGACGACTTTCGGGTGTCAGATGAACGCCAGGGATTCCGAGAAACTGGTGGGAATTCTGGAGAAAGTGGGCTATGAGATCATTGAGGACGAAAATGCGGATTTCGTGATCTACAATACCTGTACGGTCAGAGACAATGCAAATCAGCGCGTTTACGGAAGACTGGGGGTACTGAACGGTTACAAGAAGAAAAATCCCCATATGAAAATCGCCCTGTGCGGCTGCATGATGCAGGAACCTTCCGTGATCGAAAAGATCAAGACCAGTTATCGTTTTGTTGATTTGATCTTCGGAACGCATAATATTTTCAAATTTGCCGAATTGTTGTGTTCTCTGTTTGAAAATGAAGGAATAGTCATCGATATCTGGAAGGATACGGACAAGATCGTGGAGGATCTTCCGGTGGAGAGAAAATATCCCTTCAAATCCGGTATCAATATTATGTTCGGCTGCAATAATTTCTGCAGCTATTGTATTGTCCCCTATGTCCGCGGCAGGGAACGCAGCCGTAATCCGAAGGATATCATTCGGGAGATTGAAGGCCTGGTGGCGGACGGTGTGGTGGAGATCATGCTGCTCGGACAGAATGTGAATTCCTACGGCAAGAATCTGGAGGACCCCATTACCTTTGCGCAGCTTCTGCAGGAAGTGGAGAAGATCGAAGGCCTGGAGCGGATCCGATTCATGACTTCCCATCCCAAGGATCTGTCGGAGGAACTCATTGAGGTGATGAAGCATTCGAAAAAGATCTGCAGACATCTGCATCTGCCCTTACAGTCCGGTTCCACGAAGATTTTAAAAGCCATGAACCGTCGTTATACCAAGGAACAGTATCTGGAGTTGGCGGAGAAGATCCGCAGGGAGATCCCGGATATGGCTATTACCACGGATATTATCGTAGGCTTTCCGGGAGAGACGAAAGAAGACGTGGATGAGACCATTGATGTGATCCGCCGTGTGAAATATGACAATGCGTTTACCTTTATTTATTCCAAACGTACCGGTACTCCGGCGGCAGCCATGGAACAGGTGCCAGAGGAGCAGGTGAAGGAACAGTTTGACCGGGTACTTAAGACCGTGCAGGAGACTGCCAGAGAACAGGTTAGCAGATATCAGGGACAGATTGCAGATGTGCTGGTGGAAGAGATCAACGAAAACGACCGCTCCATGGTCACCGGAAGAATGTCCAACAATACATTGGTACATTTTCAGGGGGATGCATCACTTGTGGGGAAGATAGTGAATGTATCGCTGGATGAATGCCATGGATTTTATTACACAGGTCATCAGGTGTAAAAGGAAAATAAAATGAAACAAGAGAAGGAAAAAGAACTTTGGGGAAATTGTGATATAGAGAAGGATATGTCCTGGAATATGTATCAGATTCTTGTGATCACGGCCGTAAGCGCAAACCTGATTGGGACGATTTGCAATTTCTGTATTCATGGGACGGAACTACCCACCATACTCTGTGGAGTATGCCTGTTGATGATCCTGATCATCGGATGTGCCGGATGGATTACCCAAAAGGTGCAATTACCTGCGGTTGTGATCATTTTAATACTTTCCTGGTTTGAGTTCCCTTATCTGTATTATTGTTATGGGAACACAGCCATTGTATATCTGATTCTTGGAATTGTGGGACTGGCAGTATTTTTCCCCAGAAGCATGGTGATTGCTTCTTATGCGTTCACCCTGCTGGAATATCTTGTAATCATGATGATCAGTTTTGAACGTCCTTCCAGATGGAGCAATATGGATGAAATCGGTATAATAGGAACAACGCTGGGATCTTTTATCATCGTAGCATTTTCCGTATTTACCATGATATTTGTACTGCTCAAAAGGTATGAAGAACAACGGAAACAATTGCTGACACTCAGTGAAAATCTGGAATTTGCAGCAAATCATGATCCACTGACCAGACTGTATAATCGACGCTATCTGGTAAAACAGGTGGATGAATGGATGCGGATACCAGGCAAGAATTTTTGGATCATACTGATGGATGTGGACGATTTTAAAGTAGTAAATGATACCTATGGACATGGATATGGTGATGATGTGCTAAGGGAAGCCGGCAGACTGATGTTGGAGGAAATGCTGGGAAAGGGAATTGCCTCCCGATTCGGCGGCGAGGAATTTATGCTGGTATTCGAAGAAGACAACCGTGAGCAGGTGCTGCAGGCGTTTCAGAATATTCAGGAGGGGTTAAGGAAATACTCTCAGGCAACCAAACAAACGGATATTACGATCAGCGGTGGAATGGAACGTTATGAGGCAGATAAACAGATGGATCTGTTGTTTACTTCTGCAGATCGTAAGCTATACACCGCAAAAAATAATGGAAAAAATCGTATTGTAGAATAATTTGGCCAAAAAAATCTTGCCAAGAAAACGAAATAGAGATATGATAAGGCTCGTGTGACTTTATAAAAATTTTATAATTTCACACGAGTTTTGTATTATTAAGGAGATTGTTATGGAAAAACTAAAACCCAAGCTTTTCTCCGTGATGAAAAGCTACACGAAAGAACAGTTTGTAAAAGATGTGATCGCAGGTATCATTGTGGCGATCATTGCCCTGCCCTTATCCATTGCACTGGCACTGGCTTCCGGAGTAACACCGGAAAAGGGTATCTATACAGCAATCACCGCAGGCTTTGTGATCTCTTTCCTGGGTGGCAGCCGCGTACAGATCGCAGGTCCTACTGCGGCATTTGCCACTATCGTAGCCGGTATTGTGGCGAAGAACGGCATGGACGGTCTGATCATCGCGACATTGTTAGCGGGTGTGATCCTGATTCTGATGGGATTATTCCGATTGGGTAATCTGATCAAGTTCATCCCTTATACCATTACCACGGGCTTTACCTCAGGTATTGCCGTGACAATTCTGATCGGACAGATCAAGGACTTCATGGGACTGACCATTGTCAGTGAAGAGCCGCTGATCGAGACCATGGACAAATTAAAAGCGGTATTTCAGTTTATATCCACCACCAATCTGCAGGCCCTTCTGGTGGGTGTGATCAGTCTGCTGATCCTGATCGTATGGCAGTATCTGCCGGGCTTCTGCAAGAAGATTCCCCCTTCACTGATTGCAGTACTGGTGGGAAGTGCCATGGTAGCACTGCTTAATATGAATGTAAACACCATCGGAGATCTGTATGAGATCTCCAATAAGCTCCCGACAATTTCTCTGCCGTCCTTCAGCCTGAAGACCGTACAGAATGTCCTGCCGGATGCTTTCACCATCGCTATTCTGGCGGCTATCGAGTCTCTGCTTTCCTGTGTGGTGGCAGACAGCATGGTGAATAGTAGACACCGCTCCAACATGGAATTGATCGCCCAGGGTGCCGGCAACATTACTTCCGCATTGTTCGGAGGAATTCCGGCTACCGGAGCCATTGCCAGAACCGCAGCCAACGTGAAAAACGGCGGACGTACCCCTATTGCAGGTATGGTACATTCTGTGACACTGCTGTTAATACTGGTGGTGCTGATGCCGTATGCGGCACTGATCCCCATGCCTACCATCGCAGCGATCCTGTTCATGGTGGCATACAATATGTGTGACTGGCGGAAGTTCGTAGGACTCTGCAAGACTGCACCCAAGAGCGATATCATCGTTCTGGTGACCACGTTTGTACTGACCGTTGTGTTTGATCTGGTGGTAGCCATTGAGGTAGGTATCCTGCTGGCAGCCATTCTGTTCATGAAACGTATGAGCGATGTGACGGAAGTGGAAGGCTGGAAATATGTGGACGATGAGGATGATGCGGACAGCCTGTCCTTAAGAGTCGTACCGCACAACACTATGGTTTATGAGGTCAGCGGCCCTCTGTTCTTCGGCGCAGCAGACAAGATCCTGAAGATCACACTGGATGAGAAGATGAATTGTCTGGTACTGCGTATGCGCAGCGTGAGCGCTATCGATGCCACAGCCATGCATAATCTGGAACAGCTATATACAGACTGCAAGAAGAAAAATATCCAGATCATTCTGTCCCATGTAGGGGAACAGCCCATGCACGTCATGGAGAAGAGCGGTTTCCTGGACAAGGTCGGCAGAGAGAATGTGTGTGCGCATATTGATGATGCACTGGAGCGCGCCGCACGGTTGGGATAAGGGGCAAAAACTATCATTTGTGGACGGGTTCTTTAATTTACAACCTCAATATTTTGTGCTAAGATAGATGCGGATACGCAAGCTTTTGCGTGTCCGCTTTGTCGTGTATTCTTTTACAGAACAGGAGAAAATCATGGCTGAATTGACACCAATGATGCAAAAATATATGGAGACCAAGGAGCAGTATAAGGACTGCATCCTTTTTTATCGCCTGGGAGACTTTTATGAAATGTTCTTTGACGATGCTATAGTAGCATCCAAAGAGCTGGAAATTGCACTGACCGGAAAAAGCTGTGGACTGGAGGAACGTGCTCCTATGTGTGGTATTCCCTATCATGCGGTGGAGACATATCTGGCCAGATTGGTCAGCAGGGGCTATAAAGTAGCCATCTGCGAACAGGTGGAGGACCCAAAGCTGGCAAAGGGACTGGTGAAGAGAGAGGTTATCCGTGTGGTGACCCCGGGGACCAACCTGGATGTCCAGTCGTTGGAAGCCAGCAAGAACAATTACCTGATGTGCATTGCCTATACCTCGGATGGAATCGGCATTTCCGCAGCGGATGTCACTACCGGAGATTATTATGTGACAGAGGTAGAAGACCTGCGGAAACTGAAGGACGAACTGATGAAATATGAGCCCTCGGAGATCATCTGCAATGAGGCCTTTCTGGTCAGCGGATATGATGTGGAGGACTTGAAGTCCCGGTTACATATGTCGGTCAGCTCACTGGAGTCTCACATGTTCGATGATGACGGCTGCCGGCGGATCCTTATGAGACATTTTAAGGTGAATACTCTGATCGGCCTCGGTGTTGAGGAATTTCCTACAGGAATTCTGGCAGCAGGAGCATTGCTGCAATATTTATATGATACCCAGAAGACGGATCTTGAACATTTTACTCATATTTCTCCCTATCTTACCAGCAAATACATGCTGTTGGACAGTTCCACCAGAAGAAATCTGGAACTGACAGAGACACTGCGGGAAAAGCAGAAGAGAGGGTCTCTGTTGTGGGTACTGGACAAGACGAAGACGGCCATGGGCGGCAGATTGCTGCGAAACTATATTGAGCAGCCTCTGATTGATAAGGAAGAAATGGAGAAACGTCTGGATGCAATCCAGGAACTGAATCAGGATTCCATCTCCCGGGACGAGATCAGAGAGTACCTGAATCCGGTTTACGATCTGGAACGACTGCTCAGCAAAGTAACTTATAAGACGGCAAACCCCAGAGATCTGATCGCTTTTCGTAACTCTCTGCAGATGCTGCCGCCTATCAAGACGGTGTTGTCGGGCTTCCAGAAAGAGGAGCTGGCAGCCATCCGGGAAGAAATCGATGGACTGGAGGACATTTATCAGCTGATTGACGAGGCGATCGTTGAGGAACCGCCCATATCTATTCGTGAAGGCGGAATGATCAAGGATCAGTTCGATGAGACTATAGATCATCTGCGTGCCGCCAAACATGACGGCAAACAATGGCTGGTCCAGCTGGAGGAAGAAGACAGAGAACGTACCGGAATCAAGAATCTCAAAATCAAAAAAAATAATGTGTTCGGCTACTTCTTTGAGGTGACCAATTCCTACAAGGATCTGGTGCCGGAGGATTATATCCGCAAGCAGACCCTTGCCAATGCGGAGCGGTATACCACACCGAGATTAAAAGAACTGGAAGATACGATCTTAAATGCGGAGGACAAGCTTCAGACACTGGAGTATGATATTTTCTGCAGAATCCGGGATACCATCGCACAGGAACTGGTACGTATCCAGAATACTGCCAAGGCGCTTGCAAAACTGGATGTTTATGCATCCCTGTCCCTGGTGTCTGAGCGCAATCACTATGTACGCCCGAAGTTAAATGAAAAAGGTGTCATTGATATCAAGGATGGCAGACATCCTGTGGTGGAACAGATGATCACTAATGACATGTTCATTGCCAACGACACCTATCTGGATAATGGAAGTCATTGTATCAGCATCATCACCGGTCCGAATATGGCGGGAAAATCCACATATATGCGTCAGACGGCACTGATCGTGCTGATGGCACAGATCGGTTGTTTCGTGCCTGCCAGAAGTGCCAACATCGGCATTGTAGACAGAATCTTTACCCGTGTGGGTGCATCGGATGACCTGGCCAGCGGGCAGTCCACGTTCATGGTGGAGATGAATGAGGTGGCGAATATTTTACGGAATGCCAC
>ULNU01014821.1_pt1 | contig 14320 bp, 24 predicted proteins | sample 1951991 | NCBI WGS metagenome assembly ULNU01 (sample SAMEA4835584, study PRJEB28245) | human gut metagenome | biome: gut microbiome; material: fecal sample | place: Denmark | collected 2008 | reverse complement strand
ATGTCCGATAAGATCAATTATTACAAACGATTAATTCGCAATGTGTAACACTTCAAATAACAGTTGGATTAAGATGTACCGCAGCTTCCTCGATTGGGAGTGGTATCCGGATACGAACTGCGTACGGCTGGCATTGCATTTCATTTTGAAGGCAAATTACCGGGCCAAGAAGTGGAAGGGTTTAATCATTGACCGCGGACAATTGGTAACCAGCAGAGGACAGCTGTCCGAAGAGACAGGACTTTCGGAGATGCAAATACGCACCGCAATAGACAAGCTGGATAATTGCGGGTTTATAACCAAGTCGGGAACACGCAAATATACTATCATAACTGTCTGTAATTATGACTTATACCAACAAGCACAGGATGGTTTTGATAATGGTTGTCAACCAACAGATAACCAACAAACAACCAGCAAACAACCAACAGATAACCAACAAATAACCACAACTAAAGAATATAAGAAAGAAAGAATAGAAGAATATACACACACACTGGTAGATACTAAAAAGGGGGTTGTAGGGGGAAAAGAGACGGAGGCCGTGGAACTCATAGAATGGATCGCCACGAACGCGCCATGTATTGCTTCGATGCCCGAGCCCATAACTGCAGCACAGGCCGTGTGGCTGTTGCAGGACTACAACGTGAAAGATATTCGCCGATTGATAGCTACCATGCAAAGCAAGCAGGCATACCTCAAACACACGAATGCCTATACGGCTTTTGTCAGTTACGCAAAACTCGACAAGGCGCTTAAAGATGACCAGCCGCCAAGTGTGCAATCTGGGAAAAAGTATTATACACGGGATGAAGCAATGGCCTACATTCGATTCCGTCGTTTGGGTGGCTCTCTTGAAGATAATTTCACTCTTGAGCGTGTGAATGGGCTGCATCTGTGGTGCTTGAAAGCCCCAGTCCCCTCAGTTAACCTTTAACGAACGATAAAATGAAAGTCATAGTCACCTTTTCGGGTGGTAAAGACAGCTGCATGAGTTATTACGGATTATGACTATGAAATTACGAGTATTCACAAGTTTTTCCGGCTATGACAGTCAGTTGATGGCTCTTCGGGACATCGGCGCGGACTACGAGTGCGTGGGTTGGTCGGAGATCGACAAGTGGGCGATCAAGGCCCATAATGCTGTATTCCCGGAGCTGGCCGGCCGAAATTACGGCGACATCACGAAAATCGATTGGAACGCCGTTCCGAACTTCGACCTGTTCACCTACTCGTTTCCGTGTACCGACATCAGCAGTGCCGGAAAGCAGAAGGGTTTCGAAGAAGATTCGGGCACCCGTTCATCCCTGTTATGGGAATGCCGTCGGCCGATCGCGGCCAAGCATCCTAAATTCCTGCTGATGGAGAATGTGAAAGCCCTCATATCGGAGAAATACCGTCCGCTGTTTCTCAAATGGGAATCGTGGCTTCGCTCGCTCGGTTATGTCAATTATACGGAAATACTCAACGCCAAAGATTACGGCGTCCCGCAGAACCGGGAACGTGTATTTATGCTCTCCATTCTTAACGGCTGCTGGTATGAATTCCCGCATCCGGTCAGGCTGGAAAAGCGGCTGAAAGACGTATTGGAATTGGAGGTAGACGAGAAGTATTATCTGAGCGAAACAATGCTGAAATTTCTGCAAAAGCAGACAGGCCGAAATGAACCGTTTAAGCCTGCAAAAATAGCCGATCTTAATGGTGTTGCCATGACGATAAATGCAAGAGTACACAAAATGAGCAAACAGGATAATTATGTGATGCAGATCGGCGTAACGAAGCAAACGGACTGGAACCAACAGCAATACCGGGTATACGATCCGACTGGCATCAGCCCGACGATAACGACGAAATCGGGCGGCGGACTTGAACCGAAAATCCTGATGCGGGGACGCGGCTTCAACAAAGGCGGCGAAGCGGATCTTCCCGGAACGATTACAGGCAGCGCGTGGGAACAAAACAATCTGCTGGACTATGCCGACTGCATCCGCCGCCTTACGCCCCGCGAGTGTTTGCGGCTGATGGATGTTTCGGATAGCGACATTAACAAGATACAAGCTGCGGGAATCAGCGATACACAGCAGTACAAGTTGGCCGGAAACAGTATCGTAAAAGCTCCGATGATGGGGATATTTAAAAACATGTTGAGATACGGATTATGCGAATAGGTTTGGTTGACATAGACGGTCACCACTTCCCGAACCTCGCGCTGATGAAACTGTCAACTTGGCATAAATCGCAGGGTGATTCGGTGGAGTTCGCCGACCCGATGTTCGGTCGCTACGACCGGGTTTATATGTCGAAGGTTTTCACTTTCACGCCCGATTGTCCGGACATCTACCATTGCGAGGTGATCCGGGGCGGGACGGGATTCCGGGACTATACGACGGTATTGCCCGGTGAGATCGAGCATATTTGCCCGGATTATTCGCTGTACGGAGTAAATGAAGCCTACGGATTCCTTACCCGCGGCTGTCCGAACCGCTGCCCGTGGTGCATTGTTCCGCACAAAGAAGGAGCCATCCGGCCCGCGTCTCCGCTACGGGAGTTTATCGGCGACAAGCGCCGGGCTGTATTGCTCGATAACAACGTGCTGGCATCGGACTTTGGGCTGGAACAGATCGAGGAAATAATCCGCATGGGCATCGCGGTTGATTTCAACCAAGGGCTGGATGCCCGGAGGGCGTGCGATGATCCCTACATCCTCGACCTGCTGGCGCGGGCGAAGTGGATTCAGCATATTCGGTTCGCCTGCGACCGGATGTCCCAACTGGAGGCGGTTACAAAGTGTGTCAAAGAGTTGGGACGCCGAGGTATCAAGCCATATCGCATTTTCGTCTACTGCCTGATACAAGATGTCGATGAATCATTGGAGCGGATCAACGCCCTGCGTAAATTGAAAGTTGCCCGTTTGCCCAGCCTTACCGGGATTTCGATAATAACATTGAGCCGACGAAGGAGCAAAAACGGCTGGCGCGTTGGTGTAACCATAAGGCTATTTTCAAGAGTGTTGAATTCAAAAACTACAAATTATGAAAGACCAAGTAACGAGCATCGAGCAGTCGAAGCGGCTGATCGATCTGGGAGTGCCCGCGGAGAAGGCGAGCATGGCATGGATTGCAACAGGGAGAAGTACCTACAATCTCAAGATATGGAAAACTGATGCTGAAACAAAAGCTATTCTACATCAAAAGTTTCCCGATGGATATATCCCCGCCTTTACTGTCGCCGACCAGCTGGGAAAGGTGCTTCCGAATGTGATTCAGGACGCCCACAACACTTACGAACTGACACTGAAAGCAGTGGTTGGCGGTGGATGGAGATTCTGTTACACCCCCGTACTTACCCCATTAGAAGCCGATAATATTGGGGATGAAATGGGCGATAACCTGATAGAACTTCTGTGCAACCGTATTGAGTGGATAGTGTCTAACGGCTATGAATTGAACCTGTGATGAAACTACCTATCGAAGTTCACAACAAGTTGATCCCGTTCAAGGGGTTTAACTGGGTAACATGGCTTTTGTGGTCTTTTACCCGGAAGCCGATGGCGTGGAGCATGGACGAGACTACGCGCCGCCATGAAGGAATCCACTGCGCCCAGCAGATCGAACTGGCCGTGCTGTCCGCGGCAATCCTCCTGCCCGTCGCCATCAGCTACTCGTTCGCGTGGTGGGGCTGGGTGCTTACGGTGGTCGGCATTCTCTTCGCCGGATGGATTTGCTACGGCATTTCGTGGCTGATCGAAGTGATTATCCCGCCTTATCCGGGCGCGTACTACTACACCTGCTTCGAGACCGAGGCGTACAACCATGAGGATGATCCGGACTACTTGAAGCGGCGCATACCCTTTGGGGGCTGGATTTCCTGCATCCCGAATCGAAAAGTTAAACACAAAAGATAACTAACCATGAAAAGCGAAAAAGCAAAACAATATTTGTTGAAAGTGGTAACACCGATAGCGATGATGTATCCCGATTGTCCGGGAGAATGCGATATTAAGCTAATAGAGGCAAAACGGGCTATCGAGCTTGCCGAGCAGGAGGCCGAGGAGCGGATGAGAGCAAAAGCGATTGAGGCGTATTGCCAAGATTGCGGTTGTAGGGTAGAAAATAAATGTGGAATAGAGTCGAATAGTTGTATAGCATTCCGAGCTTTCATCCAAAAACTGAACGAGAATGAAAACGATTGAGGAAAGAGCGCAAGAATACGCGCATCAATACCGACGAGATGCACATGACTTAAAAGGTGAACGAGCCGATGCGGCCTTTGCGGCATATTGTCAGGGTGCTGAAGATGAGCATAAAGAGTTGACGCGCTGGTACGACCCGAAAGAAATTGTTCCGAATCACAAATGGGCTGTGCTTGTAAAACTCACCCCAAGCATTTACGACGTCGCTTCTTATAGCACCGAAATGGAACGATGGATATTTGTAAATTATTCCCTTGACCGTGAGGAAATCCTCGGCTGGCGGGAGATTCAAGAATAAGACGGAGATATGACAAAAGCATCATTTGACACAATAGGTGGACTGCTGATTATCCTTATAGGGTATTCGTTAGCAAAACAAAATTACGAAGCGGGTGATTGGTTGTGGTTCGTAATTCATGTTATTTTAATTGTCGTGGGGATTTGGATGTTCTCCAACGGATATGATAATTTACCAAAAAAATAAGGCCATGACACCGAAAGAACTGTACGACTGGGCGGTCGAGAGCGACTGCGAAAATTACGACATAAAAATACGTGCGTTCATTGATGGCTGGGGTGATATTACCTCCGATATTGAGGAGCTTGGAATCGTCAAAAAAGAACGACCTGAAATTATTGTAATTGACATATGAAACGAGAACTTACACTGACCGACATTGCAGGGTACCTGCCGCATGGGTTAAAGGCGATCCAGTACAATATCAAGCATCCTGCTACTGTGTTTGAAATGCACTATCATCCAATTGAAGAGGATCAAAGGGTGGTATGTGGAATAAGCAATGTATTTGAATTAAGTGAAATTAGGCCCGTACTTCGGCCGATTCCCGATCTGTACGTGCAGATCACCGAGCGCGGTTATAACGACGGGAAGCCGTTCGTGCCGCTGGTGGAGTTTGCAAAAGTGAGATACCCTTATTTAACATCGCGTCGATTTATCACTGATACAAAGTATGTCGAATGCGCTGAAAACGATTCAAGCGGCTGGGGGAAGTGGAAAATGTATGAATTGGAACTGGAGAGCATGTCTGTTGATGAATTAGACCTCCTCCACCGCCTGCATTTAGACTATCGAGACCTAATCGGCGCCGGGCTGGCCGTCAGCGTTCACGATTTACCCACAAATCCCTATGAGAGATGAAAACACGCCTACTGAAACGACTGCGGCGGGAGGCTGACAAGAAGTTAGCTCCAATACGCATGATACATCCGATTCATTTTTCGGAATTTGTTGAATGGTGGAATTACCGGATGTATATGGCATACCGAGAGAACTTTATCCTCCGCCGCGTTGCGGAGCTAAAAGGAAAGAGAAAAATGAAGACCAACAGACTAATAAACGAATGTCATTGCTACAACTGCCGAAAATACGAAGAATGCCAAACCAAAGGCGTATTCGACGATGATCCGGGCTTCGACTTCTGCGTGAACTATGAGGATGTGAGCTATCCCGATGACGATAACGATGAAAACGATTGAGCCATGAAAAGCGAAAATGCAAAGGAATACATTACACATGCCACGTGTACGGCACAAGAGTATGCTGAAAGATTCGGAGGGCGCGAGTTGGTCGTGTCAAGATGGGATGTGCCTACCGCTATCGAACTCGCCGAGCAGGATGCCGAGGAGCGGATGCGTGAAAAAGCGATTGAGGCATTCAAGTCCTCTTGCGTATACAAGGATGGTTGTGGTGGTGCTGGTCGGGCTTGTGATCTTGCATTGTGTGAAGATTTGAGATTGTTTATTCAAAAACTGAATGAGGAATAAATGCACATTTGCAAACTAAGACAGGAGGCAATGAAATGAGAAGAGCCATAAATACGATCCCGGAAAACGAATATAACCAACTGTTGAGAGAAGCAGCATCCAGGATGAGAGCGAAGATTCAGAATCTCATAGATGATGAAGAGGCATTGCAAAGGAAATTTGATGATCAAGAGGATTACGCAACAGCCGAAAGGCACGACTTTAATAGTAGGGCTTTGCGAAAGGCGATAAACGCCATATACATTACGAGGGATGAAAAACTTTTTGATTGACGGCATTTGGCAGGGACCGCCGGATGGATTCGATGTAAAGGAATGGCTTAACGAAATTGTTTCCTATTCAGGTCTCGATGAATACCTTCAACCAACGGGAGTTATTCGGCGGTTCCAGAGAATAGAACGTGTGCGCCGTAATGGCCGAGGCCGGGGCAAGGCCATCAAGGTTGTTGCCGCAGAGATCTTCGAACATTTCAAAAAGAGGTAGAAATGATACGAGCAAGATTCTATATCAAATTCAAAGATTGCGGTAACGATTATCGGCCAGTTAAATGGCCGATCAAGTATCCGTATTGGTGTACGGGCGAAAGCGTCGACGCTTTCGTTATTGTCGCCTATGCCGAAAATGTCGAGCAAATAAAGGGGCTATGGCCGGAGGCTTATATGATCGAATGCGAGGAAGTGAATGAAATAACCTTCACTACAAGATTCCCAAAACCGAAGTGGTACAATTCGAGTTCGAATTGTTGAAATAGCGAGATTCTCGCAAAATCAAGATAAAATGCAGAAAAATGAGAACCTTACAGTATTCGAAGCCGTAGCAGCCGATGCCGTATCATACGCCGATGCCCTCCTTGAAGAGCTGGAGAAAACGGAGAAGAAATTATGAAAAAGCAATATAATGAAAGGCCTACAACCATAATAGTTTGGCTGGTCGTAATACTGGCAATAATAGTTATGATCGCCTTTACCGGAATCAAACCGGCAATGTAAAGGGCTCCCTGATCCGGAGCCCTTTATGTTTGTGGCGCTCTCAAGCCCCACCTTTGACACATCACTCCAAAGGTAGCAACTTATTTCGATAAAAGCAAATGGGGAGAAGGGCGGAAGGGCGGCCAACTATCGCCGACTATACGGTATGGACAAATGAACTGAGCCGGGAAGAACTGATGATAATTATACACGGCATATGCAATCATCGGATCAACCAAGCGAAGAGGAAGCTCCAGTTTTTGCGGGCGCAGCGCGGCAGGCGCCGAGCCACGCGGGGTAAATACAGGGAACCGAATCCGCCTATTTCGTGGCGGAGGTTTAAAACAAAGGAAAGAGATCATATTGACGGACGGCAGCTGGAGTTGCCATTTTAAATAATTAGGTGGATATGGAACAAGATATTTATGAAGAATTAAAGAGTATAAAGCAGTATCTATTGTTGGGAGCTAAAAGCGCCTTAAATATGGATGATGCAGCTTTACTTACCGGGTTGTCAAAATCTCGCTTATATTGTCTCGTCAGTAAAAAACAAGTTCCTCATTATAAAAAAGGCAAATCAACCTACTTTAACAAAAAAGAATTAGAAAACTGGATGCTTCAAATTAGAGTGTCTACGGATGAGGAAGTAAAGCAACAAGCCGCACAATATGTATATAATAAAAATTGAGTATATTTGTTGTGCGAGATTTGTGTAGCAAAGGGTCTGTTGGATACTTTTTGTTACTCGTTTGTTACCTGATTTCCTCAAATATAATCTAAGTGTTTGATTTACATTATATATAATATATTATCTACGACAACTTCGGCTCGTAAATCAATGCAGCAAACTCACGACAAATACTAATTAACAAATGACAAGTAAAGCCCCTGTTTTATGGGGCTTTGCTTATTTTTGACAATGTGATTTTTAGTGTATTCTCTATCGTCATATTGTTATTACTTGTCGTCAATTTGTTACTCGTTTGTTACTCTAAATTCAAATTATTACTATCTTCGCGGTAAACTCATTACCCATGACTACTGCAAAGATTAAAGAGCCAGTCAAATTAAGACGCAAACTATTAAAGAATGGGAATATTTCTTTATATCTTGACATTTACCAGTCTGGGCATCGTGTTTATGATTTTTTACATTTATATCTTATCCCAGAACACTCGAATGCTGATAGGATAAAAAATAAAGAGACGCTTAGCTTGGCGAATGCTATAAAATCTGAAAAAATCGTTGAAATGCAGAATCGCTCTCATGGTTTTTCTAATTCAAAGGCGCAGGTTAAGTTACGTTTTATTGATTATCTGCAATCCGAATCGGCACGATACCTGGAAAAGGGAGGGAGGATGTATGCTCAGAGCATCAAGAATTCAATAAATCATCTGGTGGCATACTCTGGCAACAAAATTACATTCAAACAGGTTGACAAGCAATATTTGCAGGGGTATATTGAATACCTTAACAAAGTCCGAGGGCGTGGAGGAAAGTTATTAACTGGCGCAACCAGGGCGCTGTATTTTCAAGTATTATCTACAGCTTTGAATAGGGCTGTCAAAGAGGGGGTTATCGAAAAAAATCCTGCTGATTCCATATCGGCAGAAGACCGTCCAGAAGCCGAAAATAAACCGCGCACGTTTCTTGTGATGGAGGAAATCAAAAAGTTGATTAACACGCCCTGCGAATATGATATGGTTAAAAGGGCATTCTTATTCAGTTGCTTTTGTGGGTTGCGCTTGTCGGACATTCAGAAATTAAGATGGGAAGATATTGAATGGATAGATGACGATAAAAGGCAAGTGCGCGTAATACAGCAAAAAACAGGCACGCCAATTTGGGTGCCCCTTTCTGCAAATGCCTTAAATCAGTTGCCTCAAACAGAATGTGAGACCGGGATTATATTTTCTCTCCCAATGGTATGGGTGATTGAGAAATATTTAGATAAATGGGCTAAAAAAGCGGGCATAAAAAAACATGTGACTTATCATGTGTCGCGTCACACTTTTGCAACATTGCTAATAACTTATAAGACAGATATATACACTGTATCTAAGTTGCTCGGTCATACTAATATCCAAACAACTCAGATATACGCAAAAATCATTGACGAAAAGAAGCGTGAAGCCGTTGATTTAATCCCGGAAATATAACTACATCGTATTCATCAACTCGCATACGACGGCAGCGAATATGGGTGCGCAGCATTCGCTCACTTCGAGCATCGCCATCCAGTATTGTGTGTCATCTTTTTCCATGTCCATTACATTTACAACAGGTGAATTGGTGCACATCTTCCCATAGCGCCTGGTTTATTTCGCCGGTAAGGTATGCTACCTCTTCCCCGGCCATCGGCAGGCCGAGGGTAAGGGCTATATCATCTACGAGGTGCCGCAGTTCGTGCTCAAAGCTGTTGAGAAATTCCCACGGCGAGGAGTGCATCCCTATTACGATGACACTTTGCCGATGCTCCTTGTTGGAGTAGGTGAATCCCGTATCCATTTCGCACTTCACCATATTCCCCTGTACGCGATGAAGAACCGTATCGGGGCATCCGATATCGGTAAGGGACTTGAGTATTTCGCCCGTATAGTAGCACGTCACGGCATAATATATGCGCAACGTCCAACCATACTTGTGAATACTCAAGTCCCGAATCTTCATTTTTCCTCCCTTTTTCCGTACTTGCGCCAGTTTCGCGCCAGCCTTCTGCGTTGTGCCCGGTTGAAGCGCTTGTTCTCGAATACGTCGTTCACCGCCCCGGCCAGTTCCTGGTACTTGTCGGCAGGCAGGTTACGGACGAGCGTTGCGATATTTTTCATCGATTTCGTCGTTGTCGTTTGTGAATTCGCTGATCTGGGGGTATTCTTCCATGGCTACATCATCTCTTCCCACAGGATGGGTGTTCCCGAGCCGATGGTATCGGCATAGTAACGTGTAAATGGCAAGCCGTCGTAGCCGTCCTCGTCATTGATATAGTCACGTATGAACATCGCCAGGTATTGTGGATTGGGTATCGACGACCCGAAATAGTCCGCCAATGCCATGTTGCAGACGTACACGCAATCATAGCCCTTGTCCTTTTTGAGTTCGATGCCGTACTGCTTGAGCAGCGCATCCACCTTATCCTTAGAATAGGGCTCGATCTTCTTGCCGTTCCTGTCCTTCATGCGGGAAACGGCGAATTCGCACATCTTCTTTGAAAAGTGCCAACCGTAATTTTCGAGATATTCCCGGAACCCTGCCGGGAAGTTTTCATGTGTATCTAACCTGTCCATATTTTTCGATTTAAAAATTGGAGAGGGCACTGCGGCCCCCTCCCTCCGGTTTACCGCCTGCGATACCGCGAATAGGGGCCTGTACCCCTTACGCCACGGCGTTCGCCGTAGGCGTCGTCATACTCATACCCGCCGCGGTCATACTCGCCACGTTCGCCGTAGCCGCCACCTTGTCCGTAGCTGCCACGCTCACCGTATCCGCCACGGCCTTCACGCCGGCCTTCTTCAAAGCCTTCTTCGTAGGCGCGTCGGAGCTCCCGCTCCATCTCCTCTTCGTGGCCGCCGAAGCCGCCACGGCCTTCACCTATGATTCTCCAACCCATAGTTACTTTGTTTTTGCAGGTGGTTCAGACTTGACAAGGCTCCTCAGTTCTTCCGCCGTCGGTATCTGGCTCAGCCGTTCGTTCATGTCAGCGAGCATCTTCCGCAACTCCCTGTTTTCGGCTTCGAGCTCCTTTGAACGCGCAGCTTCGGGGTCGAGCTGCATCAGGATCTCGTCGTAGACCTTCAGGTTGGCTTTGTGCCTGTCGAATGATTCCACGATGTCACGGCTTGCCTGCTGTGCCTCCATGATGGTCGGCTTCAACACTTCCCGTGTCGTCGCTACGGTAAGTCCGTCTTTTGAAACGATGTCCGCTTGCATAGGGACGCCCCAGGGCTCGTTGCCCTCTATCGAGATGTTGATGAATTGCGGCATCGGCGAGAATTGCCCGGGCTTTTGGGGCGGGAAATACGGTGCCGATACGTCTTTTACGTTGGCTGTATAAAACTTAGGCTGTTCCCTGTTGTCGAAAACGTAGACTAAGGAGCCTTTTCTCAAGTTCTGAAACATCTTGGTTAATGATTTGTGAAAGATAGGGGAGAAGGAGCCCTCCTCCCCGTCTTTCGGTTAATTGTTTTTTTAATTCAGACGGCACCGGTCATCAATTGCAAAGTATCGGTCTGCTTGTCATACCATATCTGGTATACCCCTGACCCCGGAATATCCGATACTGTAACATTTGCTCCGTTGTACGTCGTCAGATTCTTATTTTGCCCGTTGGTTTCAAACAGCACGGGAAGTGTTCCCGTTGTGCCGGCAGGGATTTCCTGTACCAACTCAACCAGCACGAGTCCCCGGTACCACGAATTTGCAAATGCGTGGTTGGGAAAGGAAAACACAACCCCTGTGGTCTCCACTGTCACGCCTGTAGTTTTTAGTACCGGTATGCCTCTGCGGTTAACATACTGAAATGGGAATACTGCCATATTTTTGTATTTTAAGTTATTATAACTAATTTTACATCGGGATAGGTTGGAGTCATGACCAACTGATAAGGGCTTGCCAAACGTCCTTCCCTCTTTTTCTCGTTTGGCACCACTAAATTGTTTGGCAATGACAAATCGGGAATTCATAGAGAGTGTTGCTCTCGAAGGAGAAGAATGGCGTATTATTGATGGTACGCTCGGCTATTTCGCGGTATCTGATTATGGTAGGGTTTCATCGCTATCCCATCGCGTGAGCGGAGGTAATAACAATAGTTGGACGACTAAACCTCGCATATTAACTCCTCGCCCAAATCGGGGAGGATATTTGAGAGTTAGACTTACATCCCTACACGGAGTAGATAAGACTGAATTAGTCCATAGGCTTGTTGCTAAAGCGTTCATCCCCAATCCTAATAACTATGCATATGTAGACCATATAGATGGGAACCGGACGAACAATGTGGCACGTAATCTTCGTTGGTGTACTCGTTCAATGAACATGCTTAACCCTGTCACAAGAGAGTGTGCAGCAAAAGCACGAAGAATACCCAACAAGAAAAACAGAAAGCCAATTGTCCAGATTAAAAATGGAATATTGGTTGCAAAATATAAAACAGCATCCGAAGCCCATCAATTACACGGATTTCACATCGGAGGAATATATGAATGCATTCGAAAACCAACTCGCACATTGAAAGGATTTCATTGGCGCTGGCTTTCGGATTGGGAAGCCTCTTATCAGTAAGTCAAAGAACATTTCACCTATCGGCGAATAATAGCATTATCCCCAAAATCCGCCGCTCCCCCCAAAGCCAAACCCTGCACCATATCCGAGACCATATTGTGCGGCAATACACGTAGGCACACCGACAATAGGCGAATAGGGCACGGTAGCCGTTTCGGGCAGCTTGCACTTGATGCTATTCACGTCATTCTGCAAAGCCGCTACAGCGGCGTTCACGGGTGCTACAGCCTGTCCTACAACACCGGCCATGTAGGCGTTTTGGTGTTCGAGGTTGAGCTGCGTGGTCAGCGTGCTGTTCTTTTCGCGCAGGGCATCAATTTTATCCTGCAATGCAGCTGCCTGCATTTGATCCAGTTTGGAAATTATCGCTGTAGTCCCGCTTTGAGAAGTTTCGCGAATTGTGTTTTGTAAATCACAGGTCTGACGTTGTGTTTCATAGGCAACGCTACTGAATCCGCGCTCCATGCCCACATTGACGCCATTGATGGCCTGCTTCATATCGCAGCAGCACGCGGCGATCTGGTTGCCGATTTGGCATCCCATCGACTGTACAGCGTTGATGATCTGCTGGCTTGACATGCCGAGGGTGCCCTGGATGTTGCACAGCGTGTTCTGAATCTGCTGCGTAGAGCAGTTGAGCGACGATGCCAGCTGATTGATGGCTGCGCCGTTCCCTTGGATTGCGTTCATAAGAAGTTCCCGTCCGGCGTCACCGTTGAGCTGCGCAGGAAGGCCATTGGCGTTGTTACCGCCGAAGCCGTTGCCACCAAAGCCGCCCCAGCAGAAGAACAGCAGGATGATCCAGATCCACCAGCACCCGTCACCGCCCCATGCACCACGGTTGTTGTTACCGTTCATGAGTGCCGCTACGAGGTTGGGATCCATGCCCTTGTTGCCCATCATTGACGAGACGAGAGCCGCGATGTCAAGGCCGCCACCCGAGCCGCCTCCATCGAAAATATAAGTTTTATCCGAACCCATTTTTAATAATTATTGAATGATTGCCGCCCCTGTCAAGGCCGGGCGTTCACCTGTTGCAACATTGCAAAGGTGGCTGCGGGCGGCAGGCATATCAATTCATTGGGGCGCAGATGGGAGGCAACTTCTTCGCAATAAGTTCGCACTGTATTTCGAATATAGGGTGGCTGTATCGCTTGCGTTCATCGAACCCGGCGACCATCTTCTCTATGGCCCGGCGGGAGAAGCGCATCATCCGGGCGATGTCGGTGATGTACATGCCGTTTTTATGGCAGAAGTGCACGAGCATGTAACGTGCATCGACCACATCTTGAAATTTATCCTTCGAAAGGATTTGTTCTTTGGCTATTTCAGTTTCAAATGCAACACATTCGAGTATTTGTGCAAAAAGCTCCGATTTACGCATATGCTTTCCCGATTTTTTATTATAAATTTGTTATACCACTATACAAAAAGCCAACACACCGATTCAAGGAATAAGTCCTCAATGTGGTGCGTTGGCACAATCGTATAGTGGTATATGCGGGAAAGCGTTGGGGACTTTTTTATGCCCGTACCCCAAGGCCCGTTATTCGGTTACAACCGATGGGAAGTCATCCCAGTATATGTAAATCAGCTCTTCCATTGCGCGTAGTGTTTTCGTATTTCAAGGTATTCAGGGTTATCTTCATGGGCATATGCTTCCTGTTCGAAAGTTATCCTTCGGTACTTGAAGCCGTGAAATACCCAATCCAATAGGTAGACGATGTAGAAGGGCACATATAACAGTTCTCTCATCTGTGCGGTGTGTATCGCTTCGTGGTTTTTATTTTTATCCGACAACGGGCGGGCGGACTTGCGGGCAAATACGATCCCGAACAGATTGATAGCCTTGTATCCCTTGAAGGGGATGATGTCGTTATAAATTATCTTCATACCTGTCAGAATTGCCATAAAATAATACCTACTCCTACGCCGACCGTAGGCTGGAACCCTTGCGGTGTGTACGCCGCTCCGACCCCGGCCGTCAGGGCGAAGCGGCTGCGCCGGGTGACTACCTGCTGTCGGATAGTCGTGCGGTCGTATGTTTCTATCCAGTCGAGCGTCGGCCGAAGGTTGCCGATCCGGGGCCCGCTGACCT
>ULNU01008071.1_pt1 | contig 14799 bp, 6 predicted proteins | sample 1951991 | NCBI WGS metagenome assembly ULNU01 (sample SAMEA4835584, study PRJEB28245) | human gut metagenome | biome: gut microbiome; material: fecal sample | place: Denmark | collected 2008 | reverse complement strand
TTTTGCACACGTGAGATCGTTTTTTTTCCGTGCAATTTTAACTGAAATGTATTGCAATTCATTTAAAAGTATGATAAAATGGTAAACATAATTATTAGATATGGTGTATGGTGAAAGATTGATGCAAAAAAGAAAGGAGGAAATAGTGCCCAAATTTAGAAAAATGGGAAATTCAAAAATTTACCATATAATGATAAAAGGAATTGACGGTCAAAACATTTTTTATGATGATAAAGACAGAAGAAATTTCTTAAGAAAATTTTTAGAAAATAAAAAAGAATTTAATTATGCAGTTTATTCTTATTGTTTAATGACTAACCACGTTCACATGGTTATAAAATGTAAAGATGAATTTTTGTCAAAGTCGATGCAAAGTTTAATGATACGATATGTGCGTTATTTCAATAAAAAATATCAGAGAACAGGATCATTAGTTCAAAGCCGATTCAAAAGTAAATGTATTGAAAATCAAAAGTATTTTTTAGAAGTCTGTAGATATATCCATAGAAATCCAGAAAAAGCTGGAATTGAGAGAACTGATAAGTACGTGTGGAGTAGTTATCAAGAGTATATAAATGAAGCAAAAATAATAGACAAAGATGTTTTACTACATTATTATAATAACAATATTTTGGATTTTATAAAGTACACAACTCAAATAGAAGACATCGAAGATTATGAAGATTATGCAGAATATGAAATTGTAGGAAAACTTACAGATGATCAATTGAAAAAGATAATTTTAGAAAAGTTCCAAATTCAAAAAGAAGAAGACATTGCAACATTTTTCAAAGAAATGAGTAAAAAAGAACTAGAAAAATATATAAAATCGATGAAAGAAATAAAAGGAACATACAAGACTCAAATTTCAAGAGTAATTAGAGTTAATAGAAGAATTGTCTCAAATATATGGGACAAGTAACGGAAAAAGTGCACCGAAAAAAAGCGATCTCAGGTGTGCAATTTTGCACGGAAAAAAAGCGAAATAAAATGTGCAAAAATAGCTTGTAAAAAATAAAATACTTTGATATAATTCAAATATCTGCACGGAAAAAAAGCGATCTCAGATGTGCATTGCACAGAAAAAAAGCGATCTCACGTGTGCAAACAAAAGAAGGAGATTTAAATGAAAATAACTGAAATACTAATAATAATTGTAAATGCATCAATATTTGTACTACCAGCAGTCATGTTAATTGATAATTTAATAAATGGAAAATATAGAATATTGAATATATGTATGCTAATAAATATGTTTGCGTGGGTATACTTATCATATTTATGGAACATAAGAAATCCAGGATTTTGGATTAAATGCGATGCGAGAATACTAACGCTAATAGCAAGTATAATATTCATTGCAGCAGTAATAGCTTTTCTGTTACAAATAAGGCACAAAAAAAGCAACAAAATACTTGTGATGATTGCAACAATATTTGTATTCTACATAATAATGACAAATGATACGACATATAAAGAAAGAACAAGAGTTGACCTGGTTTCAGATAAGACATTAAGGCAATATGTTCTAGAGGAACATGTACCATATCTTGCATTTTTAAGTATAGAAATAGAATTATTCATTAATTTGCTAAATAGCCACAAATCATATAAAGAGCTAAAAAAAGAATTTGAAAAAAATAAAGAAATGTGATATATAATATCTAGTTCAATAGTGATGGACGAAAAAAATATAGGAAGGATTGTAGAAAAATGGAAGTAAACGAAGAGAAAAGAAACAAATTTATGGAATATGCAGGAAAGAGAGTAAATAACGTAATGCATGATATTCAAATACTTGAGCCAATGGCAAGAAGTAATGCATATGACTTTACAAAGGAGGATGTTGAAGAAATGTTTAATGCAATGCAAGAAACACTTAATGATGCGAAAACCGAATTCAACAGAAGATTTGAAGAAAAAGCAAGAGTAGAGAAAAAAGTATTTTCATTTGGAACAACGAAAGTAACGGAAACTACTAACAATCAACTAGATGGAACAGAAGAATGCCAAGAGCCAGAAGTAGGATTTGAAGAAATATAATACAGAATACAGAATGGACTTATTTTATAACTAAATAGGTCTATTTTTGTAATTACACGGAAAAAAAGCGACCTCACGTGTGCAAAATTGCACGGAAAAAAAGCGATCTCAGGTGTGCAAAATGTCACAAAATTGTAATATAAATGTAATATAATTGTTAAAGTAAAAATGTTGACAAACATAAAAATAGATAGTAAAATGAAATTAAATTGAAAATAGAAGTGAATTATGGGAAAGGAAGAAAAAATGAAGGGAAAAAGTAATAAAAATAAGAAAAAATCAGAAATGAACGCAATGTTTTTTGTAATATTATTAGCTTTGGTTATGTTTATAATATCCACATATGCATGGTTTTCAACACAAAAAAATGTATCAATCACAAATTTAACAGGTACTGTTGAGGTAGCAGAGGGATTGGAAATTTCACTAGATGCTGAAAATTGGTCAAATGGACTAGTACTAGGTACTGAAGAGGGACAGTTAAGTATTATAGATGATGCATATTCAGGACATCATAACATATCACCTTCAGAAATGTTACCAGTATCAACATTAGGTTTAGTTACAGGAAACCAAACTGATTTGAAAATGTTAAGAGGAAAAATTACTAACTCAAAAGAATTAAGTGAAATAAAATCAATGATAGAGACAGAAACAGCTCCAGCAAGCTCTACATACCCAGGCTATTTTGCGTTTGATGTATTTTTGAAAAATTCATCAAAGCAAGAAGTAACAGATGATATTTTACAATTAAACTATGATTCTTCATTAGAAATATTAGAAGCAGAAAAAAGTGCAACAGGATTACAAAACACAGCAAGAATAGCATTTGCAAAATATAACGGAAAATCTGATGTAATGGCAGATCAAGCTACAATTTTAAAAGAAACAGCAGGGATTGGAGCCAGTGCACCAATTCCATATATAACAGATGTTGCAATATGGGAACCAAACTCAAGTGATCATGTTGAATATATTGTTCAAAACAACAATAAGATTACATGGTCATCACAAGATGCTGGAAAATATGCAACAAAAGAATTAGCAAATGGAATGAAAGGTTTTGACCTTACAACACAAATGCCTACATATGCTTTAAAAGATAGTTCAATAGGAAAGAGTATAGCAGATATATATAAATGGGATGGAAGCGAATCTCAAATACAAAAACAAAATTCTTTACAAACAACTAAAAAGTCAGAAGAAGATTATACAATAAAAGAAGGAGTTCAAAATCTAGTAAGTGCAACAGATGGCACACAAACATTTGGCATTGCACCAAATGCAATTTGCAGAATGAGAATTTATTTATGGCTAGAAGGTCAAGATGTTGATTGTATTAACTATGCATCACATGGTGGAGGAGTAAAAGTTAATATCGGTCTAGTTAAAGGATCAAAAATTGGAGCAACAAGTGCTGAAACAGAATAAAATACAAAATAGCAAGATGACAAGTCTTGCTATTTTTGAGGAAAAATGCACGAAAAAAAAGCGATCTCACGTGTGCATTGCACGGAAAAAAAGCGATCTCACGTGTGCATGTAATATAAATGTAACATAAATGTAACATAAAAAGGGTTGAGAATGAGTGGAAAATGATGTATAATTAATTAAATACTAAAGAATGGAGGTTAAAATGGCTGAAAAATTATTAAAAGAAACTAAAGATACTCAAACAAAGAGAAAAAAAACAAAAAAAGTTGCAGAAGAAGACGATATATATAAAATAGATTTAACGCTTGAAAGTCCTGAAAATGAAGATGATTTTAAGGCAAAAGACCTCGAATCTGAAGAAAAAGAAGAAAAAACAAAAGCGAAAAGAGGAAGAAAAAGCAAAAATGTAGTAAAAGTTGTTGAAGATGATGAAGAAGTTGATGAAATTTTTGGAAATATAAATAAATGGATTAATGAAGATGAAATTGAAGAAAATCTAGAAAAAGAAAAAACAGAAAAAAAGGGCAGAAAAAAGAGTCTTACAAAAGTTGAAGATGGCATTAAAAGCAGCAAGACTACTGCAAAAAAGAATGCAACAAAAAAAACTACGACTAAGGCAACAACGAAAACGAGAACAAAAAACAAAAAAACAGATGAAACGGAATCAATACAAACAGAAAATGAACAACAAGGAGAAATAAAAATTCACGCAGAAAATGACACAACTGAGTTGCAATTAAAACACAATGAATATAAAGTAGAGCTACAAAAATTAGAATACAATGTCTACACTCAAACAAGTGATAATTCATACATAATTGTAAGAAGTCCAAATTTAAGAATAGTATCAGGAAATGTATATTTGATGATAAAAAAACAAGAAGAAGACTATGAAATAACGACAAATCAGGATTTTAAAATAAATTATGTAATTGATAATTTAGAAAGAAAAGACAACGTGGTCAATTTCAAGCTCACAAACTTAGTTGAAATCATAGCAAATGAAAGTGGATTGATATTTGAAATTGACGAAGAAAAAGTCATAGAAAATAATCTAGAAGACAACCATACACTTGTTATATCAGAAGAAGATGGAAAAGTTTATTTACCATATACAAAAGATGAAATAAAAAAAGACGTATCACAAAACAAGGGCGCCAAGATTTCTGAAATAATTGAAAATAAATATATATTACCGTTAGATAAATATAAAAATTCAATAAGAGCAAGATTTAGAGAAGGATACAATTTGATGTATCATAGAGAAGGAAAATCAAAAAGAAGTGCAATAATGCTTGGAATAGAATTGATGTTTGAAACTAATCTACATCCTGCAATAATATCAGCTTGTAAGAATCTAGAAGAACTTGATATTTATTTAGATTGCTTAGATGATAATGAACTTGAAAAATTCTCATGCTTTAAAATTATTTATAAAAGTTTGCCAACTTTGCGAAAAAAGGCTAAATATAGAGAAATATAAAATGAAATGTGTTGAACTCAAAATGAGAGCCGACACATTTTTTGTTTTGCACGGAAAAAAAGCGATCTCAGATGTGCAATGCACCGAAAAAAAGCGATCTCACGTGTGCAAAAAATGCCATAAATTTCTTAGAAAAAAATGCCGAAAAACGTTGAAAAAAAGAGATCATTATGATATAAATATATAGAGAAAAAATAGAAGATTTGAGTCAAAAAAACGGAGGAAAATAATGTTAAAAAATAAACTAATAGCTAAAAGAATAAGAAACATATTTATACTAATTATGACAATAGCAATCATGATGGGTGCATATCATAATGTACGAAGGTCAAGGGCAGAGAAGGTAATAGAAATATCGTTGGAAGTTACAGATAAAAGTGAGCAATTAGAGAAAGAAACAATCACAGTAGAGGCAACAGAAACAAGTGATGGAGTTTATCTATTAGAATTGCCAGAAATAGTAAATACAAAGATGATAACTAAATATTATAATTCTGAAGATGAAGAAATTGATTCAAGAACTATACAATTAACAGATAAAGAGATTTCAGAGAAGAAAGTTCAAGTGGCAACTGATTATGATACAAAAGAAGTTGAGAAGCTAGAAGTAAGTGGAGCAACAATAACAGTGGCTGAAAATGCAGAAAAAAAGACATTTTATAATAGAAAAATAACAAATGAAACAGGAGACATTATAGCAACTGGATATATGCCATTAGATGCTCAACTAGAAACAAAAGATATAGATATAGGAACGTTAACAGACGTAAAACTTCCAAACGAAAGCCAATCAATGAAAAAAGCATTCACTGCAATAATAACTGAGAACAAAACTGAAAGTCAGAATGGAGTTTCAAATCAAGCAGAAATACAAGAAGAAAACGCGAATACAAGTCAAAATAAGGCGCAAAATGAAATAGAAACACAAAGCCAGAGCGAAGCACAGAATCAAGCGAAAACACAAAGCCAGGATGAAGCACAAAGTGAATCAGAAGAAACGAAAGCAGTATATAATCCAAGTGAATATGGAGAAATTGTTGGGATACAAGCAAAATACGAAGCAGAAAATACAAGTGAAAAAATAACAGTATATAGTCTAGATGAACAGAACCAATTGAAAGAATTAGAAACAACAGAACTAGAAACAGAGGAAGAGGGAACAGCAAAAACATATCAATTCCCTATGAACAATGAGGTAGGAGAAAATGAAGAAAAAACATATATAACAACAGCAGAACTAAGCGAAGATGCAACAATAGGAGATGAAACAGTAAATGATGAAACAAACATAGCAGATTCATCAACAAGCTATACAACCAGTGATGATACAAGTAATGGAGGAGACTTTGGAGAATCATCAACATCGCCAATAGTAGGAGAAGACCTAAACGCAGCATATGCAGGAGGAACATCAGGAAAGGATACAACATTAATGACAACAAGTAGTGAAACTGCAGCAACAAGTGGCTTCTTTGGAAACTCAAGCATACAAAGACAAAACATAGAAAATGTAACATTTACAAATCAATTAGTTCAAGATGACGCACCTGTACATAAATGGGATGCTAGTAAAAACACAGGAAGCAGTCATAGTAGTTCTACAACAACGTGGAAAGACTTAAATGGAAGCATGAACGGAACTTTACATGGAGGAACATGGGGAACAGACTACTTACAATTTAACGGTACAAGTGATTGGGTAGGACTAGCTGCATATAATCCAACACAACAAATAAGAATAGATACATGGGTAGCACCAGTATCAATACAATCAGGAGAAAGAGATATAATATCAAACTTTGAAGATGGAGGGTATGGATTATACTTACTAAATGGAGTTCCAACATTTGATATTTATAATGCAAGTGCAAATGCATGGAAATCAGCAAAATCAAGTTCGGCATTAAAAGCAGGACAAAAAACACATTTAGTAGCAACATATGATGGATTTAGCGTTTGTTTATATGTAAATGATAAGCTTGTATCAAGAGTTGTATCAGAAGGAACAATAAAAGCACCTTCTAAAAGTACAATATTAGCAATGGGAGCCAACCCACAAGGAAGTACAGTCAATACAAAATATGGTTTTTTTGCAAATATAAGAATTTACTCAATAGCAATATATGATAAAGTATATACTGCAAGCAGTTATGACGCATCAGCAGTATCAAGTGCATATAGCAACAGTACTAAAATCTGGAAAGATTTAACAGGACAACATGATGGTGTAGTAACAGCGGGAACATGGGGAACAAATTACTTACAATTCAATGGTACAAATACATGGGTAAACATGGGAGCAATAGATTTTACTACATATGCAAGCATAGAAGCAACAGTAACGATAAATCAAATACAATCAGGAGAGAGAGACATAGTAAGTAACTTCGAAGCTGGAGGACTTGGAATATATTTAAATGATGGATATCCTAAATTTGAAGCATGGAGTACCGGTTCGAATAAATATGTATCAGTACAATCGCCAAACAAAGTTACGGCTGGAACGAAGTACATATTTAAAGGTGTCATCCGGAAGTGGAAAATTAACGCTTTACGTAAATAACGCCTCAGTCGGTTCGGTAGCATTTTCTGGACAAATAAAGAAACCAGATGCAGAAAACAATAGCTCTGGTAGTGGATCATATAACGAGCCAACTGTAATGGCAATGGGATGTAATCCAAAAGGAAATAGAGCTCAAACAGACTATAAAGGTGGATGTTTTACTGCGATGAATTTATATAACTTAAAAATTTACAATCAGACAGGATGTGTAGCGAGTTATGAGGCAACTAGAAATGTAGGAGCATTAAAAGATTTAACAGGTCATAATGATGGAAATGTAAAAGCAGAAGACTGGACAAATGAATATATACAATTGGACGGAAAAGATGACTGGATAAACTTAGGACAAATGAGTTTTAGAACAAATCAAGTAACATTAGATTTAACAATGGAATTGGTTACACTACCATCAACGTATAAAACTCTTATGGGAAACCTTGAAGGTGGAGGTGTATCACTAGGACTTACAGAAGACTATAAACCGTATATGCAAATAAATATAGGAGGGTCATACGACAATGCGAAAGCAACAACAGCACTAAAAAAAGGACAAAAAGTACATTTGCTGGGTTCGTATGATGGAACAACAATAAGATTATTTGTTGATGGCCAACTAGTTGCATCAAAAGTACATGCAGGAACACTAAAACCTGCAACTGGTAATACAGTAATGTCAATAGGAAGCAACCCATCAGGAAACTCTGGTGGAGGAGAATTTACTAATATGAAAGTATATTCTGCACATATATATAATAAAGCATATTGGGATGTATCTTCGAATGGAGATAACTCAATATTAGCATGGGATGTAAACAGTAATAGTAGTGGTGCTAAAAAGGTATATATAGCAAGTAAAGGAAATATATATGCAAACGCAAATGCAAGTTATATGTTCTCAAATATAGGAGCAGCATCAATTTGTACAGCGACAACAGCACTAACAAATTTAAACTTGCTAAAAACAGCAAATACAACAAATATGTATTCAATGTTTTGGAAAACAGGATATAATGCAATGACAAGCTTAGACTTAGGAACAAGTTTTAGTACAGCAAAAGCAACAAACCTGGAATATATGTTCCAAGAGTGTGGATATAAAGCAATGACGTCATTAAATCTGCGAGGAATAAATACTTCGGCAGCAACAAGTATGTATGCGATGTTTGATGGAACTGGATATACGGCAATGACAAGTTTAAATTTAGGAGCCAATTTTAGCACTGCAAATGTAACTAAAATGACAAGAATGTTTAAAAATTGCGGATATACTAAAATGACAACACTAACATTAGGTTCTAAATTTAATACAGCAAAAGTAACAGAAATGATCAGTATGTTTGAAGGAACAGGATATAAAGTGATGACATCTTTAAATTTGGAAGGCTCATTCGATACAAGCAAAGTAACAAATATGCAGGCAATGTTTAAAAATTGTGGATATACAGCAATGACAACACTAACTTTAGGCTCTAAATTTAATACAGCAAAAGTAACAAATATGCAAGAAATGTTTGCAAATACAGGATATACTAAAATGACAAAATTAGACTTGGGGGATATATTCTATACAACAGCAGCAACAAATATGACATCGATGTTTAATGCAACAGGATATACTGCAATGGGTGAATTAGACTTAGGACCAGCATTTACAAAAATAGCAGGAACATATTCAAATGTATTTACAAATACAGGAAAATCAGGATGTATAATTTATGCACCAGAAGCAATATATCAAAACAAAAATGCATTTAAATTAAATACAAGTTCAGGAACAACAATATCTTATACAAGAGGTTCGCTAAACTTAAGATATAAAACAGAATGGATAGTAGAATCAAAAAATGCAAATACATCAGCAAAAAATGTAACAATACAATTAAGAGGAAGAACAAATAATAATGCAACATCTGTATATAAGAGCAATGTAACAAGTACACTAACAAAAGATAATATAACAGTATACATAAATGGTGCAGAAGCATCAAGTATATCTAAATCATTAGGAACAGTAACAACAAGTAAAAATCCAACAACAGGATATAATGATGTATTAGTAACATTAACACTATCAGGATTTGAACAATCAGCACTACAATCAGGAAAAAACTACAAAGAGTGGAGTGGTGACATATCAATCCAAATAGCACAAGGAACATTGAAAGATTCATATGGAAATAAAAATACAGGACTAAATTCATCAGGAGCAAGAGTAAGAGAATCATTAGCAGGACCATTTGCAGACTTTATCGCACCAAATGTAGCATATAAATTTGCAGAATCTAATATAGATAAAACAAATAAAAGATTCACAATGGTATTTGATATAGTAGATAAATATTATAATGCATCAACATCAAAAACATTAGCAGTAACAGACTTAACTATAAAAATAGATGGAGCAGTTCCTGATTGGAAGAAGGTAACAAGAAATCTTACATCAGCAGACTTATCAAATACAGTAAATGGAGCAAGCAAAGTTGTAGGAAAAAGATACACATTAACATTATCTAATTTACAGCAAAGCACAATAGCGTCTGGTGCAAGTTATAAAGATTATAGTGGTGTTATAACAGTAGTAGTACCAGAAAAAAAGGTATATGATACTTCAGGAAGGTATAATCCAACAACAACAATAACCTCTGGTGTTAATATACCAACAAATAGCGGAACAGGAAAAGTAGTGGACGTTGTAGATCCATTCTGGCAGGTAAGTAATGTAAATATAGACCATAGTAAAAACCAAGTAACAATGACGATAAAAGGTACTGATAAGTACTATAGTGGAAATTCATTAACTAAAGATAAAATAACAGTATTAGTAGATGGAGAAACAGCAACAAGCGTAACAAAGACATTAAGTTCAGCAACCTCAATAACAAAAGGTGTGCAATATACATTAACCTTAACAACATGGCAACAGAGTTCAAAACAGTCAGGAAAATCATACTTAGAGTGGAGTGGTAATACAGTAATAAGAATAGCAGCAGGAACCTTGACAGATTCGAATGGAAACTCGAGCAAACAACAAGACTTCTCGATAGGATTGGTAGACTTTATAAAACCTACAATAACGAAAGTTTCGGCAACTAAAGATGCAGCAAATAAAAAAGAAACAATAGTATTTGATGTAGATGACAAATACATTAATTCAACCATGATAAGTGCTGATAATATAAAAGTTTATATGAATGGTGTAGAAGCAACAAGTATAACTAAAAGTTTATCAAGAACTGCAAAAACTGGAACAGTAAATAAAGTATCAAAAACAGTTGGATACAAATATACACTGGTATTAACAAACTTTGAACAATCAACCTATCAGACAAATAAAGAATATAAAGAGTGGAGTGGTACAGTATCAATAAAAATTGTGGCAAATGCAACAAAAGATACGTCAAACAATGGAAATGTAGATACAACAATAACAGGAGACTTTGTTGACTTTATAAAACCACAATGGAGATTAGTTGGTTCACCTACAATAGACCATACAAATAATAGAGTTGTAATGACAATAAAAGGAACAGATAAATACTTTAAAGCAACCACATTAGCAACAAGCAATATAAAAGTATATGTTGATGGAACAGAAGCAACATCAGTAACAAAGAACTTAAGTGCGGCAACAGATGTAAAAGAAGGAAGTACAAAAGTTGGTGTACAATACACATTAACATTAACAGGTTGGGAACAAAGTTCAAAACAAAATGGAAAAAGTTATTTTGAATGGAGTGGTAATACAGTTGTAAAAATAGCAGCAGGAGTGCTAACAGATACTAGTTCAAATTCAAGTCCAGAAACATCATTTACAATAGGCCAAGTAGACTTTATAAAGCCAAAGATTGAAAAAGTATCATCAAGTAAATCTGGCGGAACAGAAACAATCACATTTAAAGTAATAGATAAATATTTCAATACAAGTGCCAAATTAACAAAAGATGATATAACAGTATTAGTAGACTCTGAAACAGCATCAAGTGTAAGTAAAACATTAAGTAATCCAACAGAAATAAAAGAAACAGTAAATGGAGCAAGTAAAGTAATAGGACATCAATATACAATGACACTAACAAATTTTGAAAAAACAAGGACAACAATTGACAGAAACAGAGAATACAGTGATTGGAGTGGTACAGTTGCCATAAAAGTTGCGGCTGGAAAAGTAAAAGATACATCAAATAATACAAATGCTGAAACAACGATAACAGGAGACTTTTTAGATGTTATAAAACCAAATGTAACATATCAATTTTCTGAGTCTAATATTGATAAGAATGGTAAAAGATTTACAATGGTATTTGATATAACAGACAAATACTATAATGCAAGTACATCAACAACATTGTCAGTTAATGATTTAACAATAAAAATAGATGGAGCAGTTCCAGATTGGAATAAGGTAACAAGAAACCTTACAGTAGCAGACTATTCAAACACAGTATATTACACAAGTAATGGAGCAATAAAACATGAGAGCAAGGTAATAGGAAAAAGATATACTTTAACACTATCAAATTTACAACAAAGTTCAATAGCGGCTAATGCAAGTTATAAAGATTACAGTGGTGTAGTAACAGTAGCAATTCCAGCAAATAAAGTAGCAGATACCACAGGAAATAAAAACAATGCAGTTACAATAACATCAGGTGTTAATATACCAACAAATAGTGGAACAGGAAAAGTAGTAGACGTTGTAGACCCATTCTGGCAAGTAAGTAATGTAAATATAAATCACAGCACCAACCAAGTAACAATGACAATAAAAGGTACTGATAAATATTATAAAGCAAGTACATTAAGCAGAGATAATATAACAGTATTAGTTGATGGAGAAACAGCAACAAGTGTAACAAAGACATTAAGTTCAGCAACATCAATAACAAATGGAGTGCAATATACATTAACATTAACTACTTGGCAGCAAAGTTCAAAACAATCAGGAAAGAGTTATTTAGAATGGAGTGGTAATACAAAAATAAGAATTGCAGCAGGAACCATGACAGATACGAATGGAAACTCAAGTAAACAGCAAGATTTCTCGATAGGACTGGTAGACTTTATAAAACCCGTAATAGAAAAAGTATCATCAACAAAAGGAACAAATAATGAAACAATAGTATTTGATGTAAATGACAAATATATAAGCACAAAATTATCAGCGGCAAATATTACTACATTAATAAATGGAGAAGTAGCAGATGTAAAAACAACAATAACATCAATTTCTGATATAAAAGGAACAGGAATACATAGTTCAAAAACTGTAGGACATAGATATACAGTAGTGGTATCTAATTTCAACAAAGGTAGAAAAAATGGCAGAAAATACAGTGATTGGAGTGGAACAGTATCATTAAGAATTGCGGCAGATGCAGTACAAGATACATCACAAAACAAAAATAATGCAACCACAATAACAGGAGATTTTGTAGACTTTATTAAACCTGAATTTACATATGTATATTCAAGTGGAAATATAAATCATACAAATAAAACTCTAACAGTAGACTTTACAGTAGCGGATAGATACTTTAGTTCTTCAACATTAACATCAAATGCGGCTAATGTAACAGTAAAATTGCTTGATAAAAACATTAATATATCAGGGTTAACAAAAACTATAACTAAACTATCTGATTATTCAGATGGTTCAAGAGGAAAAGTTGGAGAAAATTACAGACTAACAATAGGAGGACTTCAACAAAACACAGAAACAGATGGATTGAGAGACTATAGTGGACCAATGAGCATAACATTCCCAGCAGATATGGTAAAGGATACGGAAAAGAAGGGAAATGATGCCAAAACAATCACAATAGGTATAAATGACCCAGGTTCAGGAAGTCAACAAATAGTCGACGTAGTATCACCAGTATGGTCAGTAGCAAGTGCAGATGTAAATACAGGAATTGTAAAAATAAGAGTAAAAGATAAGTACTTAGTAAAAACAGGTGGAGATAAGAGCAAATTAACATTAGCACTTGATAAAATAGCAGTACTTGTAAATGGAACTGAATCAACTCAAGTAACAAAAACAATTACATCAGGTCCAACATTAGTAGCCTCAGGTTCAAATGGATATGATACAACATATGAGTATACAATTAAGATAGGAAATATAGCACAAACAACAAAGAATTATATTGAATTTACACCAAAAGAAACAGTAGTTGGTGGGAAAGCAAAATATAGAGACGAAAATGGAGGAAGTATTACATTAAGAATAATAGCAGGAGCAGTACAAGATGCATTTAAAAATACAAATGCGCAGCAAGATTTATATGTAGGAAATGTAGATAATACAGGACCAGAAGTATATGACATTCAAAAAACAATTGCAGCAAATGGAGACGAAACATTTGTATTTAACATAACAGACAAAAACTATGACTCATCAAAAATAGTTTCATTAAGTGAACTAAACATTACAATAGATGGAGCACAATTCAGTAGTGCTGTACAAAAGAATCTAACATCTCAAACACTTACAGATATTGCAACAAATAAAGTTTTAGGACATCAATATACATTAAAATTAACAAATATGAAAGAATCTAATTCATCATTTATGAGTGCATTAACATCAACAACAAACAGAAGAGTTTATAGAGAATACAGTGGTACAATAAGAATTGTGATAAATTCAAATGCAGCAAGAGACTTAAAAGGAAATACATTGAATACAGCAACAACAACGATAACAAGCTTTAATGATAAATTAGCACCAGAAGTAGTATATATATGGTCAAACTCAGTAATAAATAAGAATTCCAAAACATTTACAATGATATTTGATATAACAGATAAATACTATTCTTCTGCAAGCTTAGCAATCGGAGATTTAACAATAAAAATAGGTGGAAAGACACCAAATTGGAGTTCAAACGAAGTAGGACGATCATTAAGTGTATCAGATATTCCAGGTGGAGTAGGAAAAGGCAAGAGATATACATTAACATTATCAAATCTACAAAAACTACAAATAAAGAGTGGAGATAAGTATTTAGATTATAGTGGTGTTGTAACAGTAGCAATACCAGCAAATAAAGTAAAAGATACTTCAGGACAAGGAAATGTGGCAACAACCTTAACTTCTGGAATAACAATTCCAGGTGGAACAGGTTCACAAGAAGTTGTGGATGTTGTAGAGCCATATGTTCAAAAAATGAGTAGTACAGTAAATGCACCAGCTAAAACAGCATCAATAACAGTAAGAATATCAGATAGATATTTCTCAACAAGTACATTGACAAAAGATACAATAAAAGTTTAT